>Ga0207416_1000733_pt1 | contig 51040 bp, 53 predicted proteins | sample PaiPotPPM11metaG_FD_184107 | JGI IMG/M metagenome (GOLD analysis project Ga0207416, IMG submission 184107) | Iron sulfur acid spring bacterial and archeal communities from Banff, Canada, to study Microbial Dark Matter (Phase II) - Paint Pots PPM... ... | reverse complement strand
GTCAATCGGCGCACTTCACCTCTCCCCGCCGCGCGGGGAGAGGGAGAAGCACTACGCCGCGGCCGCGACTTTTCCGGCCTCCCAGCCGAGCATGGCGCGCTTGCGCGTGATGCCCCAATGATATCCGGTCAGGTCACCGGCCTTGCCGATGACGCGGTGGCAGGGCACCACGAACGCGATCGGGTTCTTGCCGATTGCGGCGCCGACCGCGCGCGCGCCGGCCGGCGTGCAGACCTTGCGCGCGATGCCCGAGTAAGTAGCGACGCGGCCCATCGGAATTTGCAGCAGCGCGTCCCAAACCCGCACTTCCCAATCGGTGCCGATGAGCACGACGCGCAGCGGCTGCTGCGGGCTCCATTGCGACGGATCGAATATGCGCCTGGCGATGGCGGCCGTGCGGGCGCTATCCTCGACATAGCTGGCCTTGGGCCAGCGGCCTTTCATGTCGGCGAGCGTCGTCTGTTCCTCGCCGGCATCGGCAAAGGCAAGGCCGGCAAGTCCGCGTTCGGTCGCCATGACGAGCGCGCTGCCGAATGGCGAAGGATGAAAACCGAAGCGGATCGTCAAACCTTCGCCGCCCGATTTCCACTCGCCCGGCGACATTGCTTCGTGCGTCACGAACAGATCGTGCAGCCGGCCGGGTCCCGAGAGGCCGACTTCATACGTGGCATCGAGCACGCTTGCCGAATCACGAAGGAGTTGCCGCGCGCCGTCGAGCGTGAGCGCCTGCAAAAATGCCTTCGGCGTGAGCCCCGCCCAACGGCGGAACAGGTGATGCAGCTCCGTGGGCGTCACGCCCGCGGCCTCGGCGATGGCCTCGATCTCGGGCTGTTCGCGCCAATGGCCGCTTATATGGCCGATGGCGCGGCGCACCACGTCGTAATCGGCGGCGGCAGCGGCCAGCGGCATTGGGTCGGAAATGCGATCGCGTGACAGCATGGGTGCCTCCATCGTTCGCTCCCGATCTAATTCGCTGCCGCCGGCGAAACCACCCGATTTCTGTCTCCTACAACACTGTCCGCGTCGGACCGCGCTTGGCCTCGCCCAACGCCGACGAGAGAGCGCGCGCGAAAGTTGCTTTCTCGTCCGGACCCAGAAAGCCCGCAATAGTCAGCCGCCATCCGTGCGAGACCAGGAACAGCCGCTCGATGCCGAATTCCCGGTGCACGATACGCTCCAGCCGCACCCACAGCGGGTTGAGCGTCCATTCCCGCACGCCGCCGCGATGACTGACCTTGCGCACGGTGAGTTCGCCAGCCGTGACCGTGACCTCCTCGTAGGCGCGCGCCGCGCGGAAATTGGCGCGGAACGCGAAATACACGAGCAGCACGTCGAGCCCGAAGAAACCGAAGACCGGCCATGCGCCGATCGAAACGAACGCCGCCCCGGAAACGAAGCTTAAGCCCCCGAGGCAGAGCATGAGCACGAGAAAGCCCCGCGGCGTCAGCGACCGGTGCGGCGTGATGACGGCCGAAAAGATTTTGGGTTCGGCGATAACGTCGTTGTCGTTGCTGTTGTCGCGGTTCATGGGCCTCATTATACGGGAAACATGGCGCGCAAGACCAGAAAGCAAAGTTTGCACGCCGCCCGCTCCCTTCCCTCGCCCGCACGCGGAGGAAGGAAGGAAGCGGGCAAGGCCGCGCGCGTGAGACCCGTAAAGGCGCGGATCAAGGCTGACGCCAAGGCCGCCCTGGGCGCGTTGCCGCAATGGACAAAAGCCGAGATCGAGGAAGCGTTCCGCCGCTTCGAAGCGGCCAATCCGAACCCGAACACCGAGTTGGAGCACGCCGATCCATTTACGCTCCTGGTCTCGGTCGTGCTCTCGGCGCAGGCGACCGATGCCGGCGTCAACAAGGCGACGCCCGCTTTGTTCAAGCTCGCCGATACGCCCGAGAAGATGGCCAAGCTCGGCGAAGCGCGCGTGCGCGATCTGATCAAGACCATCGGCCTCTACCGCACCAAGGCGAAGAATGTTGTCGCGCTGTCGCAAAAGCTCGTCGCCGAACATGGCGGCAAGGTCCCGCACGAACGCGCGGCGCTCGAAGCGCTGCCCGGCGTCGGCCGCAAGACCGCGAACGTGGTGCTCAACGTCGCGTTCGGCGAACCGACCATCGCAGTCGATACGCACATTTTCCGCGTCGGCAACCGCACCGGGCTCGCGGTCGGCAAGACGCCGCTCGATGTCGAGATGAAGCTGATGGCGATCGTGCCCGAGCGCTACCGGCTGCACGCCCACCACTGGCTCATCCTGCACGGCCGCTACGTCTGCGTCGCCCGCCGCCCGCTTTGCGAGAAATGCATTATCGCGGACCTGTGCAAGTGGCCGGGGAAGACCGTGAATGTGGCGCCTGCGACCACCTGAGCGTTTCCCGGATGCAGTGCAGCGCGTAGCGCCGAAGGCGCGGAGCGATGCATTGCTGATCCGGGATCGTCGCAAACGTAGCGCTTGTAACGATCACGGGTCTGCAGCGCAACACTTCGCCGCGCTACGTGCTGCGCTGAGCCCGGGAAACGTATTCAGCCGCCATCCGCAACAATGCCGCGCGGTCGAGCTTGTTGGTCGAGGCGAGCGGCAGCTCGTCGACGAACCAGACGAAACGCGGGTGCTGGTAGGCCGGCGCGTGCGTGAGCGCAAAGCGCTTCACGTCCTCGCCGTCCAGCCCGCGGCCGGGCTTGCGGATGACGAACGCGACCGGCTTCCGGCCTTTGATCTCGTCGTCGATCGGCACCACGGCCGCTTGCGCGACGTCGGGATGGCGCTCCAGCATGTGTTCGACATCGGCCGGATAGATATTCTCGCCGCCCGACACGAACATGTCGTCGGTGCGGCCGACGAAATAATAGAAGCCGTCGGCGTCGCGGCGAAAGACATCGCCGGTAATATAGAAGCCGTCCGGCGTGAACGGCGGCGCATCATCCGGGCGGTTGTGATAGCCGAGCATCAGGGCCGGACATTTCATCTCCAGCACGCCCTGTTCGGCATTGCGGTTGCCGCCGTCGACAAGGCGCAACGCGACCTTGGGATGAGGATAGCCGACCGAAAGCTCAGGCTGCGGCAGCCCCTTCGGATGCGGTCCGAACACCACCGGCCCGGCCTCGGTGGTGCCGTAGGCGTTGGTTGCTGAGGCGCGCGGCAGCGCCGCGCGCAGGTCCGCCATCAGGCTTAAGCTCACCGGCGCCGAACCCATGCGCACGAATTCGACGCTGGAGAGATCGGTACGCGCCATCAGATCGCGTTCGCGCAACATCATCGCGATCATCGGCGGCACCGCGGTGAGCCAGGTGCAGCGATAGCGCCCGATCGCCTCGATGTAGGCGGGCGCGGAAAATTGCGGCAGCAGCACGATGCCGGCATGCGCCGCGCAGGCGAGTTTGGCGAGCGCCAGCGCGTTCATGTGATAGAGCGGCGCGGCAATCAGATAACGATGGCGGTCGAGCCCCGCCGCGAGCCGCGTCTCCACCACCCAGATGTGGCTTTGATGCGAGAGCACCACGCCCTTCGGCCTGCCGGTCGAGCCCGACGTATAGAGAAACATCGCCGGCTCGTTCGGCGCTGGGACAATTGGCGCGAACGTCCCGCGATCGAGAAATTTGTCGAATTCGTCGCCGAACGTCAGGCGGGCAACGTCAGGCGGGCAGTCCGCCGCACGCGCGGAATTGCAGAAGACAAGTTTTGCGCCCGCATCGCGGATAACGAAATGGATCATCTCGCGCGGAAATTTGAAATTCACCGGCACGGCGACGAAGCCGGCGCGCATGATGCCGTAATAGGCCGCGAGATATTCGGCGCGATTGAGGGAAAGGAGCGCGACGCGATCGCCGCGATTCAGTCCGCGACTGACGAGCGCGCGTGCGACGCCGTTCGCCATCTCGTCGATCTGCGCAAAAGTGAATTCGCGCGGGCCTTGCTCGCCGCTGAGATCGATGAGCGCGGTTTTCGCCAAGTCGCGGGCGCGCCGAATCAAATCGCCGAGATTGGTGAAGGCCGTCATTTCAGCCGCTTTTCGGCGGCGCAGTGAAATAGGTGCCGCGGCCGCTGGCAACGAGCTTGCCATCTTGATCGAATATCCGGGCCTCGGCGGTTGAGAATTGCGCGCCGCTGCGGATGACTTTGCCGTGCGCGACGAGGTCGCTGCGGATCGTCGGCCGATGATAGTCGACGCGCAGGTCGATGGTGGGCACGCCGCGGCCGGTCTGCCGCACCATCGCCCAATCGGCGGCGAGGTCGATGAGCGCGGCCAACACGCCGCCGTGGGTATAGCCGCGCTCGGTGTTGACCACCCATTCCTCGCGCCATCGCGCTTTCAGCTCGATGCCGTCGTCGCTTACTGCGACGACCGTGAGACCGAGCCATTGGTGAAACGGCGCGCCCGCGATCAGCGCCTGGACGTCGTCGACGGTTAACTCTTCTGCCATCCCGCTTGCTCCCCCCTCTCCCCGCTGTGCGGGGAGAGGGCTGGGGTGAGGGGGCCTCTCCGCGGGCCTGAGACTTTGAGCTATGCCCTGGAAGCTCAGAATCGCGGAGAGGCCCCCTCACCCTCGCTCCCCCCGATCAAGTCGGGGGTCACTCGACCTCTCCCCGCGCGGCGGGGCGAGGTGAAAAATATCACGGCGTCACCACGACTTTGCCGATGACCTCGCGGTCCGCGATCAGGCGCAGCCCCTCGCGCGCCTGGTCGAGCGGCAGGACTTTGTCGATCACCGGCTTCATTTTGCCCTCGCCGATAAGCTGCATCAAAGCGGCGAGGTTGTCGTCGTAAAAACTGTTGGAGCCGACGATTTTCAGCTCGAAGCTCCAGACGTAGCGCAGATCCTCCTTCGGATCGTAGCCGGCGGTGGCGCCGCACACCAGAAGCGTGCCGCCGCGCTTGAGGCAGCGCAGCGACGGCACCCAGGTTTCCCCGCCAGTGAAATTGATCACCACGTCGACGCCGCCCTCGTAGGAACGGCGCTGCGGCTTGCCGTATTTTTCCACCGCCCATTTCGACCAGTCGGTGTCGCGGTAATTCACCACTTCGTCGGCGCCGAGCGCCTTGAGCCGCGCCAGTTTTTCCGCGCTCGACGCGCAGGCGATGACCTCGGCGCCCAGGAGCTTGGCCAGGATCACGCAGCCGGTGCCGACGCCGCCGGCGGCGCCGAGCACGAGCACGCGTTCGCCCGCTTTCACTGTATTATGCGTGACCAGCATGCGGTGCGCGGTGCCGTAGGCGACCGGCAGCGCGGCGGCGTCCTCGAAACTGACGGCAGCCGGCATGGCGACGAGCTGGTCGGCGGCAACCAGGCAGTATTCCGCCATGCCGCCGTCCAGCATTTCGCCCATCAGGCCCTTCTTCTTGTTGACCGGATTGACCAGCACGCGGTCGCCGGGTTTCCAACCGCTCACGCCGGAGCCGACCTCGGCGATCTCGCCCGCCATGTCGAGGCCGATGACGACCGGCAGCGGCACCTTGATGCCGGGCATGCCGCGCACGGTGAACACGTCGTGGTAATTGAACGAGGCTGCGCGCACGCGGATGACGACGTGGCCGGCTCCGGCCTGCGGCCGCGGATGGTCATTGACGACGACGAGGTCGTCGAGAGTGCCGTGCCGGCGCAGAACCAGAGCGCGCATTGTTTTGTTGTTCACCGCTTGATCCTCATCGTGTCATGCCCCGCGAAGGCGGGGCACCCAGTAATCGCCGCCGTTTCGGTGGATACTAGGTCATCCGCCTGCGCGGATGACGACAATACGGCAGCGATTGCCCCGCGACACCGGCCTCAGTAGCTTAGCGCGCGGGCGGGAACAATCCGCCGCCGCCGGAGTCAGCAATGCAGGAAAATTTCCGTCAGTTCCTCGATCGGCTGCGGCAGAGTGGCGAGCTTGTCGACCTGCGTCAGCCGGTCGATATCCGCCACATCGCCACGCTGGTCGACCAGGCGAAGACCGCGCTCTATTTCCACAACGTCATCGGCTACGGCATGCCGGTCGTCTCCGGCATCGTCCGCACCCGCGAGCGCGCCGTCATGGCGCTCGGCTGCGAGACTTTCGCCGAGATCGAGCAAAGACTGGCGCAGGCGATCGCCAAGCCGATCCCGCCGGAGCACGTCAATGGCTCGCCGGCGCGCGAGGTGACGCTCGTCGGCGAGGACGTCGACCTCTACAAGCTGCCGATCCCGATGTCGTCGATCTACGACGGCGGCCCGATGATCACCGCCGGCGTGGCGATCGCGCGCGATCCCGATCTCGGCATGAACTCGGGCATCTACCGCTTCATCGTCAAGGAAAAGAGCCTCACCGGCATCGATCTGGTCACGCCCAACAACATGCGGCTGTTCGTGCAGCGCGCGCTGGCCCGCAATGAGCCGCTGCCGATCTCGATCTCGATCGGCACGCACCCGATCGAAATCGCCGGCTCCGGCTATCGCGCGCCGCTCGGCGTCGACGAGATGGCGATTGCCGGCGGCATCCGCGGCGAGCCGGTTAAGCTCGCGCCGTGCGCGACCATCGACCTGCCCTACATCGCCGACGCCGAGATCGTGCTCGAGGCGGAAATCCTGCCGACCGGCTGGACCTGGCCGGAGGGCCGCTTCGGCGAGTTCACGCGGCTGATGGGCGGGCTGCACTGGAATCCGCTCGTGCGCGTCAAGGCGATCGCGATGCGAAAAGACGCGATCTACTATAATCTGCACATGCCGTGGGAGAACACTTGGCTCGCGGCGCCGACGCGCTATGCCGCCATCCGCCAGGCGCTGCGCAATGCCGGCGTGCAAGTCAAGGACATTAACGTCACGCTCGGCGGCTGCGCCTTCTGGCACGCGGCGATCTCGATCCAGAAGCAGCCGGGCGAGGGCAAGAACGCGCTCCTTGCCGCGCTCTCGGTGATGGACTTAAAGCACGTCGTCGTGGTCGACGACGATATCGACGTCAACGATCCGAACGAAGTCGAGTGGGCGATCGCGACGCGCGTGCAGGGCGACCGCGACGTCATGATCGTGACCAACGCGCGGGCAAAACCGCTCGATCCGAGCCTGCCGCAAGGCTACGGCGTGGTGCCGACCGGTGCCAAGGTCGGCATCGACGCCACCATTCCGGAAGGCATTCCGCGCGAATATTACGAGCGCATCACCTACGCCTACGCCGACCGCGCCAAGCTTGAGGATTATGCCAACGGCAAGGGCGATGCGCCGGGCGAAGCCGGCGACGAGGCAACGGTCGCTTCGCTCGCCGCGAAAATTCTCGACGCGATCGCCAAGGAGCCGCTCTACTACACCGACGTGGCCGAGCGCTTCGCGCGTTATGATTTTCGCACCATCGCCCGCGCCATCGGCCAGCTGCACGCGACCGAGCAGCTCTGGCAAGACCCGCGCGGTCGCCTGTGCGTGCGCGGCTCGGAGTTCGCAGCAAAGCCGCCGCGGCGCTAACTTGATCCGCCCCCGCGAAAGCGGGGGAGGGGGACCGCGCGAAGCGCGGTGGAGGGGGCGTCAGCGCTGACGAAACAAAATCTTCGCGGGCCGAACTGCGATCCATTCGCTTTCTTATTTTCTTTCTTCGCCGATCGCGCCCGCGGCTCAGCACGTAGGGCGGGTTAGGGCGAAGCCCGTAACCCGCCGCCTCATGGCGATCGAATGGCGGATTACGCTACGCTAATCCGCCCTAAGGGCTACGGGCTGGCTCTTCCAATGCCTATAATTATCCCGCATATCGCTGCGTTCATGCGGGCAACTTGCTACGTTACTCCGCCGCGCTCGCCGGCGGCAGCGCAATCGTCTCGACCTTGGACAGATCGAGCTTGCGGGAAGCGTGGTCGATGTCGAGACCGACGACATTGCCGCCGGCATCGAAATCGACGACCAGGCCCTCGACAATCTCGCGTGCTTCCGCCCCCGGCGCGCTGGTGAGCTCGATGTAAAGGCTGTCTGTCTCCGGATAATAGTGCAGCTTCATCGCATGCCCTCACGGAAGTCGCGGTCGAAGAACGCGTTGTGGACCGTTTTGCCGTCCTCCAGCGTTACAACGCGCAGATAGCGCGGTCGAGCCTCGCCCGGCACCACTATCCTGCCCCACAAACGGATGCGGCCATCTGTTTGCTTCTCCCGGTGGATAGGTGCGCCAAGTACGTCTTCACACCATTGGCGTTGAATATACGGCCGTTTGCGCAGGACCTGCTCCTCGAAATAACGCGTGGTCTTCAAGCGGAATCTCCAGAGATGGGCAGGAGGTTACCTAAAGAGCGGGAAGTGAGATAGCGGTTGAACCCGATTCTTGTCGCCGAGATGGAGACTAACCTTGACATCCGTCCCCATTTGCGGTAGGAATAAAGTCATCTCGCTCGAATCAAGGACGCCAGCCGGTGACCCCGTCTGGCGGGGCGAGTGCGGTGCCCGCGGGCGGCGGCTCGTCACCGTCGCACTCGGGCGGCTTGGGCATCATCCTGCCGGCACTACGACCGGCGCGTGAGGTGCTTTCACTGGACTGGGACAGGCGCGGCGCGGGTAACGCCCGTGGAGAGGCGCGAGGTCTCCGCCCCCCGGTTGGGGCGGGCGTAGCGGACCGAGCGCTCCGGCCGAGTCCCAGGAAGCATGGCCTGACGCTGAGCCTTGGGGATGAATAGTCCCCTTGGCGAGAGCCGCGGTGGAACGCCGGAAGGCATGCGCGCCTTGCAAGGCGCGCGCCGTACCCAAAGGTACGGAGGGAAACTTGCGTCTGCCGGCGTTCCGCTTCCTTTTAATTTGTAGCCCGGATTGCCGAGCACGATCGAGCCGAAAGCCGGTCCCACCGCCGGCTTAGGCGTGACGCGATCCTGCTCGGCGGACGATTTTGCCAGTGGCGTTGACATAACTCGGGCGCGTCGCGCGTCGCGAGAACGAGATGCTATTTCGCCTCTCCCCGCTGCGCGGGGAGAGGTCGAGCGACCCCCGACTTGATCGGGGGGAGCGAGGGTGAGGGGGCCTCTCCGCGATTCTGAGCGTTTCGGATCGAACTGCGGCGTTGCAGAGAGTCGCGCGACTCTCAGCCCAGCGGAGAGGCCCCCTCACCCCGACCCTCTCCTCCGCCTTCGCGCTCACGCGCTTCGGCGGACTCGAACCCGCCGTAGCTCGCCGAGCGAGCGAAGGCGGGCCGCACGCGGGGAGAGGGAGGCGCCAGCGCGGCGGAAGGAGTGCGCTCCGCATGTGCAGTGAGCACGTCGCTGCTGCTTTTTTTCGAGGGCCAAAGCGATTGCGGGGGGAGCGAATCGCATGCGTTTCCCGGGCGCAGCGCAGCACCGAGTGGTGCGCTGCGCCCGGGATCGTTAAGCACGCCGAGTCTGCGACAGACCGGGATGCGGTGTACCGCCATAGCGCGTCCAAGACGCGCGTAAGCGCGCTCACGGCGCTGCGCCGCATCCGGGAAACGGGGAATGCATCAATGCACCACGATCATGGTGGCGCCCATCCCTTCCTGCTGCACCAGGCCGAACAGCACGGTGGCGTTGGCCGGTTGCAGGCGCACGCAGCCGTGCGAAACCGGCCGGCCGAGATACGCGGTCTCGTAGGTGCCGTGAATGGCAATCCCGCCATGGAAGAAGATCGCATGCGGCATCGGCGAATTGTCGTATTTGCGCGAGAACCAGCGCCGCGCCATGCTCTGCGGATGGAAGGTGCCCGCCGGCGTCGCCAAGCCGCGCCGGCCGGTCGAGACCGGCCAGTTGTAGCGCGGGTAGCCGTCGATCACGACTTCCATCGTCTGCGCCGAGCGGTCGATCTGCACGACGATTGCGGCCTTGGCACGGTCTGGAGCGACGAAGAAAACAAACAGCGCGGCCATTGCACCCGCGCAAAGCAAGCGACGCATTGCAACCCCCGAAAGCCTCTCCGCCCGCAGACGCTTTTGCGGCAAAAGCTCATTTTTGTAAAGCCGACAACGCGGCCAGAGTTAATCGCGACGGAATGAAGGCTGCCGAACTTTTAGCAGGTGCAGCGCCGCATCGACAGGTGCGACAACGACAACCGGACAGCAGCCATGAATTTGCCGAAGCGGATTGGTTAAGATTCTTCGATGCGCTCGTCCGACCTGTTCAGCATCGGCCACTCCAACATTCCGGCCGAACGTTTTATCGGCATGCTGCGCGGCGCGGGAGTAGACGCCATTGCGGACGTGCGCTCGACACCGGCTTCGCGCCGCTGTCCCTGGTTCTCCGGCAAAAATCTTGCGGCCCGTTTGCAGCAGGAGGGCATACTCTACGCGGCGTTCGGCGACGCGCTCGGCGGCCGCCCGCGCGATCCCAGTCTCTATCGCGACGGCATAGCCGATTACGAGGCGATGGCGAGGCGGCCGGAGTTTTGCGCAGGGCTCGACCGATTGCTGGCTGTCGCGGCGCGGCACCGCGTCTGCCTGATGTGCGCGGAGCGCGAGCCGCTCGATTGCCATCGCTGCCTGTTGGTGGCGCGCGCGCTCGCCGAGCGCGGCCTTGCCATCGGCCACGTCCTGCACGATGGCACGATCGAGCCGCATGCGGCGACACAAGAGCGGCTGTTGGCGGGCAGCCGCTTAGACGCCGACTTGTTCGCCACTGGACAGGGAGAACGACTCGCGGCAGCGTATCGCCGCCGCGCCCGCGCCGTCGCGTATCGGGCAAAGCCAACTGCCACGGGGGCGAATTCCGCAGCGGAGTATCGATGATGCTCGCCTTGGTTCGCTCGTTTTTTCTCGCCGTCCTTCTTGGCGTCGCGCCCGCGCTCGCGCAGGATTCCGGCACGAACGTTCCGAGGGCCGCAAGTACGATCGATACGACGCCGCCGGGCACGCTCAACCCCAAGCCGCTGCCGCCGCTCGCCAATCCGGATGCGCCGAATACGCCGGCGAAAGAGCTGTTCGCCCGCAAACTGACGCCGCTGCCGGGACCCGCACGCTCGATAGGGTTCTACGCCAAGGGTTGCCTCGCCGGCGCGGTCGCGCTGCCGATCGCCGGACCGACGTGGCAGATCATGCGGCTGTCGCGCAACCGCAATTGGGGCAATCCGGAACTGATCGCCTTCATCAAGCGGCTCGGCACCAACGCCAAAAAGGCCGGCTGGAACGGGCTTCTGATCGGCGACATGGCGGAGCCGCGCGGCGGTCCCATGATCGGTGGCCATGCCAGCCACCAGATCGGGCTCGACGTCGATATCTGGTTCACGCCGATGCCCGACCACGTGCTGTCGCGCGAAGCGCGCGAGATGGATGGCGCGGTGAACATGGTCGCGCCCGATGGGCTCGAGGTCGATCGCAAGGTGTGGACGCCGACGCGTATGGCGCTGGTGAAAGCCGCCGCGGAAGACCCCAAGGTGACGCGCATCTTCGTCAACGCGGCGATCAAGAAGGAAATGTGCAGCGAGGCGGGCTCCGATCGCGCCTGGCTCGCCAAGGTGCGGCCGTGGTGGGGACACGCCGAGCACTTCCATGTGCGCCTCGCCTGCCCGGCCGACAGCCCGCAATGCAAGCCGCAGCCGCCGGTGCCGCCGGGCGACGGCTGCGGTCACGCACTCGATTTCTGGTTCAGGGAATCCGTGCTGCACCCCAAACCGCCGAAAGTGCCGCCCAAGCCGAGGCCGCCGCTGACGCTGGCCGGCTTGCCGGCCGCGTGCCGCGCGGTGGTGAAGGCGCCGTGAGCGGTTAGAGGCCGGCAGTGCCGAACAGCGAGCGTTGCGCGGTGGCCGCGATAAATGTCAGCGCGCAAGCGAAAACGAAAATCAGAGCGGCGAAGCTTGGCGATTTCCGCGCCGGCGATTTCATCAGCAGCGGCAGGCCTGCGATCAGAATATAGACGCCGTAGAATCCCGTCAGCATGAGAAAGCGCAAGCCCGGCAGCAGCAGAAAAATTCCGGCAAGCCACACCGGCGTATAGGAATAGACCGCGAGCTTGAACGCAGAGGCAAAATCCTTTCGAACTCCGAATAGCGGCGCTGCGAGATTGATGATCAGCCCAAGAAACAGCACCAACACGAAGCTCTCCAGATAGCCGAAGATCGCGCCAAAAAATCCGTCGAACAGCGGCGCGCGCACCGATCCAGCACCGGGCACGATAATCCCGATAACGCAGTCGCCGATGAACCCGACGATTGCCGGCACAAGCGCCAACAGCGCGACGTAGCTGATCATCAAATAAACCGGATCGCCGGGCTCCTTCTCGATCTTCGTCCATTCGGCCGCGGGATCGATGAGGATCGCTAGAGCGCGCAAGACCGCGTTCATGGCGGGACTTTGTTACGCCGCGGCGCGGATCAAGGCTGCGCCTTTTTCCGCGATCATCATGGTCGGCGCGTTGGTGTTGCCGGAGGTGACCGTAGGCATGACCGACGCATCGACGACGCGCAGCCGCTCGATCCCGGCGACGCGCAGGCGCTCGTCGACCACCATCAGCGGGTCGCTGGCGAGGCCCATTTTCGCAGTGCCGACCGGGTGAAATATGGTGGTGCCGATGTCGCCCGCAGCCTTCACCAACGCCTGCTCGTCGTCGTCACCCACCTGGCCGCCCGGCAGATATTCGGCGGGATGGAAAGGCGCGAGCGCCGGCTGCGCGGCGATGCGGCGAGTGAGACGAATGGCGCTGGCGGCGACGCGGCGATCCTGGTCGGTCGAGAGATAATTCGGCTTGATGAGCGGCGCGTCAGCCGCTTGGCGCGAGCGCAGCCGCACAAAGCCGCGGCTGGTCGGCCGCAGATTGGCGACGCTCGCCGTGAAGGCCGGAAATTTGTGCAGCGGCTCGCCGAAGCGATCGAGCGACAGCGGCTGTACGTGATATTGCAGGTTGGCGCGCTCCTGATCGGCATCGGAGCGGGTGAACAGGCCGAGCTGCGAAGGCGCCATGGTGAGCGGGCCGCGCCGAAACAGCGCGTATTCGGCGAACATGCCGGCAAAGCCGAGGCGCGAGTGATAGCGTTCGTTGAGCGTGATGATGCCGTCGACCTTATAGATGAGGCGCAGCTGCAGATGATCCTGCAAGTTGGCGCCGACACCCGGCCGGTCGAGCACGACCGGGATGCCGTGCTCCTGCAGGTGTTTGGCCGGGCCGACGCCGGACAACAGCATGATCTGCGGCGATCCGATCGCGCCGGCTGCGAGAATCACCTCGCCGCGGCAGCGCGCGAAGCGCGTTTCGCCGTCCTTTCGCCAGCGCACGCCGACAGCCCGCCGTCCATCGAACACGACACCTTCGACCAGGCAGCCGGTTTCGAGCCGCAGGTTGCCGCGATGCAGCGCAGGCTTGAGGAACGCGGTCGCCGCCGACCAGCGCCGGCCGCGCTTTTGGTTCACATGGAAGGCGCAGCAACCCTCATTGTCGCCGGTATTGAAGTCGGGAATCGATTTGATGCCGGCCTGCTCGGCCGCTCTGCGGAATGCGTCGAGCAGCGCCCAGTGCACGCGCGGCGGCTCGACGCGCAATTCGCCGCTCGCGCCATGCGTGCCGCTCTCGCCGAGGAAATGATTTTCGTGTTTTTTGAAATACGGCAGCACGTCGTCCCAGCCCCAGCCGCTCAGTCCAAGCTGGCGCCAATGATCGTAATCGGCCGACTGCCCGCGCATGTAGATCATGGCGTTGATCGATGACGAGCCGCCGATCACCTTGCCGCGCGGATAGTTGAGGGCGCGGCCGTTGAGGCCTTGTTCCGGCTCGGTTTTGAAACACCAGTCCGAGCGCGGGTTGCCGATCGCGAACAGATAACCGACCGGGATATGGAACCAGATCCAATTGTCGGGACCGCCGGCTTCGAGAACGAGCACGCGCCGGCCGGAATCGGCCGAGAGCCGGTTGGCCAGGAGACAGCCGGCCGAACCCGCGCCAACGATCACGTAATCATATTCGCCATCGATCGGCTTTGCCTCGGCCATTCCTCCCCTCGCTTCGTTCTGAGTTGCCGTCAGATGATAGCACGTTGCGACCTCGAGAGGGTCAAGCCGCGGCCGATCCGTCGGAACTTCGCATTCGGCGAAGCCTGACATGAATAATCAAGTGTTGTCCGGCGAAACCGCGGCAGACTATGGTTCGCGATGGACTTTTCTCCACCGCCATCCCCGCCGCCAGTCAAACATGCAACCGGATTGGGCGTGTTGTGCGGCGCCGGTTCGGCCTTGTTCTGGGCCTTCGGTTTTGTTGCCGCGCGGCACGGCGTTCTGGTCGGGATGTCGCCGCTGGTGCTGGCGCTGCACCGCTTCGTCTGGCCGGGTTTTGCGCTCATTCCCGTCGTGGCAACGAATGGTTTCGGCAATCTCGGCGGCCTGGGCTGGCGTCGGGGCATCGCGATTACGCTGTTTGGCGGACTGCCACTCGCGCTGTGGAGCTATGTCGGCTACGTGTACGTGCCGCTCGGCCACGGCAGCATCATCCAGCCCTCGTGCGCCGCTGTCGGCGGGCTCGTCCTGGCGCGGCTGGTGCTGAAGGAAACATTGCCACCGCGCCGTATCGCCGGCGCGCTGACCATCGTCCTCGGCCTCGCCGTGATCGGCGCCGAGGCGTTGCGAACGATGGGCACGCATGGGCTCGTCGGCGACCTTCTGTTCGTCGCTGCCGGAAGCTCTTTTGCCGTCTTCGGCATGCTGCTGCGGCTATGGCGCATTCCGCCGATGCACGCGGCGGCGGTCACGAGCGTGCTGTCGCTCGTCGGACTGCCGATATTTTTCTTTGCCTACAATAACTTTATCGCCGCGGGTTTTTTCGAGAATCTGCTGCAGGCGGTGGTGCAGGGCGTGTTTGCCGGCCCCGCCGCGATCTATCTCTTCACCCGCGCCGTGGTTTTGCTCGGGGCAGGACGAGCGGCAGTTTATCCGTCGCTGGTGCCGCCGTTCTCGCTCTTGATTGGCTTTCTCACGCTTGGCGAGGTGCCGAGCGTCTCGCAGCTCATCGGGCTTGCGATCGTCGTCGTCGGCTTCCGGCTGACGCAGAGCGCGTAAGGGTTTCCCGGGTGCAGCGCAGCACGAAGTGGTGCGCCGCAGAACCGGGACCTTCACAAACGTCGAGTCTGCGACGATCCCGGATCAGTGGTGCACCGCCATAGCGCATCGAAGACGCGCGTAAACGCGCTTATGGCGCTGCACCGCATCCGGGAAACATCACTCCTCCGGCCCGGCGTACTTGCCGGCCCTGTGCGGGAACATCGATTTCACGATCTTGAAGCGCGAGACATCGACGGTCGCGTCCATGTGCAGGTTGCGGGCGGCCACGAGGGGCGCCCCCCCTACGGACAGATCGGCACCGCGTAGGGGCGACCCTCGTGGTCGCCCTTCACGCCGCCTTGCGGCTCTTCAAAAACTCGCCCATGCGGTCGAGCGCGCGCAAAATATTCTCGGTCGAGTTGGCGTACGACACCCGCATATAGCCTTCGCCGAGAATGCCGAAATCGGGCCCGCCGATGAGCGCCACGCCGGCATCGTCAAGCAGCGCGTTGGCGAGCGGCTTTGCCTTCCAGCCGGTGCGCTTGACGTTGGGGAACGCATAGAACGCGCCCTTGGGTGTCGCGCAGGAAATGCCGGGCAGCTTGTTCAAGCCGGCGACGACGATTTTGCGCCGGCGATCGAACTCCGCGACCATTTTTGCACTTTCATCCTGCGGGCCGGTGAGCGCAGCAAGGCCGGCATATTGCGTGGCGGCATTGACGCAGGAATAGAGGTTCACCGCGAGCTTGCGCGCGTAGTCGTACAGCTTTCCCGGCCACACCGCATAGCCGAGCCGCCAGCCGGTCATCGCATAGGTCTTCGACCAGCCGTTGAGCAGGATCAGCCGGTCGCGGATCGACGGATACGACAACAGGCACACATGAATCTCGCCGTCGTAGACCATGTGATCGTAGATTTCGTCCGACATCACCGCGACGTCGGGATACCGCTCCAACCCAGCGACCAGCTTGTCGACCTCCGATTTCGGCGTCACGCCGCCGGTCGGATTGGCGGGAGAATTGAGGATCAGGAGTCGCGTTTGCGGCGTGATCAGCCTCAGCGTTTCGTCGGCGGAGAAGGCAAAATTGTTCTGCTCGCGGATCGGCACCGGAATCGGCCGCGCGCCGGTATATTCGATCATAGAGCGATAGATGGGGAAGCCGGGGTCGGGATAAAGAATATCTGCGCCCGGCTCGCCGAACATCAGGATCGACATGTACATGGTCGGCTTGCCGCCCGGCATGATCATCACTTCATCGGGCGAAACGCCCACCTTGAAGCGCGCCGCGAGGTCGGCCGCGACCGCTTCGCGCAGCGGCAAGATGCCGACCGCCGGCGTATAGCCGTGATGGCCGTCGCGCAACGCCTTCACCGCCGCTTCCACGATGAAATCCGGCGTGCGGAAATCGGGCTGGCCGATGCCGAGATTGATGATGTCGCGGCCGGCCGCCGCAAGCTGCGTGGCGCGCGCGAGCACCGCAAAGGCGTTCTCCTCGCCGATGCGATCGAATGCAGCGACAGTTTTCAGCATGGCGTTCCCCCGGCGTTCTGTTGCGGGCCGGCAGTTCAGCCCAATCGCTTGTCAAATGCAAACATCAGACGCGTGCCGCGGGTGCCAACAAAATTAAGGAGCCCCGGAACATGTCCGGGACTCCTGCTCGTTCAATCGAAGCCGCGAGGCTTAGTAGCCGAGATCGAACGCGGCGCCGGACTGAACCTGTTCCGCGGTGCCGGTGTGGGCCACCGGATTGGGATAGCTCCGCGTGGGATTGCCCGCCGGAACGACTTGGTAGTCGTACAGCGCCCGAGGCGATGGCTGGCGCTGCGGCCGCTGCGCAAAGGCGGGCGTCGCGAGCAGCGCGATGCCGATCGCTGACAAAACGAGCTTCGTGTTGAGAGATTTCATTGTTGCATCCTCTTTTGCAATAGCGCCCCTCGGTCGGAAAACTATCCACGATTCCGCAATGCACAAGAGCCAGTCTGGTCACCATGAGTCACATAACTGTTATTTATTACAATAGTTTAATGGAAATACTATTGGCGAATTCATGTCGAGATTATGCATTGCAATAAGGTATTCTGGGTCGCCGTCCCCTGTTCGAGACAAAATCGCACGGCGGCGCGGCTCCGGAGCCCTCTCTTCCGTGGAGATTTACGTCTCTAGGGCTGCGAAGCTCGCACCGGCCGTTAAATCTCCATATCTACCCATTTCGATCGGCGCGGTGCAGACTCTCACTGCAAGCACGATGACGGAAAGATAGCGATGACGAAGTCTAACGATTCCAACGGCGCGCAGCGGCGTTTGCGCTCGCAATTGTGGTTCGATAATCCGGATAATCCCGGCATGACCGCGCTCTATCTGGAGCGCTACCTCAATTATGGCCTTACCCGCGCGGAGCTTACTTCCGGCAAGCCGATGATCGGCATTGCCCAGACGGGGTCCGATCTCAGCCCATGCAACCGCCATCATCTGCAGCTTGCGGAGCGCGTGCGCGAAGGCATCCGCACGGCCGGCGGCATCGCCATGGAGTTTCCGGTGCATCCCATTCAGGAAACCGGCAAGCGACCGACCGCGGCCCTCGACCGCAATCTCGCCTATCTGGGCCTCGTCGAAGTGCTATACGGCTATCCGCTCGACGGCGTGGTACTGATGACCGGCTGCGACAAGACCACGCCGGCTTGTCTGATGGCGGTGGCGACCGTCAATACGCCGGCGATCGTGCTGTCCGGCGGCCCGATGCTTGACGGCTACCACGACGGCAAGCTCGCCGGCTCCGGCACCGTGCTCTGGCAGGCACGCCAGGATGTTGCGGCCGGCAAGATCGACTACAAGGAATTCATCGATATTGCCGCCTCGTCCGCGCCCTCGATCGGTCACTGCAATACCATGGGCACCGCATCGACCATGAATGCGATGGCCGAGGCGCTCGGCATGTCGCTGCCCGGCTGCGCCGCAATCCCTGCGCCATATCGCGAACGCGGCCGCATTGCCTACGAGACCGGCGTGCGTGCGGTCGAGATCGTGCGCGAGGACCTAAAACCGTCCGATATCTTGACGCGCGCCGCCTTCGAGAACGCCATACTCGCCTGCTCGGCGATCGGCGGCTCGACCAACGCTCCAATTCATCTCAACGCCATCGCACGGCATATCGGCGTTCCGCTGGCGATCGAGGATTGGGAAAAGATCGGCTACGACGTGCCGCTGCTCGTCAACATGCAGCCGGCCGGCGAATATCTGGGCGAAGATTATTATCGCGCCGGCGGGTTGCCGGCGGTCATGCACGAACTGATGGCGGCCGGCCGACTGCATGGCGAAGCGCTCACCGTCAACGGCAAGACTTTTGCCGAAAACGTCGCGCGAGCCAAAGCGAGCAATGCCGAAGTCATTCGGCCCTACGACAAGCCGCTGAAGCCGCATGCCGGTTTCAAAGTGCTGCGTGGCAATCTGTTCGATTCGGCGATCATGAAAACGAGCGTCATCTCTGACGAATTCCGTCGGCGCTACCTGTGCGATGCCAAGGATCCGAATGCCTTCGAGGGCCGCGCCATCGTATTCGACGGGCCGGAGGATTATCACCGCCGCATCGACGATCCGGCGCTCGGCATCGACGAGCATTCTATTCTGTTCATGCGCGGCACCGGGCCGATCGGCTATCCGGGCTCGGCCGAGGTGGTGAATATGCAGCCGCCGGCGGCCCTGATCAAAAAGGGCGTGACCTCGCTGGCCTGCATCGGCGATGGGCGGCAATCGGGAACTTCGGGCTCGCCGTCGATCCTCAACGCCTCGCCGGAGGCGGCCGCAGGCGGCGGGCTCGCGCTCCTTAAAACCGGCGACCGCGTGCGCGTCGATCTCAACAAGGGCACCGCCGATATCCTGATCTCGCAAGCGGAGCTGGCGCAGCGCGCCGCAGCGCTGAAGAAGAACGGCGGCTATCAGTATCCTGGGAGCCAGACGCCGTGGCAGGAAATCCAGCGCGCCATGGTCGCGCAACTCGACAGCGGCATGGTATTGGAGCCGGCGCTGAAATATCAGCGCGTGGCAGAAAAATTCGTGCCGCGCGACAATCACTGACTGAACAACTTTGCACAGACCGGGAAACGAGTTCTTCATGCCCCGTCCTTCGACCGCCGAAAAGCGCAAGACTTTCCGTAAGCTCCACGAATTCGGCTGCTTCGTCATCCCCAATCCGTGGAACGCCGGCACTGCGCGCTATCTGCAAGGCCTCGGTTTCAAGGCGCTGGCGACGACCAGCTCGGGCTATGCCCATTCGCAGGGCTACGCCGACGGCGCGCAGAGCCGCGATCAAGTGCTCGCGCATTTCCGCGAAATCGCCGAGGCGACCGAAGTGCCGCTCAATGCTGATTTCGAGGACGGGTTCGCCGATGATCTTGCGAGCCTGGCCGAGAACGTTACGCGCTGTATCGCGACCGGAGTCGCCGGACTGTCGATCGAAGATTCGCCCAACGACGCGACCACGCCGCTTTACGATTTTAATGTCGCGGTCGCGCGCGTGAAAGCCGCGCGCGCGGCGATCGATCGCGCCGGCGGCGACGTCGTCTTCACCGCGCGCGCCGAGAACTTTATCCGCGGCGTGCCCGATCTCGACGACGCCATCCGGCGGCTCAAGGCCTATGCCACGGCCGGCGCCGATTGCCTCTACGCGCCGGGCATCAGGACGCGGGAGCAAATCGAAGCGGTGGTCAAAGCGGTGGCGCCGAAGCCGGTGAATTTCCTCAATAGCGGCGCCTTGGGCTTCACGGTGAACGACCTCGCGGCGATGGGCGTGCGCCGCATCAGCGTCGGCGGATCGCTCGCGCGCGTCGCCATGCACGCCTTCATCCGCACCGCGACCGAAATCGCCAAGGAAGGCAAGTTCGACGGCTTTGCCGGGCTCGTCTCCAATGCCGAGCTGAACAAGTTCTTCAGCGAGGATCGCAAGAAGCTTTCGTCATGACCGGATCTGAACCGCATCCGCAGACCGGCCAGCCCGTCGGTTTGCGAGTCGATACGACTCCCGCGCAGAGCCCCGGCCCCATGACCCTGAAGGGCCGCTACGGACATCTCGAAAAGCTCATGCCCGAACACGCGCCCGACCTGTGGACGGTCTTTGCCGGGCACGACCATCTCTGGACTTACATTTCGACGGATGGACCATTCGCGAACTCCAGGGAGTTTTCGGCGTTTATCGAAAAGCGCGCCGCTTCGGCGGATCCCTACGCCTACGCGATCGTCGATACGGCCGGGCGCGCCGTTGGCTATTTCACGCTCTTGCGGATCGAGCCGCGGATGCGCGTCATCGAGGTTGGTCATGTGCTCTATTCGCCGGCGCTGCAACGCACGCCGCTCGGCACCGAAGCACAGTACCTGCTCGCGCGTTACGCGTTCGAGAGCCTCGGCTATCGCCGCTACGAATGGAAATGCAATGCGCTCAATGCGGCCTCTTGGCGCGCCGCGCTGCGCTACGGTTTTACTTACGAGGGCACGTTCCGCCAGCACATCATCGCCAAGGGCCGTAATCGCGATAATGCCTGGTTCTCTATGCTCGACAGCGAATGGCCGCTGCGCAAGCGCAACTTCGAGCGCTGGCTCTCACCTGAAAATTTCGACAGCGAGGGCCGGCAGCGAGTCAGTCTTGCAGCGTTGAATGGGCAGACGGCGTGAGCGAGGAAGCATGAGGTAGAAATGGGCAACAGGCTGCAAGGCAAAATCGCATTGGTGACTGCCGCTGGCCAGGGCATCGGCCGCGCCATCGCTGAATCGTTCATCGCCGAAGGCGCAACCGTCATCGCGACGGACCTGGCCGAGGATAAGCTTGAAGGGCTCGAGGGCAAGCGGCGCCGCAAGCTCGACGTGCGCTCGCTTGCGGACATCGAGGCGCTTGCCCGCGACATTAACCGCGAATTCGGCGCGCTCGATATTCTGGTCAATTGCGCCGGCTACGTGCACCAGGGCACGGTGCTCGACTGCTCGGACAAAGACTGGGACTTTTCCTTTGATCTCAACGTCAAATCGATGCACCGCACGATCAAAACGTTCCTCCCAGCGATGCTGGAGAAGAAATCGGGTTCGATCGTCAATATTTCCTCGGCGGTGTCGTCGATCCGCGGCGTGCCCAATCGCTACGCCTACGGCGCCACCAAGGCTGCGGTCATCGGGCTCACCAAGGCGGTCGCCGCCGATTTCATCCGGGAAGGCATCCGCTGCAACGCCGTGTGTCCGGGCACGATCGAATCGCCGTCGCTCGACGAGCGCATCGCCGCGCTGTCGAAGGAAACCGGCCGCTCGCTCGGCGCCGTACGGCAGGATTTTGTCGCTCGCCAGCCGATGGGGCGGCTGGGCACAGCCTCGGAAGTCGCCGCACTCGCCCTCTTCCTCGCCAGCGACGAGGCAAGCTACATTACCGGCCAAGCCCATCTCGTCGACGGCGGGATGGCGCTCTGATAACCTTCATCCTTAAGATGCGCGCCAACGGCGCGCCTCGAAGGATGAACGGCCAAGGCGCCAATCGAAATCGGGCTTGCCCGATTTCGATACCTTCCTGAGTACCCAAGTCGGCTATAGCCAACTTGGGTGCCGTCGCCCTTCGAGGCGCGCTTGGCTTGCACCTCCGGGTGACGGAAGATAATCATGCACATTCTCATCACCGGCGCCGCGGGAATGATCGGGCGCAAGCTGACGGCACGCTTGGTCGAGGCCGGCGAACTCAATGGCCAGACGATCGACGAGCTCACGCTTATCGACCTCAGCGGTCCGCAAAAACCGCAGAAATTTTCTGGAACGGTCAATACGGCCGCCGCCGACATCGGTGACCCGGCCACGGCGCCTGCGGGCGTCGCCGGACGGCCGGACGTGATCTTCCATCTCGCCGCCATAGTGTCCGGGGAAGCCGAGCTTGATTTTGAGAAGGGCACCCGGGTCAATCTCGATGGCTCGCGCGCGCTTCTCGAAGCCATCCGCAAATGCGGCGATGGCTATCGCCCGCGGTTGGTCTTCACCTCCTCGATTGCGGTGTTCGGCGCCCCGTTTCCGGACACGATCGCCGACGATTTTCATTCGACGCCGCTCACGTCCTACGGCACGCAGAAGGCGATCGTCGAATTGCTGCTCGCCGATTACACACGCCGCGGTTTTGTCGATGCCGTCGGCATCAGACTGCCGACCATTTCGGTGCGGCCGGGCCGCCCGAACAAGGCGGCGTCCGGCTTCTTTTCCTCGATCGTCCGCGAGCCGCTTGCCGGCGCGGAAGCCGTGCTGCCGGTGGAGGAGAGCGTCACGCACTGGCATGCGAGCCCGCGCTCGGCAGTCGGCTTTCTCGTCCACGCCGCCGGGCTGCAAAGCGAAAAGCTCGGGCCGCGGGTCAATCTTACCATGCCCGGCGTGTGCTGCACCGTCGCCGAGCAGATCGCCGCTTTGCGCCGCATCGCCGGCGACAAAGTGGCCGCGCGCATCCGCCGTGCGCCCGACCCGCTGGTTGCGCGGATCGTCGCCGGCTGGCCGCGGCGGTTCGATCCGCGCCGCGCGCTCGCGCTCGGCTTTAGGGCGGAGACTTCATTCGACGAGATCATCCGCGTGCATATCGAGGACGAGCTCGCCGGCAAAATCGCTGCGTGAAGCCGCCCGTCAAAGCCCCTTCCCATCCCCGCCGCTTAGCGTCTATGTCTTGCCGCGATGCGATTTGCCACTCCGCTTCTTCCCGCCATGCTGGCGCGCCGCTACAAGCGCTTTCTCGCCGACGTGATGTTCGAATCCGGCGAGATGACGACGGTGCATGTGTCCAACCCCGGCGCCATGACCGGCCTCGACCGGCCCTACTCACGAGTGTGGCTGTCCGATTCGGAGAACCCGCTACGAACGCTGCGCTACACCTGGGAGCTGGTCGAGGCCGATTTCGGCAGCGGCCCCGAACTCGTCGGCGTCAACACCATCCAGCCCAATCTGCTCGTTGCCGAAGCGATCCAGGCCGGGCTCATTCCGGAATTGCGCGATTATCCGACGATCCGCCGCGAGGTAAAATACGGCTCGAATTCGCGCGCCGATTTTGTGCTGGAAGATGGCAAGCGGCCGACCTGTTACCTGGAAGTCAAGAATGTCCATCTCATGCGCAAGCCGCGGCTCGCCGAATTTCCGGATTGCGTGACTGTACGCGGGGCCAAGCATCTCGACGACCTCGCCGCCATGTCCGAGCAAGGCGCGCGCGCCGTGCTGCTCTTTATCATTCAAATCCCCTCCGCGGACAGCTTTGCCGTCGCCCGCGACATCGACCCAGCCTATGCGGCGGCCTTCGACCGCGCGCACAAGAGGGGCGTCGAGATGCTGGCCTGGCGGTGCAAGGTCAGCGCCGAGGGCATCGAAATCGTCGCACCGGTTCCCATCGTCGAGGGCTGACGAATTCGCGTCATTGCGAGCGAAGCGAAGCAATCCAGTCGGATGGTGCGGAGTTCGGGAAGCCTGGATTGCGCTTCGGCGGACTCAAACCCTCCGAAGCTCGCACAGCGAGCGGAGGAGGGTCGCTCCTCGCAATGACGCCCTGGCCGCGTTTTGCTTGCGTTGCGCGCGCGTATGCTTACATTGCCGTTCGACTGGCGGCGGCTTGCAGCCGCTCTGCTCGCGGCTGAAGCCTTTATAGCGCCATGACCTATGTCGAAGCGGCCTCGGCGCCGCTGCGGAAAACCGGACAGATCAAGATCCACGGTCCTGCCGCCTTCGAGGGCATGCGCAGGGCCGGCCGGCTTGCCGCCGAATGCCTCGACATGCTGGTCGGCGAGATCAAGCCCGGCGCCTCCACCGAGCGGATCGATCGCCTCGTGTACGAGTTCGGCATGGACCATGGCGCGCTGCCGGCGACGCTGATGTACCGCGGCTACCGCAAGGCCACTTGCACCTCGGTCAATCACGTGGTCTGCCACGGCATTCCTTCGGAAAAGCCGCTGCGCGACGGCGACATCCTCAATGTCGACGTGACGCTGATCCTCGATCATTGGCACGGCGACTCGAGCCGCATGTACACCGTCGGCGAAATTCCCCGCCGCGCCGAGCGGCTGATCGAAGTCACCTATGAGGGCATGATGCGCGGCATCGCCGCCATCAAGCCCGGCGTCGCGAGCGGCGATATCGGGCACGCGATCCAGTCCTACGTGGAGGCGCAGCACATGAGCGTGGTGCGCGATTTCTGCGGCCACGGCGTCGGCCGGCTGTTCCACGACGAGCCGAACATCGTGCATGTGGGCAGGCCCGGCGAGGGCATCGTGCTCAAGCCCGGCATGTTCTTCACCGTAGAGCCGATGATCAATCTCGGCCGCCCGCACGTGAAGGTGCTGGCCGACGGCTGGACGGCAGTGACCCGCGACCGCTCGCTCTCGGCGCAATTCGAGCACTCGGTCGGCGTGACCCAGAGCGGCGTCGAAATTTTCACGCTATCGCCGAAGGGGCTCGACAAGCCTCCCTACCCGATGTGAGCCGGATTGGCCGCCTGTCCGCATCTTCCCCGCTTGCGCGAAAAGGTTGCGCACGGAGAGATTGCAAAATCCGGTAATCCAGTCATCCTGCGGACGGGGCGCCGCCGCAACAGCGGACCGGTGCAGGTTAGCGTTGGCGCGGGTAGGGTGCGGTCAAAGTCCCATGGTGGAAAAGAAGCGCGAGTGCGAAGGAGGCCTCGCCGCGGCTCCACCGCATTATTACGGCCATCGCGAGCGCCTGCGCGAGCGCTTTCGCGAGGCCGGTACTGACGCGCTCTCGGATTACGAGCTCTTGGAGCTGTTGCTGTTCCGCGCGCAGCCGCGGCGAGACATGAAACCGATCGCCAAGGCGCTCCTGGAAAAATTCGGCTCGTTCGCGGAGGTCATATCGGCCCCGGAGAAACGGCTCGCCGAGGTCGAGGGCATTGGCGATGCCAGCATCACCGAACTCAAGATCGTGCAGGCGGCGGCGAGCCGGCTCCTGCGCGGGCAAGTCAAAAAGCGGCCGGTGCTGTCATCGTGGTCGGCCGTGCTCGACTATTGCCGCACCGCGCAGGCCTTCGCCGACCGCGAGCAGTTCCGCGTCCTTTTCCTCGACAAGCGCAACCGGCTCATCGCCGACGAATTGCAGCAGGTCGGCACCATCGATCACACGCCGGTCTACCCGCGCGAAGTGGTCAAGCGCGCGCTGGAGCTATCGGCCACGGCGATCATTTTGGTGCACAACCATCCGTCCGGCGATCCGACGCCCTCGCGCGCCGACATCCAGATGACCCAACAGATCATCGCCGTGGCGACGCCGCTCGGCATTTCCGTGCACGACCACATCATCGTCGGCAAGGAAGGGCATGCGAGTTTGAAGGGCCTCAAGCTGATTTGATGTAGCCCGCATGAGCGCAGCGAAATGCGGGAAAGATTGGCCGGTTCAAAAGAATTTTGCGGAAACAGAAGGATTTTTTTTAACAAAGACGTACGTTGGTCAGCCGAAGCGCAGCTTGAAAATGAGAGTTGCCCCGGCCAAGCCCAGCGTGACGACGTTCGCCGCGATCAACGGCAGGTCGCCCAACGTCACGCCGTAGACCAGCCAAAGAGCGATTCCGACGACGAGTAGCGCGAACATGCCGATCGAAATGTCCGCCGTCGATCGCGTGCGCCACGCTTTGAGGACTTGCGGAACGAACGCACCACTCGTGCACGTTTCCGCCAGTAGGCCGATCGTTGTCGTGAATGTCACCCGCAATCCCCCGAAGTTCGCCATCATCAGGGCGCTCGGCGAAGGTCCGGTTGGCCACACGCGGCTCAAGCGCGGTCCCGCCGAAGTCCAAAAAACTTTCTGGCCCTGCGCCATGCACTTAAGGGGAGCGTCAACATCTCGAGTTTAATGGAATTTCACGCGGCGGCCAGGCGTCGGTTCTCGCGCTTGAGGCGGTAGCGTTTGCGGATCAGCGCATATCGATAGCGAGCGAGCAGGGGCCGTTGCGGTCGGCGCGGAGTAATTTTGCCGCTTACTCGCGCGAGATGTGATTTGATTTTTCTAAGATACCGCAGGACGTACTCATCCACCTTGTCGTCCTTGTCGAAATGGGCAAATAAACTAAAGGCCTTGCATGGAGCCAGCCTACGTCGCTTCATTACTGCATGCGAGGAGAAGCTCGCTAACGATACGGAGTCCGGAACCGATCCATAGGGGTCTCGCACGCAAAGGGCAAATTGCCTAATGCTCGGACCTCCACATTGCGCCCAGGTGCTCACCGTAACAGACGCACCGCGGCGGTCACACTATGGCCAGACTTGCGGATCAAACCCCGTGTTGCTAAGCCAATCCGCGCGCGGGAGCCGTGTTTTCGCATGCTATCATTGACCTCGAGGCAAGTGGATACCGCAGTTGATGACCTGCGCACGGGCATTTGTTCCTGGCGGCTCAGCCAATTCCTGGCCTGGCAGGATATCAAGCAAAGGTATCGGCGATCGACGCTCGGTCCGATCTGGCTGACGCTTTCCTTCGGGGTCCAGATGCTCACAATGGGCATTCTGAGTTCCTTCCTGTTCAATTCCCCCTTCTCGAAGTCGCTCCCGTTTGTTTGCGCCGGGATGTTGTTCTGGACTTTGATCACGCAGATGATCACCGACGGTGCCGCCCTGTTCGTGACCACGTCCCGTTACATTACGCAAATCAAATGCCCGCTCAGTCTCTTCGTGGCACAGGCGGTTTGGCGCAATGTCATTGTGGCAGCTCATAATGTCACGATCTACATCGTCATTGCGGTCTTTCTCGCCGTTATTCCCGGTCCGAGCTTATTGCTTTGGCCGCTCGGCTTCGTTCTGGACATGATTTGCCTTTCGTGGATCGTGCTCGTCACCGCCGTCGTGTCCGCTCGCTACCGCGACATTCCTATGATCATTCAAAACGTTCTCACCATCCTTTTCTGGTTTACGCCGTTGATGTATTTTCCAGAACAGCTCGGCTCGAAGCGGTTCATTGCCGACTACAACCCCTTCACGCATATGATTGCGCTAGTGCGGGCGCCGCTCATGGGCGGCGCGCCGACCCTCGACGATTGGCTGGTCGTGCTGGCGCTCACCGTGGTTGGCTGGGCCGGCACGTTCTTGTTTTTTGCCCGCTTCCGCGCTCGCGTCGTGTATTGGCTCTAGGTCCGCGATGCTGTCGATCGTCGGCAAAGATATCCATGTCGAGTTTCCAATCTATGACAACTATGCGCGGTCGTTGCGACATACGCTCGGCCTCGGCGTCATCGCCAAGGGCATCAATCGCCTTGCCACCAGGAAACTGAATGTCGGCGGCCAGATCGACAAGGGTGAGACGGGAAGGGTGGTGATCAAAGCTCTCGATCGCGTGAGCTTCGACATCCATGAAGGCGATCGCGTCGGGCTGTTGGGCCATAATGGATCGGGTAAGACAACATTGCTCCGCACACTCGCGGGCATTTACGAGCCCGTCGGCGGCGCGATCCAGGCGAGCGGCCGGGTCTTCCCTCTATTCGATCTTCAACTGGGTATGGATCAGGATGCGACCGGGCTGGAAAATATTTGGATGCGCGGCAGGATGCTCGGTCTAGCCAAGCAACAGATCAAAGATGCTCTCGACGACATCGCGGATTTCACGGAGCTTGGCGACTATCTGCATGTGCCCATCCGCACCTATTCTCAGGGTATGATGGTGCGGCTTGCGTTCGCAATCTCCACCGCCATCACCCCCGAAATCCTCATCCTCGACGAGATGATAGGGGCTGGAGATGCCGCTTTTTTGGCGCGTGCCGATCTTCGCCTGAAGGACTTTATTGCCAGAGCGGGGATTCTGGTTGTCGCCAGTCACAGCATGGCGATGCTACGTCAATGGTGCAATAAGGGAATGCTGCTCGAGCGCGGCAAGCTGATCGCCTATGGGCCGCTTGAAGAGGTAATAGTCCGTTACGAGGGCGCTCGCGCATAACCGGCAAGTTGCCTAGCACTTGGGGCTCTACATTGCGCCCGGTTGTCCACATTAGCAGAGGGAATGTCAGTTCATACCGCTGAAGGAACGTCGGTTCTAATTGTCTCAGGAACTCACTATTGTCCGGTTAAAAGCCGATTAAATTCAGCTGGTTGTCGATTTTGTGTTGCTCGAATATGTTGCTGGTTTCGGAAAGTGCCTGTGGCATCGGCATTTTCTCGAAGAGGGCGACGGAGAAAATCTGGAGCAAAGTGTAGAGGGGGGCGTGCAAGGCGAGGCGCGTCTTGACGATGGCGACCGGGACGTAGACGGAAACCGCGATCCAGATTTGCGTCTTCACGGCGTTGTCCGACGTGCCGTAGAATTGTTTGATGCGAAGCTGCTGCTTGATCCATTTGAAGAAAAGCTCGACCTGCCAGCGGCTCTTGTAGAGGGCACAGATCGAGGCGGCCGGCAAGGCGAAGTGGTTAGTCGCGCAGGCTCTCCCAATAGGTCAGTTGTGCAAACGCCATCGCGCGGTATTGCTCGGCACAGCACAGCGTTCGCGCCCGAGCATCGCCACCGTGGCGCACAACAATCCGCGTGAAGGTGCTCCAAGGCAGAAAATCCATGAGTTGGGCGAAAAGCGTTTTGCCGGTGATCACGGGCGGCTCCTCGGAAAAGTTCCGAATAGCGCCCGACCAAGTTCAAATCGACACCACCCATTTTCGCCCGCAAGTTCCTGCCAAATCAAATCTTTCCAGAACGCATCTCGCCCTCAACCGGACAGCAGTGTTGTTATAATCACAAAGTGCTGATAGGCGTCACCCGCATCGAACAGGATGACACCATGGCGATCCGCCTCGACACTCGCTCCGGCGACTTTGCGCAAAAATTCCGCGCCTTTCTCGACACCAAGCGCGAAACCTCGGCCGACGTCGAAGTTGCAGTTCGCGCCATCGTCGCCGACGTCGCCGCCCGCGGCGACCTGGCAGTCAAAGAATACACGCAGAAATTCGACCGCCTCGATCTCGATCGGGTGAGACTCAAAGTGACGCCGCAGGAGATCGCGGCGGCGCTCCAAGCCTGCCCGCGCGAGGCGCTGGCGGCGCTCGAATTCGCCCGCGAGCGCATCGAGGTTTATCACCGCCGGCAGGTGCCGCACGACGATCGCTTCACCGATGCGCTCGGCGTCGAGCTTGGCTCGCGCTGGACGGCGATCGAGGCGGTCGGTCTGTACGTGCCGGGCGGCACCGCCGCCTATCCGTCTTCGGTGCTGATGAACGCGGTGCCCGCCAAGGTCGCCGGCGTACCGCGGATCGCCATGGTGGTGCCGGCGCCCGGCGGCGAGCTCAATCCGCTCGTGCTGGCGGCGGCCAAACTCGCAGGCGTCGATGAGATTTTTCGCATCGGCGGCGCGCAGGCGATCGCGGCGCTCGCCTACGGCACCGAGACGATCGCTGCGGTCGCCAAGATCGTCGGGCCGGGCAACGCCTATGTGGCGGCGGCCAAGCGCATGGTGTTCGGCAAAGTCGGCATCGACATGATTGCCGGGCCTTCCGAGGTGCTTATCATCGCCGACAAGGACGGCAATCCGGATTGGATCGCCGCCGACCTTTTGGCCCAGGCCGAGCACGACACCGGCGCGCAGGCGATCCTGATCACCGATAGCCGGGACCTTGCCGGCGCGGTCGAACGCGCGATCGAATGTCAGCTTGTCCGATTGCCGCGTGAAAAGGTCGCCGGCGCCTCGTGGCGCGATTTCGGCGCCGTGATCCTGGTGCGCAATTTCGACGAGGCATTGCGGCTCATCGACGCCATCGCGCCCGAGCATCTGGAAATCGCGGCCGCCGATGCCGAATCTTTGGCGCAGCGCATCCGCAATGCGGGCGCGATTTTTATCGGCGCGTACACGCCGGAGGCGATCGGCGATTACGTCGCCGGCCCCAATCACGTGCTGCCGACCGCGCGCTCGGCGCGTTTTTCTTCCGGCCTCGGCGTGCTCGATTTCATGAAGCGCACCTCCTTACTCAAGTGCGGGCCGGAGCAATTGCGGGCGCTCGGAGGAGCGGCGATCGCGCTCGGCACGGCGGAGGGGCTCGATGCACATGCCCGCTCCGTCGCCATCCGGCTCAATCGATAGACATTTTTAGTGGAGCTTTGTGGAGCATGATCTTTTCGGAAAACCGGTTTCCACCCCGGAACAAGTCCGGGGCAGGCTTTTTCCGGATCTTGCTCTGATGGCGCGCGCCCCCCGCAAAGAGCAATCCGGCCGCCTCGCAGCCATAACGCTCGACGAGGCTTCAATCGGGCGATCGAGCCGAGAGGTCGAGCACGAGCGCGCGGTCGCCATCTACGATCTCATCGCCGACAACAAATTCAGGCCGCTTGGCCACGACGGCGGTCCCTATACGCTGCAGCTTGGAATTTCCGGCAACCGCCTGGTTTTCGACATCCACCGGGCCGACGGCACCCCGGCGATCGCCCATATGCTGTCGCTGGCGCCGTTCCGCCGCATCGTGAAGGACTATTTCACGGTCTGCGACAGCTATTACGCGGCGATCCGCACCGCCACGCCCGACCGCATCGAGGCGCTCGACATGGGCCGGCGCGCGCTGCACGACGAGGGCTCACGCATCGTGATGGAGCGGCTCAAGCGCAAGGTCGAACTCGATTTCGACACCGCGCGGCGTCTGTTCACGCTGATCGCGGTGCTGCATTGGAAGGGCTGAGCGGCCCGATGCCGGCGCAAGCGGCGCGATCGGAGCGGCAGCCTCTGGCGGTGCTGTTTGCCTGCGGGCTCAATTCAGTGCGCTCGCCGATCGCCGCGGGACTGTTCTCGCAAATATTCGGGCGCGCGATCTATGTCGGCTCGGCGGGCGTGCGCAAAGGCGACCTCGATCCGTTCGCCGTCGCCGTCATGGAGGAGATCGGCGTCGACATTTCGCGGCATAAGCCGATTACCTTCGAGGAATTGGAAGAATGGGAAGGGCTCAATTTCGACCTCATCGTCACGCTTTCGCCCGAAGCCCATCACCGCGCACTCGAACTCACCCGCACCAGCGCCGTCGATGTCGAGTATTGGCCGACGCCGGATCCGACCGGCCTGGAAGGCAGCCGCACGCGGCAGCTCGACGCCTACCGTGAGGTGCGCGACCAGCTTTTGGCGCGCATCCGGCAGCGCTTTGCCCGGCCGAGCGCCGGCAACGAGTGAGAAACTCGCCGGTGACGAACCCTTAGGGCTCAGTGTGACACCATCCCGCCGGGTGCGGGGAAAGCCATGTCCCAGTGGCAGGACGAGAAGGCGGAAAGAAATCGGCAGGCGGTCGCGCGCCTGACCCGAGCGTTGCCCGATATCTTTCCGTCCGCGGTACTCTCGCGTGGGCTCAGCCGTCCATTCATACCCCCTACCCCGCGGCTGGCGATCGATTCGTATTGGCGCGCCCACCCCATTCTCGCCGATCGCTTGGCGCGGGGCCTTGCTCGGCGGAGCGGTCCGCCCGACGGCTGGTCGTGGCGCATCGGCGGCAACCGCAACAGCGGATTGCCGGCCACGTTCCGCACGCCGCCCGCGCCCTATCGCGAACGCGCTTTTTCGCGCGGTCCCGGTTGCTGCTGCGTCTGCGGACAGCCGGTTTACCGCTTCGGCTGGCATGCCGATCTGTGGGATGCGGGCCGCAATAAGAATGCGAACTGGCACTGCGCCTGCGTGATCGCCTGGCAATTCTGGAATGCTCCGAGCGGCCAAGCGCGGCTTCTCCGCCGGCTGCAGGTGCGGCGCTGCGCGCAGAGCGGCGGACGGCTGTGGAAGAATGCCGAGGTCGACCATCGCGTCCCGCTGTTCCGGGTGTGGAGCGAACGCCGCGACACGCCGTGGCCGGCGCTGCTCGACTTTTGGAGCCTGCGCAACCTGCAGATCATCAATCGCGACGCCCACGCCGCCAAATGCGTCGCGGAAGCGCGCGACCGGAGCGTTGCGCGCGCTGTCGCATCGGGCGCTACAACCTGATCTCGCCGAGATTGATGCTAGTGCCGAGGTTCGCATCCACGGTCTTCGACCGGCCGCTGGAGAAAATCTGCACGGTGTAGCGGCCGGAATTCTCGTCGAGCTTGTCGAACTTGAAGTCGCCGTAATTGTCGGTGGTCGTCACCGCGAGCGAAGTGCCGTCGCGGATGAGCTGCACGCTGGCGCCTTCGACGCAATCGACGAGACCGTTCTTCTCCTCGGCGACCGAGCCGCCGATGAAGCATTTGGAATAGCGCCACAAGTTGCGGTAGTACACGCGCGGCCGGCTGTTAAGCTCGGGCCTCATCACTTCGAGGTCTTGTTCGCGCGCAATGCGAGCCATCTCCTCGTCCTCGACATTAATCGCCCGCATGGCGCCTGTGGGGCAGGATTGATCGCCGCGCGTCTTCGTCCAGCCCTGGTCGATCAGGTGCGCGTCGAAGGTCCACGCCTGCGGCAGCTGCAATTCCTCGTTCCACCAGATGTGTCCGTAGGGGCAGGCGTCGACCAGCTCCTTGCGGCCCTTCGCCTTGACCGGATCGATCAGCACGATGCCGTCGGCCCGCTTTTTGATTGCGCCGCTCTTGTCGGCCTTCATGCAGGGCGCGTCGTCGCAATGGTTGCACATGGTGGGAAGGTAGGCGATGTCGATCATCGGCATCTGCCCGCGCTCTTTCTGCAGAATGTCGATCCACTTGTGGCCGTGCTTGGGCATCGGCGCCGAGTAGCCGGGCCAGTCGTTGCCGACATACTCGTCCATGGCGGCGAGCGTGCACAGATTGCAATTGGTGCACTCGGCCACGTCGATGATCATGTTCCATTTTTTCATTTTCTTTACTCCGTTATCCGCCCCCGCGGAGCGAAGCGCAGCGGGGGAGGGGGACCGCCAGAAGCTCGCGGAGCGAGCGAAGGGTGGTGGAGGGGGCTTGCGGCGATGAAGCTAGCGTCGCGGCCGACGCCCCTTCCACCGCGCTGCGCGCGGTCCCCCTTCCCCGCTTCGCGGGGCAGGATTAAACGTCACTTCGCCGGCACGAGTTGCACTTCCTTCAGCGTGCGCTTGATCTCCTTGTCCTTTTCCATCGCCGCGAAGGCGGCGGACATGTGCTCGATGCGGCCATCCCACGGCTCGATCTGCACGAGCGAGTTCGCGCCGGCGAGCGAATGCGTGGTCTTGGTCTGCGTGCGCTCTGGCGTGAGCAGGTTGAGGCAGCCGCCGCGGTCGACCGATTTTCCCGGCTCGCCCATCGGGTCGTAGATGGCAGACGACTCGTAACCGTGGGCGACGCCGCGCGGCAGCCGCTGCGTCGGCAGCGCGGCGCAAATCACCGCGCCGCGATCGTTGAAGACTTTCACGAGATCGTGCTTGTTGATGCCGCGATCCTTGGCATCCTGCGCGTTCAGCCGCACGATCCAGTAATAATAGCCGTCGACCTTGACGCGGTGGTCCTCGATGTTGAGCAGGAAGGAATCCTTGCCGTCGCCCTGGGTGTGAAACGAGTATTTGCAGTGCGGCGTGAGCAGTTGCAGCGGATAGCGCTCGAACAATTCGCCCGAATGCGCCCCCTCCCATGACGGCTCGTACTTGACGATCGGCGGGCGCTCCGGATCGTTGTAGCGCAGAAGCGAATTGCACTCGAATTCGAGCTTGCCGGACTGCGTCTGCAAGCCGCGCAGGTATTCTTCGGTGTAGTCGGACGGCAGCGGCTGCGCCTCCGGCACGTCTTTCTTGCGGTTCTCGAAGAACCAGCGGAACGCTACCGGCGCGCGCAGCTTCTCCTTCTCGGCCGGTATCACGAAGTAGCCGCGTTGCAGGAATTTCTTCCAAGAAATGTGCTTGGGCAGGTCGGAGGCGAGGAAGACGCGCTTGACCCAGTCGATTTCGTTGACGCCTTCCGAGAAGTAATTGGCAAGGCCGAGAGGCTTGCACAGCTCGTTGAAAATCCAGAAGTCGGATTTCGATTCGCCCATCGGATCGATCGCCGGCGCCTGGAACACGATGACGCGGTGATTGAGCTGCTGCTGGCCGTGATGGCCGTAGCCGCCAAGCCCCGCCCATTCACTGATGTCGGTGCGCTCGAAATTGGTGCAGGCCGGCAGAAGCACGTCGGCGAACTTGGCTTCGCCCTCATTCCAGATCGACTGGTTGACGACGAATTCCAGGTTCGGCGACTGATACATCCGCACCCAGCGATTGGTATTGTTCATCGTCGAAAGAATCGAGCCGCCGTATTTGTAGAGCATGTGCACCGGCGAGTGGCCCGGCGCCGGGTAGGCGAAGCGGGCAAATTGGTGCTCGATCGATTTGCCGACCCACGGATAGCCCTCGGCCTTGCCGTCGACGATCGCCTCGGGCACGAAAATGCGCGGGATGCGCTGGCCGTTCGAGTTCATGGTCGGCAGTTGCGGCATGCGCTGATAAAGCTCGACCGGCATCGCCGTGTTTTCGAGGTCTCCCGACATGCCGCCGTCGGCGTAGCCGGGGAAATAGAAATTAAAATCGACCGGCGTGCCCCACTGCAGATTGCCCATGTTGATGCCGGGCTTGCCGAGGCCCTGCATGGCGACGAGACAGACCATGACGCGCGCCCATTGCACGCCGGTCTGGTTGCGGCAGGCGCCGCCGTGGCCGTTACCCCAGCCGCCGGGCGCGAGATATACCCGCTTCTTCCCCCACTCGCGGGCCAGCGCGCGCACGTCCTTGGCCGGAACGCCGGTTTCCTTCTCCTGCCACTCGGGCGTCTTCGGAATGCCGTCCTCTTCGCCGAGCAGATAGGCTTTCCACTTATCGAAGCCGACCGTGTGGGTTTTCACGTATTCCCTGTCGTAAAGATCTTCCTTGATCCACACGTAGGCGATGGCCATCGCCATCGCGACCGAGGTGGTCGGCTTCGGCGCGAACCATTTGCCGGGGAGGAATTGCGCGGTGGCGTTGTAGTACGGATCGACGTGGACGACCTTGATGCCGAGTTTTTGGTTCTTCAGCCACTGCCGGCGCGTCGTTCCCTCTTGCGCGCCGTAGGAGCCCGATGTCGATTCCGGGTCCGCCGCCCACGACACGATCATGTCGCAGTTCTGCAGGCAGTCCTCGACGGTGCCGTAAGTCTCCGACTGGCCGACACGTAGCGTGTAGCCCCAATGGTGCACGGCGCCCCAGTACCAGCCCTCCCACGAATCCGGATTGTGGTGGATGCGCGTCATGCCGACCGCATTGGCGAAGCGGAACAGCGCGGAGAGGTAGTAGCCGATATTGCCCCAGGTGTGATGCGAACCGTGCGAGAAGGTGATGGCGCCCGGACCGTACTCGCGCTTCTGCCGCTTGATCTCGTCGGTGACGAGCTTGATCGCCTCGTCCCAGGAGATGCGCACGTAGCCGGACTTGCCGCGATTGCCCGGATTGCGCTCGCCGTTCGGATCGAAATCGACGCGCTTCATCGGATGGAGCAGGCGATCGGGCGAATAGACGATCGATTTCGCATTCTGCCCGTGCGGCGCCAGCGTGGTCTTGCGCGGCGGCGTAAGTTTTTGGCCTTTCGCCTCGATGGTCCACGACGCGCCGTCCTCATCGGTGAGGTCGATCGGCGTCATGCGCAAAATCTTGCCATCCTTAACGTAAACGAAGACCGGCCCGCCGTTGGTCATGTTGCAATAGCGCATGGTGCCGTCTGAGAGCTTGGTGCCGTACTTGAACCCGGCGGACTGCGCCATCATCAGCGTCTGTGCGAACCAGTTGGTGAGGTGATCGGGCCCGTCGACGGTAAGCACGAAATCCTTCTGCGCGTTGATCTGATCGAGCCAGTCGATCGGCGGCATCAGCAGCGAGGCGCCGATTTCGGCGTTCTTGAACATGAGCTTGATATCGGGCTGCGGATGCAGCCCGGCGCGCGAGGTGATCTTGCCGTCGTCGAACTCGTACCAGCGCCCGATTTCCTCGTCGCGCGTCATGATCTGCGCCACGAGATTGCGCTCCTTCACGCGCGCCTTGAAATCGGGATGGCGTCTTGCCGCCAGCTTGAGAAGCTGCGCCGCAGCGAACAGGATGACCGGGAATTTGACCTGGGCGAGCGCCATGGCTTCCTCCTTCTTGCACGCACGAGCGCGTCGGATCGCTCCGCGCGGGGCATAACCCCCTCGGTGGGCGCGGGCGACCGCTGTGGGCGATTTTGCATTAATTCGGACGCGATTGAAACCGATTCCGGCTTCGGCCAATTCATCGCTGCTGCGCATGCAGAGGATAGGATCGGGCGCAGACACATTCTCCTCCCTCTCCCCGGCGGGGAGAGGGATGGGGTGAGGCGGCTCGGACCTATCGGCGAGTCCCGAACCCCTCACCCCCACCCTCTCCCGTTCGGGGAGAGGGAGCCGCATCAGCGAGCGGGGCTAATCCGTACTTGCGAAGGCGTCGCGCCAGTTCTCGCCGTCGCGGAACTCCTCGTCGCGGCCGTCGTAGCGCCAGACCCCGCGGGTCGGCTTGTCATAGGCGGGCACGAAGCGATCCTGGTAGCGCATGCCGCAGTAATGGGCCGGTTTGACTTTGTCCCACACGATGTAACCGTCGCCGGTCATGCAGTCCGCATCGATGCTCACGGCCTCGACCTTGCCGCAGACCATGAGGCGATAGAGCCACGGGTGCGTCCATTCGACCCGGCATTCGAAATGGCTGCGGCACTCGGCGATGCGCGGCGGCCGCAACACGCGGGACGGGATCGGCGTGAGCCCGGCCTTCTCCAGCTCGTTGACGCCACCCTTAAACGGCAGGCCGCAGACCAGCACCTTATCGAGCATCGCTTGCTCGAACGGCACCACGTTGACCACAAACTCCCCGGTCGCGAGGACGTTGTCGTAGGTATCCTTGCCGGTGCCGCAGGTGAAGCTGATGTAGACGGGATCGTGGCAGACCCGGGTGCAGGTGCCATACGACGCCGCGTTCGCCCGACCTTCATTGTCGACGGTGGTGATGATCACCAGGCAGGAGCTTGGGGCAAAAATGTTGTCCCACCATTGCGGCGGCACATCGATCTTGTTGATTGGTTCAGTCGCCATCAGTCTCCTCATTGTGTCATGCCCGCGAAGGCGGGCATCCAGTAAACACCGAGTAGGCGGCTTATGCACTGTTGGCGCAAAATTAGCGTCCGCGACTACTTGATCGTCCGCCTTCGCGGACGATGACAGGGAGTGCGTCATTGCGAGCGGCCCTCCTTCGCTCACTTTGCGAGCTACACAGGGTTTGAGTCCACCGAAGCGCGGAGCGCGTAGGTGGAAGCGAAGCAATCCAGTGGCTGGTGAATGGCTGGATTGCTCTTCGTCGCTGCGCTCCTCGCAATGACGATACTACCGCGCGACAATGTTGCGCATCTCGCTCCGCCGGCCGTTAAGGAACAGCCGCATGTTGTCGACGATCAGCGGCAAGATGGAATCCTCGTACTCGACGATGTAGCCGCCGACATTCGGCGTGATGAAGACATTCGGCAAGTCCCAGAACGGGCTGTCGATCGGCAGCGGCGCGGTTTGGAATACGTCGAGGCCGGCGCCGGCGATGCGGTGCTCGCGCAAGGCCGCGATAAGCGCCGCCTCGTCGACAGTCTGACCGCGGCCGGCATTGATGTAGTAGGCTGTCGGCTTCATCGCTGCGAACACCGTGGCGTCGAATATCCCGATGTTGTTCGCGTCCGCAGGCAGGACATTGATCAGATAGTCGGCGCGGCGCGCAGCGTCCAACAGCCGGTCGGTCGTCACCATGTCGTCGAAGCCTGCGATGGCACGGGGCGTGCGGGTGACCCCGACGACCTGCATGCCGAACGCCTTGAGAAGCTCACCGATGGCGATGCCGATCACTCCGACGCCCACGATCACGGCGGTCTTGCCATGGAGCGTGCTCCATAGCCGCCGTTGCCAGAAACGCGCCTCCTTATCCTCGACCGCCCGAGCGGCATCGCGACTCACCGCCATCATCAGATAGACGACCTGCTCACGCATCGCCGGGCCATGGATGCCGCGGCCGCTGGTGATGAGAATTTCGGGTTTGAGCGAAGGACAGCGCAGGAAATGATCGACGCCGGTCGCCAGCGACTGGATCCATTGCAGCCGGGTCGCGCGGCGGAGAATGGAATCTTCGACCGCGATGCCGAAGCAGATCAGCACGTCGATGTCGGAGAGGTCGCCGATCGTCTCCGCAGCGCTGTGGAAGAGCGCGAATTGCAGCGCGGGAAATTCAGCGCCCAGCCGATCCCGATAAATCTCGGCGTGAATGTCGACGATGAGGACCTTGGGGGTCATGAACGCAGAAGGTGCGACATAGCAGCAAGATTGTCAGCTTGCGGCAGACTAAAATAACGCGCAGCGTTATCGAAGGCGATGTCCTGGCGCAGGCGCTCCGCAAGCAGCGCGTGATCCAAAAACTCCCCGGCCTCCTGCGCCGACTCGAAAGGATAATCGGCGGCAAACATCACTTTGTCGTATCCCAGCGCCGCGATCGTGCAGTTGAGCGGTTCCGGCGAGCACATGCCCGACGTCGTCACCACGATATTTTGCTTGATGTAATCGGACGGCGGCTTGGCCAGCTTGACGCCATAGAATTTCGCCCGGCTGTCGAAGCGCCAGAGCAGGAACGGCAGCGTCTCGCCGAGGTGGCCGAGCATCACTTTGGCGCGGGGAAAGCGGTCGAAATGTCCGCCGAACACCAGCCGCAACGCATGCGAGCCGGTTTCGAATCCCCATTCCCACGTGGCGCGGCGCAAGCCATGGACGCCTTCGAGCGCGGAGGACGGAGCGATCGGATCGGTCGGGTGAATATAAATAGGCGCGCCAAGCGCTTCCGCTCGCTCCCAGAATGGATAGAGCGACGGGTGATCGAGGTATTGGCCGTTGGTGTGGCCGTTGATCATGGCGCCGCAAAGTTTCAATTCGCGCATGCAGCGCTCCAGCTCGTCGGCGGCGCCGCGCGGGTCCTGCACCGCGAGGTGGGCGAAACCCGAATAGCGGTCGGGGCGCATTTGGATTTCACGCGCCAGAAAGTCGTTCGATTCAGCCGCGCGGCGCGTTGCAGTCGCGGCATCGCGCTCGCTCTGCACGCCCGGACCCGCGATCGCCAGTACAGATCGCGCAATGCCGGCTTGGTCCATCGCGGAAAGCCGCATTTCGCCAAAATCGGTCAAGCGAGCCAGGAAGTTGCTTGCGAGGTCCGGGTCGACATTCTTGACGGTCGGCCACCAGTACTCCTCGATACCTGGAGACAGAAAATGCTCCTCGAGCGCAAACTTTTGCACCATGCGTTCCTCGTTAGGCGGCGTTCCCCGGATGCGGTGCAGCGCGCAGCGGTGCACCGCCGATCCGGGAACCTAGCAGGCTCAGTCCGTAACGGTCCCGGGTCTGCAATGCATGACTCCGCTACGCTCCGTGCTGCATTGCGCCCGGGAAACGCAGCCCTTGGGTCTATATCCGATATCCGGTGCAATGGTATATGGCCCAATGCTATAAGCGGCCCACCAAGGAGGCGGACGAGGGAGGATGTTGTGGTCAAGAAAATACGCGGCGTCGTATTGGAGGAAAACCTCAACAATTCGATGGGGCTTGAGTTTTACAATCTGTCCCATCGTTTCGGCTACCAGTCGCCGAACTGGCCGTATTTCGAAGACGTCAAGATCGAGCGCATCCATTACATGGCCAAGTCGGGCGTGCTGTCGCAGCGCATCACGACCAGCATGCACAATACTACCCATATCGACGCTCCGGCGCATGTCGTACAGGGCCTGCCGTTTATCGACGAGGTGCCGCTGCCGCATTTCTTCGGTTCGGGAATCGTGGTGTCGATCCCGAAGAAGAAGTGGGAACAGATCACCTACGACGATCTGGAAAAGGCGGCGGGCAAGATCGTGCGGCCGCGCGACGTGGTGATCGTCAATACCGGCTGGCACAAGCTCTACGAGGACAGCGAGGACTATTTCTGTTACGCGCCCGGCTTCGTGCCCTCGGCGGGCGAGTGGTTCGTCGAGAAGAAGGTCAAGGTCATCGGCCACGACACCCAGGCCAACGATCATCCGCTCGCCACGGCAATCGGCCCGCAGCGCAACGGACCGCTGCATCCGCACCTCGCCGCAGAATACAAGAAATGGTCCGGCGGGCGCGATTGGAAAGACGATTTCCCCGATTGGGAGCCGGTGCACCGCATCCTGTTCAAGAACGGCATTTTGGGCATCGAGAACGTGGGCGGCGACATCGACAAGGTCACCGGCCGGCGCTGCACCTTCGCGCTGTTCCCGTGGAATTGGGAGCGCGGCGACGGCTGTATCATCCGGCTCGTGGCCATCGTCGACCCGAAGGGCGGCTACCGGATCGAGAAAGGGGAGAAGTTCGCATGATCGTGCGTAAATTTTCCGAAGCAACGCCTTACGAAGCGCCTAACCACCGGGGCTATAAATCATTTCGCGTCTTCGGCGCCGAAATGGGCGGCTCGCAAACGCTGGTGTTCGGCATCTCGCATTTTCTGCCGGGCGGCGGCGCCGGTCCCGACGCCTCGCCGCCGGAAAAGATCTACTACGTGCTGGCCGGCGAGCTGACGGTGATCGTCGGCGATAAGGAGACAGTCGCGCGAGCCGGCGACAGCGTGTACATCGGCCCCAACGAGAGCCGCGAGATCATCAATCGCAGCAACGACGTTTGCACCATCGCGGTCGCGGTCGCGCCAGTGAAATAATTCACCTCTCCCCGCCGCGCGTGGAGAGGTCGAATGAAGCGAGGGTGAAGGGGCCTCGCGGCGATTCTGAGCTTAGCGGTGACGGGACGTCGCCAAGACTCCCAGCCCAGCGGCGAGGCCCCCTCATCCTGCCCTTCTCCCCGCGCGCGGGGAGAAGGAGAAGAGGAGCATCATGTCCGAGGAATTCCTGAAAAATCCGCTCTCCCTGTTCGACGTCCGCGGCAAGACCGCAATTGTCACCGGCGCAACCGGGGCGTTCGGCGCATTGGCGGCGCAGGTGCTCGCGGGCGCCGGCTGCAATGTCGTGCTCTCGGCCGGTGGGACCGAGGCGCTGAAGAAGGTCGCGGCCGAGTGCGAGAAGCTCGGCGCCAAGGTCGAGGCGGTCAATATGCGGCCGAGTTCGGCGGCAAATTGCGAAAAGATCGTCGAGGCCGCGGTGAAACGCTTCGGCGGCGTCGACATCGTGGTGCTCGCCTCCGGCATCAATAAAGTGCAGAAGATCGTCGATCAGCCGCCCGAAGCCTTTGCCGAAGTGATGGACGTCAACGTCACGCAATCCTGGCTGATGGCGCGAGCGGCCGGAAAACAGATGCTGGCGCAGGGACGCGGCGGCAAAGTCATTCTGATGTCGTCGGCGCGCGGGTTATTGGGGCATCCGGCCGGCTATACCGCCTATTGCTCCTCAAAGTCTGCAATCGACGGGATGACCAAGGCGCTCGGCTGCGAATGGGGCGACACCGGCATCACCGTCAATGCCATCGGGCCGACGGTCTTCCGCTCGCCGCTGACCGCCTGGATGTACGAGGACAACGAGCGCTCGACGGCGGTGCGCAAGGGCTTTCTCTCCCGTGTGCCGAAGGGCCGGCTCGGCGAGCCGTCCGATCTCGCCGGTCCGCTGCTGTTCCTGGCGTCGAAGGCGTCCGACTTCTACACGGGCCACGTCCTCTACGCCGACGGCGGCTACACGGCGGGCTAATAGAAAATGGCGAAGGCGCGTATCGCCGTCGTTGGCGCCGGGCTGATGGGGCACGGCATCGCGCAGGTGTTCGCGCTTGCCGGCCATGAGGTGACCATCACCGACACCATCGTGCAGAATCTCGATTCGGCGAAATCGCGCATTACCGCGAACCTGCGCGATCTCGGCGACGACGAGAGCGCTGTCGAACGCGTGCAGCCATGCTTCGATTTTGCCGACGCGATGCGGAACGCCGATTACGTGGTCGAGGCGGTGTCGGAGAACCTGGCGCTGAAACAGAAGCTGTTTGCCGACATCGAGCGGCATGTGCGGTCCGACACGATCCTGGCCAGCAACACCTCGGTGATCCCGATCACCGCGATCATGCAGGGCCTGAGCAAACGCGAGCGCGCGCTCGGCACGCACTGGTGGAATCCGCCCTTCCTGGTGCCGCTGGTCGAGGTGATCGAGACGCAATGGTCCTCGCCGCAGGCGATCGCGTGGACCATGGAGTTGCATCAAGCAGCCGGCAAGCAGCCGGCGCACGTGAAAAAAGACGTGCCCGGCTTCATCGGCAACCGGCTCCAGCATGCGCTCTGGCGCGAGGCGATCTCGCTGGTCGAGCATGGCATCTGCGATGCCGAGACGGTCGACGCCGTCATCAAGGCCTCGTTCGGCCGGCGCATCGCCGTGCTCGGCCCTTTGGAGAATGCCGATCTCGTCGGCACCGATCTGACGCTTGCTATCCATGAGACGGTGCTGCCGGCGATCGACAGCCGGCCGGAGCCGTCGCCCTATCTGCAAAAGCTGGTCGCTGACGGCAAGCTCGGTTTCAAAACGGGCGAAGGCTTTCGCAAGTGGACCGCCGAAGAGCAGGCCGCGCTGCGCGCCAAGGTGTTTCGACACCTTAAGGCCACGCGGGACAGTTGATAAGCGCCAAAACTCGTTTCCCGGGCGCAGCGCGGCACGAAGCGGTGCGCTGCAGACCCGGGATCGTTACGGATTCTAAGTTTGGAACGATCCCGGATCAGCGGTGCACCGCTTCGCGCTGCACCGCATCCGGGAAACGCAACGGAGCTGCGCGCAGCGCCGGCATGACCTCGCTGGCGAACAGCCCGATCGAATGCAGAGACTCATCGAGCGTCATGTCGCCGAACGCGAATTGCCCGACGACGTAATTGCAGCCGGTCTCGGCAAGCTGCGAGGCGAGACAGTCACGCACCGTTGCGGGCGAGCCGGCGACCCCCTGCCCGCGCGCCATCAGCGCCTCGAATTCGGCCGGACGCGGATGTGTCTGAGCGCGCTCAAGGAGCCGCGGCAGATAAGTGAAGCTCTGATACCAGGGCACATAGGCGCGGCTGGCGAGACGCATCGCCTGCGCATCGGTTTCGGCCACGACGATAAAGCGGCCCAGCCCGATCTTGGGCAGCGGCGCGGCCGCTCCTTTCGTTTCGTGCCACGTCTTGCGATAGCTTGCGACGGTCAGGCGCACCTCGGGCGTTGGATCGAGGTTCACGATGTTGAGCGATCGGCGCGCCGCCCGCGCGGCACTGTCCGGCGCATGGGCGCCGTACCAGATCGGCGGGTGCGGCTTTTGCAGCGGCTCGAGCTCCATCGGCACGTTGTCGAAGGTGAAATGCTTGCCGTGGAAATCGAGCGTCTTGTGCGTCAACCCGCGCAGGATCGCCTCGACGGCCTCGTTATAGATGTCCTGCGCCGCCGCCGGATCGGCGCCGAAATATTCGAGCTCGATCGGCGAGGCGCCGCGGCCGAAACTCAGCTCCAGCCGCCCGCGGCTGATCTGGTCGAGCATACAGATTTCGGAAATAAGCCGCAGCGGATGGTAGAGCGGCAGCACGAACACCATCGGCCCGAAGCGCAGCCGCCGCGTGCGCTGCGCCAAAGCGGCGAGAAAAACGTTCGGCGACGGCGCCATGCCGAGCGGCGTCGAATGGTGCTCGGCAAGGTGATAGGCGTAAAAGCCGGCGCGGTCATACGCCTCGGCGATTTTCAGGCGGTCCTCGTAAAAATCCGGCAGTGGCGTGCCGGCGCGGTCGAGGTGATCGAAGATGCCAAATTCCATTTTTTACCTGCGTTCGTCTGGACCAATGTAGCCGGGATAGTCCATCCGGGCTACGAAGCAATTCGCAGCAGCTCCACGAGCTCCCGGCTATCGGCAAGCTCGTCGAGCCGCATGACCGCGCCGATGAGCGCATCCTGCTGCTCGGCTGCCACAGCGCCGCGCGTGAGTTTGCGGAATTTGTCGATGATGTCGCCGGCGCTCGCAAACGACTGCTCGCTGCCGCGCGGCGCCTCGCACGCCTCGTGCTCGACCGAGCCGTCGCAAAAATGGACTTCGACGCGTACCTTGTGGCGGTGGGCGGCGCCAAGCGCGGTGATCGCCGGATCGTGGACCACTTTCACCTTGCGCGAAAGTTTTATGCGCGCCTCGTCGTCGACACAGTCCGGCGTGAATTCATCGACAAAAACGTCGCCCTCGATCAACAATGTGGCGACGCAGAACGGCAGGTTGAGCTGCGCCGCCGTCAGCCCCTCCGGCCTGTACGGCCAGCCGACGTGATCGACGGTGACTTGCGAGCCGTACACCACGATGCCGTCGATCTCTTCGAGCGTGAACGGCCGGCGTTTGCGGATGTCGGCGATGGCGTCGAGCGTGGTGTGGTTGGAGCCGACGCAGGAGTAGAATTTCAGCGAAATCCGCATCGTCTCGAAACGCTCGCCGAGGCCCGAGCTCAGCTCGGCAAGATTGAAACGGTCCTGTGAGCGCGAGAACGTCGTGCAGAAGCCGCCGTAGGGCGCCTCGAACACGTCAACGATGCCGGTGAACCCGTTGCTGGACAGCAGCGCCGCATAGAGCCCGCTCTGCGCCGCGCGGCCGGCATGCATGCGCTTGACCATGGCGCCGTACTGCGCCGCCATCAGCCCGGACGATTGCGTGCCGGCAATGCCGAGCGCGTGGACGGTTTTGTCCGCATCGAGCGAAAGCGCGCGCGCGGCGCCGGCCACGGCGGAGAACACGCCGACCGTCGCGCCCGAATGCCAGCCCTGGCCGATATGCTCCTGGCCCATGCACAGGCCGACGCGAGGACCTATCTCGTAGCCGGCGACCGCAGCGTTGAGAAAGTCGCGCCCGGATAGCTTTGCGTGACTCTCCGCCACCGCGATCAGCGCCGGCAGCGCTACCGCCCCGACATGCAGCACGGCCTTGCGGTGCACGTCGTCGAGCTCGAAGCCCTGCACCTGCGTGCCGTTGACGAGCGCCGCATGCGGCGAAGACAGACGCGCGTCCGTGCCCCAGATCGAAGTCGTACGCGTCGTATCGAGTTTTTCCAGCGTGCCGCGCAGGATGCGGCACCATTGCAGGTTCGCGCCGTAGATCGCGCAACCGAGCGAATCGAGAATGAGCAGCTTTATCCGCTCGCGCACCTTGGCGGGAATTTGCTCGTAAGTGAGGCGGGAGACGAATTCGGCGATCTTGCGGGTGTGGACGTTATCCGCCCGGGCGTGCTCGGCCATGCTCGCTCAATTCATTGCGCGGCGGTCTTTGCCTTGACGGCATCCCACCACGGGCAGACGCCGGCCATGACTTGGTAATTGCCCTCCATCACCTGCACCGGCCGCCGATAACCCTCCGCGGCGTTCTTCAGCCGCAACGCGCGGGCCTTGGCGTTATCCTCCTTGGACAGCCAGACGCGGTCGTGGCCCCACATGCTTGGGCCTTCCTTGCGCTCGGACGCCTGCCAGGTGTCGACATCGATCGAGCGCGCGCCCCAGCCGTACTCGACCATAAAGGCGGACGGCGTGAAGCTGTAGAACGACGCGATGAAATCGCTGGTGTGGCGGCCGAGCGTCACTCCGACGCGGCCCTCTTCGCCCAAGGCGATATCGTACGCCTGGCCGACATCGTCGAAGCTGAAAAGCTCCATCATGATGTGATGCACCGCGTTCTTGCCGGTTTGGATGAAGGCGAGGCTGTGATGGCGCGGGTTGAGATGCAGAAACCGCGCGACGAACGGATGGTCGTAATAGTCGGTGAGCCGGAAGCCGAGCGTGTCGCGATAGAACGCCATCAGCCGGTCGATCGTCTCGCGCGTGTCGACGTTGAGCACCACGTGGCCCAAGCCGAGCGGGCCGGTGCGAAAGCCTGAGATCGAGCGCCCGGGCTTGAACGGCTCGGCGGTTGTCTCGGCGCCGTGAAAGATTTCCAGCCGGTTGCCGAGCGGATCGGCAAGAACGATCAAATCCCTCACGTGCCGCTCATCGGCGAGCGCGCGGGCGCAGCGGGCGACCTTGATCTCGCTTTTCTCAAGATGCGCCGCGAGCGCATCGAGGGCCGCCGCATCCGCGACCTCCCAGCCGAAGAACGAAATGCCCTCGCCTCCGTCGGCGTCGACGACGATGCGCTGCTTGCGGTCGTCCATGCGGAAGGCGAGGCTCGAGCGCGACTTGTCGATGCGCTGCAGGCCGAGGAGCCCCGATCCATAGCTCGCCCAATCGCCCAAATCCTTGGCGCGAACCCCGACGTAACCCAAAGCCTGCGGGGCCAAAGCTTTCGTCGTCATGAGAAACCTCGTGCGGTCGTTGCCATCCTTTTACACGGATGGCATGACGGTTGAAACGGCTGATAAGGACATACGATCAATGCAGGAGCGCAGCAAACCGCCCTTCCGCGCCGACCATGTCGGGAGCCTCATTCGGCCCGATGCTCTCATCCAGGCGCGGGAGGCGGCCGAAAAGGGCGAGCTGGCGCCGGCCGAGCTTGCGCGCATCCAGCGGGCGGCGATCCGCGACCTGGTGCGGCTGCAGGAGGAGATCGGGCTTCGGCTCGTCACCGACGGCGAGTTCAATCGCCATTCCTGGCAGCGCGACTTTTTGCTCAAGATCGGCAACGTCAAGCCGATGGCGTCGAAGCTCACGGTGCGGTTTCATTCCGCCGCCGGCACGCGCGACCACACCCCGCCGTCGCTGCAGGTCGTCGGCAAGCTGTCGCGTCCACAAGGCATCTTCGTCGACGATTTCAAGTTCCTCAAATCGGTCGCGCCCACAGGCGTGACGCCGAAGATCACCATTCCATCACCCACCATCGTGCACTTTCGCGGCGGCCGCGAGGCGATCGATGCGCGCGCCTATCCGGAACTGGACGCGTTCTACGAGGATTTGGCGGGCGTCTATCGCGCCGAAATCCGCGAGCTGGCGCAATCGGGCTGCCGCTATTTGCAGATCGACGAGGTCAATCTCGCCTATCTGTGCGACCCGGAGCTGCGCCGGCAGGTCGCCAATATCGGCGAGGACCCGGAGAGCCTGCCGAAGACCTACGCGAAGCTGCTCAACGCCACGATCGCCGGCCGGCCGGCCGACATGGTCGTGTGCATGCACCTGTGCCGCGGCAATTTCGCCGGCGCCTGGATCGCGGAGGGCGGCTATGAGCCGATCGCCGAACTTCTGTTCAACGATATCCGCGTCGACGGCTATTTCCTTGAATACGATTCACCGCGCGCGGGCGGATTTGCGCCGCTGCGCTTTTTGCCTAAGGGAAAGATCGCGGTGCTCGGGCTCGTCACCACCAAGAGCCCACGACTTGAAACCAAGGACGAGCTGAAGCGGCGCTTCGAGGAAGCAAGCCGCTACGCCCCCATCGAGCAGCTCGCGCTCTCGCCGCAATGCGGCTTCTCCAGCGGCATCGGCGGTAACGCCATGACGGTCGCCGACGAGATCGGGAAGCTCAAGCTCGTCGTCGAGACCGCGCGCGAGGTGTGGGGCTCGGCGTAGGAGGCCGCAGGCCTACCCTGCCTCACCGGCGCCTTCCCGCCAGATTGCGATCAGCACCGACATGATTGCGGGGCCGAGGAACAGGCCGATCAAACCGAGGCTCTCGAGCCCGCCGAAAATGCCGAGCAGTACCCAGAGGAAGGGCAGCCGCGTCGAGCCGCCGATCAGCATCGGCCGCACGAGGTGATCGGCGACGAAGGCCACCAGCGAGCCGAACACGAGCAGCGCGATGGCGGCGCTGGTGTGCGATTGGACGAGCAAATAAAGCGCGCAGGCGACGAACACCAGCGGCGCGCCGAACGGAACGGTCGCCAGCACGGCGGTGACCAGGCCGAGCAGGGCCGCATGGGAAAGACCGGCCGCCACATAGGCGATGCCAAGCAGCACTCCCTCGGCCAGGCCGACCAGAACGAGCCCGTTGACAGTGCCGCGCACCGCCGCGACGACGTCCTTGCCGAGCTGCCCGCCGGAAGGTCCGAACAGCCGCCCGGCGATCGCGTCGGCTTCTTCCATCACGCTCGGGCCGTCGCGGTATAAAAAGAACAGTGTCAGCAACGTGAACACCAGGATGGTCAGGCGGTGCGCCACCAGGACGCCGAGTGTGCGCGTGAAGGCGAACACGCCGCCCGTTTCCGCGCGGCCGAACATCGCGCGGGCAGCGCCCGGCTCGGCAAGGTTCGTTTGCCACCAGGCCGCTATGGAATCGCCGACGTAAGGCAGATGCGAAAGCCATTGCGGCGTGCCCAGGCCGTTCTGGCGGACCTCGCCGAGCCACTGCATGATCGCGCCGCTTTCATGCGCAGCCTGGATGCCGAGCCCAATCAGCGGCAGCACCAAGACGACCGCGAGAACGACCGTGAGCAAGGCGGCGAGGGCGTTTTTTCCCAGCCCGCGGCGGGCAAGCATTTGCCGCAGCGGCCAGGTTGCGATCGCCAGCACCCCGGCCCAAGCCAAAGCCGGCAGGAAGCGCCACAGCATCCAGACGCTGACCAGGACGACCGCGACGATCAGCGCCGTGCGGGCGATCCGTTGCGTGTCCCAGCTTGGACTCACGGCGTCATCTTTTATGGTCTTTCGCAATCGGCATTACCCGCCGACCTTCACCGGCACGAATTGCGTCGTGAACAGGGCGCTGTCGGCGGGGACTACTTTCAACAGCCCCATCTGAATGAATGACTTCTTCAGCGTGGCGACCGCCTGCGGGTCGAACGTGCCGTCGGTCGAGAAGCCGCCGATCTGTTCGTCATAGGCGCGGGCGGCGACCGCGGGGCTCACATCGATCACCTTGGCGGATATTTCCACCGTTTTGTCCTTGTGCGCCTTCATGTAGGCGATGGTCTCGAACCAGCCCTGGAGAAATGCGCGGACCGTGCCCGGTTTTTTTTGGATCAATTCGTCGCGCGCGAAGAGGACGTGCGTGATGAAATGATCGACGAACGGCGTCGCGCTGGTGATGACGCGCCATTCCTTGGCTTCTTCGAGCTTGTAGCCGACTTCGAGCGCGCCGATATAGCCGTCGATCTGGTGCGTCTTGATCGCGGCGCGCGCCGGCGGCATGCCGCCGATCGGCACCACGTCGATGCCGTGGCCGTCCCAGCCTTTCTTCTCGTTGATGCGCTCGCCGATCCAGGCGGTGAGCGAGCCGACGGTGGTGACGCCGAGTTTTTTGCCCTTGAGGTCGTCGACGGTTTTGACCGCCGAATCGTAGCCGACCATCACAGCCATGTTGCGCGGCGCGCCGTACATTTCGGCGACCGCCTTGGCCGGCACGCCCTTGGCGGCGAACGCCATGCCGGGCCCCGAACCGATGCCGATATCGACGCTGCCGGCGGTTAGCAGCTGCTGCAGCTTGGCGTCGCCGGCCGAGGACGATTCCTCGATGTCGAGGCCGTGCTTGGCGAAAATCCCTTCCTGCATGCCGATATCGAGCGGGGTGAAGGTCCAGGCGAACGGCACCACCTTGGCGACCCGAAGTTTTTCGGCCGCATTCGCGGGGGCGAGTTTCGCCGAAAGCGGCAGCATCGCACTGCACGTCAGAGCCGACATCAGGCTTCTACGGGACAATTGCGTCATCGTTTCCTCCCAGGGCTTTATGCATGGTGTCCGGACGATGGCTTAATCATTGCAGAAATGGATGCCGGATGCCATGCGGCAGAATTTCGTTTGTGCCGCGGATAGGAGCTTAAATCTTCAACAGCCGTTTCGCATTTCCGGAATAGACCTTGGCCTCGTCCGCCGGCGACAGTCCGATCTTCTTGATGACCTCGGCGCCTTGTTTCTTCAGCGCTTTAAGCGGCGGCGCGTCGGTGCCGAGGATGAAGCGATCGGGCCCGACCGTTTCGCAGGCGCAGCGCGCCACCGGCGGGTGATAGCAGGTCGATTCCAGATACATCATTTTCAGGTAATGGCTCGGCGGATGCTTGATCAGCATCGGCTCGTAGGGGCCGAGAAAGTAGGCCTCGTCCTGGAGATTGCAGGCGACAACTCGCGTTCCGCGCAGGCCTCTGCCGCTGCGCTAACTCACGCTTGAGCTGCGGGAGAGCGACCGCGTGTCGGGAGAGCGACCGCGTTGACCGGGAACGTCCGCCTCACTAAAATCATTGAATCGTAAGCCATTCGGCTCGTCCGGCGCGCCCGGCAGGAGGCCCTCGTGCACATCATCGATTCGCATTTCCACTGGTGGCCCAGGTCGATTTTCGACAAGCTGTGCAAGCGCAGCGACTTCCCCAAGGCCAAGGTCAACGACAAGGGAGGCTACAGCTACTTGCGCCGGCAAGGCAGCGGCTGCCACCTCAATTCCTGGGCCGAGTGGTTCGATCTCGATAACCAGTTCGAATACATGGACAGCCTCGGTCATCGGGTCGACGTGGTCTGCTCGATCGGCCCGTTCTCGGTCGCCTTCTCCGACATGCCGCTTTCGCAAGGCCGCGACTACGCGCTGATGTGGAACGAGGAGATGGCTGGCGCGCAGAAGAAATATCCCGGCCGGTTGTGGGCGAGCGCGGCGGTGCCGCTGCAGGACACGCGCGCCGCCATCGAAACGGTCGACGACGCGGTCAATCGCCTCGGCCTCATCGGCGTCAACCTGCCCGGCAGCGTCGGCGCCGACGCGCGCATCGATTCCGAGCGGCTGGAGCCGTTCTACGCCCATTGCGAAAAGCTCGGCCTGCCGCTGTTCCTGCATCCGACCGACGTGATCTTCCAGGATATGCTCGACGGCTACGACGGGGCGCTGCATTTGACGCTGGGCCGCGTCATCGAGGTCAGCGTCGCCGCCATGCGGCTTATTTTCTCCGGCATGATGGAACGGCATCCGAACTTGAAAATCGTGATGTCGCACACCGGCGGCGCGCTGCCCTACCAGGCCGGCCGCATGGACAAGAACTCGAAGGCGGCGAAGCTGCCGAGGCCGGTGCAGGACTACATGAAGCGCATGTACACCGACACGGTGTCCCCGCATTCGGCCGGCATCAAGTTCGCCATCGAGTATTACGGCGTCGATCACGTCATGTACGGCACCGACTATCCGTGCTGGGATCCGGCGCCGTGCCTGAAGCTGATCGACGAGATCAAGCTCTCGGATGCCGACAAGCAGAAGCTGTTCTACGACAACGCGCGGCGCATTCTTAATCTCCGCGATCCAGCGAAAGCGCAGCCCGCGCGCGAGCCGGCGTTGGCGTAACGCAGGAGCTGGCCTTGCGTAGTCCGGTTCAACCGGCCCACGCGCGAAAGGCGAACGCGAAGACCGGAGCAGCATCGGCGGCGAACCACGGGACGCCATCGACGTTCGCGGTCCGCGCTTGGGCTCGCACGATCCCGAGCGACGGGGCGACCATGTCCGACTT
>Ga0207416_1000732_pt1 | contig 51049 bp, 59 predicted proteins | sample PaiPotPPM11metaG_FD_184107 | JGI IMG/M metagenome (GOLD analysis project Ga0207416, IMG submission 184107) | Iron sulfur acid spring bacterial and archeal communities from Banff, Canada, to study Microbial Dark Matter (Phase II) - Paint Pots PPM... ... | reverse complement strand
CCAACTCGATCGCCACCGTCCATCGCAGATTGATCGTCGCCATCGCCAGAACTCTGCCGCGATGCCCGTGCTGTGCACGTAGCTTTAAACGGAATACATCTTATGTTCTATGACGCAGTACGATTAGACCGCCCCGTCCCTACCCTCCCCCGCAAGCGGGGGAGGGTAGGGACGGGGGCCGGCGCGCCTTCGCGTCCTTTGACGGTGCGATAATAGGTCCACAGCACGCGCGCCGCCACGGATCGCCACGGCCGCCACGGTTCGGCGAGAGGAACCATTTCCTTCGCTGTCGGCCGCGCCCGCAGTCCGAACGCAAGGCGTGCCGCTTCCTGCAAAGCGAGATCGCCAGCCGGCCAGGCATCGGCGTGGCCGAGGCAGGAGAGGAGATAAATGTCGGCGGTCCATGGACCGATGCCATGAATGGCGGTGAGCGCAGCGTGCGCGTCCTCGGCGGCAAGCTCGGCGAGCGCCGCCAGCGCCAGTTCGCCGCGCACGATGGCGCGCGCAATTTCCTTCAACGCGCGGATCTTTGGCGACGACAATCCAAGCCGCGCCAGCCGCGCCGGACGCGCCCGTACGATGGCCTCCGGCGCGAGCGGATCGAAGGCGGCGGCAAGCCGCGTCCAGATCGCGTTGGCGCTCGCGGTGGAAAGCTGCTGCGCCACGATCGTGGCGGCAAGTCCGGCAAAACCCTCGGGCCGCCGCCGCAGCGGCGGCCGCCCTGCTCTCGCCATGAGCTTAAGCAAGCGTGGATCGGCTTGCCCGAGCGCGGCCAGCGCCAGGTCGAGATCGGTCTCGGTGCGGATGTGCGTCAGCATGGTGGGCGCGTGATCCCGATCGGCTCCAGCGGCGTTCCAATTTCGTCGACGATCGGCCTATTGGATTGATTGGCGAAAGGCGACCGGTCAAGCTCGACGGTAAAGAGCGTATCGCCATGAGCCGCGCCGATGTACACCCGCGTCCTGCGTTTCGCCCCGAGTCCCAACGGTTATCTGCATCTCGGCCATGCCTATTCGGCACTGCTCAACTGCGACATGGCGCGCGAGTTGGGTGGACGGCTTCTTCTGCGCATCGAGGACATCGACCCTGCGCGCTGCCGCCCGGAATATGAGGCGGCAATCTACGAGGATCTGCGCTGGCTCGGCATCTCCTGGACCGAGCCGGTGCGCCGCCAGAGCGAGCGTTTTGCCGATTACCAGGCGGCGATCTCAAAGCTGGAAGCCGAGCGGCTCATCTATCCCAGCTTTGAGAGCCGCAGCGAAATCAGCGCGCTTGTCGCCGAACGCGAGCGCCAAGGGCCTTGGCCGCGCGATCCCGACGGCGCGCCGCTCTACCCAGGGCGTGCACGTAAAATGCCGCTTATCGAACGCGAGCGCCGCCGCCGCGCCGGCGAGCCGTTTGCACTGCGCCTCGCCATGGATGCGGCAGTGGCGCGCGCCGGCGTGCTCACCTGGTCGGAAACCGGCAGCGGGCCGCACGGCCAGACCGGCCGCATCGCCGCCGCGCCGCAGCGATGGGGCGACGTCATCCTGGCGCGCAAGGAGCTGCCGACGAGCTACCACCTCGCCGTCGTCGTCGACGATGCCTTGCAGGGCGTGACCGACGTCGTGCGCGGACAGGACTTGTTCTGGTCGACCGGCATCCATCGCCTGCTGCAGGCGCTGCTCGGCCTGCCGGACCCGGTCTATCGTCACCACCGCCTCATCCTCGACGCCGACGGCCGCAAGCTGTCGAAAGCCACGCAGGCGACGAGCTTGCGGCAATTGCGCGCCTCAGGCGCGAGCGCGGTGGATGTCAGGCGCATGGTCGGGCTTGGGCGTTGATTCCTTGGACGTTGATTCCTTGGGCGTTGAATATTCGACCGCCGCGCTTGTTTTGTTCCGTAAATAAAAGTGGCATTCTGGGCGCGGCGCCTGAATGCTGAGGGCTGGGGACCGCCATGGCGCAAATAAGGTCCAAACAAAGGACTAGGACGACAAGGAAATCCGCCGCGCATTCAGCGCAACGCCGGACGCGGCGGCGGCTGTCGGCGGGCGTGAGCGAGATCGCGCTCGCGGCGTTCGCGCACGACATCCGCACCTCGCTTACCGGCATCCTCGCGCTCGGCGAGCTGCTGGCCAGCTCCAATCTCGGGGAACGCGAGCGCCGTTGGGCCGCCGGCATCAAAACCAGCGCCGAGCATCTCGCCGCGCTGACCGCGCTGGTGGTCGACGCCGCCAAAGCCGAAGCGGGCTCGCTGACGCTGCAGCTGGAGATTTTTCGGCCGCGGCGCTTGATCGAGGCGTTGGCGGATTCGCTCGTAGTGCGGGCGCAGTCCAAGGGTCTCGACGCCGAGGTGACGGTTGCGAACGACCTGCCGGAGTTTTTGGCGGGCGATGCGGTGCGGCTGCGCGCGGCGCTGGAAAATCTCATCGACAACGCGGTGAAATTCACCGCTTTTGGGGCCGTCGGGCTCGATGCGCGCGCGGCGCGCGCCAAGCGCGGACGCATAAAACTTGTTTTCGCCGTGAGCGACAGCGGCATCGGACTGACCGGAGCCGAGATCAAACGGCTGTTCCGCCCGTTCGCGCAGGCGAGTGCCGACATTGCGCGCCGCTACGGCGGCGCCGGCCTAGGCCTTGCCGTCGTCAAACGTCTGGCGAGGCTGATGGGCGGCGACCTCACCGTCGCCAGTACGCCCGGCCGCGGCTCGCGCTTTTGTTTCACGGCGGTGCTGCCGCTCGCGTCCGCCGACGCGGCGGAAGAAACGCGGGCGCAGCAGCTTTTTGCCGCGCCCGCGCGTCGCCTCGCGATCCTGTGCGTCGACGACAACCCCTATGGGCGCGTCATTCTCAACACCATCCTCACGGACCTCGGCCACCGCGCGGATTTCGTCGGCTCGGGCGAAGAGGCCATTGCGGCGGTGCCGCGCGGCTATGACGCGGTGCTGATGGACATAACGCTTCCCGGCATCGACGGCCTGGAAGCGACGCGGCGCATCCGCGCGCTGCCCGGCGCCGCGGCCTTAACGCCGATCATCGGCATTTCCGGCCGCAGCGAAGCCGGCGATGAGCAAGCCGCGCGCGCCGCGGGAATGGATTCTTATCTGCGCAAGCCCGTCAGCCCGAGCGCGCTGAGTGGGGCGCTCGCCGCCGTTTCGGCGCGGGCATCGGACTGACCGGCGGCGCAACCTTGCTATCAGTCGGATGTCTGCCGGTAGCGATCTCGCTATCCAATGAGGGCCGATGGATACATTAAGTCGATGTTAAAACTAGCTCCCCACCATGCGCGCCGCAGCAAACAGCCGGGCGCGCATGTCGACGACCGATCCTGCCTCATGCGTCGACACCATCTCACCGTTTGACGTGCAGGGGCCCGGGAAGCGATCTCGGCTCGCGTTCTATCTGCTCCGCATCGGCGCAATTTTGGCGCTCGTGGCCTTCTTAAGCTTCTGCGTGATGTGGGCGCAATGGCAGACATCTGCACCGGGAGTTTCAACCGTATCGGGCGATTTCGTCAGCTTCTGGACCGCCGGTCAGCTAGCGCTGCAAGGGCATGCCGCGGATGCCTACAGCGAGGTGCCGCACTTTTTCACGCAACTCGCTTTGCATAAGGACCCCGGCTGGGCATACTTGGCTTTCTTCTATCCTCCTTACTACCTGCTGCTCTGCGCAGCTCTTGCGCTGTTTCCTTATCTGCCCGCGCTTGGGCTGTGGCTGGCGGCAAGCTGCGCCTTTTATGCCGTCGCGCTGCGCGCAATGGTGCCAAGGGGCCTGCGTGAACGTGAGGGGATTTGGGTCCTATTCCTGGGCTATCCCGCGGTGATGGTCAATGCGGGCTTCGGGCAGAACGGATTCCTGAGCACGGCGCTCCTCGGCGGAGCTGCGGTCTGGCTTGACCGGCAGCCGGCGCTGGCCGGCATGTGTCTGGGCTGCTTGGCCTATAAGCCGCAGCTTGGAATCGTCGTGCCGCTGGCGCTGGCGGTAGCCGGACGGTGGCGCTGTTTCGCCGCGGCGGCCGCAACAGTTCTGCTCCTGGCGGCGGCGGCGACATTGGCTTTCGGCGTGGATATCTGGCCGGCATTCATCGCCGACATGGCAGACGCGCAGCACAACTGGATGGAGGCGTATAATCCCCTATACCTGCGCTATTGGATTACCGTTTTTGGCGCGGTGCGCCTGCATGACGGCTCGATAGCGCTGGCCTATGCGCTGCAAACGGCGGTGAGTGTGACGGCCGTGTTCATGCTGGTGCGCACGCTTAGGGTACGGCCGCCCGGCGCGCGGTCGGGCATGGCGGAGATAGCGGCGATCGCAGCCTGCATCCCGTTCTGCTCGCCCTTCATGCTGGAGTACGATCTGGTCATCCTGGCCGTGCCGATGGTTTGGTTATTGAGCGAGGCCTTGCGCGACGGCTTCCGGCGCGGCGAGGGCGTCGCCCTCGTTGCGGCATATTTGGCCCCGGTTTTGTTCAAGGTCACGCTGTTCGACAACGCAATCAAGCTCTCGGTCGTCGCCGCTGCGGCCTTGCTGTTCGCAATGGTGTTGCGGCGGATGACGGAGAAGCCGCGTCACTCGCAGACCGCGACCGCCCTCGCCGCGCGGCCGGCGGCGCTACGCCGCCCGGTTTCGCCGGCCTTGCCGGCGCAACGGGTCGGCTGAGCTCATCGTCAGACCTTGACCGCTCGGCGCGGGCCGATCCGGCGCGCGAACGTTACGCCATGTGAAAATGGATGTTGCGGTATAGTTCCAGACCGCGCCCATGAAGATGCCGGCGAGCCCCGCCAACCACCACGTGTAATTTCGTTGAAATAAAACGACGGCAATACCGACATTGGCAGCCGTGCCGATCGCGCACACCGCAGCGAAGCTGACGAGCCCGCGCACGATCGGCCAAAACCCCTTGAGGCGCATATCGCGATAGGTCAGCAAATTGTTGAGAAAGAAGTTGAACGTCATTGCGACCATTGCGGCCGCCAGATTTGCCATGGCGAAGGCGACGCCGATGCCGCGGTTGAGACTTGCCAGCACGGTCAAATGCACGATCAGACCGATTGCGCCGACGGACGCAAACATCACAAATCGGGGCGGGATGACGCGACCGATCGCCTTGTCGATCAACAGCGCGAGGTAGTCCAAGACAGCTATCGAATCCAGCTTGCTTTCGCCGCGGATGCGGGAGCGAAAAGTGTAAGGAATTTCCTCGACGCGCAGATTCGGCCTTGCGGAAAGCAGAATGTCCAGAAGTATCTTATAGCCCTGATTTGACAGCCGGCGAACGACCTGATCGAAGGCGCTTCGCCTGATCATGAAAAATCCGCTCATCGGATCGGTCAGTTCCGATCGCAACAGCAAATCGGCAAGCCCGGTGGCCACGCGGCTGAAGAAAAGACGCCGTTTGGTCCAATCGCCGACGCTGCCCGATTCCATGTAGCGCGAGGCCACCACGACGTCGCAATCGGCCGCGACAAGGTGATCGAGCATCGCCGGAAGCAAGGTCTCATCGTGTTGCAAATCGCAATCCAATACCGCGACGACGGGCGAGCTGGTGGCAAGAATGCCTTCCACCACGGCGGACGCCAACCCGCGACGGCCGATGCGATGCAGCAAGCGCACCCGGGAATTGGCACGGCTCATCTCGCGCAATTCATCGACAGTGCCGTCGCGGGAATCGTCATCAACAAACACGATCTCCCAGGCCAGTCCGGCCAGGCAGCGGTCGAGGCGATCCACCAGCTCGCGGACATTGTCGCGTTCGTCGAGCGTCGGAACGACGATGGATAGCGCCGGCAGTTTAGCGCCGGTATCGACCGGTCGCCGCAAGTCTGCCGCGGCGCCAGCGTATGCTGTGGTAGCCGGTGTCATATCTGCCGGTTCGGCGAAGCAGGTTTTCTCACTCGCGCACACGTATCGCGAGCTTTGCGCGGCATAATTGAATCTTGAGTTAATCGTTCGGCCGGACCCGAGATCCGCCGATTTACCAATGAGCCATTCTGCAATTAAGGACGGCGATCGAACCGAATTGGCCGTGGCAACGGCCGCTTATTCCGCAGCATTAATTACTCGGCGCGATCCGCCGCACCTTCCACGATCCGCACCAGGTCGGCCATGATGCGGTTTAATTCAAAATCTTTCGGCGTGTAAACCGCGGCGACGCCGGCGCTTTTCAACGCGCTTGCGTCCGCCGGCGGGATGATGCCGCCGACGACGAGCGGCACGCCGTCGATGCCGGCCTCCTTTAAGCGCGCGATCACGTCCTGCACCAGCGGCAGGTGCGAGCCGGAAAGGATCGACAGGCCGACGACGTGCACGCGCTTTTCCGCCGCCGCCGCGGCGATCGCCTCCGCGGTCAGGCGGATGCCGTCGTAGACCACATCCATGCCGGCGTCGCGGGCGCGTGCGGCAATCTGCTCGGCGCCGTTGGAATGGCCGTCGAGGCCGGGCTTGCCGACCAGGAATTTCAGCCGCCGGCCGAGTTTTTTCGACACGCGGTCGACTTCGGCGCGGATGCCGTCGAGACCCTCGGCATCGTTGCGCATGGCGGTGCCGACGCCGGTCGGCGCGCGGTATTCGCCAAAAGCTTCCCGAAGCGCAAAGCCCCACTCGCCGGTGGTGACGCCCGATTTGGCGCAGGCGATCGAGGCCGGCATGATGTTGGCGCCGCTCTTCGCCGCTTTGCGCAAATTTTCGAGTGCCGCGGCAACGGCCGCGGCGTCGCGCGCGGCGCGCCAGGCGGCAAGCCCCGCGAGCTGATCGGCCTCGGCTTGCGGCGATACGGTCACAACCGCCTCGGCGGCTTCCGCAAGCGGCGACGGCTCGGTTTCGACGAAGCGGTTGACGCCGACCACGATCTGCTCGCCGCGCTCGATCGCCTCGACGCGGCGCGAGTTCGATTCGACCAGTTGCTGCTTCAGGTACCCCGACTCGACCACGGCGACCGTGCCGCCCATCTTCTCGATCTGCGCAAGCTCCTCCTTCGCCGCTTGTTTCAACTCGGCGACCTTGGCGGCAATGACCGGCGAGCCGTCGAAGACGTCGCCGTATTCCAGAAGGTCGGTCTCGTAGGCGAGGATTTGCTGCATGCGCAGCGACCATTGTTGGTCCCACGGCCGCGGCAGCCCGAGCGCCTCGTTCCAGGCCGGCAGCTGCACCGCGCGTGCGCGCGCGTCCTTCGACAGCGTCACCGCGAGCATTTCCAGCAAAATGCGGGCGATGTTGTTCTCCGGCTGCGGCTCGGTCAGCCCCAGCGAGTTGACCTGCACGCCGTAGCGGAACAGCCGCTGCTTGGGATCGGTTACGCCATAACGCTCGCGCGCGATCTCATCCCACAGCTCGGTGAAAGCGCGCATCTTGCAGACTTCGGTGACGAAGCGTAAGCCCGCATTGACGAAAAACGAGATGCGCCCGACGACCTCGCCGAATTCTTCCGCCGCGCATTGGCCCGATGCCTTTACCGCATCGAGCACGCCGATGGCGGTGGCGAGCGCGAAGGCAAGCTCCTGCACCGGCGTGGCGCCGGCCTCCTGCAGGTGATACGAGCAAACATTCATCGGATTCCATTTCGGCATCTCCTTGGTCGTGAATAAAATCACGTCCTTGGTGAGCCGCATCGACGGCGCCGGCGGAAACGCATAGGTGCCGCGCGAGAGATATTCCTTGATGATGTCGTTCTGCGTCGTGCCTTGCAGGCTTTTCCGCGCGACGCCTTGTTCGTCCGCGAGCGCCACGTAGAGCGCGAGCGACCAGGCAGCGGTGGCGTTGATGGTCATCGACGTGTTCATCGCGCCGAGCGGGATGGCGTCGAACAGCGCGCGCATGTCGCCGAGATGGCAGACCGGCACGCCGACCTTGCCGACCTCGCCCTTGGCGAGCGGATGGTCGCTGTCGTAGCCGGTCTGCGTCGGCAGATCGAACGCGACCGAGAGGCCGGTCTGCCCCTTGCTCAGGTTTTTGCGATAGAGCGCGTTCGACGCGATAGCGGTCGAATGCCCCGCATAGGTGCGGAAAATCCACGGTTTTTCGCGAGATGGTTTGTCGTGAATGGGCTGCTCGCGCATGGCTGTCGCACGCCTTCCGGCAACGCCAATGTGGCGCGGTTCTTGTTGCAATGCAACATCGGGCTTATCCGCCGCTGTGGTGCGTTTCGCGGGGAAACGGCCCCGGCTGCGCCACAGCCAGACGACGCCCGCAGAGCAATTGCGAGGCTGCCCGCCGCCTACGCGGACCAGGCGAGCGGCTCGGCGCCGCCATGCGTACGCACCAACCCGTACAGGCTTTGCAGCCGTCCGAAGTCGGTGCGGCCTCCGCCAAGGACGATGTGCCCGGTCATCGGCAGCCAATGGAAAAAGCCTGCCAGCCGGCGTTGCCGAAGGCGAGCTACGAGCCCGCCGCCATGCCGATCACCACGGCCGCGGCGATCATGAGCCATCGCCGGTCCGCGATCGGCACCAGCGGAAACGGCAACCCGAATTGCCGCTTGTAGGTCAGCAGCCCGAGAAAACCCCGGCGAGCGCCGGACGCCGCTGCATCGACACAAGCGTGCCGCCGATCGGCGCCGCGGTGAAGAAACCGTTTTGTCCGGCGGTGACGTTCCAGATCGCCGCCGGAAAGCCGAGCGCGAGAAAAGCGCCGACGCGGTCGCCGACGATCGCACGCAGCGTCGCCGCGTACGCGGCGAGCGTTGCCGCAAGCCAAAGCAAGACCGCGCCCAGATATGGCAGCATCGCAAGCGCTGCGGCGACGAACAAAGACGGCGGCGGATGATGCCAGCCGTAATAGCCCGGAAAATCGTGGCCGACCGCACGCACTTCGGCCGCCTTGTGCAGCGGCCAGTTCGAACTTCATAGCGTTTGGGTGTTGGTGTCGAAAAAAACAGTCAAACATCCACATCGGCGCGAAGGGTAACCCTTTCGCGCCGTACGGTGTCGCGCATGTCGTTTCGCAGCCTTATCGCTTGATGAGTCTGAGGATGACCAGCAGGATTACCGCGCCGATGAAGGCGTCGATGATCGGGCCGATGAAGGTACCGCCGATCACGGGGAAACCGATGCGCGGCAGCAACCAGCCGGCGATGAAGGCGCCGATGATGCCGACGACAATGTCGCCGATCAGGCCGAAGCCGCCGCCCTTGACGACCATGCCCGCAAGCCAGCCGGCAATTGCGCCGACGATCAACCAAATGATGATAGATTGTCCTGCCATGATACTCCCCTAAACCCCTTTCCCGGTCAGAGCCGGCCTTCATGCGCTGTCAAAACTGCGCATCGGTGACCATAGGACTTTGCCCGGCGGTTGTCAGCACCGGCTTCTGACGCCATCTGACGCCCTCTGACGCCGATGGGCGCTGGAAGTATTTGTTGCACTGCAACATGAACTGCGGCAGACTGTGGGCGGCCGCTATCGCGATGACGAAATCGCGATCGCCGGTATGAGCCGGAGCCCATCATGGCCGTCGCGCAGAACAAACCGTCCGCCGCGCCGCTCAAGGATCTCTACGCTATCGGCGAAATCCCTCCGCTCGGCCATGTGCCGGAAAAAATGCACGCCTGGGCGATCCGCAAGGAGCGGCATGGGCCGCCCGAGCAGGCGATGCAGCGCGAAGTGGTACCGACCTGGCCGATCGGAGACGACGAGGCGCTGGTCTACGTCATGGCCGGCGGGGTCAATTACAACGGCGTGTGGGCCGGGCTCGGCCAGCCGATCTCGCCGCTCGACGTGCACAAGAACCCGTTTCACGTCGCCGGCTCGGATGCTTCCGGCATCGTCTGGGCGGTCGGCGCGAAAGTGCGGCGCTGGAACGTCGGCGACGAAGTCATCGTGCACTGCAATCAGGATGACGGCGACGACGAGGATTGCAACGGCGGCGATCCGCTGTTGTCGCCGTCGCAGCGCATCTGGGGCTACGAGACGCCGGACGGCTCGTTCGCGCAATTCTGCCGCGTGCAGTCGCGCCAACTCATGCGCAAGCCGGCGCATCTGACCTGGGAAGAATCGGCCTGCTATACGCTCACCCTGGCGACTGCCTACCGCATGCTGTTCGGCCATCCGCCGCACACGCTCAAGCCCGGCGACAACGTCTTGGTCTGGGGCGCTTCCGGCGGACTCGGCGTGTTCGGCGTGCAGCTCGTCGCCGCCTCGGGCGCCAACGCCATCGGCGTCGTCTCCGACGAAGGAAAATCCGAATACGTTTTCAATCTCGGCGCCAAGGGCGTGATCAACCGCAAGAAATTCGAGTGCTGGGGGGCGATGCCCAAGGTCGGCACGCCGGAATACGATTCGTGGGTGAAGGAGGCGCGCCGCTTCGGCAAGGCGGTCTGGGATATTACCGGCAAGCGCGACGTCGACATCGTGTTCGAGCATCCGGGCGAAGCCACGTTCCCGGTCTCCTGCCTCGTGGTCAAGCGCGGCGGCATGGTGGTCTTTTGCGCCGGCACCTCGGGCTATAATCTGACTTTCGACGCGCGTTACGTGTGGATGCGGCAGAAGCGCGTGCAGGGCTCGCACTTCGCGCACTTGAAGCAGGCGAGCGCCGCCAACCAGTTCGTCATCGATCGCCGCATCGATCCGTGCATGAGCGACGTATTTCCCTGGGACAAGATCCCTTACGCGCACGAATTGATGCGCACCAACCGGCACAAGCCCGGCAACATGGCGGTCTTGGTCAACACGCCGCGCCCGGGCCTGCGCAATTTCGACGACGCGCTGGAAGCGGCGTCGTTGCCGGAACTGAATCGGCAATCTACGCGGGTCTGACCGTTTTCCGTCAACCTGAGGTGCTCGGCGCGCAGCGCCGAGCCAACCAAGTCCGCTGTTGCCGACTTGGCAGTTGGATTCCGAAATCGGGTAAATCCGATTTCGGTTGGAGCGACGGCCACAGCGCCCGGGTCGCATCCTTCGAGGCGCGCCTGTGGCTCGCACCCCAGGATAACGCAATGAACTACGTCGCAACGTCGCGCGCCCGCGCGATCGCGGCGTTGAGTTCGCCGCCAAAAATGAAAATCCAGGCGCTGAAATAGAGAAACACCAGCGCAGTCATCGCCGACGCGAGCCCGGCATAATAGGTCACGCAGGCGTAGGAGAAATTGGCGAAATAGCGGCCGAAGATGAAGCCGCAGGCGAGCCACAGCACCAAAGTGGCAAAGATGCCGGGCCAGATGTCGTTAAGCCGCCGCCGCCCCGCCGGCAGCCACATATGTAAAATGAGGAGCGCGATCGCCAGCACGACGGCCGCGACGCCAAGGCGCGCGAAATTGTCGTGCCCGGCGAGCGGACGCAGAAACGGCGCATAGGCGAGCGCGCTGCGGAACATGAGCGGGCCGAGCACCACCAAGAAGGCCAGCACCAGAAAACTGATTGCGCTCACAAACACGTAGCCGATCGATTCCAGCCGCAGCAGCCACCAGGCGCGCTGCTCGCTCAGACCATAGGCGCGGTTCAATCCGATGCGCAGGCTCTCGATGCCGCTCGAGGAGAAATAGACGACAAACACGGCACCGAGCGTGAGCACGTCGCCGCGCGCGGTGGTCAGCACGCTGTGAATTTGATCGGCGATCGGGCCGGAGACTTCGCGCGGCCAGGCGGCGACGATCAGGCGCGCCACTTCGTCGGCGAGATCGGTATCGATGTCTATAACGCTCTTTTCAATACACCCCGTTCTGACCTGTTGATTGACTATACAAATTTTGGCGAAATTGGCGAAATTATCAAGGCTAATTGGGCTGTTTTTGGTGATGTGTTCCGCGATCTGAGGGCAATTGAAAATACTATGAGCCGATTGAACACGCTGCGCGCTCCTATCGCGCATTGTAAGGCTTTGGCTGAAGATGAGGTTAGACTTGATCTCAGTTTCCGAGATCTATTTCGGCAAATGGGCACGTAGCTTCACACCTGCCGCTCGACCAGCATGCGCTTGACCTCGGCGATGGCCTTGGCCGGGTTGAGGTGCTTGGGGCAGGCCTTGGCGCAATTCATGATGGTGTGGCAGCGATAGAGGCGGAACGGGTCTTCCAGATTGTCGAGCCGCTCGCCGGTCGCCTCGTCGCGCGAGTCGACGAGCCAGCGCTGCGCTTGCAGCAGCGCGGCCGGACCGAGGAAGCGCTCGGAATTCCACCAATAGCTCGGGCAGGCGGTCGAGCAGCACGCGCAGAGGATGCACTCGTAGAGCCCATCGAGCTTCTGCCGGTCGTCGTGGCTCTGCTTCCATTCCTTCTGCGGGGTGGGCGAGACGGTGCGCAGCCACGGCTCGATCGAGGCGTGCTGGGCGTAGAAGTTGGTGAGGTCGGGGACGAGGTCCTTGACCACCGGCATGTGCGGCAGCGGATAGATGCGCACGGCGCTCTTGATGTCGCTCATCGCCTTGGTGCAGGCGAGCGTATTGGTGCCGTCGACGTTCATCGAGCAGGAGCCGCAGATGCCCTCGCGGCAGGAACGGCGGAACGTCAGCGTCGCGTCGACGTGATTCTTGATCCAGATCAGCCCGTCGAGCACCATCGGCCCGCAATCGCCGGTGTCGACGTAATAGGTGTCGATGCGCGGATTGCGGCCGTCCTCCGGATTCCAGCGATAGATGCGGTATTCGCGCTCCGCGCGCGCCTTGGGCGAATGCGGCCAGGTCTTGCCTTGCTCGACCTTGGAATTTTTTGGCAGCGTGAATTGGACCATGCAAGTCGCCTTATGCGTTCAATAAACCCGCGCTTTTGGTTCGATATAGGACACGTCGTTGGTCAGCGTGTAGGTGTGCACCGGCCGGTAGTCGATGGTGACCTTGCCGGTCGTTGCATCGAGCCACGTCAGCGTGTGCTTCATCCAGTTCTTGTCGTCGCGATCGGGAAAGTCCTCGCGCGCATGCGCGCCGCGGCTCTCGGTACGATTGGCCGCAGCATCCATGGCGACGACGGCCTGCTCGATCATATTGGTGAATTCGAGCGTCTCGATCAGGTCGGAATTCCAGATTAGCGAGCGGTCGCTGACGCGGACGTCGGCGATGCCGGCAAAAACTTCGTGGATGAGCTTAGAGCCTTCCTGCAACACCTTGCCGGTGCGGAACACGGCGCAGTTATCCTGCATGACCTGCTGCATCTTGGCGCGAAGCTGCGCGGTCGGCGTGCCGCCGGAGGCGTTGCGGAACTTGTCGAGGCGCGCGAGCGGCCGCTCGGCGGAATCCTTCGGCAGTTCGCGCTGCTTGTCGTTTGGCGTGAGGATTTCGGCGCAGCGCAACGCCGCCGCGCGGCCGAACACAACGAGATCGATGAGCGAGTTCGACCCGAGCCGGTTGGCGCCGTGCACCGAGACGCAAGCCGCCTCGCCCAGCGCCATCAGGCCGGGCACCACGTAGTCGGGATTGCCGTCCTTCTTGATCAGCGCCTCGCCGTGATAGTTCGTGGCGATGCCGCCCATGTTGTAGTGCACCGTCGGCACGATCGGCACCGGCTCGCGGGTGAGGTCGACGCCGGCGAAGATGCGCGCCGATTCGGTGATGCCGGGCAACCGTTCGGCGAGAATCTTCGGGTCGAGATGATCGAGATGCAGGAAGATGTGATCCTTTTTCGGCCCGACGCCGCGGCCTTCGCGGATTTCGATGGTCATGGCGCGGGAGACCACATCGCGTGACGCCAAGTCCTTGGCGGACGGCGCATAGCGCTCCATGAAGCGCTCGCCTTGCGAATTGACCAGATAGGCGCCTTCGCCGCGCGCGCCTTCGGTGATCAGGCAGCCGGCGCCATAAATGCCGGTCGGATGGAATTGTATGAATTCCATGTCCTCAAGCGGCAGGCCGGCACGCAGCACCATGGCGTTGCCATCGCCGGTCTGCGTGTGCGCGCCGGTGCAGGAGGCATAGATGCGCCCGTAGCCGCCGGTCGCCAGCACCGTCATCTGCGCGCAGAAGCGATGGATCGAGCCGTCGTCGAGATTGATCGCGACGACGCCGCGGCAGCGGCCGTCATCGTCCACGATTAGATCGATGGCGAAATATTCGATGAAAAACTCGGCCGAATGGTGCAGCGCCTGGCCGTACATCGTATGCAGCATGGCATGGCCGGTGCGGTCGGCGGCAGCGCAGGTGCGTTGCGCGGTGCCCTTGCCGTAATGCGTGGTCATGCCGCCGAACGGCCGCTGATAAATTTTACCGTCCTCTTCCCGGCGCGAGAACGGCAGGCCCCAGTGTTCGAGTTCGTAAACCGCCTCGGGCGCGTTGCGGCACATGTATTCGATGGCGTCCTGGTCGCCGAGCCAATCGGAACCCTTGACGGTGTCGTACATGTGCCAGCGCCAATCGTCCTCGCCCATATTGCCGAGCGCCGCGGCGATGCCGCCCTGCGCCGCCACCGTATGCGAGCGCGTCGGGAAAACCTTGGTAATGCAGGCGGTGCGCAATCCCGCTTCGCTGCAGCCGACCACGGCGCGCAGCCCGGAGCCGCCGGCGCCGACGACGACGACATCGTAGGCGTGATCTTCGATCGGATAGGCGCGACCGTCGATGGCGGGAGCCGCGGCGCCGTCGTTCGATCCGCTCGCTGCCATGCTCACACTCCGAAGGAAAGCTTGAGAATACCATACGCCGCAGTCAGCCCGACGATGACGACAAAGAAGTTATTGGCGATGAGCAAGCCGTACTTCGCGATTTCGCCGTGCACGTAATCCTCGATGATCGCCTGCATGCCGATTCTCATATGGGTGCTAATCGAAGCGATGAACAACAGCATGATGATGGCGACGGTGGGCGAACCCAGAATCTGCGCCGCGGCCGGCTGATTGCGGCCGAGCAGCATGATCATGACGATCACCGCCGCGATGGTCAGCGGAATATTGGCGATGGCACTGACGCGCTGCAGCCAGAAATGGCCGGTGCCGGATTTCGCCGCGCCAAAACCGCGCACGCGCGCAAGCGGCGTGCGGATGTGGTTCGGCGCGGTCATTGCGAGCCTCCCACCGCGAGCAGCCCGACGATCCACAGAATCACCGTGATCGCAATCGAGCCGATCAAGTTGGCGGCCGCCAGCCACTCGCGCTCGTGCGGTCCGAAGCCGCGGCCGGTGTCCCAGATCAAGTGGCGGATGCCGCCCAGCATGTGATGAATGAGCGCCCAAGTATAGCCGAACAGGATAAGCCGGCCGATCCAGGAACCCGCAAACGCTTCGAACTTGCCGTAGCCGTTGGGGCCCTGCGCCGAATTCAGCCACCAGGCCAGCAGCAGGGTGCCGAAATACAGCCCAATGCCGGTGATTCGATGCAGGATCGACATCACCATCGTCAGCGTCGGCCGGTAAATTTGCAGGTGCGGCGATAGCGGCCGCTCGGCTGGTGGGCGTCCTTCGAGCGAACTTGTTTCGGCCATTGCGTTCATCCGTACGCGCTCGGCGGGGGAAGTCGAACTGGAAGTCCGTTCCTATCCAATCCGCGCGGGTGCCGCAATCTGGCCGGCATCGGTTTTGGCCAACGCGGCGCGCCATGGTCATTTCGCACTATGCGAAAGATGAGCCTTGAGTTATCCTCTGGCAATAGGCTTTTTTATAAAGCCTCACTTCGCCGAATCCGAAGGCTGGACTCTCGTGCGCTTCGACCTGGCCGATCTCAGCCTGTTTCGCCACGTCGTCGAAGCGGGCAGCATTACGCATGGCGCCGAGCGCGCGCACCTGGCGCTTGCCGCCGCCTCGACCCGCATCCGCAACATGGAGGACGCGCTCGGCGTCGCGCTGCTCACGCGCGGACGCCAGGGCGTCGTTCCGACCCAGGCCGGCCGCACCTTGCTGCAGCATGCCCGCGCCATCCTGCGCCAGGCCGAGCGCCTGCACGAGGATCTCGGCGCCTATGGGGGCGGCCTCGCCGGTCAAATCCGCGTGCTGTCGAACACCAACGCGCTGACCGAATTTTTGCCCGAGGCGCTCAGCTCGTTTTTGTCTTCGCATCCGAGCGTCAGCGTCGATCTGGAAGAGCGCCTGAGCGACGAGATCGTCGGCCTGATCGCCGAGGGGGTCGCCGACCTCGGCATCGTCGCCGGCACCGTCGATGCCGGTGGGCTCGAAACCTACCCGTTCCGGCGCGACCGCTTCGTGCTCGTCGTCGCGCGCGACCATGCGCTGGCGCGGCGAGCTAAGATTAATTTTGCGGAGGTGCTTGAGCACGACTTCGTCGGGCTCGATCGCGCCAGCGCCTTGCAGCGCTTCCTTGCCAGCAAAGCGGTGCGCAGCGGCCGGCCACTGCGTCTGCGCGTGCAACTGCGCAGCTTCGACGCGGTGTGCCGCCTGGTTGAATGCAACGTGGGCATCGGCATCGTGCCCGAAACCACCGCGCGCCGCGTGCAAAAAACCATGACGATCGCAATCGTGCCGCTGACCGATCACTGGGCGGTGCGCGAGTTGACTATTTGCATCCGCAAAATGGTCGAGTTGCCGCTCTACGCGCGGCAATTGGTCGAGCATTTGCGGGGATCAGGAATCAGGGGTCAGGGATCGGGAATCGTGGATCAGGCACGGTGACTCACGATCCTGATACCTGACGCCTGATCCCTGCTACCGCGCATAGGCGCTAACATAAGCCGTGTTTTCCGGATGCGGCGCAGCGTGAAGCGGTGGGCCGCTGATCCGGGATCGTCGCAGACTCCGAGCGTGTAACGATCCCGGGTCTGCAGCGCATCACTTCGCTTGTGCCACAGCGCGTCGAAGACGCGCGTGAGCGCGCTATTGCTGCACTGCGCTCGCAAAACGCAGCTATTTTAGCGCCTATGTGCTACCGCGGGATCAACGCCCAGTAATCGAGATCGAGGATGACGGCGGGGTCGTCCTCCTCGCCGGCTTTGCGCGGAAAGTCGGCGCACGGCCGGTCTTTCGTTGCAATCGTGCGCAGGCGCAGCGCACCGACGTCGCTCCGCCCCGGCAGCTCTGACTTCGCCAGCACCTCCGACCAGGCGAACACGGTGCCGCCGGCAAACAGCGGCGCGACGTGGCGGCCGCCGTTGATGGCGGCGACGTGGAAGGCATTGGCGAGGCCGTTGAACGAGAGCGCGCGGGCGAGTGAGATCACGTGGCCGCCGTAGATCAGCCGGTTGCCGAAGCGGCCCTTCTTGGCGCCGTACAGATCGAAATGGATGCGCGCGGTGTTCTGATAAAGCCGCGTCGCGATCTGGTGCTCGGCTTCCTCGACCGTGACGCCGTCAATGTGATCGATGCGCTCGCCGACCTCGTAGTCGCCGAAGCGCTGCGCGCTGCCGGCAAGCGTGAAATCGTAAGCGCCGGTGTCGAGCGCCGGACAGGCCTCGCCCAGCACCTTCGGATCGAGCACGGTCGGCAGCCGCGGCACGTGGTCGCCGGGCGGCGCTGCCGCCTCGTCGCCTTTGCGCACCATCACCCAGCGCACGTATTCGAGCACCGGCGCGCCGTCCTGCTTGGTGCCGGTGGTGCGCACGTAGACGATGCCGGTCTTGCGGCTCGAATTTTCCTTCAAGCCAATGACTTCGGAGAGCGCGCTCAGCGTATCGCCCGGGTAGACTGCTTTGCGGAAATAGCAGCCGGCATAGCCGAGATTGGCGACCGCGTTGAGCGAGATGTCGGGCACGGTCTTGCCGAATATGATGTGAAACACCAGCAGATCGTCGATCGGGGCGCGCGGATAGCCGATCGCTTTGGCAAATTCGTCCGACGACTGCACCGCGAAACGGCTGCCGAACAGGCCGGTATAGAGCGCGACATCGCCGACGGTGACGGTGCGCGGCGTGGCGTGGCGGATCACCTGGCCGATGCGGAAGTCTTCGAAATAATTGCCGGGACTTGTCTTCCCCATAGGTAAATTCCTTGTCGGAAGCGGCACGCTTTGGGCGCTTCATAGCGCAGCGCCGCCGCGCGGAAAAGCTGCACTTGCCGCCGAGCAGATTGTCACGCAGCCGTGAGAACTGGCCTGAAACCCGCGGCGAAGGCACCCGTATCTGGAAGCGACGACGATACCTGTCGCGTCTCGCCGGCGGCTCCGCCGCCAATTCTTAACGGCGATATTCCAATCCAAATGGAGACAATCATGTCCAAGCGTTTCGCTTTGTTCGCCACAGCGGCCGTTCTGGCGTTCGGCGCGGTCGCGAGTGCCCCGCTATACGCGCAGATGGCGGAGAAAACCGTCACCGTGGGCGGTGCGCCCATGTATCCGTCGAAGAACATCATCCAGAACGCGGTGAACTCGAAAGACCACACCACGCTCGTCGCGGCGGTGAAGGCGGCCGGTCTCGTCGATACGCTCTCCGGCGCCGGCCCGTTCACGGTGTTTGCGCCGACCAACGAGGCCTTCGCCAAGCTGCCGCCCGGCACCGTCGAGAACCTGCTTAAGCCCGAGAACAAGGCCACGCTGGTGAAGATTTTGACCTATCACGTCGTTCCCGGCCGTATGACCACGGCTGCGCTGATGAAGGCGGTCAAGGCGGGCGAAGGCATGGCCACGCTCAAGACCGTCGCCGGCGAAGACCTCATCGTCAAGGATGCCGGCCCCGGCAAACTCACCATCACCGACGCCAAAGGGGATGTTGCGCACGTCACGATCGCCAACGTTCTGCAGTCAAACGGCGTGATCCACGTCATCGACACGGTGCTGCTGCCGATGTGATTTTGCTCCGTCGCCCCGCTTGCTCCTCTCTCTCTCTCTCTCTCTTCGCTTGCGGGGAGAGGGATGGGGTGAGGGGGCGCTTCCGCCAGGCTCAGAATCGCGGCTACGCCCCCTCGCCCTCGCTTCGCTCGACCTCTCCCCGCACGCGGGGAGAGGTGTGTTCTGACAGCAATGTGAGGCGCCGCTGCGCTGAAGTTTGTTATAAGTCTGCGAAACCGCAAACGTGTCATGACAATCGACGCCGCGACCAACCCACCCATGGTGCCCAATGCCGCAGCAGGACCCGTCATTCATCCGGCCTGGGTGCGCGTGACGCATTGGACCAACGCCCTCGCCATGCTGATAATGATCGGCTCGGGCTGGCAGATTTATGATGCTTCGCCGCTGTTCGGCTTCACGTTTCCCCGCCAGATCGCGCTCGGCGACTGGCTTGCCGGGGCGCTGTTGTGGCATTTCGCCGCGATGTGGCTGTTGGTGATCAACGGCGTCGCCTATGTGAGCCTTGGAATTTTGAGCGGCCGCTTCCGCACAAAACTGTTTCCGATCCGGCCGCGTGAGGTGATGCGCGATTTCGTCGCCGCGTTGCGCGGCAAGCTCTCGCACGAGGATCTCTCGGCCTACAATGCGGTGCAGAAGCTGCTCTATGCCGGCGCCCTGCTCGCCGGTATCGTGATCGTGCTCTCCGGCCTGTCGATCTGGAAGCCGGTGCAGTTCTGGTGGCTCACCGACTTTTTCGGCGGCTACAACACCGCCCGCTATGTGCACTTCGCCGCGATGGCCTCGATCGTGACGTTCCTGACCGTGCACGTCGTCCTCGCGCTTATCGTGCCGAAGAGCCTGCGCGCGATGATCTTCGGGCGCTGAAGGTTTAAGGAGAAGACGATGTCCCGTCCGCGCAAAGCTCCATCCGGCGTCGATCCTAACCTGCTGATCGAGGATGCGGCAAAGCTTCTGCCGGTGCGGTCGCGGCGATCGTTCCTGCGCGGCGTCGTGAGCCTCGGTGCGCTCGCAACGCTGACCGGCTGCGACATCATCGATGGGGATACATCGGAGAACGCGTTGCGCATCGTCTCGCGCTTCAACGATTGGGTGCAAGCCCGGCTGTTCAATCCGCATACGCTGGCGCCCACCTACCCTGAAAGCGCGGTGATGCGGCCGTTTCGTTTCAACGCTTATTACGCCGAGGATGAAGCGCCCGACATCGACGGGGAGAAGTACCAACTTGAGATCGGCGGACTCGTCGATAACAAAAAACCCTGGACGCTGCCCGAGCTCTACAAGCTGCCCGAAGTCTCGCAGATCACGCGGCTGGTTTGCGTCGAAGGCTGGAGCGCCATTGGCTCGTGGCAGGGCGTGAAACTGTCTCATTTCCTCAGATTGATCGGTGCCGATACCGGAGCCAAGTATGTCTGGTTCCAGTGCGCGGAGGGTTATTCGAACACCATCGACATGCCGACCGCGCTTCATCCGCAGACGCAATTGACGCTCAAGTTCGATCACAAGATCCTGCCGCGGGCTTACGGCTTTCCGATCCGAATTCGCATTCCCACCAAGCTCGGCTTCAAAAATCCGAAATACGTAACGGCCCTGTGGGTGCAGAACAACGATGCCGGTGGCTATTGGGAGAATCAGGGTTATAATTGGTTCAGCGGGCTGTGAGGAAATCTCCGCGCTCCATTCGAGCCACCCTCACGCTTTGGTACGCGGCGGCGGAACGTCGGTAATCAGCCGGGCGCCGCGCTGAAAAGTAATGTAACCCCACAGCCACGTGATGGCGACGATGAAGCGATTGCGCAGCCCGATCAGAAAATAGATGTGCACGACGCTCCAGAACAGCCAGCCGATAAAGCCTTTAAGCTGGACGGGTCCGAACTCCACCACGGCGGCCCGCCGTCCGATCGTGGCCAGTACGCCCTGATTTCGGTAGCGGAACGGCGGCAGCGAGCGGCCGGCGATGCGTGCCGTAATGAGCCGGCCGACATAGTGGCCCATCTGCTTGGCCGCCGGCGCAAGTCCGGGAACCGGCTGGCCGGCGGCGTCCGACACGGCTGCCGTATCGCCGATCACGAATATGTTCTTGTGCTCCGGCAGCGAAAGATCGGGACGGACAATTGCGCGCCCGGCATGATCGTGTTCCGCCGCAAGCCAGTGGGCCGCCGGTGAAGCGACAATCCCCGCCGCCCACACGATCGAGCCGGCATCGATGCGCCCATTTGCAAGATCGACTGCAAGATCGACGCCGCTCTCGTCGCAGCGCGTGACCTGCGCGGAGGTCATCACGTCGACGCCCATCGCCGTAAGCGTCTTTCGTGCATAGTCGGAATGTTGTTGCGAGAACGCTGGTAACAGGCGGGGCCCGGCTTCGATCAGCACGATACGGGAGGTGCGCGGATCGATGCGGCGGAAGTCGCGGGCGAGCGTCTGCCGCGCCACTTCGGCGATGGCGCCGGCCATTTCGACGCCGGTCGGACCGCCGCCGACGATCACGAAGGTGAGCAGCCGCCGCCGTTGGCTTTCGTCGCCGGCGAGTTCCGCCCGCTCGAAGGCGGACAGGATGCTGCGGCGGATGCGGGTGGCGTCCTCGATGCGCTTGAGCCCCGGCGCGAACGCGGCCCACGCATCGTGCCCGAAATACGAATGCGTCGCGCCGGTCGCGATCACCAGGAAGTCGAAGCGGAATGGACCGGCATTCGTCGTGACGGTGCGCGCCGCGGCGCCGATGCCGATGACTTCCGCCATGAACACGGTCGCGTTTTGCTGCCGGCGCAGAATATGGCGGATCGGCCAGGCGACCTCGGCAGGCGACAGCGCGGCCGTCGCCACCTGATACAACAGCGGCTGAAAGCAATGATAGTTCTGCCGATCGATGATCGTGATCTCGACTGGCGCTTGGCTCAGCGTTTTCGCGGCCTGCAGTCCGCCGAAACCGGCGCCGAGGATGACGATGTGAGGATGCTCTTGCGGCATGGACTACCGCGTGGTGAAAGGGTTGAGAAGGCTGACGCCAAAATCTTCGAAGTCTCTGACGTTTCGTGTGACGACCTGAAGCCCATGCACGCGCGCCGTAGCGGCGATCATCGCGTCCTCGAACAGATCGTCGGAGCGCCGGTGCATTAGCTTGGCGCACATGCGGAAGATCGCTGCATCCATCGGAAGAACGTTCCAAATTTGCGCAACACGGTCCACCCACGCCTCGATTTCTGCCGCTTTTGCCGCGTCGCGTTCACGCGTCATCTCGATGCCGGCTTGGAGTTCACCAAGCGTCACTGCCGAAACATAGAGGTCGCGCTGGTCCAGCGAGCGTAGCCACGCCACGACTGCACCATGCGGGCGTGCTTTTCTCAGTTCGGATACGACATTGGTATCCAGCAGGTACATCGACGGCTAAGTCAGCGCGCGCGGGGCACGCCGTCGCTTTTTCCCGCGCGGCGGGATTTGCAAGTCAAATCGCCCGCTGTCGGCCAGCAGGAGATCCTTGAGCGTCGGCTTGCCGGCGTCCGCCATCCTTTGCCATTGCGCCGCAGGAACGAGGACTGCGGCCTTCTCTCCTCGCCGCGTAACAAGCTGCGGTCCTTCCCTCAAGCATGTTTCGAGCAATTCGCTGAAACGCGCCTTGGCATCCTGGACGGGCCATGTCTTCATTTCATCGATCTCCGAAGCAGGCTTTAATCTAGTCAGTTAACTAGTCTGTTGCAAGCAATGCGGCAGTTTCCGCTCGGCTGTTGCCATGAGGCGCTCCCGCCATTAGCACTGCGCCCGCGCTCAAAATCTGCAAGGCCCTATCATGCCCAGCCATAGGCTCCTCCTTCTTGCCGGCGATGGTATCGGTCCGGAAGTCATGGCCGAGGTGAAGCGGCTCCTTGGCTTCTTCGCCAAGGCCGGCATCGCCACGTTTCAAACCGACGAGGGGCTTGTCGGCGGCGCCTGTTACGACGCCCACAAGGTTGCCATCACCGACGAGACCATGGCGAAAGCGCACGCCGCCGACACCGTGATCTTTGGCGCCGTCGGCGGGCCGAAATGGGACAAGGTGCCGTTCGAAGCGCGGCCGGAGGCTGGGCTCCTTCGACTGCGCAAGGATCTTGGATTATTCGCCAACATCCGGCCGGCGATCGTTTATCCGGCGCTGGCCGATTCCTCGAGCCTCAAGCGCGAGGCGGTCGAGGGGCTCGACATCATCATCCTGCGCGAATTGACCGGCGGCGTCTATTTCGGCGAGCCGAAAACCATCACCGATCTCGGCAACGGGCAGAAGCGCGCGATCGATACCCAGGTGTACGACACCTACGAGATCGAGCGCATTGCCCGGGTCGGCTTCGAGCTCGCGCGCAAGCGGCGCAACAAGGTCACCTCGATGGAAAAGCGCAACGTGATGAAGACCGGCGTGCTCTGGCACGAGGTGGTCGAAGAGGTGCACGAGCGCGAATACCGGGACGTGCAATTGGAGCACATGCTGGCGGACGCCGGCGGCATGCAGCTCGTGCGCCGGCCGAAACAGTTCGACGTCATCGTCACCGACAATCTGTTCGGCGACATGCTCTCCGACGTGGCCGCCATGCTCACCGGCTCGCTCGGCATGCTGCCGTCGGCGTCGCTGGGCGAGGTCGATGCCAAGACCAAACGGCGCAAGGCTCTGTATGAGCCGGTGCACGGCTCGGCGCCCGACATCGCCGGCACAGGCATCGCGAACCCGATCGCCATGCTTGCGTCCTTCGGCATGGCGATGCGCTATTCGTTCAATATGAGCAAAGAGGCCGACCTGCTCGATGCGGCCATCGCCGCCGCGCTGGCGAAGGGGCTGCGCACCGCCGACATCAAGTCCGAGGACGCCACGATCGTCAGCACGAGCGAGATGGGTGCGGCGATCGTGGGCGAGATGGAGAAGCTTGCCGCGTAGCTATTTTTTCCGAAATACCAGGTTTGGTGGGAATTCTTGCGCGAGCGTGTAGCCGGCGTCCGCCATCATGGCGATGGTCTCCTCGCGCTCCTCGAGTACCTCGATCTGCACGATGCCGCGATTGTCGCGCAGCGTGCGCGCCATGCCGGCAAGCGCCTTGCGCTCGTAGCGCTCGATGTCGATCTTGATGGCGAGTTTTTTCCCGGCCAGCGCAACGACATCGTCGAGGCGAACCACGTCGACCTCGTAGCCCTCCTCGATATTCGCCAGTTCCGCGATTTGCGACAGTCCGAGGTCGCGCTCGGGGCCGGGCACCAGCCGGAAACGGCCCGGCGCCGCGCCAAGGGCGACTTCGTGGATCTCGACGTCCTCGTCGAGCAACTCGTTGACGAGAAGGTTGGCGCGCAGGTGCACGCGATTGCGCCGGTCCGGTTCGAAGAGGATCGCGCGCGGCACCAGACGGTTGTGCATGAGGATGCAGGTGTAGAGCCCGAGATTGGCGCCAATATCGATGAATGCATCCGGCTTGAGTGCCGCGCAGGCCTGCATGAAATACTTGATCTCGGCGTATTCGCCGATCTTGGCCGAAATTTCCAGGCCTCCGACATTAGCCGACGAAACCAGAAAATCGGCGCCGAAATAGCGGCAGACGAAATAGCGCCGACCGTGAAGAATCTTGTTGTACGGCTTGTAGAAGCGCCGGCGCAGCTTATTCCGCCATCTCAACGCCGGACTCATGCCCCTCACCCGCGGACAGCGGCGCGGCGGCTCCAGAGCCGCGCCCATTCGCAAGCTAGCTCATATCAGAACGGCGTATCGGGATTGTATCCCGGCAAGTAGAACGGGCGCGGAAGCGGATAGCCGCCGGTGCCGGTGGTGTCGGGTCCATAAAACCAGTCGGGCCGGCCCGGATCGCCGCCCGGCGGCAGCATGTAGTCCAGGTAGCTGCCGTCGCCCGGCGACACCCCCGTCCCCGGATTCAGATAGGAGCGCCGGGGCGTCACGATGATCGTGGTCGTGCCGTCGGGATTGTGGATGATCGTGCGCGTCGGCTGAATGACCGTGCCGGCTGCGGATCGCGCCACCACGGGGTGCTTCTTCTTCGTCGCAGCGTTGGCGGTGCCCGCTAGCGCCGCACAAACTGTCAGCGCAGCTGCAATAACCGCAAATACGCTCATGGCGCCTCGCTTTCCCTCAAAACCAGTGTAGCCCGGTTTCACAGGCCATAACAGCGCCCTGGTAACGTCTCCTCAAACTCCCAGTTCCCGCCGACGGCAGCCAAGCGCGTCGGCCCGGATCGCAGAATAATATGCTTTGACTTATCCGCTTTATGTCACATTATTTCCGTGCGGGCCTTGATGAAGGTCAATGCAGGGACGCGACACAGAACGCGCGACCCAACCAAAGGGAGGAGTCCCATGGAGAGCGTGATCTCAGCGGCGTTGAGCCGCCGCAACTTGCTGCGCCAAGCCGGCATCGTTGGGCTGGCGACAATTGCAACACCGGCTTGGGCGGAGACGACGGTGCGATTGCCGTTGCCGGGCGGTCCCGATCGGCGGCAGATCACGACGGCTTTTCCGCAAAAGGGGTCGATGATCCTCCAGCGCACGCGTCCGCCGTTGCTGGAAACGCCGTTCGAGGTCTTCGATAAAGGGGTTTTCACGCCGAACGACCAGTTCTTCGTACGCTGGCACTGGGCGGTGATTCCGACGAGCGTCGATGTCGGCAAATTCCGGCTCAATGTCCACGGTCACGTGAACAAGCCGCTGTCGATGACGCTGGAGCACATTCTGGCACTGCCGCGCATGGAATACGCAGCAGTGAACCAATGCTCGGGCAATTCGCGCGGCTTGTTCCAGCCGCGGGTGGCGGGCGGCGAATGGGCCAACGGCGCCATGGGCAATGCGCGCTGGACCGGGGTGAACCTCAAGCAGGTCCTCGACCGGGCGGGCGTAAAGGCCGGCGCCGTGCAGGTCCGCTTCAATGGCATGGACACGCCTGTCGTTGCCGACGGTCCGGACTTCATGAAGTCGCTTTCCGTCGACCACGCCCGCGACGGCGAGGTGATGATCGCCTACGCGATGAACGGCCAGCAATTGCCGCTGCTCAACGGCTTTCCGCTGCGCCTCGTCGTGCCCGGCTGGTATGCGACCTACTGGGTCAAGATGCTCAACGACATCGAGGTCCTCGACAGTCCGGACACCAACTTCTGGATGAAGACTGCGTACACGATCCCGGACACGCCGCACGCCGACATGAAGCCGGGGCAGACCGACGTGAAGATGGTGCCGATCAATAAGCTGAACCCGCGCTCGTTCATTACCAATATCAAGGCGGGCGCGAGCGTTCCGGCCGGCAAGCCGGTGCAGGTCCGCGGTATCGCGTTCGGTGGCGATGCCGGCGTCAAGCGCGTCGACTTCTCGTCAGACGGCGGCAAGGCTTGGCACGCCGCCCATCTCGGTCATGACGAAGGCAAGTATAGCTTCCGGCAGTGGGACACGCGGTTCACCCCCGCGGCGAAGGGCGACTACATGCTCATGGTCCGCTGCACAAACTCAAGTGGCGAGGTGCAGCCGAACGAGCCCAACTGGAATCCGGCGGGATTCATGCGCAACGTCATCGAATCGACGCCGGTATCGGCGGCGTGAGGGGGACACACATGAAACGCAGAACTTTATTGTGCGCGCTCGTCGCCGCCGCCGCCTTCGCATCTCCGCTGGCGCTGGCGAAGGCGCCGATCGCCCTCAAGTCGGTCGAGGTGACGCTGCCGCAGAGCACGCGCGCCCTGCCCAACGGTCCGGGGCTCGCGACCGCGCAGAACAATTGCCTCTCCTGTCATTCCGCCGGCATGATCTTGACCCAGCCGCGCATGCCGAAAAGCTCGTGGCAGGCCGAGGTTACCAAGATGCGCAACGTCTATCAGGCGCCGGTGGACGAGAAAGACATACCGGCCATCGTCGACTATCTGGCGGCGGTCAAGGGTCCGAAATAGTGCGATCGGCAGCGCTGCGATCGGCCGGTCGCGTTATTCGACGCGGATCACCGCAGCCGAATTCGTTTGCGCAACTTGGCATTGCGCAGCCTTGAATCATACGGGCTCGGAATAGGCGCTGCACGTTCGGGCGTCGCCGCGAGGATCGGATTGCGCCGGCCGCAGAATGTGCGTCTGACTTCGGCACGGGCAAAAAGCTCGTCGAGCTTGGTATTGCCGCCGGCGGAGAGGATGGTCAGGCGGTCGAGCACGCAAGCGAGCGTCGCCCGGTCGACCACCTCATCGCCCGGGCTGCAATACCAGCCGGCGATCTGCATCGAGGGCTGCTCGAACGGGCGCGCGAAGCCGAGGCAGCGGTGCGCCCGGCCATGCGCCGCGATGGCGAAGTCGACAAGCGGCACGGTGCCGAATTTGCTCGCGATCCGGCCGGCCGGCTTGACGTCGTCGGTAACGGTGAAGTCGAGGATGCGCGCCGCAATCTCGCTTGCCGCATCGATGAAGCGCCCGCTTTGGCTGCCGGCCCGGTAGACTTCGACCATCACATAGGGCCCGCCGCCGGCCGGTTCGCCCCAGGTCAGCACATCCTTGCGGGCGCCGTCGGCGGCGCGCCGTAGAATGGCATAGTCGTAAGGGCCCGTAGCCAGTTCGGGCATGATGAGTTCGAAGGCCGGATGGGGTCGCTCGACCTTGATCCATTCCGCCCGCGGCGAAGGACCGATGGCGGCGACCATTGCGGGCGTCCGGAAAAAACTCGCAGCCGCAATGGCAAGGATGGCAAGGCCGCCCATATAGGCGAGAACGCGCACAAACGTGGCGCGAATGTCCTCGGGCAACGAATACGAGGCCGGCCGCAAGGCAGCGTCCCATCAACGTTGTGTTAGGGACGTTTCTCGCCTAGAAGCGCTTCCGCTCCGGTTCCCGCGGTGCCGGGAAGGATGCGAATTTTCGATGGAGAGTTAACGATGGGTTACAACGTTGCCGTCGTTGGCGCGACCGGCAATGTCGGGCGGGAAATGCTCGACATTTTGGCCGAGCGGTCGTTCCCGGCCGACGAGGTGATCGCGCTCGCCTCGCGCAGAAGCCAGGGCGTCGAAGTGTCCTTCCGCGAGCGGACGCTGAAGGTGAAAGCGCTCGAGCACTACGACTTCTTGGGCGTCGATATCTGCCTGATGTCGGCAGGCGCCGCCGTGTCCAAGGAGTGGTCGCCGAAAATCGCCGCCGCCGGCGCCGTGGTGATCGATAACTCGTCGGCTTGGCGCTACGATTCCGACGTGCCCCTGATCGTGCCGGAGGTGAATGCCGCCGCCGTCACCGGGTTCCGCAAGCGCGGCATCATCGCCAATCCCAATTGCTCGACGGCGCAACTCGTGGTCGCGCTCAAGCCGCTGCATGACAGAGCGACGATCAAGCGCGTCGTGGTTGCCACCTATCAGTCGGTGTCGGGCGCCGGCAAGGAAGCGATGGACGAGCTGTTTTCACAGAGCAAGGCGGTGTTCACGCTCGGCGAAATGGAAGCGAAGAAGTTTCCCAAACGCATCGCCTTCAACGTCATCCCGCACATCGACGTATTCATGGAGGACGGCTACACCAAGGAAGAGTGGAAGATGGTGGCCGAGACCAAAAAAATTCTTGACCCGAAGATCAAGCTCACGGCGACCTGCGTGCGCGTTCCGGTGTTCATCGGCCATTCCGAGGCAGTCAACGTCGAATTCGAGAACTCGATCACGGCCGACGAGGCGCGCGACATCTTGCGCACCGCGCCCGGCTGCCTGGTCATCGATTCGCGCGAGCCGGGCGGCTACGTGACGCCCTACGAGGCTGCCGGCGAGGACGCCACCTACATCAGCCGCATCCGCGAGGATGCGACCGTGGAGAACGGGCTCGCCATGTGGATCGTCTCCGACAATCTGCGCAAGGGCGCGGCGCTCAACGCCATCCAGATCGCCGAGTGCCTGGTCAACCGCAAGCTGATCACGGCGAAGCAAAAGGCGGCGTAGATATCTTCCTCCGCGTCATCGCGAGCGACCCTCCTTCGCTCACTATGCGAGCTACGGAGGGTTTGAGTCCGCCGAAGCGCGGAGCGCGTAGGTGGAAGCGAAGCAATCCAGTCCAGTGATCCAAAGTCTGGATTGCTCTTCGTCACTACGCTCCTCGCAATGATGGGGTTGGCACAAAGCATGCAAAGCCGCTAGCGTGACGCCGCAAGGAAAAACTGGGTTCAAGTGATGACGATCCGCCCGCGGCGCAGCGTGCTGTATATGCCCGGATCGAACGCCCGCGCGCTCGAAAAAGCGCGTGAATTGCCGGCCGACGGCATCATCCTCGACCTCGAAGACGCGGTGGCGCCCGACGTCAAGGCCATGGCGCGCGATCTGATCAAAAAATCGTTGCAGAATGGCGGCTTCGGCGACCGCGAGGTCTTTGTGCGCATCAACGGCCTCGATACCCGCTGGTGGGTCGACGACCTCCACGCCGTCGCCGATGCAAGGCCCGACGCGGTGCTGGTGCCGAAAATATCCGATCCTCACCAGTTGCAGGATCTGGCGGCGCGTATTGTCGACATGGGGACCGACCCGCATATCCGGGTGTGGGCGATGATGGAGACGCCGCTGGCGATGCTCAACGTCGCCCACATCGCCGCGGCGGCACTCGATTCGGAGACGCGGCTTGCCGGCTTCGTCATGGGCACCAACGACCTCGCCAAGGATACGCGCGCGCGCATCGTGCCCGGCCGTGCGCCGATGCTGCCGTGGCTGACGAACTGCGTGGCCGCCGCGCGCGCCTTCGGCCTCGACATTCTCGATGGCGTCTACAACGATCTCGGCAATGCCGAAGGTTTCGCGCAAGAGTGCCGGCAGGCACGCGATCTCGGCTTCGACGGCAAGACGCTCATTCATCCGAAGCAGATCGAGGCGTGCAACGAAGCGTTCTCGCCGGCGCCGGAAGAAGTGGAGGCGGCGCAAAAGATCATCGCCGCTTTCGACCTGCCGGAGAACCGGGGCAAGGGCGTGATCCAGATCGAAGGCCGCATGGTGGAGCGCCTGCACGCCGACATGGCGCGGCGTACGGTGGAGATCGCCGATGCGATCGCGCAGCGGCAGCCGGCGGAGCAGCACGAAACCGCCAAAGCGGCTAATTCTTGAGTTTTATTTTCCGTCATCCTGACGTGCGACCCCCGACTTGATCGGGGGGCCTCGAAGGATGCGGCCCGCGCGCCAATCGAAATCGGGCAATTCCGATTTCGAATCCTTTCTGACAACGTTTCTAATTCTTTAGCCGATACCCCGTCTTGAAGAACCACCAGACGATGCACATGCAGATCGCCAGGAAGAGAAGCGTCATTGCAAGGCTCACGCCCACGTTGACGTCGGCGATGTTGAAAAAGCTCCAGCGAAAGCCGCTGATCAGATAAACGAGCGGGTTGAACAGCGTGATCGTCCGCCACGGTTGCGGCAGCACGCTGGTCGAATAGAAGGTGCCGCCGAGAAAGGTCAGCGGCGTGATGATGAGCAGCGGCACGATTTGCAGTTTTTCGAAGCCGTCGGCCCACAGCCCGAGGATAAAGCCGAGCAGGCTGAAACTCAGCGCGGTCAGCACCAGGAACGTGAGCATCCAGAGCGGATGCGCGATCCGCACCGGCACGAACAGCTCCGAAGTCGCCAGAATAATGAAGCCGAGCACGATCGACTTGGTCGCCGCGGCGCCCACGTAGCCGAGCGCGATCTCGAACGACGAAACCGGCGCCGAGAGGATTTCGTAGATCGTGCCGACGAGGCGCGGAAAGTAGATGCCGAACGAGGCATTCATCACGCTCTGCGTCAACAGCATCAGCATGATCAACCCCGGCACGATAAAGGCGCCATAGGGCACGCCTTCGATCTGCGAAATGCGCGAGCCGATGGCCGCGCCGAACACCACGAAATAGAGCGAAGTCGAGATCACCGGCGAGACGATGCTTTGCAGGAGCGTGCGCCCGGTACGCGCCATTTCGTAAACGTAGATGGCGCGCACGGCATAAAGGTTCATCGTCAAGTTCATGATTTTTGCCTCACCAGGCTGACGAAAATGTCTTCGAGCGAGGTTTGCGTCGTGCGCAAATCCTTAAACTTGATCCCAGCGTGACGGATATCGTCGAGCAGCGCTGTGATGCCGGTGTGCTCGGCTTTGGTGTCGTAGGTGTAGATCAGCTCCTTGCCGCCGGCGGCCAGGGTCAGTTTGTGGGCGGCGAGAGCGGCCGGTATGGCATCGATGCGCTCGCGCAGTTCGAGCGTCATTTGCTTGCGGCCGAGGTTGCGCATCAGCGCGCCCTTGTCCTCGACCACGATCAGCTCGCCATTGTTGATGACGCCGACCCGGTCGGCCATCTCCTCGGCCTCCTCGATGTAATGGGTGGTGAGGATAATCGTGACGCCGGAGGCGCGCAGCGAGCGCACCAGCTGCCACATATCCTGGCGCAATTCGACGTCGACTCCCGCGGTCGGTTCGTCGAGAAAGAGGATTTGCGGCTCGTGCGCCAGCGCCTTGGCAATGAGCAGCCGCCGCTTCATGCCGCCGGAGAGCGTGACAATCCTGGAATCCTTTTTGTCCCACAGCGACAGCTCTTTGAGCACCTTCTCGATGTGGGCGGGATTTGCCGGCTTGCCGAACAGGCCGCGGGAAAACCGCATGGTCGCCGGCGGCGTCTCGAACGCGTCCGTCGTCAGCTCCTGCGGCACAAGCCCGATCAGCGCGCGCGCGGCGCGATAGTCGGCGATGATGTCGTGACCGTCGACTTTGACCGAGCCGGCAGACGGCTTCACGATGCCGCAAACGACGTTGATCAGCGTCGTCTTGCCGGCGCCGTTGGGCCCGAGCAGGGCGAAAATCTCGCCGCCGCGGATCTCCAGGCTGATGTCTTTGAGCGCCTGGAAGCCGGAAGCGTAGGTTTTCGATAGATGCGCGATCGAGATGGCGGGTTTCATGCGTGGTTCCGGCTTTTGAACTCCGCGTCATCACCGGGCTTGACCTGGTGAGCCATGCTTATGCCGAGAAACAAAGATGGATTGCCGGATCAAGTCCGGAAAGGACGACCGAACAGGGCATGCGGAGCCACCTTACGCCCAGGGTCGCGCCGCCTTCGCTTTTTGCTCGAAGGTCTCGATCTTATCGTTCTTGACCATGGTGAGCCCGATATCGTCGAGGCCTTCGAGCAGGCATTTTTTGCGGTGCGGATCGATATCGAATTTGACCACGCCGCCGTCGGGGCCGCGGATTTCCTGCTTCTCCAGGTCGATTGAAAGCGTCGCGTTGGCGCCGCGTTCGGCGTCGTCAAAGAGTTTCTCCAAATCCTCCGGCGACACCTTGATCGGCAGCACGCCGTTCTTAAAGCAATTGTTGTAGAAAATGTCGCCGAACGAGGTCGAGATCACGCAGCTGATGCCGAAATCAAGGAGCGCCCACGGCGCGTGCTCGCGCGAGGAGCCGCAGCCGAAATTGTCGCCGGCGACCAGGATCTTCGCCTTGCGATAGGCCTGTTTATTGAGCACGAAATCGGGGTTCTCGCTGCCGTCGTCGCGATAGCGCTTTTCGGCGAAAAGCCCCTTGCCGAGCCCGGTGCGCTTGATCGTCTTCAGGTATTGCTTGGGGATGATCATGTCGGTGTCGACGTTGATCATCTTCAGCGGCGCCGCGACGCCTTCCAGGCTTGTGAACTTTTCCATTATCTCTTCCTGCAAGCTACGGATGCGGGGATTGCCGCGATTTAATGGCGTTTCGACGGGCGCCGGTCAAGCCTGCGCCGGCGCCGCAACGTCGGCCGCCTTGAACTTGGATTCACGTTCGAGCGTGCAGACCTGAATGCGATACTCGGTGTAATATTTTTCGCGCGCCAACTTCTGCGCCGCCCGATGCTCTGGGTTGGTTTGCCAGGCGTGCTGCCCTTCTTCCGATGCGAACTCGACGATCGCCACCCGCTCGCCGTCTGCGGCGAAAAAGTCCTTATGCGAGACGTAGCCCGGCATGGTCTTGGCTAGCTCGTTCATGCGACTGGCGAGCGCAACATATTCGTCGCGCAAACCGGCCTTCAGGCGCGAGCGAAACACGGTCACGATCATGCTGAAGCCTCCTCTGCGTTGAACTTCGACTCGCGCACGACCTCGCAGACCTGGATTTGGTATTCGGAGTAATACTGCTCTCGCCCCTTCTGTTGCGCGACGATGTGCTCGGGATGTTCGCGCCAGGCGCGCAGCTCCGCTGCGGACGCGAATTCGACGACGGTCACCCACTCGCCGTCCTCGGAAGCGAAGCTTTTGTGCGAGATGTGGCCCGGCATTTTTGCCGCGAGCTCGCTCATGCGCTGGGCGAGCGCCATATAGTCTTGTCCGACCCCGGCCTTCGGGCGACAGCGAAACACGATGACGACCATGGCGTATCTCCTTAAGCCTGCTTTTCGATCTTTGGCACCGACGCAAGCTCTGTAACCCATGAGCGCGCCGAACGGAACCAGTTCTGCCGCCGCGGGATCAGCTGGTCGCGCTGGCGCAAAATGCCGACGCGCACCGTGTAGGACGGCTGCACGCCGTCGCCCGGCGTCGTCGAATAGATTGGCGAGCCGCATTTTGGGCAAAAGGCCTGCAGGCGCGGCTTGCCGCTGTCGGCGGTGGTCTTCAGATAGAGCGACGGCTGCCCGGTCATCTTGAATGCGGCGCCGGGGACCGGGATAGAGACGCGGAACGCGGAGCCGGTGCCGGTCTGGCAATCGGTGCAGTGGCAGATTTGCGTTTTTCCCGGATCGGCCTCGCCTTCGACTTTGATGAAGCCGCAATGGCACACGCCGTCGATTTTCATCGCATCGCTCCCTTTGCTTGCTACGCCGCCCGCTCGATCGCCTCAATGTCGGCGTCCGACAGGCCGAAATGGTGGCCGATCTCGTGGATGAGAACGTGCTTGACGATGGCGCCCAGCGTTTCGTCGTGACCGGCCCAGTAATCGAGGATCGGCCGCCGGTAGAGCCAGATCATGTTGGGCATCTGCAGCGGGGCGCTTTCCGAGCGGAACGGCAGCCCGACGCCATGGAACAGTCCGAGCAGGTCGAACTCGCTCCTGGCCCGCATCCGGCGCAGCACCTCGCGGCTCGGGAAATCGTCGACCTGGATGACCACGTTCCTGCACAGATCGCGAAATCCCTTGGGCAGACGGCGAAATACTTCGCCGGCGAGAACTTCGAGTTCGGCGAGCGACGGCGCCTTCACGGGCCGCCAGGCGAGCGGATCGGATGCGAGATCGGCCATGGAAGGCTTTTAACGCAGAACGCCCGAGCGGCACAGTTGACCGGCGCATCGCGATACGGGACCCTGAAGGGGCGGGGAAGAGGGGGCATTCGAGCGAGGCGGTAATGTCTCTGAAGTGGCCCATCCCGATCGCTGCTCTTGTCGCGCTGTCGGTGCTTAGCGCAGTACCAGTTACGTCATCGCTGGCGCAGACCGCACAAGGCGGACCATACGCGCCAACCGCGCGGCACACGCGTCCGCGTATCGAGATCACCCCGCGGCCATTGCTCTACCGCCGCTGCATCGATTGGCTGGAGTTGCAATACCGGCCGAGCGGCACGGTGCTTTATCCGCAATACCGCTGCTGGTGGGTGAGGGGGTAAGCGGTCGAATGCGTTTCCCGGATGCGGCGCAGCGCGAAGCGGTGCGCCGCCGATCCGGAAACGTCGCAGACTGAGCGTTTGTAACGATCCCGGTTCTGCAGCGCACCACTTCGTGCTGCGCTGCGCCCGGGATACCTGCTTCTGCTACTGCCACTCCCGCACATCGACGAAATGCCCCGCGATCGCCGCCGCCGCGGCCATGGCGGGCGAGACCAGGTGGGTGCGGCCCTTGTAGCCCTGGCGGCCCTCGAAATTGCGGTTCGAGGTCGAGGCGCAGCGCTCGCCCGGATTGAGCTTATCCGGGTTCATGGCGAGGCACATCGAGCAGCCGGGCTCGCGCCATTCGAAGCCGGCTTTGACGAAAATCTTATCGAGCCCCTCGGCCTCGGCCTGCTCTTTGACCAGGCCCGAGCCGGGCACGATCATGGCCTTGACATTGGCGTTGACTTGTTTTCCGTCGACCACCTTGGCGACCGCGCGCAAATCCTCGATGCGCGCGTTGGTGCACGAGCCGATGAACACGCGGTCGAGCGCGATGTCGGCGATCTTCTCACCGCCCTTCAAGCCCATATAGGCAAGCGCTCGTTCGGTGGCCTCGCGCTTTTTGTCGTCGGTCATGTCTTCGAGCCGCGGCACGCGGCCGCTGACCGAAACGACCTGCTCGGGACTGGTGCCCCAAGTCACCAGCGGCGGCAGCGTCGCCGCATCGAGCCTGATCTCGCGATCGAAATGCGCGCCGTCGTCGGAACGCAGCGTGTCCCAATAGCGCACGGCCTCGTCCCACGCCTTGCCCTTCGGCGCCTTGGGGCGATCCTTCAGATACGCGTAGGCCTTCTCGTCCGGCGCGATGAAGCCGGCCTTCGCGCCGGCCTCGACCGACATGTTGCACACGGTCATGCGCCCTTCCATCGACAGCGAGCGGATCGCATCGCCGGCATATTCGAGCGCATAGCCGGTGCCGCCGGCGGTGCCGATCTCGCCGATAATGGCGAGGATGATGTCCTTGGCGGCGACGCCCTCAGGCAGCTTGCCGTCGATCACGGCGCGCATGTTTTTCGACTTGGTCTGAATGAGCGTCTGCGTCGCCAAAACGTGCTCGACTTCCGAGGTGCCGATGCCGTAGGCCAGCGCCCCGAACGCGCCGTGCGTCGCCGTGTGGCTGTCGCCGCAGACCAGCGTCACGCCCGGCAGCGTAAACCCCTGCTCCGGACCGATGATGTGGACGATGCCCTGGCGCTTGTCGAACTCGTCGTAATATTCGAGCCCGAAGAATTTCACGTTCTCGGCGAGGTAGGCGATCTGCGCTTCGCTTTCGGGGTCGGGGTTCTTCAGCCGCCGATCGGTCGTCGGCACGTTGTGATCGACGACGCACAGCGTCTTCTCCGGGGCGCGCACCTTGCGTCCGGCGAGCCGCAAGCCTTCAAACGCCTGAGGGCTCGTCACCTCATGCACCAGATGCCGGTCGATATAGATCAGGCAGGTGCCGTCCGGCTGCTCGTCGACCAGATGGTCTTGCCAGATCTTGTCGTAGAAGGTGCGGGGCTTGGCCATGGTACTCCTCACCGTCAGCCGGTCGCGCAAACCGGATATATTGGTCGCGCCGTCCTTTAGCGCCTGCCGGGCTTGAGGAAAAGGGCGGGCATTCTGTCGCTCTCCGCGGCCATGCGCTAGGATCAGGCGGCAGAAGGGTAGGCGTCGACATGCTGCGAAGCGAAGCCTCGATCAGAACCACACATGCCGGCCGGTTGCCGCCCGTGGCGCCATCGGATGACGACGTTACCCATCAAGTCGCCGCGGTGATCCGAAAACAGGTTCAGCTCGGACTGAGCTGCGTCGGCGACGGCGAATTCTGGAACGGCCGCAATTTCCAATATTACGCGCAGCAATTCGGCGGGGTGACGGCGCGTCCGCTCCGGCCCGGCGAACGCGGCTCCGGACGGGAGGCCACCCGCGAACGCGACACGTTCCCGAAGCTCTACGCCGACATGGATCGTGCCGGCACGATGTTCTGTGTGCCCGGCGAAGAGCCGCGCTTTTCTCCGCCGAGCAGAATGGTCGCGACCGGCCCGATCAAGGGCCGCGCTACCGATGCTATCCGGCGCGAGATCGATGTGTTCAACGAGGCGCTAAAGGCCGCGGGCGGCGCCGAGGAGGCGTTCATCTGCGTGTTCGCGCCGGGCTGGCTCGATCATCACATCTTCAACGAGCATTATGCGAGTGATGAGGAATTCGTCTTCGCGCTGGCGGACGCCATGCGCGAGGAATATCGCGCGGTGGTCGATGCCGGATTCATCCTGCAGATCGACGATCCCGGCGTCATGACCTCGTGGGACATGATCAAGCCGGAGCCGACGATTGCCGAATACCGCCGATATCTCAAAATGCGCATTGATGCGCTCAACCATGCGCTCGCCGGGATCCCCGAAGATCGCGTGCGCCACCATTTTTGCTGGGGCTCTTGGCACGGCGCGCACACCCATGACCTGCCGCTTCGGGAGATCATCGATCTCGTTCTTGAGGTGCGCGCGCAGGCTTGCAGCTTCGAGGCCGGCAATGTGCGTCACCAGCACGAGTGGACGATCTGGAATGACGTCAAGCTTCCCGCCGGGAAGATCATCGTGCCCGGCGTGATCAGTCACGCCACAAACCTGGTCGAGCATCCCGAACTGATCGCCCAGCGAATTCGAAATTTCGCCGACGCGGTCGGGCGAGAGAACGTGATAGCGGGCACCGATTGCGGGCTGGGTACGCGCCTGCACGAGGATCTGGTCTGGGCGAAGCTTTCCGCGCTGACGGAGGGCGCGCGGCTTGCTTCGAAAGCGCTTTGGGCGCGTTGATTACTCCGCCGCTTTCTTCCCGGCGGCGGCGGCCTCGGCGTGCATGCCGTGATCCTGCCGCTCGGAAATGCGCGCGGACTTTCCGCGACGGCCGCGCAGGTAATAGAGCTTGGCGCGGCGCACCTTGCCGCGGCGCACTACCTTGATCGAGTCGATCATCGGCGAATAGAGCGGAAACACGCGCTCGACGCCCTCGCCGTAGGAAATTTTCCGCACGGTGAAGTTCTCGTTCAGCCCCGAGCCGGCGCGGCCGATGCACACGCCCTCATAGGCCTGCACGCGGCTGCGCTCGCCCTCCAAGATCTTCACGTTGACAATCACCGTATCGCCCGGCTGGAAATCGGGGATTTCCTTACCGGCGGAAAGCTTCGCCACTTGTTCGTTTTCGATTTGTTTGAGCAGGTTCATGGCGAATTCTCCATCGGCTGCGCTTGACTCGCGCCGTTCTGACCGGGGTTTGTGGCGGGTTGGGCGAGCTTCTACGCTACCGCGCGGGTTTTGTCACCTTCCCGTCACGGCTCGCCCAGAGGTCGGGCCGCCGTTCCCTGGTCAGCCGATCGGCCTCGGCGCGGCGCCAAGCGGCGATCTTGGCGTGGTCGCCGGAAAGCAGCACTTCAGGGATCGGCCGGCCCTCGAAGACCTGGGGGCGGGTGAATTGCGGGTATTCGAGGAGGCCACCGGCGAAGCTTTCCTCGGCCCCTGAGGCGGCCGTCCCCATGACACCGGGCAGGAGCCGCACGCAGGCGTCGATCAGCGCCATCGCGGCGATTTCGCCGCCCGACAGCACGTAATCGCCGATCGACACCTCTTCGAGCCCGCGCGCCGCGATGACGCGCTCGTCGACCCCTTCGAAACGGCCGCAGACGAGGATGACGCCGGGGCCACCCGCGAGAGCTTCGGCGCGCAATTGCGTCAGCGGCATGCCGCGCGGTGACATGAGCAGCCGCGGGCGCGTATCGGATGTCGCGGCGTCGATCGCGCGGGCGAGCACGTCGGCCTTCATCACCATGCCCGGCCCGCCGCCGGCCGGCGTGTCGTCCACGGTGCGATGCTTGTCGGTTGCGAACGTGCGGATATCGACCACGTCAAGCGACCACGCTCCCGCAGCCAGAGCCTTGCCGGCGAGGCTTGCGCCCAGCGGTCCGGGAAACATTTCGGGAAAAATGGAAAGAACGCCGGCGCGCCACATGTTCAGCTACCGCCAACACGGCCGGTGCGCGTCTTGAACGGTTGCTGCGGGGGATCGACCACGATCCTGCCAGCGGCGATTTCGATTGCTGGCACGTTCGTTTCATCGAACGGCAGCAACTCGGTATCGCTCCCGGCCTCCCCGCGCACCTCGATCAAATCGCCGGCGCCGAAATTGTGGATCGCCACGACGGTGCCAATTTTCTGCCCGGCACGATTGACGACGGCAAGCCCGATGAGATCGGCGTGATAGAACTCGTCGGCCTCGACGAGTTTCGGCAGCCGCTCGCGCGGCACGTAAAGCTTGACGTTCGCCAATCGCTCGGCGGCGTCGCGATCGCGAATGCCGGACAGCGTCGCCACGAAATGATGCTTTTCAGCACCTTTGGCCGCCCGCAGCGATTCAATTTCCAAGCTGCGGCCGTCGTCGGTCTCGATCGGGCCGTAACCGGCGATGGCTTGCGGATCGGAGGTAAACGAACGCAACCGAACTTCTCCGCGCACGCCGTGCGGGGCGCCGATTTGCCCGAGGCAGATGCGAACGCCGCCAGCCATCGCTCGTGACTATCAGGCGGCGGTCGGCGCTGCGCCCGCAGCAGGCGTCGCGCCCGGAGCCGCCGCAGCCTTGGCGGCCTCTTCCTTCGCCTTGCGTTCCTTCCGCGGCACCGCTTTTTCAGGATTGTTGCGCTTCGGGCGCTTCATGATTCCGGCGGCGTCAAGGAAGCGCATCACGCGATCCGACGGCTGCGCGCCCTTGACCATCCAGGCTTTCACCTTTTCCAGGTCGAGCTTGAGCCGCTCGGTCTTTTCCTTCGGCAAGAGCGGATTGAAATGGCCGAGGCGCTCGATGAAGCGCCCGTCCCGGGGCGAACGGCTGTCGGCGACGACGATGTGATAAAACGGCCGCTTCTTGGTGCCGGCGCGCGCCATGCGGATTACCAGAGACATTTTGTTCCTTTCGTATGTTGTCCATCATCCTTCGAGGCTCGCGGCGTTTACCATCGGGCCGGCCAGTTTGGGCCGGACCCGTTGGTTCGCGATTCAGGGTGACGGAATTGGCGTTGTAGAGCGTCATCACTTCTTCTTCCCCGATCCGGGAAGGCCGGGCAGTCCGCCGGGAAGCTTGGGACCAAGCCCCGGCAATCCGCCCGGCAGACCGGGGAAATTCGGCGGCAGGGCGCCCGCGCCGGGCATTCCCGGCGGCAAGCCGCCCGGCATCTTTTTGGCAAGCTGCGCCATCTGCTCCGGGCTCGGCATTCCGCCGCTTAAGCCCAGCATATTGGCGAGGCCGGCCATCGGCCCGCGCTTGGCGCCGCCCATCGCTTTCATCATGTCGGCCATGGTGCGATGCATTTTGAGCAGACGGTTGATGTCTTCGGGCTTGGTGCCGGAGCCGGCGGCGATACGGCGCTTGCGGCTCGCTTTGAGCATGTCGGGGTTACGCCGCTCCTTCGGCGTCATCGAATCGATGATCGCCATCTGCCGCTTGAGCAGTTTTTCGTCGAGATTGCGTTCGGCGAGTTGGTTCTTGATCTTGGCGATGCCGGGCAGCATCGCCATCAGCCCGGTCATGCCGCCCATGTGCTGCATCTGCGTGAGCTGCTCGCGCAGGTCGGCGAGATCAAACGCGCCCCGGCGCATTTTCTCGGCGGCGCGCGCCGCCTTCTCGGCGTCGATAGTCGTCGCGGCTTTTTCAACGAGCGAAATAATGTCGCCCATGCCGAGGATGCGGTCGGCGATGCGTTGCGGATAAAAATCCTCGATGGCGTCGAGTTTTTCGCCGGTGCCGATGAGCTTGATCGGCTTGCCGGTGACGGCGCGCATGGACAAAGCGGCGCCGCCGCGGCCGTCGCCGTCGATGCGGGTGAGCACGATGCCGGTGAGGTCGAGCCGCTCGTTGAAGGCGCGGGCGAGGTTGACGGCGTCCTGGCCGGTCAGCGCGTCGGCGACCAGCAAAATCTCGTGCGGGTCGACGGCGCGGCGCACTTCCGCGGCCTCGTTCATCAGCGCCTCGTCGAGCGAGAGGCGGCCGGCGGTGTCGAGCAGCACCACGTCGTAGCCGCCGAGCCGCGCCGCCTGCTGCGCGCGGTTGGCGATCTGCACCGGCGTTTGTCCGGCGACGACCGGCAGCGTATCGACGCTCACCTGTCGGCCGAGCACCGCAAGCTGCTCCATGGCGGCCGGCCGGCGCGTATCGAGCGAGGCCATCAGCACTTTGCGCTTGGCGATTTCGGCGAGCCGCTTGCCGATTTTTGCCGTCGTCGTGGTTTTGCCCGAGCCCTGCAGACCGACCATCATGATCGCGACCGGCGGCGGCGCATTGAGGTCGATCGGCTGCGCGCTCGAGCCCAGCGTCTCGATCAGCTGATCGTGCACGATCTTCACGACCATCTGACCGGGTGTGACCGACTTGATCACCTCCACGCCGACGGCGCGCTGCTTGACCTGGTCGGTAAAGGCGCGCGCGACATCGAGCGCGACATCGGCTTCGATCAGCGCGCGCCGCACCTCGCGCAGCGCCGCCTCGACATCGGCCTCCGACAGCGCGCCGCGCCGGGTCAGGCGGTCGAGGATGCCGTTGAGACGTTCGGAAAGGCCGTCGAACATGTTGTGAAAGCACCTTTACACCCGAGGGCGCATCGCGCTGTCGGGCGGTTGCCTCCGGTCTCTCGGGCCGGTCGGCGGTCAACGATTACGGTCTCTTGCGAGAGCGGCCGGAAAATAGGTGCAGACCTCGCTGCCGTCAACCGCGGCGTTATCGCCGGGCGCCGGCCCCGCCAAGCTATATAGTGCAGCCGCAATGTCGCGCTATTATAACGGCCCCATTTCCGACCATTTCGACGGCGAGCGTTTCTTCCTCCCGTATGGCATGAAGCCGCGAAGCCGGCGCGATCTCTTTCGCTGGTATGTCGATCGTCATTGGCGCGGCACCAAGGCGAAGTGGCCGGCCTGGGCGCCGTCGCCTTATGCCGATCGCCCGCCGGCACGCGTCGAGGGCGCGGCCTTGCGCATTTCCTATGTGGGCCATGCCAGCTTCCTCGTTCAGACCGCGGGACTGAATTTGCTGCTCGACCCGGTCTGGTCGGAGCGCGCGTCGCCATTCGGCTTTATCGGGCCGAAACGGGTGAACGATCCCGGCATCGCCTTTGCAGACTTGCCGCCGATCGACGCCGTGCTGGTGTCGCACGGCCACTACGATCATCTCGATGTTGCAACGCTGTCGCGGCTCGCAGCCGTGCACCGCCCGCGCGTCATCACCCCGCTCGGCAATGACGTCATCATGCGCAATCGCGATCCGGCGATCGCGGTCGAAGCCTACGATTGGGGCGATCGGTTAGAGATCGGCGCGGGAGTCAGCGTGACGCTCATTCTCATGCAGCATTGGTCGGCGCGCAACCTGTCCGACCGCAACATGTCGCTGTGGGCGTCGTTCGCGATCGAAGCGCCCGGCGGACCCATCTATTTCGTCGCCGATTCCGGCTACGGCGACGCCCGCCATTTCCGCGCGGCGCGCGAGCGCCACGGACCGCTGCGCCTCGCCATCCTGCCGATCGGTGCCTACGAGCCGCGCTGGTTCATGCGCGATCAGCATATGAACCCGGCCGAGTCGGTGCAGGCCTTCATCGATTGCGGCGCCGAGCTTGCGCTCGGCCACCATTACGGCACGTTCCAGCTCACCGACGAAGCGATCGATGCGCCGCTTAACGCGCTTGCCGAGGCATTGCGGGCTGCTGGAATTCCGGCGAAGCGATTCCGCACGTTGCGGCCCGGGCAGGTCTGGGAACTATAATAGAGAGCGTCGCAATGACGGCCTTATTTGATTAATACGAAGACATTGACGACGAGGTTTTTCTCGTCGGCAGTCACCGGGTCGGTCACATATTGCTCGATCAACACGTTCTTCGATTCAAGCCGCTTGTCGTCGAGATAATTTGTGATCGCCTCGTAGGTGTCGTCCAACGCCTCATAGGAGCCGCGATGGACGAATTTGAGGGCGTGGCCGTCCGGCGATTCGCCGGCAACGATCTTGCCGTGCGGCGGCTTTTTCGGCGTCTGTGCCAGCGGTACCGCCGCCTCGTAGTCGAAGCCGCGATCGTCGGTTGCGAGAAAGATCGTCATCGGCAGGCCATCGGCCTTCAGTCCCGCCTTAGCGACGTAGGCTTCGACCTTCTTCAACGAGCCGCTGATGGTGGCGAAGGCCTTGTCCCATGTTCCCGAGCCCTTGACGTAAACGATCGGCTTTGCGGTGAGCGTCACGTCTTCGCCGAACGGATCGCTCGGCTTGGTTTCGATGCCTTCGGGAGCGACTTGCGTCGGCTCCGCGGGTTTGACCTCGGGCTTGGCAGCGGCGGCCGGCGGCGAGGTTTGCGCGCCCGACGGAAGCGGTAGAGCCAGTGCGATGGCCATGCCGATGAATGCGGCTGCAATGCCGGTGCAGCGCGCAAAGCGTGGAGACATCAAGCTCTCCCCAAATGGTGGACCGGCGCTCCGTGCCGGCGCCGCCGCCTCATGACCATCTCGCCGCCCCTTCCGTACCGCTCCGCGTCGGCCTTCATGCTACTGGCGGACACTAACGGACTCCTCATATAAGTTGCTCACAATCGGGCTTTATCATGAGTGCGCTGGCAAACCGCGACTTCGTCAAGATGAACGGTCTCGGCAACGAGATCGTCATCGTCGACCTGCGGCGTGCGTCGCGGCCGATCGGCGCGGCCGAGGCGCGCGCGGCCGCGCGCCAGGAGCCCTACGACCAGTTGATGGCGCTCTATCCGGCGCGAAGCGGCGCCGATGCGTCGGTCCGCATCTTCAACAACGACGGATCGGAAGCGGGCGCCTGCGGCAACGGCATGCGTTGCGTCGCGGCCCTGATCGGCGCCGAGACCGGCAAGGCCAAGCTCGCCTTCGAAACCCCGGCGGGGACGATTCCCTGCTGGCAGGCCGGCGAGGGGCTGTTCACAGTCGATATGGGTCCGCCGCACTTCCGCTGGGACGAGATCCCGCTGGCGCAAGAATTCGCCGATACGCGCAGGATCGAGCTCGAAATCGGACCCCGCGGTGCGCCCCTTCTGCATTCTCCTTCCGTCGTGAGCATGGGCAATCCGCACGCGATTTTCTGGGTCGACGATCCAATCGTTTACTATCTCGAAAAGATCGGGCCGTTGCTCGAGCACCATCCGATGTTTCCCGAACGCGCCAATATCACCCTCGCCGCTACGCCGGCGCGCGACCGCCTGGTGATCCGCACCTGGGAGCGCGGCGCCGGCCTCACCAAGGCCTGCGGCTCGGCGGCCTGCGCCGCCGCGGTCGCCGCGGCGCGGCTGCGCCGCACCGGCCGCAAGGTGACGGTGACCTTGCCCGGCGGCGATCTCGCCATCGAATGGCGCGCGGACGACGACCACGTGCTGATGACCGGTCCGGTCGAGTACGAGCACAAGGGCCGCTTCGCTGCGGCATTGTTCGCCGGCGCGGGAGCGGCGTGATGAGCGTCGAGGTGGTCACCTTTGGCTGCCGGCTCAACTCAGCCGAATCGGAAGTGATCCGCCGGCAAGCGGAGCGCGCCGGCTTTTCCGACACCGTGGTGGTCAACACCTGCGCCGTCACCGCCGAGGCGGTGCGCCAGGCGCGGCAGGCGATCCGCGCACTGCGCCGCGAGCGCCCGCAGACAACGATTGTCGTCACCGGCTGCGCCGCGCAAACCGAGCCCCAGACATTCGCCGCCATGGTCGAAACCGATCGGGTCCTCGGCAACGCTGAAAAACTGAGTGCCGGGGCGTGGGCGGACGCGCACACCGCGCTCGATCGAACAAACGGGCCGAAGGCGATCGTCAGCGATATCATGGCGGTCAAGGACACGTCCGCGCACCTGATCGACACTTTCGCCGGCCGCACCCGCGCTTTCGTGCAGGTGCAGAACGGCTGCAACCACCGCTGCACCTTCTGCATCATTCCGTTTGGGCGCGGCAATTCACGCTCGGTGCCGCTCCACGCGGTGGTCGAGGATGTGCGCCGGCTCGTGGCCAACGATTATCGCGAGGTCGTGCTCACCGGCGTCGACATTACCGGCTACGGCGCCGATCTGCCGGGCGCGCCGAAGCTCGGCACGCTGGTCAAGCAGATCCTTAAAGCAGTGCCGGAACTCAAGCGTTTACGGCTTTCGTCGATCGATTCGGTGGAGGCCGACCGCGATCTGCTCGACGCATTCGCGAGCAATGAACGGCTGATGCCGCATCTGCATCTTTCGCTGCAGTCGGGCGACGATCTCATTCTCAAGCGGATGAAGCGGCGGCATTTACGCGAAGATGCCATCGCCTTCTGCAATCGCGTGCGGCATTTGCGGCCGGACGTGGTGTTCGGCGCCGATTTGATCGCCGGTTTCCCGACCGAGACCGAGGATGCGTTCACGCGCTCGCTCGACCTGGTCGCGGAATGCGGCTTGACCCATCTACATGTTTTTCCGTTCTCGCCGCGGCCGGGAACGCCGGCGGCGCGCATGCCGCAGGTCGCCCGCGAGACCGCCAAGGAACGCGCCCGGCGGCTGCGCGAGCGCGGCGCGCTTGCGCTTATGCGCCACCTCGATGCCGAAATCGGCGCCACACGGCGCGTGCTGACGGAATCGCGCGAGAATGGCCGCACCGAGCAGTTCACCAAGGTGAAGCTCGCGGTCCCGGCCGAGCCGGGAAAAATTGTCGACCTGAAGATGGCGGCGCACGACGGCAGACAATTGCTGGCGGCATGAGGTAATTTCGCACCAAATCGGAGACCGTGCGATGGACGAGAATGGGCAAGACTACACGATCACAACGACCGGGGAGCTCGAGAGTCTGTATACCGATGCGCCTTACGGACCTGCGGTCTTCAAGGAAACCGACCGCGTCACGTCGCAATATCGCAAGCTGATCGAAGCGGCTCCGTTCGTCGTAGTGGCGACCAGCGGCCCCGAAGGCCTCGACTGCTCGCCGCGCGGCGATCCGCCCGGTTTCGTGCGCGTCGTCGACGAGCACACGCTTCTGATCCCCGACCGCCGCGGCAATAACCGCATCGATTCCTTGCGCAATCTGGTGCGCGACCCGCGCATCTCGCTGTTATTCCTCATTCCCGGAATCGGCGAGACCATGCGCATCAACGGCCGCGCCAAAATATCCACCGATCCGAAGTTGACCGAAAGCTTCATCATCGACGGCAAGGCGCCGAAATGCGTGCTGGTCGTGACCGTCGAGCGCGCGTATTTCCAATGCACCAAAGCGATCATCCGCTCGAGATTGTGGGAGGACGCCAGCAAAGTCGATCGCAAGACCTTGCCGACCCCGGGCGCGATCCTCGCCGAATTGACCGGCGGCAAGATGGGCGGCCCCGAGCACGACCGGCTAGCGCCCGAGCGCATCAAACAGACGATTTATTAGATTATCCGCCTCCGCTTTCGCGGGGGCGGATGCAGGCGCCGGCTCGCACGTCGTTCTCTCCTTCGTGCCACCCACGCGCCTCAAGCCGCTTGCGCATGTGCGCCGGCACCGGCGCGATGACGCGGATCGGCGCGCGGTTTTTGTAGAGCGGCACGACGATTTCGCGGGCGTGCAAATGCAGGCCGGGGCCGCCATGACGCGGCGCCGTTCCGTAGATCGCGTCGCCCACAATCGGCCAGCCCATTTCCGCGCAATGCACGCGCAGCTGATGCGTGCGGCCGGTCAACGGTTCGAGCGCGAGCCAGGTCAATTGCCCTCCGCCCGTCGCCGCTTTGCCAAGCACTTTCCACTTCGTCACCGCCGGCCGGCCCTGGGGATCGTGCTTCATCCACCAGCCGCGGGTGACATCGAGCCGGCCGAGCGGCAGTTCGATCATACCCTCGTCGGTATCCGGCGCGCCTTCCACCACGGCCCAATAGGTCTTCGCGATGGCGCCGCTCTTGAACAGGCGGCCGAGTTGCGCCAGCGCCTTGCGATGACGGCCGAGCACGAGGCAGCCGGAGGCGTCGCGGTCGAGCCGGTGCGCCAATGCCGGCGGCCGCGGCAGGCCGAAGCGCAAGGCGCCGAAATGATCTTCGAGACTTTCGCCGCCCTTGGGGCCGCGATGGACGGCGAAGCCGGCCGGCTTGTCGATCACCAGCATCAGCCCGTCGCGATAAAGGACCCGCGACACCATCTGTTCCGGGGTCATGGTTTGCGTCCCTTGGCCAAACCGCTATCACGGGCGCCGCAATAGCGACAGCGTTACCGGAATGAACGACAGCACGACGGAAACGCAGAGAAGAAATTGGTGGCGGCGGCTTACCGGCGGGCTCAAGCGCAGCTCCTCGGCGCTCGGCGGCGCCATCGCCGATCTCGTTTCCAAGCGCAAACTCGATGCGGCGACGATTGCCGAGATCGAGGACGTGCTGATCCGCGCCGATCTCGGCCTGCAAACGGCCGACCGTATCGCCGCCGCTTTGCGCGAAGGCCGCTATGAGGCGGCGATCTCGCCGGAGGAAGTCAAGGCCGTAGTGGCGGCGGAAGTCGAAAAGGTACTCGCGGGCGTCGCGCAGCCGCTTGCGATCGACGCGGCAATAAAGCCGTTCGTCATCCTGGTCGTCGGCGTCAACGGCTCCGGCAAGACCACGACCATCGGCAAGCTTGCGGCGAAATTCCGCGCCGAAGGCCGCCAGGTCATGATGGCGGCCGGCGATACGTTCCGCGCCGCCGCCATCGATCAACTGAAAATCTGGGCCACCCGCACCGGCGCCGATTTCATCGCGCGCGAAGCCGGCGCCGATGCCGCCGGCCTTGTCTTCGATGCCGTCGCCGCGGCGAAAGATCGCAGCGTAGACGTGCTGCTCGTCGATACCGCCGGCCGCCTGCAGAACCGCAGCGAGCTGATGAACGAGCTGCAGAAGGTCCTGCGCGTCATCAAGAAAGTCGATGCGTCGGCGCCGCATGCCGTGCTCTTGGTGCTCGACGCCACGGTCGGGCAGAACGCGCTGTCGCAAGTCGAGATTTTTCAGAAAACGGCGGGCGTCACCGGCCTCGCCATGACCAAGCTCGACGGCACCGCGCGCGGCGGCATCCTCGTCGCGCTGGCGGCGAAATTCAAGATTCCGGTGCATTTCATCGGCGTCGGCGAGAACGTCGAAGACCTTGCGCCGTTTTCGGCGCGCGATTTCGCCCGCGCCATCGCGGGCCTGGACGATTAACCTTCCCCTTGCGGCAGAGCGGGATGCCGCATTACCTCTCGGGTAGCAAGCTCGATGCAACACGCCAAAGATCGGTCAAGTATGCCAACGACGACAAAAAAACAGCTCAATCCACTCCTCAAGATCGTCCTCGACCTCGGGCCGCTCGTCCTGTTCTTCCTCGCCAATTCGCACTATGGGATTTTCGCCGCCACCGCGACCTTCATGGCGGCGGTGCTTGCGGCGCTCGTCGTTTCCTACGTGATGACGCGTCGTTTGCCGATCATGCCGGTGGTCACCGCGATCATCGTGCTGGTGTTCGGCGGGCTCACTCTCATTCTGCACGACGCCACGTTCATCAAGGTCAAGCCGACCATCGTCTATGCGACGTTCGGCGCGGTGCTGCTCGGTGGGCTCTATTTCAACAAGCCGCTCCTTGGCGTGGTGTTCGATTCGCTGTTCCACTTGACCGCAGAAGGCTGGCGCAAGCTGACATGGCGCTGGACGCTATTTTTCTTCGCGCTCGCAGTGCTCAACGAGGTCGTCTGGCGCAACACCTCGACCGGTGTGTGGGTGGACTTCAAGGTGTTTGGCGTGATGCCGCTGACCTTCCTGTTCGCCGCCCTGCAGGCGCCGCTGTTGAAGAAGTACGCGGCCGAGCCGGTACCGGTGCGGGAGTAGCGCCGTCATTGCGAGCGAAGCGAAGCTATCCAGCCTGGCTTGCTTCGTCGCCACGCTCCTCGCAATGACGGCTATGACCCCGCCGCAAGCGCCTTATCGATCTGCGGCTTGAGCAACTCTACGAAATTGTCCGGCGTAATCGGCCCGACCAGCTTATAGGCGATGCGGGCGTCGCGGCCGACGATAAAAGTTTCCGGCACGCCATAGACGCCCCATTCGATGGCGGCGCGGCCGTTCTCGTCGGCGCCCGCGGCGACGAACGGATCGCCATAACGGCCCAGGAAACGCCGGGCGTTGTCCGGATCGTCCTTATAGTTGATGCCGACCAGACGCACGCGGCGGTCCTTCGCCAATTGCATGAGCAGCGGCGCTTCGTCGTGACACGGCACGCACCACGACGCCCAGACGTTCACGACGGTCACCGCTCCCTTGAAGTTTGCGGGATCGAGTCCGGGAACGGGTGCGCCGTCGCGGTCCAGGCCGGGAATCGGCGGCAGCTTCGTGTCGGGTACCCGGTGGCCGATGAGCGCCGAGGGCAGAATCGAAGGATCGCCGGAATTGAGGCCGATCAGGAACAAGACCGCCAGCGCGATAAAAACGGCGAGCGGCAGCAGCACGACGATCCGTCGCCGGCCGACAGTCGCGTTGTCGTTGGCGGCGGCAGTCACGCCTTCTCCCGCGCTTGTTCTATCGGCCGCCGCGACCCGCCAGTCGCCGACCGGCGCGTAACCCCGCGCGTTTCAAGATCGGCGAGCGCACGCCGTTGCGTGCGGAAATCGAGCGTCACCCAGGCGATCAATGCGCCGACAACGACGCCGGCGGCCGCGTAGGAAGCAATGATGAACGGCATGTGGCTTATATGTTCCATCGTCAGCTCGCGGCGCTCGCCTGCATCAGCCGCAGCGTGCGCACCTGGCGGCGCAGAATTTCATTGCGCATCGCGGCGATATGCAGCGTCACGAACAGAAACGTGAACGCCACCGCCATGATCAGGAGCGGAATGAGAATCGTCGGATAGATCGTCGAGCCGCCGAGGCGAAATACCGAAGCGCCTTGATGCAGCGTGTTCCACCAGTCAACCGAAAACTTGATGATCGGCAGATCGATGGCGCCGACGAGCGTGAGAATCGCGGCGGCGCGGGCCGCGCGCGAGGGGTCCTCGACCGTCTGCCACACCGCGATGACGCCGAGATAGAGCAGCAACAGGACCAGCTCGGAAGTCAGTCGCGCATCCCAGACCCAATAGGTGCCCCATTCGGGACGGCCCCAGAGCGAGCCGGTGACCAGGCAGAGCAACGTGAACGCGGCGCCGATCGGCGCTGCGGCTTTGGCGGCCACGTCGGCGAGCGGGTGGCGCCACACCAGCGTGCCCAGCGCGGCGACGGTCATCACACCCCAACAAAGCATGCCGAGCCAGGCCGAAGGGACATGCAGATACATGATCTTGACGGTGGCGCCCTGCTGATAATCGTCCGGGGCGCCCATCGCCTGATTGAGCCCGAACGCAAGTGCGATCACCGTCACGCCGCCAAGCCACGGAATGGCGCGATTGGCGCAGGTGAGGAAACGCGACGGATTGGCGAGATCGGTAAGGACCATCGGCAGCTACCTAATCCACCCCGCCGTGGCAATACAATGATGCCGGGGAGAATGAATTACAAATTTGCATGACACAATTGCTATTCCATTTCCTGCCGCAACGCGGCGGCCGCGGCGAATGGTCCGATCACCAGGCTTGCCAGCGTCAGCGCGCACAGAATCGTGAACGGCGTCCCGAACGGCACCGGGCCGGTCAAAGCGGCATTCGCCGCGGCAACCCCGAAGATTAACACCGGCACCGTCAGCGGCAGGACCAGCACGGCGAGCAGGAGCCCGCCGCGGCGCAGCGTTACCGAAATGGCGGCGCCGATCAGGCCGATGAAGGTCAGCGCCGGCGTGCCGACGAGGAGCGTGGCCACCAGTGCCCCTTGCGCCGGCGCATCGAGATCGAGCAGCAAGCCGATGAGCGGCGCGGCGATGATGAGCGGCAGGCCTGTCGTGAGCCAATGGGCAAGCCCCTTCACCGCAACGACGAGTTCGAGCGGCGCCCGGCTCATGAGCAGGAGATCGAGCGAGCCGTCCTCGTGGTCGGCCGCGAACAGTCGGTCGAGCGCCAACAGGCTGGCAAGCAAAGCTGCGAGCCAAAGAATCGCCGGGCCGATGCGCTTGAGCAGCGCGAGATCGGGTCCGATCGCGAACGGCACCAGCGTGACGACAACGAGAAAGAAGAACACCCCCATCAGCGCGCCGCCGCCCACGCGCACGGCGATGCGCATGTCGCGGACGAGGAGGGCGGTCAGCGGGGTCATCTCTCCCCCTCAAGGCGGGACGGAGGATTGTGCGCGGGCGCGGAGCCAGAGTCTCCCAGTCGCAATTCGTTCGTGCTTTCGATCCCCAGCGAGCCATGCGTCGCCGCGACAATGAGGCCGCCTTCCGTCAAATGCGCGCGCATAAAGGCAGCGAGGCGGTCCTGCGCCGAGGCGTCGAGCGTGCTCATCGGCTCATCGAGGAGCCAGATCGGCCGCTTGGCGGCAAGGAGCCGCGCGATCGACAGACGGCGGCGTTGGCCGGCCGAAAGGTAGGCGGCGGGCAACTCGATCAGCGGCTCCAGCCCGACCGCTTCGAGCGCAGGCTCGATTTCCGCCGCTTTGGCGCCAAGAAAGCCGGTCCAGAAGCGCAGGTTTTCGGCCACCGACAGGGACGGTTTCAGCGCATCCTGGTGGCCGAGATAATGGGCCTGCTCGGCGATGGTCAGTTCAGGATCGCCGCCTTCCAGCGTCAGGTTGCCGAGAGCGACGCGGACAAGCCCGACCACGGTCCGCAACAGCGAGGACTTGCCCGCGCCATTACGGCCTGTAATGGCCAAAACCTCGCCGGAGGCCACGCTAAAGCTTACGCCCGTGAACACGTCGCGCCCGCCGCGGTGACAGGCCAGATCAGCAGCGGAAAGCCGCATCGGTGACGTCCTCGGTGCGGCCGGCAACCCGCACACTCCAGCCTGTAGCCGCTATTCGTTGTCGATCTGGCACAATTGTTGAAAAGACCTTATAAGCCGCACGTAGATCGCGGCCTCCTTGGGCCCGCCG
>Ga0207416_1000731_pt1 | contig 51088 bp, 49 predicted proteins | sample PaiPotPPM11metaG_FD_184107 | JGI IMG/M metagenome (GOLD analysis project Ga0207416, IMG submission 184107) | Iron sulfur acid spring bacterial and archeal communities from Banff, Canada, to study Microbial Dark Matter (Phase II) - Paint Pots PPM... ... | reverse complement strand
TGTGCGGCGCCGCCTCCGTATCCTCCGTCGCCCAGTTGATCGCGCGGGGTCGCCCGCCAGCCATCCGCTCCCTCCAGGGCCATCTGGCCACTCCAGTATAGGCCAGCGTTATGGAGAGTTGGTATAACCCTGACCTCGCAAGCGGGGTCTGTCCCTTCCCGAAACTGGAAGGGACTTCTGGAGCGCTCCCAGCGGCGCCGGACGGCGGCGGGGTGGGGTGTCCTTGAGAGACAAGCGGCGGGAACGTCTCCAGCCCAACCGGTTGTCCCCGAACCAACCCTTCCTGTGTCGGGAAGGGACAGATTTCGCTTCAGCGAAATCAGGGTTAGGCGCGCCGCGCTCAGGCGAACAGCTCGTCCACCGCGATCGTGAGATCGGACAGCACCGGCTCGCAGGAAAGCGTTTCGCCCGCATGGAAGATCCGCCGTGCGGCCGGCGTGGTTGCAACCGTCACCGTTTGCGTGCCTGGATCGAGCAGCAGGACCAGCCGCACGCCAGCGGCCAGCCACTCCTCGGTTTTCTGCATCACCTGGGCGGCGCTGTCGCTCGGCGAGAGGATCTCGACGACCAGATCGGGCACGATCTCGCTGAACTTCTCGGGCAGCGGGCCGGCCGGCAAACGCTCGGCGGCGATGAAGCTGACATCGGGCGCCCGCAGCCGATCGGGACCGCGGCGCAGCATGATGCCGGTATCGCCGGAGAAGACACGGCCGGCGCCAGAGGCGCGAACGTGGGTAGTAAGCACGTACGCCGCGTTATTGCGAATCCCGTCGTGCCACAAGTTTGATGGAGCCAACTCAATCAGCTCTCCGTCCAGCAACTCGTAGTTGCAGCCGTCGTGCGGCAGCCGCTCCAGGTCCTCGATCGTGAACAGCGTCTTCTCCGTGGTCATCGGTGGGACTCCTGCGCAGGCGGTCGCCTGGACCGCAATCAGTCGGCGGGGGCGCTCGCCGCGGCGCCGAGCCGCCCGGCCAGCGCCTCAACGTCGGCGATGCCATAGCTGCCCGGCTTGCCGCCTTCCGCGGCGAGTTGCTGCGCGAGGCGGCGGACAGCGGCGTTGTAGGGAGTGGGCACGCCGTGCACGCGGCCCAGCAGGACGATCTCGCCGTTCAGGTAATCGACTTCGAGCCGCATGCTGCCCTTGCTCAGGCTCTGCCAGGTGGAGCTGCCGCCGCGCTCAGCGCCGGGGATCTCGCCCCAGCTCGTGTGGCGGGAGACATGCGCGTTGTACTCGTCGCGCGGCGTGTAGGCGATGGCGGCTGCGTCGAAGCAGGCGATCGCTTCCTGCGTGAGCGCGTGCATGACCGCGCGGAACGGCTCGTCGGCGCGGCTGAGCGTGGAGAGCGCGTCGAAGCCGTTGCCCAGATTGGTCAGCAGCTTGGCGTACTTCAGCCGCATCACCGCCGGATCGGGCCGGCAGATGAACCCGGCATCGCCCAGATCGGCGCCGAGCTGCTCGCAGAGCGCGTCGCTGCCGCGCGGAAAGCAGCCGACATCCAGCACGCCGGCGACGGGCGTGCTCCAGCCGAGTACCACGCCCGGCTCCATGAACGTCGCCGGCAAGGCCACGAGCATGGCGTAAACGCGATCGAAGCGCCGCGCTGCCATGCGCTCGTTCGCCACGCCGTTCTGGCAGCAGACGATCGCCACATCGCGTCCACCCGCGGCCTCGAGATCGTCCAGCGCCGCGCTCGTGTCCTGCGCCTTCATCGTCAGAATCACGACATCTTGATCGGAAAACCGCAACACCGCGGGGCTGCCCACGGCAGGCACCGGCAGCGCGCGGTCGCCCGCAGGGTCGCGCAGCAGCAGGCCGCGCTCGCGGATCGCGTCAAGGTGGCGGCCGCGGCAGATCAGCACCGTCTCCTTGCCGGCGGCGAACAGCCGGCCACCGACCACGCCGCCGATCGCGCCTGCGCCGTAGATGATGTACCGCATCGTTTCCTCTCGTCTGCCGCCGCGTCAGGCGCTCTCACTCCTGCGAGCCGGCGTATCGCGGTAAGCGCTCCAGGCGGTTGCGGCCGTCCGGGGCACCTAACCCTGGTTTCGCAAGCGAAACCTGTCCCTTCCCGAAACTGGAAGGGTTTGTTTAGAGGACGAACGGGCGGTGGGAGACACTGCCTTCGTTTGTCCCATAAGGGCACCCGAGCCCCGCCGCCGTCCGGCGCCGCTGGGAACGCTCCAGCAGTCCCTTTCCCGCCTCGGGAAGGGACAGACTTCCCGCACGGGAAGTCAGGGTTAGGCGTCCTGCTCTCCTCGCATTGCTCAGTGTACGATGCGAGCAGCAGCGAGGCGACGGCGTGCAGCCGGCACGGCCGCGCGGCAGAGGGCGCTTCGCGGTGACCGGCGAGATCGATTTGCGCTACGGCAAGCGCCATGCGGAGCCGCTCAAGCGGCTCGGCTACCGGCGTCATCCGCAGGGGCTGGGCTGGGTGCGGCCGCTGAAGAAAGCCTGGTTTCCGCGCTTTCACCTCTACGCCGAAACCGACTGGGCCGCACGCGTGGTACGGCTCGACCTGCATCTCGACCGCGAGCGCGAGAATCCCGACGCCCGAGGCCCGACCGCCTCGGCCGACAGCGCCGAGGTCGCCGCCGAGCTTTCCCGGATCCTCAAGGCGTTCCCGGCCGGGGACCAATGATGCGCGGCCGCGGCGCTCGGCCCTCACCCCCATCCCCTCGCCCAATCCTGGGCGAGGGGCGATCCTGGGTTGCTGAAGCGAAGCGGCGTCGGGTTAGTCGGGCCGATCAGGGAACGATTGACGCCATTGCACAGTTAACCGCACCGTTTATGGAACGCACTACCCAGGATCGTCTCCTTCTCCCAGGATTGGGAGAAGGAGAGACGAGAGGATGAGGGCCGAACGCCGCGGCCCGGCATACCGCTGTGAAGCGTCTTCCCTATTCCCTGTTCCCTGTTCCCTGGCCCCTCGTTCGGCGCTTGCCGAGGTGCTGCGGTACGTCGGCGACAACGGTGTTCGGGCGGAAGAGCAGCGAGGCCTTCAGCCGCAGCGCCGTCTGGCCGTGCAGCAGGTGCTCGTACCAGTGTTCCGGCACGAACTCCGGCAGCACCACGGTGATGATGTGGTTCGGCCCGCGCTGCTGGCTCACCAGGTCGATGTAGGCCATCAGCGGGCCGTTGAACGAGCGGTAGGGCGAATCGATGATCACGAGCGGCACGTCGCTGCCCCACTCCTCCCAGCGAGCGCGCAGCCGTTCGGCGTCCTCCAGCGTGTCAGTGATATGCACGGCCGTCACATCGTTGGAGAGCGAGCGGGCGTAAGCCAGGGTTTGCACCACAGGCCGATTGATGCTGCCCACCGGCACCAGCACGGTGTGTTTCACCGGCGCGGGCGGAGGCAGGTGCTGCAACTCGTCGTCGGAGAGATGCACCTCGCGTTCGACCGTCTCGTAGTGGCGCCCGATCGCGCGCAGCAAGAGCACGATCAGCGGAATCAGCAGGATCACGATCCAGGCGCCGTAGATGAACTTCGTTCCCGCGATCACGAGTGCCACAACGCCGGTTGCCACGGCGCCGGTGCCGTTGATGATCATGCTGCGCTGGGCGCCGCGCGCCTCCTCGCCGCCCGCGCGCCGACGCACGATCCAGTGCCGCACCATGCCCGACTGCGAGAGGGTGAAGGAGACGAACACGCCCACGGCATACAGCGGAATCAGGGCGTCGGTGTTCGCCTTGAAGCCGATGATCAGCAGGCCGGAGATGATGCCCAGCACGATGATGCCGTTGGAGAAGGCGAGCCGCTCGCCGCGGAAGGCGAACTGGTGCGGCATGTAGCCGTCGTGCGCCAGGATCGAGGAAAGCCGCGGGAAGTCGGCGAAGCTGGTGTTCGCCGCCAGCACGAGGATCAGGAAGGTGGCCGCCTGCGTAATGATGTAGAACGGATTGTTGCCCTGGCCGAACGACTCGTGCGCGATCTTGGAGAGCACGGTCTGGGCGCCTTTCTGCGCCGGGTCGTCGGGGCGGATGCCGTAGTGATGGGCAAGCAGGCTGATGCCCATGAACATGACACCGAGGATCGACGCCATCCAGACCAGCGTGATGCGCGCGTTTTGCGATTCGGGCTTTTCGAAGGCCGGCACGCCGTTGGAGATCGCCTCCACGCCTGTCATCGCCGTGCAGCCGGAGGCAAAGGCACGCAGGATCAGGAAGATGCCGACACTCTCCGTGCCCTGCTTCAGCAGATGCACGCCGGTCTGCGGCGCCCCGCCGCTGATCGGACTGCCGCCGCCGCCGATGATCTTGAAGAAGGCGACGCCGATCATCAGCAGGATGCTGGCGATGAAGACGTACGTCGGCGCGGCGAAGATGCTGCCCGACTCGCGCACACCGCGCAGGTTCACGATCACCATGAACAGCAGCGCGGCGATCGCGATCTCCACCGTATATGGATGGAGTGCTTCGACGGCGGACGTGACGGCCTGCACGCCGGAGGAGATGCTGACCGCGACGGTGAGGATATAGTCCACCATCAGCGAGCCGGCGGCGATCAGCCCAGGCCAGACGCCCAATTCGTTGTGCGCGACGATGTAGGAGCCGCCGCCGTTGGGATAGGCGCGAATCGTCTGCCGGTAGGAGATCGCCACGATCGCCAGCAGGATCACGATGCCGATGCTGATCGGAATCACGGCGCTGGCGATGCCGATGCTGGCCGCGCCGACCAGGATGTAAAGGATCTCCTCCGTGGCGTAGGCCACCGAAGAGAGCGCGTCCGAGGAGAAGACGGCGAGCGCCTTGATCTTGGTCAGCCGCTCGTGCGCGAGCTGTTCGGTGGCCAGCGGCAGGCCGATGAAGCGCCGCCGCAGGGCCGTGCTGAAGCGGCCGAAGCCGCTGCGCGGCCGGAACGCCTCCGCCGTTGCCATCAGCACGCCGGGCTCGACCGTCTGAAACGTCGTCGAATGCACGCGCATCTGGCGCACGTACTTTGACCCGGGACGCGAGCCGGTGCGCACTTCGCGCAGTTCGAGGTCGGGCCGCAGGCGGTTGGCCGGCGGCGGCTGGGGGCCGCGCTCCTCGATCGCGGGACGCAACCGGCCCTCTTCGTCGCGGGCGCCTTCCGCGTGCGGCGCCACCACGTCGGAGCCGCGCAGCTCCATCGGCGCGCGCGGCTGGCGCGGCGGCGCCGGGCGTGAGATCACGCGGCGGCGCCCCGCGTCAGCGTCGGGGGGCGGTTCGGCCGGCGCGCCTGGTTCGGACGCCGGACGGTCTTCGTCGGCCATGGTTCACCCGGTCCGCGCCGGTTCGTCGGCTAGCGCGCGGTCCCCTCGTTTGCGAGTGTGTCGCGGAAGATCCAGACCTGGCATGGCGCCTCGCGCAGCAGATGGTCGATCTTGGCGCCGACGGTGGGTTCGCCGATGCGCTCTTTCAACTCCAGCCCCAGGAAGATCGCATCCACCGCCAGGTTCTCGGCCTCGTCGATGATGCTGCTGCCGGCATCGCGCGCCTGCAAGAGCTCCGTCTCAACGGACTGTCCCATCGCCTTGCCGATCTCCTCGGCGCGGGTGAGAATCGCGTTCCCGCGCTTCGATTCCGGCAACATCGGGTCGTCGATCGGCAGCGAGCGGCGCACGACGATCACATGCACCGCGAACACCCGGCCACCCGTGCGGTTGGCGATATCGCAGGCCAGTGCCAGCGCGGAGAAGGCCGCGTCCGACCCGTCGCAGGGCACGAGCATGCGGCGCGGGCTCAGCAACGCGCCGGTTCCGGGTGGTGGCTGGGCGGGCATGCAGGCACCTCGCGTGCGTGGCTCCGACGCCGCGGCGTCGAAGGCCGTACGCAGACCATAGCAGTCCGGCGTGCCACGTTCCAGCGAAGACGATCGTGTTGGACACACCGCGGAGGGACGACAACGCTGGAACAATCGGCGTCGGGCGATGCGGCGGGGCGCCCAACCCTGATTCGGCTGGCGCTTCCTCACAAGTCACAAGTATGGTGCATCGGCGTAGACGCGATGGGGGCGGAGCGGTGGCGCACGGGAGGCGCGCAGGGCAGCGGCTCGCCCCCAGCCGGCAGCGAGCTGCTGCGCAACGCACTCGGCGAGCACCTGATGGAGAGCTTCGTGCAGAACAAGCTGATCGAGTGGGAAGCCTATCGCAGCGCGATCACCGACTTCGAGCTGAAGCGCTATCTGCCAGTGCTGTAAAGCGGCTTGTCATCACGACTCCGTCTGCTCTGCTACGCTGGCCACAGGACGGCGGCCTGATGCGCGGAGGGCTGTATGCGGTGCGGCAGTCGAGGCCGCCGAACGCTGTTTCTGGCGGCGGCCGCCGTCCCGATCGCTGCCCTGATCGTCGTCGCCAGCCGAAGCGAGCCGCTGCCTCCACTCTCCCATGCCAGCCGTGCGCGGCCGGCGCCCGCGGGCGCTGCTGCCGCCGCGATGCCGCCACAGAGCCCGGTTTCAGCAGCCGCGTCCCTGACCGGCCAGGCCGGGGCGCCGCCGTCGCCAACCAGCGCCCCGGCGACGGCGTCCGGTACCTTCGCGCCAATCAACATTGCCGATGGCGCGGCTCCCGCCTTTCACCCTACGCCGCACTATCCATCCGCTGGTCCGGCGCCAAATCCTCGCGATCTCGCCTTCTTCGACGATCAGCACGGGATGCTCGTCAGCGGCATGCCCCACGGCATTCGCGGCGCCGGACAGATCCAGCTAACGGACGACGGCGGTCAGACGTGGCGCACGGTCTGGAACGAAGACGGTGTGTATCTGAGCGCGATCAGCCTTGTCGATGAGGACACGGCATTCGTGGCCGGCCTGCGCTACCTCACCGACGCGCTATTCGGCGCCCCGTCCAGTCCGCTGCTGCTGCGCAGCGACGATCGCGGCCGAAGCTGGGCGGAGGTTCCGATCGCCATTGCGCCGGAAGCCCACTGGCCGTTTGTCCACCTGCAATTCGTGACAGCCGCGATCGGCTTCGCGCTCGCAGGTGCGATCCCCGTTTCGGTCATGGCCACGATCTGGAAGACCATCGACGGCGGGCAAACCTGGTCGCCGCGTGTTGCCGATATGGTGCCGGAGTCATTCTTCTTCCTCGATGCCGAGACGGGCTACGCCGCGGGCCTGTCGCGGCAAGACGCGTGGGGCGGCCAGATCTGGAGAACGGACGACGGCGGCGACAGTTGGCAGCCATCGCTTGCAACACCTGTACCGTTCGGCTTGTACGCCATCGCGTTTCTGGATGACCAGCACGGCTTCGCGGCCGGCGGCATCCTCTCCAAAGGCGGCGGTTCGCCCGCGCAGGCCATCCTCGGCACTCAGGACGGGGGCGCCACCTGGGCGGTCCTGTACCAGACGGGAGCCGAGCCACCGGGCGGCGGGCAGATCCATCCCGCGGTGGACATTCACTTTGATGATCTGCTGCACGGCTGGTACGTCGTCGGGGGCTGTGAGATCGGGCAGAACGGCCCCTGCGGCGGCGCGGCCTACGCGACCGACGACGGCGGTGCCTCGTGGCGCGACACCGGACAAGCGCATGTCGATCGGCTCGTTGCGCCTTCGACGGGGCACGCCTGGGCGATTCGCGGGGAAAGCAGCGTACTGGAGCGCACCGATGACGGCGGGCGGACCTGGATACCTGTCGCGCAGCACGATGGCGTCGCCATAAGCTCGGTTCAGGCCTACGGGCCGTCGCTGCTGCTCGCAACCGATGCCGGCCGCTACCTCAGCCAGTACGGCGCCGCGGCCACGCCGTTCGCACCGCCCATGTTCGCTGACGAGCGCCCTGACTCGGCAGTCGGCTTCGGTCCCAAATTGACGGTCGCAACGGGAGCTACACTGCGCGTGAGCGGCGACGGCGGACAGACGTGGTCGACCTTCGCCGTTCCCTCGACGCGGCAATTGTTGCAGCGCATCACCGCAGCCGCGTTCGCCAGCGCGAACGATGGCATCGCGATCGGAGACGCCTTCGGCTGCTCAAGGCGGCCCGAAGCCGACCGTGCTCCGGTCTACGGCACCACGGACGGCGGACAAACGTGGCTGCTTCGCGGGCAGATTCCGCTCGGCGATCTGGCGCTCTCGTCGGCGCCAGGGCTCGCGGTCGCAACCGGTTTCTCCTCGGAGACGGACCGGCCCTGCGCTGAGGTGATTGCGCTCAGCCACGACGGCGGCGCGAGCTGGCAGATCGAAACGCTGCCGCCGGACAGCTCGTGCGGATCCCCTGCTGCGGCCTCGGCAGCGACGGTCTGGCTGATCTGTTCGACGTCGGATCGCGCGTCCTTTACGAGTACATCTGCCCTGCTCGTGAGCCGGGACGCCGGGCAATCGTGGCTTCGGTTACCTGACGGCGTCGCCGGGCCGTATCGTCAGATTGCCGCTGCCAGCGGCCACGAACTCTGGTTGCTCGGCGCAGATAATCGCCTCTGGCATTCGCTCGACGACGGCGCGACGTTCGATGAGGTGCTGGCCCCGCTGCCCTTCCGCTGAGTGGAGGCGCTCGCAACGTTGGCGCCGTTGTTCGTGTCGCCGCCCGGCGCTACGATACCCCGTGCGAGAATGTTGCGCCTTCAGCCGAGGCCAATCCCCCGCGCCGCCACCGCGGCCGCGTCACAGGAGCGCCCGATGACCCAGTGGCAGCACGCCTTCCTCACCGTCGATCCGATGAAGCCGGAGGACATCACCAAGCTCGAATCCTACGGCAAGGATGGCTGGGAGTGCGTCTCGGTGCTGCCCTGGAGCCAGGCGTGGCAGGTCGAGACGATGGCGCACGTGCCCGGCGACGCGCAGCACGGCACGCTGCACACCGTCGGCCCCGGCACCTTCCTCATGTTCTTCAAGCGCGCCATCCAGGAGGCCGGCCCGAACATTCCGGGCTACACGCGCTAGCGAGGCGCAGTCCGGCGGCCAACCCAGCCCGGCGCCCGGCTCGCCGCTGACGCGATCAGGAGTACGGCAGTCGGCGCGGCGCCCAGCGTCGATCAGTCGCTCATGCTCGGTTTCGAGGTCGATCGGGCCACCGATGTCGCAGAGCACGGCGCGGCTGAGCTGCCCCGGCATGCTGGCACTCGATGGCTGTCGTGAACTACGGGCGCTTGCGGCTGCGCAGCCGCTCCTTCTCCAGGTCCTTCTCGACCTCGGTGTAGTAGACGTTGAGGACGACGATCGCGATCAACACGCCGAGGATACCTGCCACCGCGCCCTCGCCCTGTCCGTACCTGCCGCCGAGGCCGCCCGCGGCGCCAACCAGCGGAACGCCGATGCCCAGCGAGGCGGCGATCCGCTTCGTGAGACCGCTCTGCAGCCGGGCCAGTGCGTGGGCCGATTCGTCGCTCTGCGCGGCAGCCTGCTGATCGACGCGGGCGGCCAGCGTCGCTTCCATCCTTGCGAGATACGCTTCGATAATGTCGGCATCGGCGGACACGGCGGGCGGCAGCGCGGCGGCGCGGCGCAGTTCATCACTGGATGGCGAAGCGGGTGAGTTCGCGAGTGCCCCGGACATCAACTACCTCCGCATGGTACGAATCCAGTATAGCGCCGGAGGCGGACGACAGGGTCTTTTGATTCTCAGTGGTGGTGAATCCCGAGGAGCTTGAGAGCGGCGCCGGGCGTCCAGGCGAGGGTACGCAGCGCGGCGGCGACGTTCGTGGTGCGCCAGCGGCGGAGCAACCCCAGCACGGCATTGCGCAGCGCGGCCATGACCTGCGGCGCCGCGCCACTGCGCACCCGGCTGGCATCCTCGCCGAAGGTCACGTCGCGGACGTAATGGAGGCGGTTCTCGATTGCCCAATGACCGCGGCGCGCCTGCAACAGCCGCGCGGCATTCGCCCGCTCTGGCGCCAGACTGGTGAGGCCGTAGCGCACCTGCTGCCGCGTCCGGCCCTTGCGCGTCACCGTGCTCGTCACCTGAAACACCTGCTGTACCCCCGGCCAGGCCAGATACTCCCGCAGGGCCGTCGAGGCCTGGAGCCAGCGCAGCTCGTGGCGGTCGCCATGCCGCCCGCGTTCCTCCGCCTCGCCGAAACCCTCGCCCGGCGGTGGCTGCACAAACAGCACCCGGATGGCGGTGTACAGCATCGGTTGGTTCGCCTTCACCGTCAGGAGGTAGTCACCGCCCGCCGCGCACACCTAGGCACACAGATCGCGCTGGCACTACTCCGCATCGCCCGTCAGCAGACGCCCCGCAAGCGGCAGCCGCGCCAGCAGCGCACGCGCGACCGTCAATTCCCCTTCATGCTGCTCCCGGCTCACCCCCCGTTTGCGCCAGCACCAGGCCGGCCGTGTCTGCATAGGCCGCGACCAGGTCCACCCCCGGAAGGTGCTCCCCGTGGCTGCCGCGTAACGCCTTGCCGTCGATGGCGATGGTACGGTCGCGCGGTCCCAGTTGTGCCTGTGCCCACGCCCCCAGGGCGGTCTCGAACGCCGCCACGTCCAACGCTTTGAACACCAGATGCAGCGTCGAGACGGTGGGCGTGCGCTCGCGCGTGAAGCCCAGTGCCCGCACCACGGCCGGCTCTTGCAGCCGGCCCCACTGGGCGATGGCGTAGAGGCTGCGGGCTCCGCAGAGCATCGCCGCCGTCGCCAGCGTCAGGATCGCCGGCAGGGGATGCCGACGCCCACTGGGCTGCCGCGGATCGGGCACCTGCGCAAACGCCTGGATCAGGCTCGGTCCAGCCTCGGTGATCTTCATGGCCCGAGCCTGCCACACTTCGCCGAGAATCAAAAGACCCTGAGGCGGACGAGCCGGCGCTTGACAAGCGGCCGGCCGCGTGGCCACCATACCGGGCGCCCCGCATGGCTCATCTGAGTCTCATCTGATCGCTGGAGGCGCCCGTTCATGGCTACTATCCCCTCCGCCACCGGCCCGCTCGCCACGGCCGATCTCGGTCTGACCTACATGCACGAGCATGTGATCGTCGGCACGCCCGGCCTTTACCAGAGCTACCCCGAGCTATGGAAGCCCGAGCAGTTCATGGCTCAGGCCGTGCAGCGGCTGAGCGAGGCGCGCGAGCACGGCGTGCGCACGATGGTGGATCTCACGCCCGCCGACTTTCACCGCGACGTGCGCTTCGTGCAGGAGGCGGCAAAGCGTTCCGGCATGCAGGTGATTCTCGCCACCGGCATCTACTGGCGCTCAACGCCTTTCTTCGACGGCCACCCGCTGGAAGAGCTGGTGCCGCTTTTGGTGAAGGACATCACCGAGGGCATTCAGGGCACCGACATTCGCGCCGCCATCCTCAAAGCCGCGACGGACGAGCCCGGCGTCACGCCGCAGAACGAGAAGGCGCTGCGCGCCGTCGCCCAGGCGCACCGGCAAACCGGCGTGCCGATCTCCACGCATACCAACGCGCGGCTGGAGATGGGCACGAAGCAGCAGGATGTATTCGAAAGCGAGGGCGTCGATCTGTCGCGCGTCGTGATCGGCCACAGCGGCGACACCGATGACCTCGATTATCTCAAGCGGCTGCTGGCGCGCGGCAGCTACATCGGCATGGACCGCTTCGGCCTCGACCGCATGCTGCCCTTCGAAAAGCGCGTGGCCACGGTTGCCGCGCTCTGCCGCGAGGGCTTCGCCGGGCGTATCGTGCTTTCGCACGACGCCTCCTGCCTCTTCGACTGGGCGCCGGAGGAGCGGCTGCGCGAGTGGGCGCCGAACTGGCACTTCCGCCACATTGTGGACGACGTGCTGCCGGCGCTGCGCCAGCAAGGCGTCCCGCAGGCGCAGATCGATCAGATGACGACCGGCAACCCGCGGGCGATCTTCGAGCAGCAAGGCCCGTATTAGGGAATAAGGAATAGAGGCTGGAGCGTAGTCGGGCGGCAGCAGGCGGAAGGTGCATCATGACCACAGAGGAGCCGCTGCAGAACGCCGGCGCGGACAGGCCGCGGCCGGAGATCGGCGAGTACGCGGGCGAAGCGCGCGAGGCGGCGCCCGGCGTGCTCTTCTTTCCCACGTTCGGCACCTCGATTGCCTTTCTGACCGACGCCGGCGTGATGCTGTTCGATACGGGCACGCGCCCGGCCGGCGCCCGCGTGCTGCGCGAGCTGCGCACGCACACCGATCTGCCCATCCACACGATCGTCTGCAGCCACGGCCACCTCGACCATGTCGGCGGCGCGCCGCTGTTCGTGGCGGAAGCCGAGGAGCGCGGCCGCCCGCGCCCGCGCGTGATCGGCCAGCGCCGGCTTGTCGACCGGCTGCGCCGCTACGAGCAGATGTGGCCGTGGATCGGCTTCATCGGCGCATGGCAGTGGGACCGCGAGGCCCAGCCCTCCGCCGCGTCGTTCCGCGAGGCACGGACACCGCCCGATTTCATCTATCCGGACACGATCGTGGACGAGCAACTCACCTTCGAGGTCGGCGGCGAGCGCTTCGACCTCTACCACGCGCTGGGCGAGACGGACGACGTGCTCTGGCTCTGGAACGCGCGCCGGCGGCTCGTTTGCTCCGGCGATCTCGTGATCTTCAGCGCGCCGAACGTGGGCAACCCGTGGAAGGTACAGCGCTGGACGCGCGAATGGGCAGAAGGCCTGGAGGCGATCGCGGCGAAGGCGCCGGAGATCTTGCTGCCCGGCCACGGCCGCATGCTGCGCTCGCGCGAGGAGGTCGAGCGCGTCACCCTCAGCACCGCCCGCTACCTGCGCTCGATTCACGACCAGGTCGTGGAGCGCATGAACCAGGGCCAGTGGCTGGAGCAGATCTGGCACGAGGTGCGGCCGCCTGACGATCTGGCGGCGCTGCCCTGGCTGCAAGCCGTCTACGGCCATCCGCAGTTCATCGTGCAGGGTGTCTGGCGCCAGTACGGCGGCTGGTGGAACGGCAATCCCGCCGACATGTTCCCCGCGCCGGGCGGCGATCAGGCGCGCGAGATCGTAGCGCTGGCCGGCGCCGAGGCCTTGCTTGCCCGCGCCCGCGCCCTGCGCGAGGCCGGCAACCTGCCGCTCGCCTGCCATTTGGTGGGCTGGGTGCGCAGCGCCGAGCCGGAGAACCGCGCGGCGCTGGCGCTGTGGCGCGAGTTGTTCGCCGCGCGCGCCGAGGGCGAACGGAATATGATGGCCCGCAACACGTATCGGGCGGCCGCGCGCGACGCGGACGAGGGATCGGGAAGTAGGGAATAGGGATCAGGGGTTAGGAAATAGAGGCGTTGGGAATGCACAGTACGGCGCGCGAGGACGCATGGTGAGCGCGGATACCAGCTTCGACGGCATCGCCGGCGCCTTCGAGAGCGAGATCTACGGCTCATCGAAGGGCTACATCCGGCTGCGTGTCCTCTGGGAGGACATGCTCGGCGCCATCCCCGGTCTGACGGCCGGCGGGCTCGACGTGCTCGACGCCGGCGGCGGCGCCGGGCATCTGGCGATCAGGCTGGCCGGGCTGGGGCATCGTGTCGTGCTCTGCGACGCCTCGCGGGAGATGCTCGACCGCGCGCAGGCGGCCGCGCGTGCACAGGGAGTGGCCGGCGCCATGACGATCGTGCAGGCGCCGATTCAGGATCTGCGCGGACTGCTCGACCGCCGCTTCGACCTCGTCGTCTGCCACGCCGTGCTCGAATGGCTGGCCGATCCAGGCGCCGCGATCCCCGAGCTGGCGGCGCTGCTGCGGCCGGCCGGCACGCTCTCGCTGATGTTCTACAATCGCAACGCCAGCGTATTGAAGCGAGCCCTCACTGGAGCGATCGCGGAGGCGCTGCACAGCTATCGCGACGGCTTTGCGCCGCGTGGTTGGGGGGCCGGGGCGACGCCGCTGGCCGAAGAGAGCGTGCGCGGCTGGCTCGAAGCGTGCGGCCTGATCGTGCAGTCGAAGGCCGGCATCCGCATCTTTCACGACCACGTCCCCGCCGCGGCGCGGCAGCCCGAGCGGCTGGATGAGCTGCTGGCGTTGGAGCTGGCCCTGCGCGGCGCAGAGCCGTTCGCCTCGCTCGGCCAGCATATCCACCTCGTCTGCACGCCGCGGCCCGTTCGGACCGTGGCCGGATGAACGCAGGGAGTGCATCCGGAGCAGGGGGCATGGAACGGAAGAAGGGATAAGCTGGATGCAGGCTTCGGCCGGCACTCGGCGAGAGGGAGAAGGTGCAGCATGACCACAGCCACGCCGGCGGGCGTTCCCACGCAGCTTGGACATATCGCCTTGCGGGTGCGCGACGTGGACCGCGCCGTGCGGTTCTACAGCGAGGTGCTCGGCCTCAAGGTCAAAAACCAGGGGCGCGGCGTCGCCTTCCTCGGCATCCGCCCGGACGCCTCGCATGAGCTGGCGCTCTTTCCCCTGCCCGCAGGCGCGCCGGAGCCGGACCCGCAGCGCGTGGGCATGTACCACATGGCCTGGGAGATGGCGTCCTTCGCGGAGCTGGAGCAACTGCACAAGCGCTTGCAGGCGAAGGGCGCCCGCATCGTCGGCTACAGCGACGGCCAGTGCAACGTGATGTTTTTGGACCCGGACGGCAACGAGCTGGAAGCGATCTGGGAGCCATCGGAAGATGAGCTTGCCCGCTCACGCGAGCCCGGCGGCACGCCGCTGCCGCGCCTGCCGCGCTGATCGCCGTCGGTCAGGCCAACATCGGAGCAGGAGCAGGCCGTGCCCGCCGTCTCATGCCGTGTCGGCGCGCTCACCGTGCTGTCGCTCTCCGACGGCGCCGTCGCGGCCACACCTGCGCAGTTCTTTCCTGCGGTACCGACGACTGCATGGAGCACCGAAGACACCGCGTACGTGCGCGCTGACGGTCGCTTCGCCATGAATCTCGGTTGCTTCCTCGTTCGCGAGGGCGAAAGCTGGGCGCTTGTGGACACGGGCAACGGCACGCGTCCCGGCTCATACGGCGGCAAACTGCTGAGCGGGTTGCAGGCGGTGGGTGTTGTACCGGAGCAGATAGAGCGCGTCATCATCACGCACCTGCACGCTGACCACGCGGGCGGCAATACCATCGATCGCGGCGCAAGTGCCGTGCCGATGTTCCCCAACGCAGGGCACTTTTTGCAGCGGCAGGAATGGGAGGCGCGCGCGGAGCTTGCCCAGGGCTTTCCCGACCTTGATCGCTGCATCGACCCGATCGCGGAGGCAGGGTTGCTGGAGCTGGTCGATGGCGACGCGGCGATCACGGCCGGCATCTCCACGCTGCTGACGCCTGGGCACACGCCTGGCCATCAGTGCGTGCTGCTCTCGTCGGGCGACGAGAAGGCGGTGATCATCGGCGACTTGGCGCACACGCCAGCGCAGTTGAACCACCCGGACTGGCCGCTGGGCGCAGAGATGAACCCGACGCAGGCCGCCAGCAGCCGCGCGGCCATCTTCGACCGCGTCGAGCGCGAGGGGCTGCTGCTCTGCGCCGGCCACTTTCCCTACCCCAGCATGGGCAGCGTGATCCGCGTCGAGAGCCGCCGGCGCTGGCAGAGCCGCTGAGCTGGTCTGGCAAGCGAGCGCCATGTTCCACCAGCAAATGGCCTGCTTCTGAAGTGCAGGAGTGGGGAACCGCAGCCGCTCGGCCAGCGCCAGCGCCCACTGCACCAGCGGCGGCGCAAACGACGTTGCCTGTTCGGCGCTCATCCAGCAGCGGCCGGCGTGCGTGAGCGCAGTTGCCACAGCCACCACGCGGCCGCGCCCAGCGCTGCGCCGAGGTTGATCGTCGCGCCGCCGCGGTTGCCCCGCCGCAGCCAGCCGAGGCCGATCAGCGCCGCGCCGGCCTCGAAGGCGGCGAAGGCAGGCGTTTTGCGCTCGCGCACGATCGGCGCCAGCCGCAGCGTCGGCGCCGTCGAGAGCAGATAGCCGGCCACGAGCAACGGCACACCGCCTGTCTCCAGCTCCCCCTCGCCCGTCGCGGCCCATAGCGCCTGTGCACCTGTCAGCGCCGAAGCGGCGGCGCCGAGTGCCCCGCCGCGCCCCGGCAGCCGGCCGCGGCCAAGCAGGAGCAGCAGGGTATCGGCGAAGCAGATGCCGGCCACAAGGCGCAGCAGCCGGCGCCGGGTGGCAGCGTTGCGCGTGCCCAGCACTGCCGCGCCGAAGGCCAGGTCACGCACGCCGACCAGCCGCGCAAACAGCGGCGCCGTGCCCTGCTCGCCGCGAATACCGGCCAGTGCCAGCACGCCGTCGGGTGCCGTCGCCAGCGCCGCGCCGAAGGCACAGAGCCCGCCGCCGAGCGCCTCAGCCGCGCGCGTTCTCCGATCCTGCACGATTGCCTCCCTCCGCTCACACGATCGCGCTGCGCCGTCGCAGGCGCGCCATGCTGCCGCCACTGCCGCTCCCGGCGCAATGTCGCCGTCCTGGGTTTGCCGCTATGCTCAAGGCGAGCGTATCACGCCGGCGGGCGGCGATCGGCGCGCCGGCGGCGAGGGCGTCGCACGACGGGCAGCCGCCGCGTTTCTGCGGCAAAACGGTATAAAATGCGGCTGTCGCGGCGCGCCGCCGCGGGGAGCGTGGCCCGTGGTCATCCCTGCTGATACCGTCTTCGGTCAGTATCGCATCGTCGCGCCCGCCGGCCAGAGCGGCATGACACAGGTGTACCGCGCTACCACGGCCGGCCAGAACGGTGCGCCGGGCGAAGTCACGCTGAAGGTCATCGATCCGGCGCTCTCGACGCAGCCGGGCTTCGCCGCGCGCTTCGCCACGGAGGCGGCGGCGCTGGCCGCGCTGCGCCATCCCAACATCCTGCCTGTGATCGACTACGGCCAGGTCGAAGGTCGGTCGTATCTTGTCTTTCCGGCGCTGCCCGGCGCCACGCTGCGCCAGCAGCTCGGCCAGCCGATGCCCCCCGGCCAGGCCGTGACCTTGCTCGCCCCGGTGGCCGCCGCGCTGGATGCGGCGCACCAGAGCGGCGTAGTGCATGGCAATTTGAAGCCGCGCAACATCCTGATCGCACCGAACGGCGCCCCTGTGTTGGACGACTTCGGCCTGGCGCGGCTGCTTGGGCCGGACGGAGCTGCCGCGGGCGGCGCGGCGCTGGGCACGCCGGCCTACATGGCGCCGGAGCAGGTGCAGGGGCAGCCCGTAGACGGCCGCGCCGACCAGTACGCGCTCGGCATTATCGCCTACCAACTGCTGACCGGCTCGGTACCGTTCTCCGGCTCCAACCCGGAGGCCGTGGCCTGGATGCATGTGCGCGAGCCGCTGCCGCCGCCCAGCGGCCGCAATCCCGCGCTCGCCGGGCCGATCGAGCAGGTCTTGCTGGTAGCGTTGGCGCGCGCCCCGTCGGGCCGCTTCCCCTCCTGCGGCTCGTTCATCGCGGCCCTTGGGCAGGCGGTGCGAGCGGCGCCGGCGCCTCCTCCCCAACCCTCGTCCACGCCGGTCGCGCAGGGCGCGATGGCAGGGGAAGATCCAGGGTACGCGCCGACGCTGATCGGGATGCCGGGAGCGAGCGGCGCGATGCCGCCGGGCGCCGGCATGGAAGCGCCGACACCGGCGCCCACGCCCTTTGGCGGCATGCAGCCGGCCTATGCCGCGGGCGGGCCGTTCGCAGGTGCGGCTGGCGTGGGCGGCGCGCTGCCGCTGCTGGCGCTGGTGGGCGGCGCGGGCTTCGTGCTCGCGATCGTCGCGACACTGCTGCCGTGGGTGTCCGTGCCGAAGGATGAGGGCAGCCACTATGTGAACGGCTGGTATCCCACGGCCCCGTTCCAGATCGACGACTGGCTCAGCAACCGGCACACGGGCCGTGCCGATGCGGTGGTGCTGACGCTGCTCTGCGTACTTGGGCTAGCGCTCGTGACGGCACTGCTGGCAAACCGGCGCAGCGTCGTGCTGGCCTTCATCGCTGCCGGTCTCGGCGCAATCATCGCGCTGCTTGGCGTGTTCGAAGTCCACTACATCGGCCTGCGCACCGGCGGTGGTGAGGGCACCGGCTTCGGTATCTGGCTGCTGATCGCGGGCGGCGTGGTGGCGCTGGCAGGCACGCTGATCGAAGGGCTGCGTCGCACGCAGAGCGGGTAGCCCGCGTCGGACGCGGCGACACAGGGGTGGAACGCGGACGGGCGCAGGCGAAGAGAACAGCGTCCGGGGGCGGCTGCATGACGGCACGGCTGATCGCCCAGCGCGGCGAGGGAACGACGAGCATCCACCAGCTCAAGCCGGCCGGCACCACGCTGGGCCGTGACGAAAGCTGCGAGATCGTGCTGCCCGATGACCGCATCTCGCGCCAGCACGCGCGCATCAGTTTCGAGAACGAAGGTTACGTGCTGCACGACCTTGGCAGCCGCAACGGCACCTTTCTCAATGGCCGGCGCATCACGCGGCCCGAAGTGCTGCACCATCGCGACGTGATCGGCCTGCCCGGCCTCACCCTGCGCTTCGACCAGGCCGACGAGACCGTGCCCTGGGAGCCGGAAGGTACGCCGCTTGCCCAGATCCGCGTCGATACCAGCCGCGCCGAGGTCTGGGTGAACGGCCGTCAGGTGAGCCTGACGGCGAAGGAGTATCTGGCGGTCGAGCTGCTGCACAGCCGCGGCGGCGGCCTGGTGCGCAAAGAGGAACTGGCAACCCACGTCTGGCCCGAGTACAACGGCGCCGTGGGCGACTACAACATCGACCAGCTAATCTTCCGCCTGCGGGGCAAGATCGAGAGCGAGCCGGGCAAGCCGCAATACCTGCAAACCGTGCGCGGCATGGGCTACAAGCTCGTGGCGGAGTAGCGGCGCGGCGGCGCCAGAGGCGGGGTGCGCTGGCCTGTCAGGCGCTTGTGCAGCGGGGGATGGGGCCCGGCGCTACTTCTCCCGGCTTGCGCTGAAGCAGCGTGAAGTAGCGCCGGCTCTTGCAGTGGCCTCGCGCGCGAAGTATTTCCGTCGCCCGCGCCCGCTGAAAGACTGCGGATGGGCCGGGTGGCGGGCGTTTCGTACCGCCGCCGCGTGTCCTGACGGAGGCGCGCGGTGATTCGCGTCGAGCTGACCTTCCGCAATCTGCTGCTCGCCTGGCTCATCTACATCCTGCGCGACACCGTCGTGCTGCTCGGCATCGCGCTGATGCTGATGGCGACGCTGCATCCGCTGGTGCAGATGGCCGAGCGTCGCGGCCTCTCACATAGCTGGGCCGTCGCGGCCGTGATGCTCGGCCTGGTGCTGGTGCCGGTGCTGATCGTGGCGGCGCTGACGCCGCTGTTCATCCGCGAGGTGCAGAACCTGGCGAACAGCTTTCCCGGCATCCAGACCCGTCTTCAGGATCTGCTGCACAACTGGGGCGTCGCCGACCGCGTCAACCAGGCGATCGACCGCGCCAACCTGCAGGACCGCGTCGCCAGCCTCGCCGTCGTGAGCGTCCAGCAGACGATCACCATCATGGTCGAAACGTTCACGGTGATCGTGATCGCCGGCTACCTGCTCTCGGACAGCCGGCGGCTGCAACTGCTGCTGCATGAGTTCGTGCCGCGCACGTCGGAGCGGCACATCGAGCCGCTGCTCGAAGGCATGGAGCGCGTCGTCGGCGGCTACATTCGCGGGCAACTGCTCACTTCGGCGCTGTTCGGCGTGTTCGCCTTTGTACTCAGCATGGCGCTGCGTGTGCCGGACCCGCTGCTGATGGGCATCGTCGCTGCGGTGGGAGACATCATCCCGATCTTCGGCGTGCCGCTGGCGATGGTGATCACGATGTTCGTGGCGCTGACGCACTCGATCTGGCAGCCGATCGGCGTGCTGGTGGGGTATGTGATCTACGGGCAGCTCGAAGGCCACCTGCTTGTGCCGAAGATCTATGCCCGCACGGTGAATATGTCGCCGCTGCTCGTGATCGTCGCCACGATCGTGGGCGGCTCGCTCGATGGCTTCATCGGCGTGCTGATCGGCATCCCGGTGGTGGGCGCCCTGAAAGTGATCCTGGACTACATCGTCGCGGAGCGCGTGCGCGGCCGGGAGGCGTCCAGCGAGACGATGATGAGCGAGCCCACCGATCCGGTTGGCGCGCGGAACACCGTCGAGAGGTGGGGGGCACCGTCTGTGCAGGGTCCGGCGGAAACCGACGAGGCCAAGGCGGCCGCGCCGGCCGAAGGCGTGCCGCAGCCGACCTACAGCCCGTTCGAACCCATGCCCGCGCCCGAGCCGCAGCCGGAGGAACGGCTCTCCGGGGCGCGCTTCATCACCCTTTCCCGTGTGCGCGCCCGGCGACCGCGTGTCGTTCGGCGCTCGGCCGGCAGCGAGCTTCGCAACGGTCACAGCAGCGGGAACGGGTAACGGCGCTATTGCGGAACCTGCGGCTCGCCGGAGAGCTGCGGCCGGCTTGCGGGGCAGATGTTCACGTCGAACAGATCGCCCCAGAAGGCGTCGATCAGGTCGCCCGGCCCCTCATCCTCGGCTTCCCAGATCAGCACGACCTGCGGCGAACCGTTGACCCAGTATTCACCGAGCACGTTCATACGCGGCGGGAAGCTGAAGCTCAGACGGCGCAGGTACGCTTGCATGCCCTGCTCCGTCGTCGTGCCCGCTTTGAAGCTCAGATAGGCGACGAAGAGCGGCACGCGGCGGCTCCGGTGTGTAGTGATGGATCGCTCGCGGGCTTAGCCTGCCTGCTCGGCCGGCGGCGCAGCCCGGCTGCGCCTGAGCTGCCAGCGATCCAGCCCGACCCCGATCAGGAAGCCCACGAGGCCCAGGATCGGCGCGACGACGCTGTTGAGCGGGTCGCCCGTCTTCTCCCAGCGGTTGAAGATGGCGAAGTACAGCAGCGTAAGCACGACCGCCGCGGCGGGCGGCACGATCAGGCGCGGCAGGTCGTGCTTATCGGGAACCATGCGCCACTCCGCTCGCGAGCGGCCACGCCGCCCGCGCGGCGGCATCGTAGCACCGGCGCGCATGGCGGACAAGCGGCGCGGCAGGTGACGCGTGACGATGCGCGGAGTACGATCGAGGCTCTGAACCGCGCCGCGCCATGCGCGGATGGAGGCTGCAGCAGCATGGCAACCCGGCTCGAACTCACCGTAGGCGGCGCGATCGCGCGGCTGACGCTTGCGTCCGACGATGGCGAGAACCGCATCGGCAGGGAGACGATTACTGAGCTGCAGACGCTCTGCGCAGCGCTCGCCGAGATGCCCGGCCTGCGAGCGGTCGTGCTGCATGGCGAAACCGGATTTTGCCCGGGCTGGAGCGCGGCGCTGCTCGAGGAAGCGGCCGCAGGGTCTGGTCTTCTGACGGCGCCCGGCGATCCGTTCGGCTGCCTGGTGGAGCTGCCGCTGCCCGCAATCGCGGCGATCGAGGGCGACTGTTGCAGCGCTGGCCTGGAGCTGGCGCTGGCCTGCGACCTGCGCGTGGCGTCGGCGGCGGCGCGTTTCGCCTTTCCGGAAACGGAGTTCGGCCTGATCCCGCTTGCGGGCGGCACGCAACGGCTGCCGCGCCTTGTGGGTCGAGGGCGGGCGCTCGCCATGATTTTGCTCGGCCAGACGATCGACGGCGCCACGGCTGAGGCATGGGGGCTGGTCAATACGGTGGCCAACGCTGACGGAGCGCTCGCCCTGGCCGAACGGCTCGCGGCGACGATCGCCACGCGTGGCCCGATCGCCGAGCGCTTCGCCAAAGAGGCCGTGCAAAACGGCAGCGATCTGCCGCTGGCGCGGGCGCTGCGCTACGAACTGGATCTGACCGTGCTGCTGCAAACGACGGCAGACCGCGCGGAGGGCGTACGCGCCTTCACTGAGAAGCGCCCGCCGGAGTTTCACGGCCGCTGAGGGCGATCCCACTTCAACGATGCCGGTCGGCGCGTGCAACGCGGCGCCGGGCGACCCTCATCCTCTCGTCTGCGTTGAAAGTCTCCGACGGTTGCGCTGCGCTCTGGCCCCAATCCTGGCGGGAAGGAGACGATCCAGCCCAAAGCGCTCCGACCTCTAATCGGTTAACCCAGCACCGTCCGAGTCGTGCTGCGCACGATCGCCCCTCGCCCAGGATTGGGCGAGGGGACGGGGGTGAGGGCCGACCGCCCTGCATCGCGCTACCGTGCTCGATTCGCTACGATCGGTTCACACCGACGAGCGTGGCGGCGCGTGACGGCCGCCGCAGACATGGAGGCAAGATGCAGCTCATCATCGATGGAGAAGAGGCCTGGTCGCTGATGACGACCATGCTGTCGCAGATGATCGACAGGGCCGGCCTTTCCGGCGACGGCAAGACGAAGCTGCGCCGCTGGCGCACCGACCGTGCCGAGGGCACGCCGGCGATGAACGAGCTGACCGTCTCGCTGAACGAGGCGCTCGGCAGCACGATGGATGAGAAGACGTATCGGCTGCTGCGCCGCAAGGGCGGCTACGTGCCCAGCCACGACTAGCTGAAGACGAAACCGGAGCAGACGCCGATGAAAGTTGAACTGAATCCCGATGAGGTCTGGGGCTTGCTCTCCGTGGTCACGAAGGCCGTGATCGACGAGACAGACCTCTCGGATGAAGATCGTGCCGCTCTGCGTCGCTGGCGCAGCAGCGAGATGCGCCAGGGCAGCGAGGCGATGAAGGCGCTGGTGGTGAAGCTGAATCTGGACCTTGAGCGGGTGATGCGCACCCGCGAGCGCAGCCCGATTCAGAAGCACGACTGGATCTGACCGGAGCAACACGGCGATGGCGAACACCGACGGCGTGGCCAGCGGTGATCTGGTTCTGTTCGAGAAGGACGGCGCGGTCGCCTGGCTGGCGCTCAACCGGCCGGAGGCGCTGAACGCCGTCAACCTCGTCATGCGCGACCAGCTCTGGGCGCTGCTCCGGGCCGTGCGCGACGACCCGGACGTGCAGGTGATCGTGATTCGCGGCAGCGGCGAGCGGGCGTTCTGTGCGGGCGCCGACGTGAAGGAGTTCGGCACCGCGCCGTCGTATCTGGCGGCGCGCGACGCACGGCTGCAACGCGACCTCTGGGGGCTGATGCTGGCGCTGGAGAAGCCGCTGATCGCGGCTGTGCACGGCTGGGCGCTGGGCGCTGGCTGCGAGCTGAGCCTGCTCTGCGACCTGCGCGTCGCCGCTGAGGACGCCCGTTTCGGCTTGCCCGAAGTCAACCTGGGCTATATCCCCTCGGCCGGCGGCACACAAACGCTGCCGCGGCATATTCCGCCCGGCGTCGCGCTCGGCATGATCATGACCGGCGACCCGATCGACGCGCAGCAGGCGCTGGCGCTGGGCATGGTGCACGCCGTCGTGCCGCGCGAACGGCTCGACGACGAGGCACGCGCCGTTGCCGAACGGCTGCTGCGCCGGCCCGTTTTCGGAGTCCGGCTGGCGCGCGAGGCATTGCGCGTGGCGATGGATCTGCCGCTGCCGCAGGGGCTCGCGGCCTCGCACCGGCTCGGGCAGCGCGCGCTGCAAGCAGCCGACGCCGGCCGGCTCAGCGCACTGGCCGGCTGGAGGCCGCACGATGGCTGATGACCTCGCGGACGAAGCGCCGTCCGTGCCAGGCGTCCCGGCGCCGGCGGGAGGTTTGCGGCGCTGGCTGCCGCGGCTCGGCGCCAGCGCGCTTGTGCTGGGCGCGTCGGCGCTCGTTTGGTCCTGCTTCGTGCACGGCGACCGCTCCAGCTACTCGGCGCCGCTCGCCCGTCTCGCGGCGGCCAGCGCGGGCGTGACCTATCTGCCACGCGGCCATCTCTACATCGTCGCTCAGCCGAACGATTCGCTGCTGGCGCTGGACGAGGCGTTGCCCTCGCCGCCCGCCGGCACGGGCGCTTGCGCCGTCGAATGGCGTCCCGATCTCTCCGGCGGCGTGTTTCAGGCCCGGCTCGGCTGCGGCGACGCGACCTTCGCGCGCGATGGCACAGCGCAGGCCGGCGGCGCCCCGCTGCTGCACCACGTTGTCAGGCTTGCGGGTAAGAACGCGGTCGTGGATATTCGGCAGTGCGCGACGCAAGCGGGCGGCCCGGCGCGGCCGTGCGTCGCGCTGCGTTCTGGCAGCGCGTAAGCTCGCAACGTCCGAGGGGGCGCAGCTTCTCTCGGTGCGGCCGGCGCGGTATCTTCATCTGCGCGGACAGCGCACAGCCCCTACATCTCGCCCAAACAGCGGCCGCCGCGTCGCCGGGGCCGGGGAGGCAGCATGAACACCGCGGAGTTCCTGCAAATCAGCTCGTTCGTCGTGCCGGACCGCGAGGCGCTGGTCTGCGGCGACACGCGCATCACCTACATGGAGATGGTGGAGCGCACCAACCGCCTGGCGAGCGCGCTGGCCGAACGCGGCCTCGCCCGCGGCGGCAAGCTGGCGGTGATGGCCGTCAACTCGGCCGAGTACGTCGAGGCCTACTACGCCTGTGCCAAGCTCGGCGTCACGTTCGTGCCGCTCAACTACCGCGCCAAGGACGAAGAGCTGACCTACATGCTCAACACGTCCGAGGCGTCGGTGCTGTTCGTGGGCGAGCGCTATCTCGACCTGCTCGGGCGCATCCGCGCCGAGTTGACCGGCTTGCAGCACCTGTTCTGCATCGAGAAGCCCGTCGAAGGGATGCAGAGCTACGCACAGTTGCTCGAATCCGGATCGCCCGACGATCTGTACGTCGAGATCGATGACGACGACCCGACGATCTTGATCTTCACCAGCGGCACGACGGCGCTGCCCAAGGGCGTGGTGCTGACCTATCTGACGCTCACCGCCTACGTGACCAACACGATGGAGCCGGCGATGCCGGAGGTCCACGACAAGACGATGGTGACGGTGCCGCTGTTTCACATCGCCGGCGCCACGGCGATGATGTCCTCGATCTGGGGCGGGCGCACGCTGGTGATCCTGCCGCAGTTCGAGCCGGAAGTCTGGCTGAAGACGGTGCAGCAGGAGAAGGTCACGCACGCCTTCGTCGTGCCGACGATGCTGAAGCGCATCATGGAGCACCCGAAGTTCAAGGACTACGACATCAGCTCGCTCAAGCTGATCACCTACGGCGCCGCGCCGATGCCGTACGAGGTCGTGCGCCGCGCGGTGGAAGAGTTCGACTGCGGCCTGATGAACGCCTACGGCCAGACCGAGAGCACCTCGTCGCTGACCTATCTCGGCCCCGACGACCACGACATCAAGGGTCTTTCGGATGCGGAGAAAGAGCAGAAGCTGCACCGCCTGCGCTCCGTCGGCCGGCCGATGGACGACATCGAGCTGGCGATTATGAACGACCGCAACGAACTGGTGGGTATGGGCGAGGAGGGCGAGATCTGCGTCTCCGGCGCCCGCGTGATGCGCGAATACTTCAAGCAGGAAGAGGCGACGCACTCCGCGATCATCGACGACTGGCTGCACACCGGCGACGTGGGCTACCTGGACGACGAGCGCTATCTTTTCATCACCGGGCGCAAGAAAGACCTGATCATCCGCGGCGGCGAGAACATCTCCTCAGGCGAGATCGAGGGCGTGCTGGAAGAGCACCCGGCGATCGAAGAGGCGGCGGTGATCGGCGTGCCCGACGTCGAGTGGGGCGAAGAGGTCAAGGCCGTTGTCGTGTTCAAGCACGGCCAGCACGCCAGCGGCGACGAACTGCGCACGTACGCCCGCTCGCGCCTGGCCAGCTACAAGACGCCGCGTTACATCTCCGTGGTGGACGAGCTGCCGCGCAACGCCCTGGGCAAAGTCTTGAAGACAGAGATCCGCAAGCAGCACGGCGGCCCGGACGAGCGGTGATTTGGGGCGTAACAATGCTGTGCTTGCCCGTGGCTTTCGGCCCTCTATCCCCCTCCCCTTTCCCCCAATCCTGGAGGGAAAGAGGCGATCGTGTTTGCAGCGATCCGAAAGGCTGTCGGGTTAACCGTTCATCGGTCGGAACGCTCCAAGCTGGATCGCCCCTCTCCCAGGATTGGGAGAGGGGACGGGGGTGAGGGCCGACGAGCGCGGGCTGGCGCAAAGGCAGCGTGATCATGGCTACTGAACGAGGGCACGCGGACGAGAACGTGCAGCCGCTGGCAGCATCACCGCCGCGCGGGCGCCGCGGGTTACGGCTGAACGGGCTTGCGGCGGGCGTGTGGATCGTGCTGCTGGCCGGCGGCGCGTTGGTCGCGGCCGCGGTGAAGAACGACGGCGTGGCCGAGAACACGCCGCACCGCGTCTTTGAGTGGAACATCGTCGGCGGCTGGGCGATCTATCTCTTCCTCGCCGCGCTCGTCTCCGTGCTGCTCTACGTGCCTTACCGCCGCATGCGGCTGTACCGCATCGGCCGCAAAGACCTGCGCACGAACGAGCTCTTACGCCGGCTGAAGAACGCCTTCGCGCGCGGCGCCTCGTCGCAGCGCGTGCTGCGCGACCCGTACGCGGCCGTGTTTCACACCTGTATCTACTCCAGCATCGTTGCCTTGTTCATCGTTACGAACCTGATCCTCATCGACCACGAAATCTGGGTGCCGCTTGCCGGCGAGTCCTTCCTGCGCGGCCAGTTTTATCTGGGCTACAAGCTGTTCGGCGACGTCTTCGGGCTGATCGGCCTGCTCGGCGTCGGCATGGCCTTCTCGCGGCGCTATCTGTCAAAAAAGCCGCGCCTGCAGTGGGACATGCGCCGCGAGGACCAGGCGATCCTCGGCCTGCTCGGCTTCATTCTGATCACCGGCCTGTTGCAGCAGGGCTTCCGCATCGGCGCCACCGAGCTGCGCAACGGTCACGGCGGTTGGTCGCACTGGGCGCCGGCCGGCTGGTTCGTCGGCAAAGTGATGAATCACTTCGGCGCCAGCGTAACGCTCGAAGAGAACCTGCACCGGCTCTCCTGGTGGACGCATATGCCCGCGGCCTTTTTGTGGCTTGGCCTGATCGCCTGGACCAAACTCGGTCACATCTTCCTCGCGCCCACCAACGGCTTTTTCAAGACGCTGCAGCCCTACGGCCGCCTGAGCTATCCCGCCAACCTGCTGGACGAGAACGCCGCGCTGGCCGAGGACGCGACCTTCGGCGCCGCGAAGCTGCAAGACCTGAGCTGGAAGCAGCTCTTCGAGACGGATGTCTGCGTGCGCTGCGGGCGCTGCACGGACAACTGCCCCTCGCACATCGCCGGCCAGCCGCTCTCGCCGATGTCGATTATCCAGAACGTGCGCAACTACATGAGCGAGTTCGGGCCGGGCATCGCCAGCGCGCTGGAACACGGCCAGAAGCCGCCGGAACCAGCGAAGGCGCTGGTGGGCGAGACGATCGCCGAAGAGCAGCTCTGGGCCTGCCGTACCTGCGGCGCCTGCATGGAGGCCTGTCCCGTCTTCATCGAGCACGTGCCCACGATCGTCGATTTTCGCCGCCACCTGGTCATGGATCAGGGCTCGATTCCGGCCACGGCGCAGGCGGCCTTGCAGAACATCGAGCAGCGCGGCCACCCCTGGCGCGGCACACAACTGCAGCGCACCAGTTGGATGGAGAACGTGCAGGTGCCCGAGTACACGGGCGAGCAGGAGTATCTCTACTGGGTCGGTTGCACCGGGGCGCTGGTAGACCGCAACGTGCCGATCACGCAGGCGATCATCCGCCTGCTGATGGACGCGGGCGTGGACTTCGGCGTACTCGGTGCGCAGGAGACCTGCAACGGCGACCCGGCGCGGCGGCTGGGCAACGAGTTCCTGTTCCAGATGCAGGTGCAGGCCAACGGTCAGCTGTTCAAGACGCTGAACGTCAAGAAGGTGATCACGCACTGCCCGCACTGCTTCAACACGTTCAGGAACGAGTACCCCGACTACGGCGTGCAGTTCGAGGTCACGCATCATTCGGAGTTCCTGCAAGGGCTGATCGCGCAGGGCAAGCTCAAGCCCAAGAACGCCTTCGGCCAGCGCGTCACCTTCCACGACTCCTGCTATCTCGGCCGGCACAACGGTGTCTACGAGGCGCCGCGCCAGGTGCTGGAATCGATTCCGGAGCTTGAACTGGTGGAGATGCCGCGCAACCGCCAGCAGGGCTACTGCTGCGGCGCGGGCGGCGGCATGATCTGGCTGGAAGAGCACAAGGGCCGGCGTGTCAACCAGGTGCGGGCCGAAGAGGCGATCGCGACCGGCGCGGATGTCGTCGCCGTGGCCTGCCCGTTCTGCATCCAGATGTTCGAAGATGCGATTCCGGCCGTGCAGCCGGAAGAGAGCGGCCGCATCCGCGCGATGGAGATCTCGGAGCTGCTCGAAGTCGCGGTCCAGGAGCCGGCGGCGACGGGCGACTAACGGGCAGCGTGCTCGACACAGCCGTGTGGCGGCCGGTCGAGGAGGCCGTGGCGTGGGCTGCCCTGCTCACGCGCCACCAGGCTGCAAAATGACTGACTCTGCAAGGATAGGGGCACAGGGGTAGGGGTACAGGGGTGCTCTGCAATAAGGCACAGCCGTTCGGCAACCCGACGCCTGTGCCCCATTGCCCTGGCCGATGGCGCCGCAACCGGCATGACGGGTGATGAGAGCCGATCGGCGGATGCGCCGCCGCCCGCCCGGGCGAGACGATGAAAACGGCCCCGCGCCAGACCACGTCCTGAAGGAACATCTTGATGGATCGCACCACCGGCCAACAGGCACGGCCGTCCAAAGCCGACGTCACGCCTGCGCAAGGGGAGATGCCGCAGCATCTTTCGAGCGACGATGACGAACTGGACAGGCTCGACGCCGAGAGCGCCGATTCGTTCCCTGCCAGCGATCCGCCGTCGACATCGATTCCTACGACGCTTGGCGCGGAGAAGCAGGGCGGGGAGCAGGACCGGCGCTGATCTTCGGACAGCCTTCGTCGGTCGCCCGGTGTGCCGTAGATCGCGGCTGACGCACCATGTGTCATGTGTCATGTGTCATGGGGGCCGTTCGCGGAACGGCCCCTGCCGTGGGTTAGCAGCACCGCAGGCGCATGGCAGGCGCTCCCGCATTCCCCTGCCTTCCGCCCTACGGTCCACGCCCTCGATTCCCTCGTCGCTCGCGCCTCAGCCGGCGGCGCAGAAGCGGCGCACGACCTCGTAGGTCAGTTCGCAGCCAAGATTGAAGTTTTCGAGGCTGAGCTTCTCGTTGTTGCCGTGGAAGCCGGCCTGCTCCTCCGGCGAAAGCAGCGCGGGAATGAAGCCGTAGGCCGGAATGCCGCGCTCGCGCAGAAAGCGGTTGTCTGTGCCGCCCGTCGTCATCACCGGCGTGACCACGGCGTCCTCCATCGCCTCACTCACCACCTGCTGGATCACGCGGAACAGCTCCGTGTCCCAGTCGTTGGCGACGGTGTCACCGCGGAACTGCGCGAACTCGACCTCGATGCGTGCGTCGTCGATGCGGGCGATCACCTGCTGGCGCCACTCCTCCGGGTCCTGGTCGGGCAGCAGCCGGCAATCGAGCGTCGCCTCGCTCAACGCGGGGATGACGTTGATCTTGATGCCGGAATGGAACGTCGTCGCGTTGAGCGTGTTGATGTACATCGCCGCCTGGCGCGGATGCGAGGCGGCGAGATCGGGCAATACCTTCTCCAGATCCCCGTCAGGCGCCTCGACCAGACCGGCGTCGGCCAGACGGCGCAGATACTCGGCCACGATGGGCGTGAGCCGCGGCGCCCGCTCCCAGTCGGCCAGGCGGGCGATGGCGCGGGCGAGATGCACGAGGCTGTTATCAAAGTGCGGCACGCTGCCGTGGCCGGGCTTGCCCACGGCGCGCAGGCGCAGGCCGCAGATCTTCTTCTCGGCCACGGCCACGGTGATCAGCCGCGCCGGCTTGCCCATCACGCGGTCCATGCCCATGCCACCCTCGTTCAGCTCGTACTCGACGTCAACGAGGTCGGGCCGCTGCTCGCAGAGCCACTGCATGCCCCAGCGCCCGCCGGCCTCTTCGTCCGGTACGGCGCAGAAGACAATATCGCGCGCCAGCGGCACGCGGTTGCGGGCGAGCAGCAGGAAGGCCATAAGCTGCATGATGCCGGCGCCCTTCATGTCCACCGCGCCGCGGCCAAAGACGAAGCCGTCGCGCACGATGCCCTCGAAGGCGGGCACGTCCCAGAACTGCTCTTCCACCGGCACCACGTCCGTGTGGTTGCAGAGCATCAGCGTGCCCTTCGCGCCGTTGCCGGCGAGCCGCGCCACGACGATCTCGCGGTTGGGCTGCGTCTCGATGTACTCGCATGGCAGGCCGGCCGCCTCGATGATGCTGCCGAAGAAGCGGGCCGCCGGCGCCTCGTTGCCCGGCGGGTTGACCGAGGGGATGCGCAGGTAGCGGACGAAGTGCTCCAGCGCCTCGGCCTGTACCGCCGGCCAATCGATGGCCGGCCGCGCGGGGTTGCTGGTCATAGCGTGCTCCGCGTCGGGATTCGGGACGATGGAGAGGGCTATCCGCGCACAGCGTACCGTGTCGCGGCCTCAGCCTCATCCCCCGGACGATCGGGGTATCAGTGCCCTTACACGGCCGCGGTTGTGTCGGGCTGCCGGGGCACCTAACCCTGCTTTGCCTGGCGGCAAAGCTGTCCCTTCCCGAGACTGGAAGGGACTTCTGGAGCGTTCCTATCGCCGTGCGACGGCAGCAGGGCGTGGGTATCCTTGTGGGACGTACGAGTGGATGGTGCACAGAGCGGAGCGGCACCGGGCTGTGTTGCTCCGCCACGCGCATCGACCGATGGCTTGCGCCCCACATCATCAGCGACGCGCCCGGTCAACTATAGTCTGAAGACGCTTCAGCACCGCCGCCCTCGCTCGACGGCAGGAATGCTCCAGAAGTCCCTTCCCGGCTCGGGAAGGGACAGCTTTGCCTGGCGGCAAAGCAGGGTTAGGTGCCCCGCCGCCGCACTCGTGACCATGCAAGTCCCCAAGTCGGCGCACCGGTTCTGTTGCCGCTGGTGCGCCCCGCCCCCAGGCCGCGGGCTACGATCGCTGGCCCGCCAGCGCCGGGTCCGCGGCAAGCTGGCCGAGCCACCAGAGCGCGGTTTGTGCCAGGGCGTCGTGGCGCTCCGTCCAGCGGATCGCGTCGGCCACATCCGCCCAGCCGATGCCGGCGGCGCCGTCCAGCAGCGGCAGCAGCTTCTGCGCCTCGTGCTGCATCAGCCGTGTCAGCCCCACGTCCTCGACCGTAACGTCGGCTTCGCTCCAGTCGATCTCCCACAGGCGGCGCACGCGCGTGAAGGCAGCATCGCGCGCCAGCAGCGCATACAGCGCCTCGGCACAGTCCAGCGTCGCTTGTGGTGGTGTGGCATCGAGGGACACGGCGCAACCGCTCTCAGAACGTTTGTCCTGATGATAACACAAGCGCCGTCTGCTTTGGCCAGCACTCAGGCGGCGGCCTACGCGCCGGCGGTGCGGTGGGTCGCGCAGAGCTGATCGACGCGGCTCAGCAGCGCGTCGATGTCGAACGGCTTGGTGATGATCTCGGTGAAGCCTTCGGCATGGACGCGCTCCGGGTTCCAGTGGTGCGCCGTGAACAGCACCACCGGCGTGCCCGCCGAACGGCGCAGCAGCGGCGCCAGCACGCGCGCGGCAAGATCGATCGTGGGGCTGAAGCTGTCGGTCAGAATCACGTCGAAGGCAACCACACGCAGGATCACGTGCGCTTCCAGCGGATTGCGCACCAGCACGACGTGATAGCCTTCGCTGGTGAGCACCGCCTCGGTCATACCGGCAATCGAGGCATGGTCTTCCACCAGCAGCACCAGCGGGCGCGGCCGCAGCCGGCGCTGCTCGGAGGGATCGGGAAGTAACAGCGCCGGCAGGCCGTCGCAGGGCGCGGGCTGCAGCAAGCCGGCCCGCTCCAGCCAGGCGACAAGCTGCCGCGCTTCGTGCAGATCGACGCCGGCAAGCGATCCGATCTCCGCTTCGGTCAACGGCCGCCCGGGGTGCTCACCGAATTGCCGTAACACCATCGCCGCCAGCCGAGAAACTCCCTGCCTGCCGCCACCCGGCCCACCGTTCCTGCTCACCGTGTTGTCTCCTCGGGAAGCGCCGCCGGCGCACCAGTTGCACGCCGTGTCCGCGTAACGCTCCCGTCACCCTCAGCCTAACGCGCCACAATGCGCGCGGCACTAATCCGCGGAGTCAAACCCGTACCCTTAGCTAAACGCACCACCGCGTCCGAATTTGTACGATCGCTGACGCTTGCGGCGTGAGATTCCCTACACTCCTGCACTTTGCACAGGAGAGCCCCGCCTCACGCGCGTCCGATCTCCCATGCTACCGGCGCACAAGGACCGGCCTTCCGCCGTAATATGTCGAGCGGATCGGGCTGGACTTAATACCGCGGCGGCACGTTGACGGCGGCGGCGGCGGACCTCAACGGCAGGCGGGCAGCACATCACGGGCGAACTGCTCCAGCCCCTGCATCAGTTCGCGTGCGTTCTGCCAGGCGAAGCCGATCGAGAGAAAGGTCACGCCGGCGTCGGCGTACTGCGCGATGGCGGCAACGATGGCATCGCGGTCGCGCAGCGGCGGCTTCGGCACCGCATCGCCGACGTGCCGTCGCATCGCCTCCAGCTCGGCGTCGGCGCCGAGGCCGAGACCCGTGTAGCCGACCCAGAGCGTCGCCGGATCGCGGCCCAGCGCGAGCATCTGCCGGCGGATCTCGGCCACGCCGGCCCTGATCTCGTCCAGCGTCGCCGTCATCGGAAACCAGCCGTCGCCCAGCTCGGCGGCGCGGCGAAACGGCCGCGGGCCGGTGCCGCCGATGTAGAGCGGGATCGCGGGCTGCTGTACCGGCTTCGGGAAGAAGCTGACGTCTTCGAACGAGACGTAGCGGCCGTGGAAGCTGGGCGCGTCGCTCGTCCACAGCTCGCGCATCGCGCGCAGATACTCGTCCGTGATGGCGCCGCGCTGCGCGAAGGGGATGCCGAGACGGCGGAACTCGGCCCGCATCCAGCCGGCGCCGACGCCGCAGGCCACGCGGCCGTTCGAGACGACGTCGAGCGTGGCCAGCGCCTTTGCCAGCGCCACCGGCTGGTGATACGGCACGACGATCACGCCCGTGAGCAAGCGAATGCGGCTGGTGACGGCGGCCAGATAGGCGGCCAGCGTCGGCAGGTCGAACCAGTACTTCGTCGCGAGATCGGCGTCGGGCCAGCGGGGCGGCAGCAGGTGCTCGGGCAGCAACAGCGCATCGAAGCCGAGCTCGTCCCCGAGCTTCGCCACATCGGCCATCTCGGCCACACTGGCAAAGCGGGTAAAGGGAAAGAGGCCGAAGCCGAACTGCATGCGCGGGCGGGGCACGGCCGGTGGCATCGGGCAGTCCTCTCTCACGCGATCGCGCGGTTTCTCCTGGGCGAACGGGCCGGCAGGCCCGCCTTCAGCGCAGCACATACTCCCCGCAGAACAGCGGCACGGCCTCGGCCACGAGACCGCCGGCGTCGGCGGCGATGGCGGCGCGTCCGGCGGCCGAGTCGAACATGCGCCGCTCGAAATCGTCGTACGTCGGAAAGCGCAGCTCGGCGATGCCATGGATCAACGGTGCTCCGGGCGTGAGCGCGGTGATCACGCCGTTCTGCACGTAGCGCAACATGCCGGCGTGGTGCGTGCGGGCGAGCGGCGCGTGCTCGCGCCAGCGCTGCCGCGCCTCGGCGTCGCTCAACGCGGCGTGGCGGCGCACCAAATAGATCGCTTTGACGCCGGCGGCGCGCCGGCCGAGCGGGCGCGGTTCAGCGTCGTCGAGTTGCACCACCTCTTTGACGTGATAGACGTGCGCCGCCGCAGCGCTCGGAAACCCATCCGTACCCATGCGCCAGCCCGCGAACCCATCCCACCCGTCATTGAACTCGAATGTCTCGAACCAGAGTTCAATGACCGCGGCATAGGGCGTCGCTGTCGAAGACTTGCCGGCGGGCGCCGGCACGTCGACGAGGTTCAGCACGCAGCGCAGCGGCGCAGGCGACGCCGCCAGCCGCCGAGGCAGGCCGTCCAGCAACCGCCGCTGGAAGGCAGCAGGCTCGCTGCTGGCGGGCGCGGCGAGAACGGCAATCAGCTTGTGCATCGCGACGTAGCTCCGATCTCGCTGTCGAGTTTAGATCGTGATGCTGACCGCGCCAATGAGTTGCGCATCTCATGCACAGGCGGCAAGGGATTTGACGTTGACAAGTGCGCCCGGTCGCGTTAGATTCCCGGCGAGGAGGGCGGCCCATGAAACTGTCGCTGTTCTACGAGTTGACGACCGACGATCCCAACGTGCCCGGTGCGGTGCAGCAGCGCTTCAACGAGGCGATCGAGCAGTGCGTCTTGGCCGACGAAGTGGGCTTTCAGGGCGTGTGGTGCGTGGAGCACCACTTCCTGCCCGGCTATTCGAGCCTGTCCTGCCCGGAAGTCTTCCTCGCGGCCCTTTCACAACGTACACAACGGCTGCGGCTCGGCCATGCGATCATGCACCTGCCCTATCACATCAACCACCCGATCCGCGCCGCCGAGCGCATCGCCACGCTCGACATCCTCTCGAACGGGCGCGTTGAGTTCGGCGGCGGCCGCGCCACCTCGCAGGAAGAGCTGGAAGGGTTCGACGTCGACCCGGCGATCACGCAGCGGCAGTGGGCCGAGGCGATGCAGATCATCCCGCGCATGTGGACAGAAGAGTCGTTCGAATACGAGAGCGACCTGATCCGCATTCCGCGGCGCAAGATCACGCCGAAGCCGGTGCAGCAACCGCACCCGCCGATGTGGGTCGCCTCCACGCAGCCGTCCAGCATCCAGTTCGCCGGCGAGCACGGCCTGGGCGTGCTCGGCTTCGGCATCAGCGACCACAATAGCGACAACTATGTGAAGGTTTACCGCGAGGCGCTCAAGAATGCGAAGCCGGTGACCGGCGTGATTAACGACCGCTTCGCGGTGCTGCGCGTCGCCCTCTGCCTGCCGACGGACGAAGAGGCGATCGAGATCCAGGAGTACAACTACAACCTGTTCAACACGCAGGTAGGCGGACTGTTCGCGCCCTGGATCGAAGGCACGCCGCCGCCCACATACGAGTACATCATCGAGAGCTTCAAGCTGCGCATGCAGCAGCGCGAGGTCCACACGATGAAGGAACTGGTCGAGATGGACCAGGCCTGCATCGGCAGCCCGGAAACCTGCGCCCGCGTGATCAACAGGCAAATCGATGCGGGCGTCGACGAGATTATGCTGTTCATGCAGGGCGCCCGTACCCCGCATGAGAAAGTGCTCGAATCGATCCGCCTCTTCGCCACGGAGGTCATGCCGCAGCTGAAGCAGCCGGCCAGCGTCGGGTGAAGCTGGTCCTCATACCCCCCTGCTCTCCCAAACAGGACGGGCTTGTAGACCGCGGGATGGTCGAGGTCTGTTTGGGAGAGCAGGGGCGATCCGGCGCGTCCGTGCGGAGCGCGTCATATCCGTAACGCGCTCCGCGGGGCGCATCGTACCATGCCAACCCGTGTGACGGCCCGCTCAGTCAGCCGGCGCCACGCTGCCTGCGAGCGCCGGCTCCTGCGCGGGCAGCGCCACCGCGTAGCGCTCGATCCAGGCCAGCAGCCGCTGCACGAAGTCGAGCCGGTGGCTCGGCGGACCGATCATCGCGAAGCCGTGGCTGCCGCCGGGATAACGCACCATCTCCGCGTGCTGCCCGCGGGCGCGCAGACCGACAAACCACTCCTCGCCCTGGCCGATCGGGCAGCGGTCGTCCGCCTCGCCATGCAGGACCAGGCAGGGCGTGCGCACCTGGTCGATGTAGTTGATGGGCGAGAGGCGTCGGTACGTCTCCCGCGCCTCCACCAGCGGGCCGCCCATCTCGGCCGGGCCGAAGGGCGCGCCGATATCACTCGTGCCGTGGAATGACTCCAGGTTCGTGACCGGGGCGCCGATCACGGCAGCCTTGAAGCGATCCGTGTGCCCCACCACCCAGCTCGTCATGTAGCCGCCGTAGCTGTAGCCCGCCACCGCCAGGCGCTCCGGGTCGGCGATGCCCTCGGCGATCAGCGCGTCAACGGCGGCCAACTGCTCCGGCAGGTCCTCTTCGCCCCAGCGCCCCACCAGGCGCGTGGCGAAGGCGTGGCCGTAGCTGCCGCTGCCGGTGGGATTCAGCATCAGCACCGCCCAGCCCCGCGCCGCCGCGCAGTGACTGGCGGGGCCGTCCAGTCCGAGAAAGGCGCTGCCGTACGCCCCCTGCGGCCCGCCGTGGATCAGCACCAGCAAGGGAGTGGGCGTCTGCCCTCCGCTGGGCCGGCGCAGCCAGCCCTCGATCGCGCCGTGCGGCGTCGCAAACGTGCGCCGCTCCGCCGGCTGCCAGGCCAGTTCTGCGAGCAGCGCATCGTTCAGATGCGTCAGGCGCCGCTCCGCGCTGCCGTCCGCCCGCGCTACCGCAACTTCTGTCGGCGTGCGCGGGTCACTCTCGACGAAGGCCACCCGTTCGGCGGCGGGGGCATAACTCCAGGCCAGCAGCTCGCGTTCCCCGCCGAGCAGAACCGACAGCGCGCCGCCCTGCACGCCTGCGGAGCAGAGATGCACGTTGCCCCGGTCGCCAATGGCGAAGAGCGCGCGCGCGCCGTCCGCCGACCAGGCCGGCCGCGGCGCCGGCGTGGGTGGGAACGGGAGCTGCACACCGCGGTCCAGATCGGGCGTCAGGTCGTGCGGCTCGCCGCCGTCGAGCGGCACCAGCCAGACGTGGGCCTCGGTGAAGCGGTCGGTCAGATCCGGCCCGCTCGCATGCACGGCGATGCTGCGGCCATCGGGCGCAAACGCGGGCTGGCCCAATTTTGCCAGCGTGCACAGCCGCCGTGGCTCGCCGCCTCCGGCAGGCACGAGGAACAGCCCGTTTGCCGCGAGCAGACCGAAGGGATGCTCAAGGTCGCGCTCTTCCGGGCGTGCACCGACGAAGGCCAGCGTGGCACCGTCCGGCGACCAGGCCGGCTCGCTCGCGTCCTGGCTGAGGTCGGTGAGCGCACGCGCCTCGCCGCCGGCAGTGGGCACGACGAACAGCCGCAGACAGCGGTCCGCGACGAAGCCGGCGCCGTCGGCCTTGAACGCGGTCGTGGTCAGGTGGCGCGGCCGCTGCGCCCAGCGCTCGCGCGCCTTCGGGTCGCTCGGCGGCGTCTCGCGCGACACGCTTGTGGCGAAGGCGATGGCGCCGCCGTCGGGCGACCAGACGGGCACGCCCGCGCCGTCCGGCAGATCGGTGAGCCTGCGCGCCTCGCCGCCGGCCAGTGTCAGCAAATAGAGCTGCGGCTTGCCCTCGCGGTCGGAGAGGAAGGCGAGCCGCGTGCCGTCCGGCGACCAGCGCGGGGCGCTGTCGCGGTGAGTGCCCGCCGTGAACTGCACGGGCTCGCCGCCCTCGGCGGAGACGAGCCAGATGGCGCTGCGCGCCGTGTCGGCGTCGAGATCGACGCTGCCCACGGTATGGGCGATACGCGTCCCGTCCGGGGAGATCTGCGCCTCGCTCACGCTGGCGAAGCGGAACACGTCCTCAGGACTGATTGGCCGGGGGGTGGCAGGCATTCGTCGCACTCCTCTCTGCCAGGACGTTGCAGGCCGGCCGGATGGGCCGCCGCCGACCACTCGATGTCCGTCATTGTAGAGGAAGTGGATGAACGCCGCGGCCGTGTGGCCGGGCGTAGGTGCGGCCGGTCGGGTGGTAGTCGCCGATGCGGCTGAGGACTATGCGACGACCCATTCGCGCACGTAGCGCTCGTTCAAACCGGCGGCCTCGGCGGTCTGCTCCGAGGTCGCGGGCGGTAGCGTCGCCAGCGTGTCGAAGAGGCGGATCTGGTGGCCGATGCTGATCAGCCGGGTTGTCCCTGCGTGACGGAGGAGGTTGCTGGAGCGTGGAAGCCCGGCGGCCGGCGCAGCGTCCGGCCGCCGGGGTCGAATCAGCCCTTCCGGCAGACGTAAAAATTGTTGATGATGTCGCCTTCGACCTGCTTCACCTGGACCTGGGTAAAGCCGGCCTCGGCCAGCAGCTCCAGCGCCTTCTGCTCGCCCCATGCCGCCCCGAGCCCCTCGCCGTTCAGCGCCAGCGAGACGGTCATGCAGTGCGTGCAGGAGACGGTGTAGAGGAACGGCCCCAACGGGTGATCGGCGTTCTCGGCGACGTTGCTGGAGGCGCGGACGTCCACCATCAGCAAGGCGCCGCCCGGCCTCAGCGCGCTGGCGATATTGCGCAGCACCTTGCGCGGCTGCGCCTGATCGTGGATGGCATCAAAGACGGTGATCAGGTCGAATTGCGCGGGCGCGTTCAGCGTCGCCGCATCCTGCAACAGGAAGCGGGCGTTGGCCAAACCCAGCGACTGCGCTTCAGCCGTGCCCGTGGCGATGCCGTCCTCAGAGAAATCGAAGCCGGTAAAGCGGCTATTGGGAAAGGCCTTCGCCATCGTGTTGATCGCGTGGCCGCTGCCGCAGCCCACATCGGCCACGTCGATGCCGGCGCGCAGCCGAGCTACGAGCCCGGTCACGAGCGGCAAGGTCATGTCGATCAGCGTGGCATCGACAACCATGCCGCTGTTTTCCGCCATCCGTCGCTGGAAGTCCGGATATGCCGAGTAGGGCACACCGCCGCCGTTGTGGAAGCTGTTGATCACCTGCTTTTCCACATTGGCCATGAGCGGGATGAACGCCATATAGGTCGCGAGATTGTTTGGGCCGGCCGCTCTGGTCAGGCAGGCCGCGTGCTCGGGTGGCAGCGTAAACGTCTTGCCGGCCGCGTCGCACTCGACGATGTGCCCGGCGACCATCGCGCCCAGCCACTCGCGCACGTAGCGCTCCTGCAAACCCGCCGCCTGCGCAATCTGCTCGCTGCTTGAGGGCGGCAGGCCGGCCATCGTCTCGAACAGGCCGGTCTGGTGGCCGATGCTTGCCATCAGCGCCAGCGAGGCGCCGTTCAGGGTGCCGAGCATCTGCCCGGCGAACGCCTGGACCTTTGCCGTATCCAGTTCCTGCGTGGTCATGGTTCTGCTCCTCTGCGTTCGGCCCGCACGGCGGGCGGAGGTAGTGACGTCCAGAATTCAGGGCAGCCGGCTCTTTCCCCTTCCCGCCGGCGCTCGCGAATCAGGCAGATCATCGACATACGTATCTATCGCAATATATGTCGATGTACCATCAGCGAACGATTCACCAGTTATCGCTTAGCCCTGAAACTCATCTGCACGTCTTCGCAAAGATAAACGACGGCGCCGGCCCGGTTGGACCACACGGGAGAGATTTTTTGCCGCCAAATTTCCGGGCGGCACGTTCGGCCCGTTCAGCCCCGGGTTCCGGCCGGCATTACTAGTTTGACAAGCGCATACGAGTAATAAATACTAACCGAGTAGTAATTGAGACTATGGCACTTTTCGAGGAGTCGTCGCCATGCGCGTTTCAGCCGAGAGCCTCTGGCGGCAGCGGCACTTCCGCACGCTCTGGGCCGCGTACAGCACATCGATGGTCGGCTCGCAGGTGACGCTTCTGGCGCTGCCGCTCACGGCCGTGCTCGTGCTGCACGCGTCGGCCGCGCAGATGGGCCTGCTCACCGCCGCCGGCACGGCGCCGCACCTGTTCGTCTCGCTCTTCGCCGGCGTCTTTGTCGATCGCCGCCGCCGCCGGCCGATCATGATCGCGGCGGATGCGGGCCGCGCCGCGCTGCTGCTCTCGGTGCCCGTCGCGGCGCTGGCGGGGCGGCTCAAGCTGCCGCAGCTCTATGTCGTGGCCCTGCTGACCGAAACGCTCTCCGTCTTCTATATCGTCGCCTCGTCCTCGTTGCTGCCGGCGCTGGTCGGACGCGACCGGCTGCTGGAGGGCAACGGCAAGCTGACGGCCAGCTTCTCGGCGGCGCAGGTCGCCGGGCCGGGGCTGGCCGGCCTGCTGATCCAGCTCGTCACGGCGCCGCTCGCGATCGTGGCCGATGCAGCTTCCTTCGTCTTCTCGGCGCTCGCCGTCGGCTTCGGCATCCGCGGTGCCGAGTCCGCGCCGGCCCCACGCGAGCAGCATGTCTCCGTCTGGCGCGAGATCGGCGAAGGGCTGCGCTTCGTCCTAGGCCAGCCGCTGCTGCGCGCCACGGCCTGCTTCACCAGCACGCTGAACTTCTTCAGCACGGTGATCTTCACCGTGCTGGTGCTGTTCGCCACGCGCGAGCTGGGTATCGAGCCGGCGCTGTTGGGGCTGATCCTGGCCGCAGGCGCAATTGGCTCGCTGACGGGTGCGCTGCTGGCCGGGCGCATTGCGCGGCGCCTCGGCGTGGGCGGAGCCACGGCCTGGGGCGGCACGCTCACGGCGCTTGGCTGTCTCTGCTACCCGCTGGCGGGCGGGCCGCGGCCCATCGTCATCGCCGTGCTGCTGGCGGGCGAACTGCTGACCGGCTTCGCCGTCGTCAACCTGGATATCAACCAGGTGAGCCTGCGCCAGGCGCTGACGCCGGAGCGCATGCTGGGCCGCACGGGCGCCAGCGGGCGCTTCATCACCTGGGGTGTGCGGCCGTTCGGGGCGCTGCTGGCCGGCTGGCTGGGCACGGCTTTCGGGCTGCGCGCGACGTTGGCCGTGGGTGCGGGCGGCGGGCTGCTGGCCGTGCTCTGGCTGTGGCTCTCACCGCTGCCGGCGCTGCGTACGCTGCCCGCCGCAGCGGCAGATACGGCGTCGGCGGCACGCTCGCCCGCCGAGCACGCCGCCCCGCCGGCGGCGTAGCGGCAGCACGGCCCCGCTTCGCAGCGCAGCGACCGCGGCATGAGCTGCCCCGCCGCCCTGCGCCGCCCCGCGCATTGCCGAGCGCTGCCGGCCCGGCTACGATGGGGGCGCTCGCGAGGTGCGCGGCAGGAGGGCGGCATGGCGAGGGGCGGCGCAGGGGCCGGGCGCGCGGCGGCGGCCGAGCCGACGGTCATTCCCTCCTGCACTGAGCGCGACTTCTTCGAGACGATCCACCGGTACGGCCGCCACGGCGCCTGGTCCTGTGTCTACTGCGGCGAGCCGATCGAGTACACCGCGGACGGCACGGTCTACGTCGGCGTGGCGCGGCTCGCGTGCCGGATCGAAGACCTCGGCGGCTATCATCAACTCACGCCGAAGGCCGGCGCTCCCGGCGCCGTCAACCGCTGTTGCAGCGACCGCATCGCCGCCGCCGACGACGTGATTCCGCTGGGGCGCACGATTCCCTGTCCGATCTGCGGTGATATTTACAGCAGCGCCATGGTCGCCCGCTGGCAGGGCAGCTCGCACGTGAAGGGCTACACGCGCGACGGCCGCGCCTTCGCCGTGGACCACGAGCTGGCCGTGCCAACGCTCGTACCGGTCGAGCGGCTGAGCAGCCGGCGCGGCTAGCGGAGTGGCGCCGAGCATCGTCCGCAGCGCCGGCGCACTGGCCGAAGCCGCGACCAGCCTGGGCCGGCAGCCCAGCATCGCCGTCGATACCGAAGCGGACAGCCTGCACTCCTACTGGCATCAAACCTGCCTGCTGCAGATCTCGTCGCCAGAGCAGGACTACGTGATCGATCCGCTCGCCGTCGACCCGGCCCCGCTCGGCGCCGTGTTCCTCGATCCCGCGGTCGAGAAGATCATGCACGCGGGCGAGAACGACGTGCGCGTGCTCAAGCGTGACTTCGCCTTCGGCTTCGCCAACCTGTTCGACACGATGGTCGCGGCGCGCATCCTCGCCTATCCGCGCTGGGGTCTGGCCGACCTGCTGCGCGATGCCTACGACGTGGTGCTGGATAAGCGCTACCAGCGCTACGACTGGGCGCAGCGGCCGCTGCCGCCCGAGGCGCTGCACTATGCGTCGATGGACACGCACTATCTGCCGGCGCTGCGCGCAAAGCTGGGCCGCGAGCTGCACGACGGCGGCCACGACGAAGAGGCCGCGGAGGAGTTCGCCCGCATCGCCGCAACGCCGCCCGCCGAGCGGGGCTTCGACCCGGATGACTTCTGGCGGGTGAAGGGCGCCTACGACCTCGAACCGGCGCAGCGGCCGATCGTACGCGAGCTGTATCGTCTGCGCGACGAGCAGGCGCGGCGCATGAACCGCCCGCCCTTCCGTGTGATGCCCGACCAGACGCTGGTCGCCGTGGCGAGGGTGGCGCCGCACACGCAGGCGGAACTGGAGGCGCTGGCCGGCGTCTCGCCCTTCATCGCGCAGCGCTACGGCCGGGCGCTGCTGGCGGCGGTGCAGCGCGCGGCCGGCCGGCCGCCGATCCGGGCCGAACGCAGCGGCCGGCCCGACGAGGCCGCGCTCGCCCGCTACGAGGCGCTGCGCGCCTGGCGCAACGCCCGCGCCGCCGGGCGCAAGGTCGAAGGCGACGTGATTCTCGCCAACAGCGTGCTGAAGGCGCTGGCCGCCGCGCCTCCCGCCGATCGCGCCGCGCTCGAAGCGGGCGGCCTGCTCGGGCCGTGGAAGCTGCGGACCTACGGCGAGGAGATTCTGGCCGCGCTGCGTTCGGCGCCACCGCCGTAGCGCGGGCGAACACGCGGCGCTCTGCTAAGCTACCCAGGTAGCGGGCGCGCTGTCGCATGTTCTTCAGATGCAAGCGACGGCGCGGGGCATGGATTGGGGGCTGGAGTGGCGGAACAGGACGCTGAGAAGACACAGGCCGCGGGCGGCGTGACCACGGCGGACGAGGCCGCGGCGGGCGGACATGCCGCGGAGACACCTTCCGCCGACGCGATCGAACCGGCAAACGCAGCGAAGGCCGCTGCGAACGTGACCGCTGCGCCAGCGGCGGAGAACGCCGCCGTAGCGGAGCCAGCCGATGCCGATCTGCTGGACGAGCCGCCGGCCGACGCGGACGCCGATGATGAGGCGCTGGCCGCGGCGTACGCGCCGGAGGACGAGGATGCCGCCCTCGGCGAAGACGACGAGCTGGTCGAGGAGCGCGTCGTCGTGGTGCGGCGCGGCGTCTTCTACGCGCTGGCCGGGTTGGCAGTCGTCGCGGTGATCGCGCTGGCCGGCGGCAACGTCTACCAGTGGCGCACGCACAGCGGCAGCCCCACCGTCGCCACGGTAAACGGCAGCAAGATCAGCCGCGCGGACTACGACAAGGCCGTGGCGCAGGGCGATGGCGGCGACATCCTTGACAACCTGATCAGCAAGCGCCTGGTGGAGGGCGACGCGGCGAAGAAGCACATCACCGCCTCTCCCGACGAGATCGACGCCAAAGTCAAGGAGACGAAAGCGCAACTCGGCTCGGAGGACCAGTGGCAGCAGGCGCTCGCCGCGCAGCACCTGACCGAGCTTGAGGCGCGCGATCTGTTTCGCATCGATATCCTGCTGGATAAGCTCACGGCCGACAAGGCACAGGTGACGGAGGCCGACGTCCAGCAGTTCTACGATCAGAACAAAGACACGCAGTTCAAGGGCCAGACGATCGATCAGGTCAAGGACCAGATCAAGCAGCAACTCACATCGGACAAACAGAGCCAGGCGCGGACGGACTACCTCACCAGTCTGAAGAGCAGTGCCAAAATCGTGAAGAAGCTGCCGGGGGCCTAACCCTGCTTTGCCTGACGGCAAAGCTGTCCCTTCCCGACACAGGAAGGGACTTCTGGAGCGTTCCCGGCGTCGAGCGACGGCGACGGGGCGGCGGTGTCTTTGTGGGACGGGCCAGGGTTCGTCTCCCGCCCGATCGTACCTCCTCGCCCCCTAACCCTTCCCGTGTCGGGAAGGGACAGACTTCCCGCACGGGAAGTCAGGGTTAGGCGCCCCGCACCGGCGCCAGCGCGTGCGGTCATCCACAGGCCGCGCGCCTGCCCGTGATACAATCCCGTCCGCATGGCGAAGCTCACGGTGGGCGTGGATGTGATCGAGATCGAGCGCGTGCAGGCCGTGCTGGCACGGCACCCGCAGCGCTTTCTTGAGCGCGTCTACACGTCCGGCGAGGTGAAGCACTGCCGCGGCCGCATCGCCGAACTGGCCGCGCGCTTCGCCGGCAAAGAGGCGGTGATGAAGGCGCTGGGTACGGGCGTGCGCGGCATCGCCTGGCGCGAGATCGAGATCCTGCCCAACCGCCGCGGCAACCCGCTCGTGCTGCTGCACGGCAACGCCCGCAGCCGCGCCGAACAGCTCGGCCTCAGCACGATCGACATCAGCCTCTCGCACTCGCGTGACTACGCCGTGGCCAGCGTCGCCGGCCTGATCGCGGGCCTGCCGGACTGGGAAGCCTCACCCCGCTCCGGCCTGCTTGAGGCCGCCGCCTCGCTCGACGGCTACGCCGCCCGCGGCCGCGACGCGTGATCGCCGCACCGTTCAGGATGACCGCTGTCCGACCATGTACAGTTCGGAGGTAGAAGGGGCGCGCCCCCTATGGCCCATAGTTGTCATCTGAAACGGCGGTGTTGCGCTCGTCCGCGGCAGTCGGCCCTCATCCTCTCCTGTCTCCTTCCCCCAATCCTGGAGGGAAGGAGACGATCCTGTATTGAGCGTGCCGGAGCTGGTGCGGTTAACCGAATACCCGCAGCCAGGTTGATACATATGGGCGCTTACCCCAACGACCGGCCCACTCGCAGTGAAATCATCGCGACAGCCACAATATTGGGGGTGAAAGGGGGCTTGCCCCCTATGACCATCGGAGATTTGAAATGAAGTTAGTCACGAGCGAGCAGATGCGCGGGCTGGAGCAGGCCGCCGAGGCCGCGGGCGTCTCGACGTCCGAGCTGATGGAGAACGCCGGCCTGGCCGTGGCTCAAGAGGCGTGGATGCTGCTTGGTTCGCTTGAAGAGCGGCGCATCGTCGTGCTCTGCGGGCCGGGCAACAACGGCGGCGATGGTCTCGTCGCCGCGCGGCACCTGGGCGACTGGGGAGTGAATGTCGGCGTCTATCTGCTGAAGCCGCGCGAGAATGACCCGCTGGTGGACGCCGTGCGCGAGCTTGAGGTGCCCGTCGCCTGCGCTGAGGACGACGCCGATCAGGAGACGCTGCGCTCCTGGCTCACCGGCAGCGATCTGGTGATCGACGCGCTGCTCGGCACCGGCCGCGCCCGGCCGATCGAAGGCACGCTCGCCGCCGTGCTGGACACGGTGCGCACCGCGCGGGAAAACTCGCCGCCGCCGAAGATCCTCGCCGTCGATCTGCCCAGCGGCCTCGACGCCGACAGCGGCGCCGTCGACGAGCACGCCGTCGCCGCCGACCAGACGGTGACGTTTCAGTTCCCCAAGCTCGGCCTCTACACGCCGGCACGCGACGTGGCCGGCCGTCTGCAGGTCGTGGAGATCGGCATTCCAGCGAGCGCGGCGCAGGATCTGCCGCTGGAGCTGCTGGAACGGTCGTGGGTGCGCAAGCACCTGCCGGAGCGGCCGGCGAGCGCCAACAAGGGCACCTTCGGCAAGGTGCTTTCACTCACCGGCTCGCTGCAGTACGTGGGCGCGGCCTATCTCGCGACCGCGGCGGCGGCGCGGGCCGGCGCCGGGCTCGTCACCTTCGCCTGCGTGCACTCGATCCTGCCGATCCTCGCGGCGAAGTTCTCGGAGGGCACGTTCCTGCCGCTGCCGGAAGAGGACGGCTTTCTCGCCGTCGGTGCGGCGTCACGCGTGATCGAGGAACTGGAACACTACGACGTGCTGCTGGCGGGATGCGGGCTTTCGCGCCATGATTCGACAGCGGTGGCGTTCACCGATCTGCTCGGCCGCATCCCGCTCAAGCTTAAGGGCTTCGTCTTCGATGCCGACGCGCTCAACATCCTCAGCGAAGTGGACGACTGGCCGGCGCTGGTGCCAACGGGCGGCGTGCTCACGCCGCATCCCGGCGAGATGGCGCGGCTGACGGGCAAAAGCGTGGCCGAAATCCAGGCGAAACGCATGGAGACGGCGGCGAATGCGGCCAGGCAGTGGCAACAGGTCGTGGTGCTGAAGGGCGCCGGCACGATCGTCGCCGCGCCCGACGGCCGCACCTGGCTCTCGCCCTTCTCCAACGCCGCACTCGCCAGCGCCGGCACCGGCGACGTGCTGGCGGGCACGATCGCAGGGCTGCTGGCGCAAGGGCTGCCGGCGCCCGAAGCGGCTGCCTGCGGTGTCTTTCTGCACGGCACCGCGGGCGATCTGCTGCGCAAAGAGCTGGGCGACGCCGGCGTGCTCGCCTCCGACGTGCTCGGAGCACTGCCGCGCGCCCGGCAAGACGTGCTGGGCCTCACGCAGGCGCCGGCCGCACCCTTCCCCGGCCTCGGTGGCATGGGCGGCGGCATGGGTATGGGCGCGATGGGTGGCCTTGGCGGACCTGGCGGACCTGGCGGCCTGAGCGGCGGCGCAGCGGGCGCGGGTGGGTGGCCCGCGTAGCCGTCGCGGCGTTCGGCCCTCATCCTCTCCTGTCTTCTTCTCCCAGGATTGGGAGAAGAAGACGATCCTGCATTTAGCGTTCCGGGCACCAAACGGTTAACCCGACGCCATCCCGGATCGCGCCAACCCGGGATCGCTTTCTCCCAGGATTGGGAGAGAGGGGACGGGGGAGTGAGGGCCGAAGATCCGCGGAAGCGGCCAACAGCGCGCCGGGCGCAGGCACAATCACGGCTTGTCTGCTATAACAGCGCCAGTTCCCGCCGTATCGATATAACCTTTTGGGCGACGCAGGCGACTATAAGATGGAAGCTTCTCCGCGCCGGGGAGCCATGACAGCGAGTGCCGCGGCGGCAGACAGCAGCCTGGTCCGCGCTGCGCAGCAGGGCGACCGGGGAGCGTTCGGCGTGCTCGTCGTGCGCTACCGGCCGATGACCCTGGCACTGTGCGCGCGGCTGCTCGGCGATCCGGACGCGGCGGAGGACGCGGCCCAGGAAGCGGCGCTGCAGGGGCTCGTGCATCTCAACTCGCTGCGCACGCCGGCGCGCTTCGGCGCCTGGATCACGGGCATCGGACTGAACATCTGCCGGCGCTGGCTGAGGCAGCGCTCGCGCGCGGCGCTGTCGCTTGAGGGGCTGTTCGCCGCCGGCCGCTGGCGAGAGCCGATCGACCCGTACGCCACGCCGGAGGAGGAGGCCGTCGCCGGCGATATCGTGGAGCGCGTACGCCGGGCGATTGCGACGTTGCCGCGCGGCCAGCAGGTGGCCGTGCAGCTCTACTACCTCGCCGGCCTGACGCTGGCGGAGACGGCGGCGCAACTCGGCGTGGCGCCAAACGCGGTCAAGGCGCGGCTGCATCAGGCGCGGGCGAAGCTGGGCCGGCAACTGCAGGAGCTGTGGCAGGAACTTGAAGAAGCGATGAGCAACTGGGGCGCGAGCCAGGGCGAAGAGCCGGACGCGTGAGCCATGACAACCAGGGCGAGGGGACCGGCGCGGCGTGGACGGCGCACATGAGCGACGCTCAGGGCAACGGCCCGACCCTGGTCTTCCTGTTCGGCCCGCCGGCGATCGGCAAAATGACGGTGGGGCAGGAACTGGAGCGGCTGACCGGCTACCGGCTGTTCCACATCCACCAGATCGTGGATCTGATGCTGCCCTACTTTCCGTACAGCGATGATCCGGCATCCTCGTTCAACCGGCTGGTCGTCTCGTATCGCCGGCAGTTCTTCGAGGAAGCGGCACGGAGCGGGTTGAAGGTGATCACCACGGCGGGCTGGCGTTTCGATCTGCCTTCGGACGTGGCAGCGGTACGGAGCTATATGCAGCCGTTCGTCGAGCGCGGCGGCCGCGTCTGTCTGGTCGAGCTTTGGGCACCATTGGAGACGCGCATCGCGCGCAACGGCACAGAGAACCGCCGCCGGCACAAGAGAACCGATTGGTCCACCGAAGCGCGCCTGCGCGCTGACGCCGCGGCGCACTGCTACGACAGCGGCGACAGGCTGCCGTTCGACCTACCCCTGCTGCGGCTCGACACCGCCGAGCTCAGCGCCGAAGCCACCGCGCAGCGCATCCGCGAGCATTTCGCCCTGCCGTAGCTGCCCGAGGAGCCATGCAGCATGCGACGAGCCCGTGCCGGTCCGCTGAAGTTTCTGTATGGCTTACTACCCCCGTCGGCGCCCGGCGCAAAGCATCTCGGCGCGCTGTCGGTCGCGGCTGCGCGTCATGTGTCATGTGGGGCGCACACCGTGCGCCCCTGCAATTTGGCGCTGACCCAGCGCCCGCTCGCGTTGCGATTGCATGCAAAAGCTGTTGCGAACTACCCCAGCCGGTCGGTTTACGAACCGCCGCTCCTCTGTGACAATGACGTTAAGCAGCGTCCGCAGCCGGTCACGCGGCCGGCCGTACCCCGGAAGGAGTCTCGATGACTACAACCAGGCGCGTGGTGCTCGTGCAGCCACGCTCGACCGGCGGCAACTTCGAATACGTCGCCATTCCCCGGCAGGGCATGCTCTTCCTCTCGCGGGCGCTGGAAAACTGGAGCAAGCGCGACGGCGCGCCCTATCGCTACGAGCGCGAGATCTGGTTCGAAGACCGCAGCGGCAAGATCGACTCGGACAAAGACCTGACCGGCGCCGACATCCTGCTGATCACGGCGCTGATCAACGAGACGCCCCGCGCCTACGAGATCGCGACGAAAGCGAAACTTTACCACCCCAACATCGTCGTGCTCGGTGGCGGGCCGCAGCTCGGGCCGCTGCCCGCGGAGGCGATGCGCCTCACCGGTATGGATGTCGTCGTGCAGCGTGAGGGCGAAGATATCATCGGCCCGCTCTGCGACGTGCTGATGGCATACTCAGGCGTCGAGCGCACGGCGCAGCTGCACAAGCTCGACGGCATCGCCTTCATGGACGAAGGGCAGCTGGTGCAGCGCCCCTTCCGGCGCATGATCAAGTCCGACTTCGTCGAGCTGCCCGACTACGAGTCGATCCGCGACCTCACGCCGCAAAACCCGATGGCCGCGGGCGTGCTGGAAACGTCGCGCGGCTGCACCGAGAGCTGCACCTACTGCGAGGTGATCGAGCAGTTCGTCGGCTACCGCATGGTCGAGCCGGAAACCGAGCTGAAGCGGCTGATGCAGTTGCAGCGCATGGCCGCCGACGGCCTGATCTACAAGTGGCCCGACGGCAACGTGCGCGTGTTTGTCTCCGATGACCTGCACTCGCCGCCGAAGCGGGCGGTCAAGTTTCGCAACGATCGGCTGCAGCGCGCCCGCGGCTGGAAGAGTCTGACCGAGGGCATGCGCTTCATCACGCAGAACCGCGCCGAGCTTGGCTCCGACCCCGAGCTGGCCGAGGCCTTCCGCGAGGCGGGCATCGAGATGCTCTATGTCGGCGTCGAGTCGTCGTCCGCCGAGAACCTGAAGGCGATCCATAAGCGGCAGGAGCCCGACCAGATGCATAAGGATCTGATCGCGCTCAAGGAGTGGGGCTTCCGCGTCGTGGCGATGACGATCATCGGCCTGCCGTTCGACACGGAAGACTCGATCATGCAGCTCGCCGAGTGGGTCACGGGCGTCAGCCACTACCAGACGGCCAATCTGCTCACGCCGCTGCCCGCCACGATCAACTGGCCGGACGGCCACGGCGGCGGCCTGGCGCTGCTCGACCGCGACGGCAGTGTGCTGCCCGAGGGCAAGCTGCCGCCCTACGATCTCTTCACCGGCCGCCAATTCGTGCACTACGACAAGCGCTGGACGATGCAGGAGTCGCGCGAGATCTACAAGCGCTATACCGACCGGCTGAAGCCGATTGACCGCCTGTACGAGACGATCTTCCGCCGCATGGAGCGCAGGAGCCAGCGCGGCGGCGGCGCGATCCCCGTGCGCGTGTAGCACGATCCTGCGTCGGGTTGTGTCCAGCGTTGGACGGCCGCGCGGGGCACCTAACCCCGGTTCCGCTTGCGCGAAACCTGTCCCTTCCCGAGCCGGGAAAGGGACTTCTGGAGCGTTCCAATTTGCGCCGGACGGCGGCGGGGCCACCGTGTCCTCGTGGGCGATGTGCCGGATGTGTCATCCGCCTCATCGCCTGTCCTCGATCCGCCCCTTCCTGTTTCGGGAAGGAACAGATTCGGCTTCAGGCGAATCAGGGGTAGGTGCCCCGCGCGGCCGTCCAACGCTGGGCCGCAGGCTCGAACGTGCTTCGACAAACGTTTGCTTGGAAAACCGCTTGAGCCGCGGCCTGCCGGTTGATACGCTCGTGCCAGCGGTCCCGGCGGCGGGCGATGGCGTCCGCGCGGGCCTTCTTTCCGTGCGCAGGCGCGCTTGCAAAGGACGCGGCCGTGAAATTCGTCTCGTTTAACCTGATGCCCTACCGCGAGCTGCCCGACGACTTCGAGGAGAAGTACCCCAGTGTCTGGGTGACGCCGCCGAAGACGCTCTACGACCCGAAGCGCGGCCATCGCTTCTACCACGACTATGTGGACGAGCTGGAATTCTCGATCGACCTTGGCTTCGACGGCGTGGGCGTGAACGAGCACCACTCCAACGCCTACGGCCTGATGCCCTCGCCCAACCTGTTCGGCTCGATCCTCTCGCGCAAGATCCGCAGTCAGGACAAGACGTCGCTGCTGGTGTTGGGCAACAGCCTCGCGCTCTACAATCCGCCGATCCGCGTGGCCGAAGAGTTCGCCATGCTCGACGTGCTCACCGGCGGCCGTTTCATCGCCGGCTTTCCCGTCGGCACCTCGATGGACACCAACTACGCCTACGGCGTCAACCCGGCCGAGCTGCGCGAGCGCTACTACGAGGCGCACGACCTGGTAATGAAGACTTGGACCACGGACGAGCTGTTCATGTGGAACGGCAAGTACAACCAGCTACGCTACGTGAACCCCTGGCCGCGGCCGGCGCAGCGCCCGCATCCGCCGGTCTGGATTCCGGGCGGCGGCAGCGTCGAGACCTACGACTTCGCCATCAACCACAAGTACTCGTTCTCGTATCTGAGCTTCTTCGGCCATCAGTACGCGCAGAAGGTCATGGACCAGTTCTGGGATCGCGCCGCGAAGCTGGACGGCGACATGAACCCCTATCGCGCCGGTTTCGCACAGATCGTCTGCGTCTCGGAGACGGATGCGAAGGCGCAAAGCGACTACGAAGAGCACGTGCGCTACTTCTTCAACAAGTGCCTGCACGTCGATCCGCGCGTGGCCGAGGCGCCGGGCTACCGCACGGTGAAGAGCCTGCGCGCCGGTCTGCGCTCGCAGTTCGACGGCACGATGAAGAGCGCCGCTGTGCTGCTCAAAGAGGGGCTGAGCTGGCAAGAGCTGAACGAGATGGGCTTCATCGTCGCCGGCTCGCCGCAGACCGTAGCCGATCGCTTCAAGGAGTTCTCCGAGAAGCTGCACGTCGGCAACGTGATGCTGCTCCTGCAGATCGGCTCGATGCCGCACTGGCTGACGATGAAGAACCTGCAGCTCTTCGCCGAAGAGGTGATGCCCAAGGTGCAGCCGATCTTCGGCGAGTGGGACGCCTCGCACTACTGGCCCTCCGGCTTCGGCGCCGACGCCGAGGAAGCCGGCGAGGAGGCCCGCACGACGAGCAAAGAGCCAGCGCCCGCGTTCGGCGACTAGAGCGTGTCTGAAAAATGTTCGAACCATCGTTCCGTGGCTGGTCGTGAGGCCTCTTCTCACCCTCGCCACGCGTGGGAGGGGCCGCCGAAACCGGCAATCCAATGCGGGCTACGGCCGCC
>Ga0207416_1000730_pt1 | contig 51133 bp, 48 predicted proteins | sample PaiPotPPM11metaG_FD_184107 | JGI IMG/M metagenome (GOLD analysis project Ga0207416, IMG submission 184107) | Iron sulfur acid spring bacterial and archeal communities from Banff, Canada, to study Microbial Dark Matter (Phase II) - Paint Pots PPM... ... | reverse complement strand
GGTTTGGGATACTCAAACTGCGCCCCGGCCTCCGGCATCTCCCACGAGCCGTCTATGAACCACTCAATATACCGGCGACCGCGCGCTTGCGCACCCTGCGATTCCAACGTAGGAGGCGCCGGTTGGTCCCTCCCAGCCGGGGAAGGATAAATTGTCCGATTTGGTGACCCGTGGATGAGGCGCGCTACGCGGCCGCCGGCGTCGATATCGATGCCGGCAACCGCATGGTGGAATTGATCAAGCCGTTAGTGCGCGGGACCGCGCGCGCGGGGGCAAACGCCGAGATCGGCGGATTTGGCGGCCTATTCGATCTCAAGGCCGCCGGTTACAGCGATCCGATCCTGGTCGCCGCCAACGACGGCGTTGGCACCAAGGTCAAGATTGCGATCGAAACGTCCCGCCATGACACGATCGGCATCGATCTCGTCGCCATGTCGGTCAACGACCTCGTGGTACAGGGTGCCGAGCCCTTATTCTTTCTCGACTATTTCGCCTGCGGCAAGCTCGATCCGGCCGTCGGCGTAGAGGTAGTGAAGGGCATCGCCGCCGCATGCCGCGAGACCGGCTGCGCGCTGATTGGCGGCGAGACCGCGGAAATGCCGGGGGTCTATCAGGGCAACGATTACGACCTTGCCGGATTCGCCGTGGGCGCTGTGGAGCGGACAAAGCTGCTGCCGCGGCAAGATATCGTGCCTGGCGACGTCGTGATCGGGCTGGCATCAACCGGCGTTCACTCGAATGGATTTTCGCTGGTCCGCCGCGTCGCCGCCGCGGCCGGATTGACCTGGGATAAGCCCGCCCCGTTCGACCCCTCGCGCAGCCTCGGCGAGGCGCTGCTGACGCCGACGCGACTCTATGTGCGATCGTGCCTTGCGGCGATCCGCCGAACCAAAGCAGTCAAAGCGCTCGCCCACATCACCGGCGGCGGCTTCATCGACAACATCCCACGCGTGCTGCCAAAAAACCTTTCCGTCTCGATAGATCTCGATCGCGTACCGGTGTTGCCCGTATTCAAGTGGCTCGCGGCAAGCGGCAAGATCAGCGAAGCCGAGATGCTGCGCACCTTCAACTGCGGCATCGGCATGGTGGCCGTGCTCGATCCGGCTGCGGCGACGGCCGCGAGCGAATGCTTCGCAGCGAGCGGCGAGACAGTCGTGCAGCTCGGCGAAATCGTCGCGGCGCACGGCGAGGCTCAAATCGGTTTTCGCGGGCATCTCGACCTGACGTGGTGAGCGGATGAGCAAGAAGCGCGTCGCCGTGCTTATTTCCGGCCGCGGATCGAACATGGCGGCGCTGATCGAGGCGGCAAAGGCACGGGACTATCCAGCCGAGATCGCGCTCGTGGTCTCGAACCGGCCCGATGCGTCAGGCCTTGCCCGCGCACAAGAGGCAGGCGTGACGACCGAGATTGTCGATCACCGGACATTTGGCGAGGATCGCGCGGCATTCGAGCGCGCGCTCGATGCGCGGCTTCAAGCGCACCGCATCGATCTCGTCTGCCTCGCCGGTTTCATGCGGCTGTTGACGCCATGGTTCGTCACGCGCTGGAGCGGCCGCATGCTGAACATTCATCCGGCGCTATTGCCGCAATTCAAAGGGCTTCACACGCATCGCCGCGCGCTTGAGGCCGGCCTAAAACGGCACGGTGCAACCGTCCACTTCGTCGTGCCGGAAATGGATTCAGGGCCGATAGTCATGCAGGACTCGGTGCCGATCGTCGAAGGTGACACTGAAGAGACACTCGCTGCGCGCGTGCTGGAGATCGAGCACCGGATTTATCCACAGGCCCTGCGTCTGGTGGCCGAAGGGCGAGTTACTCTCGACGCCGACAGCCGCCGCTGAGAGCAAAAAAACCCGGGCGCTACAGCGGGGGCTATGAGAACCGGGATGTTCTGAATTGTGCTCACGCGACCTTGAGATTTTCCGCCGACGTCCTGCCGCGGTTGGTCACGAGCTCGTACTCGACTTCTTGGCCGTCATTGAGTGTGCGCAGTCCTGCACGCTCGACGGCTGAGATATGAACAAACACGTCCTTGTCGCCGCTCGCCGGCTTGATGAACCCGTAGCCCTTCGTCGGATTAAACCACTTGACGGTGCCTTTCTGCATCGTCTGTCTCCTTAGTGAGTCCCAGGTCAGCGAAGACGCAAGAAGCAGCCGCTGCACATCGCGTGCAGATGCCGCGGTTCGCGCCACAAGCCAGATTTTGGGGAAAGTCCGAAACGATCATGTCGCCAAGACAGCACCGACCGGATGGCCAAAATCCGATTGCCGACGAAGCAGGCCCGAAAAATACGGCGCAAGCATGACTATAATACGTCACCCTCGATGCCGGAATAGTGAGTCATTCAATAACGTAACGATCGTCTGTTGCGTGATCGTTGCGATCACACTCTCGCGTCAAGAAAAAATCCACGATGTGATGGCGATCACCGCAAACAGCAAAGCCTATGGGCCGCCCGCCTCTTCGCCGGCGGAACCGCCGTGCGCTTGCGACAGTGCAACGCTCCGCCATAACCCGCCCGCGGCAATGACGAGCAGAACGCCTGCGCCCGCCGCGGCGAATTCAGTCTGGCGGGCAAATTTTTCGCCAAGCGCGGCCGTTACATAACCCGATACCGCCGGATCGGTCGCGATGACCTCGCCGGCAATCCAGCCAAGCAAGGCCGCGCCGGCCCACACCAAGATCTGGAAACGGTCGAGCAGCGCCATGATGAGGGCTGCACCGGCGACAATGATCGGAATGGAGGCGATCAAGCCGATTGCAAGCAACGCGAGATTACCCATCGCGACAGCCGCGACGGCGATGACGTTGTCGAGGCTCATGACAATATCGGCCACCACGACAATCCTCACCGCGCGCCAAAGATGCGCGACGGCCTCGATTTTATTCTTGTCGGCATTCTCAGGCACGACCAGTTTGGCTGCGACATAAATCAGCGCCAAGCCGCCGACCAGCTTCAGGTATGGCAGCAACATGAGCTGCGCGACGACGCCTGTGAAAATGAGGCGAAGCATCACGGCGGCGCCGGCGCCGATCAGCAGTCCCCAGAAGCGCTGCGGTTGCGGCAGGCTCCGGCAGGCCATCGCAATCACGACCGCGTTGTCGCCCGACAGCAGAATATTGACGAAAATAATCTGCAGCACGGCAGCCCAGAATGCCGCGCTGCCCATATCGTTGATGCTGGCGTGGAGCATGCCGCTCCACAGTGAGGGATTTAGATATTGCGCGATCGAACCCACCGTCGCTCCTTAAAGATGCAAGCGACGAGGCGGGCGCACGGCCTTAGCCGACGATCTCGTTGCCGGCAAAAAACTGGGCGATCTCTTTCTCCGCGTTATCTGCCGCATCGGAGCCGTGCACCGAATTTTCCCCAATCGACTTGGCGAGAACCTTGCGGATGGTGCCAGGCGCAGCCTTGGCCGGATCGGTTGCGCCCATCAGATCGCGATAGGCCCCGATCGCGTTTTCACCTTCGAGCACCTGCACGACGACCGGACCGGAGATCATGAAATCGACCAGCTCGCCGAAGAACGGCCGCTGCCGATGCACTGCATAAAATGTCTCGGCTTGCTCGCGGCTCATTCGCACGCGTTTTTGCGCCACGATGCGCAATCCCGCCTTTTCGATCATCGCGTTGATGGCGCCGGTCAAGTTCCGGGCCGTCGCGTCGGGTTTGATGATCGAAAACGTACGCTCGATCGCCATCAGATCGTCCTTTTATGATTGCGAAATCGTTGCGGAAACCGCGGCGGCTTATAGCCTTCACTTATCGTCACGGCAAGGCGACGGCGGCATTGCGTGAATGCGTGATGAACGTCATGTCGATGGCCGGTTCACCTTGATAAATCGGCGCTAAATCGCGTCCTCAGCGCCGGTTCAGTCGAGGTCTCTAAGATCGGGAGCATGAACCGAAAGGCTAGTCGGTCCGACCAAAACATAGCCGCGTGAGAACGCTGATCAAACCAAGGAGAAGTCAAATGTTGCGCAAAACAATCCTCGCTCTCGCAACGACTGTTACGCTCGGCGCCGTCGCGCTCGCTCCGAGTTCCGCATCCGCCCACTGGGGCGGCTGGCATGGCGGCTGGCATGGCGGCTGGCACGGTGGCTGGCACGGTGGCTGGCACGGTGGCTGGCATGGACCCGTGTTCCGCATTTACGCCGGCCCCGGCTATGGCGGCTGCATGGTTCGCCGCTGGGTGTACACGCCCTACGGACCGGCGCTGCGCTGGGTCAACGTCTGCTATTGATCGGGTTACGCGTCAGCAATCTGAAACGATGAACCCCGGTTTCGCCTGAGGCCGGGGTTCTCGCATTTACAGCGGAGCCTTGACCTTTCTGCAGAGGTCAGGCGAGGTCGAAGCGATCGAGGTTCATCACCTTGGTCCACGCCGCCACGAAGTCCTTGACAAACTTCTCCTTCGAATCCGCGCACGCATAGACTTCCGCGAGGGCGCGCAGCTGCGAGTGCGAACCGAAGATGAGGTCAACACGCGTGCCGGTCCACTTGACCTCGTTCGTCTTCCGGTCGCGCCCTTCGTACACGCCGTCGGAGCCGGTGGCCGGCTGCCACTGCGTGCCCATGTCCAGCAGGTTGACGAAGAAGTCGTTCGTCAGCGTCTCGGGCTTCTTGGTGAAGACGCCGTGCTTGGACTGTCCGGCGTTGACGCCGAGAACGCGCAGGCCGCCGACGAGAACTGTCATCTCAGGCCCGGTCAGCGTCAGCAGTTGCGCCCGATCCACCAATGCCTCCTCAGGCAACATGAACTGCTTGCCGCGGAGATAGTTGCGGAAACCGTCGGCGACCGGTTCGAGCGGAGCGAAGGAGTCGACGTCGGTCTGATCCTGCGACGCGTCCATGCGCCCCGGCGTGAAGGGAGCCTTCACGTCGTGCCCGGCCGCCTTCGCAGCCTTCTCGATCGCGGCGTTGCCGCCGAGAACGATCAGGTCGGCGAGCGAGACCTTCTTGCCGTCGGTGGCCGAGGCGTTGAACTCCTTCTGGATCGCTTCGAGCTTCGCAAGCACTGTCGCGAGCTGCTTCGGCTGATTGACGTCCCAATCCTTCTGCGGCGCGAGGCGAACGCGCGCGCCGTTCGCTCCGCCACGCTTGTCGGAGCCGCGGAACGTCGACGCCGACGCCCAGGCGGTCGAGACCAGCTGCGAAACCGTAAGGCCGGACGCGAGGATCTTGGCCTTCAGAGCCGCAATGTCCTGCTCCCCGATCAGCGGATGATTCACCGTGGGGATCGGGTCCTGCCATGGCAGCGTCTCCGTCGGCACAAGCGGGCCGAGGTAGCGCACGATCGGGCCCATGTCGCGATGGGTCAGCTTGAACCACGCGCGGGCAAACGCGTCTGCGAACTGATCCGGATGCTCGTAGAAGCGCCGCGAAATCTTCTCGTAGGCCGGGTCCATCCGCAGCGAGAGGTCCGTGGTCAGCATGGTCGGCACATGCTTCTTCGACTTGTCGTGGGCGTCCGGGATCGTGGCAGCGCCGCCTTTCGCCTTCCACTGAGGCACACCGGCCGGGCTCTTCGTCAGCTCCCATTCGTTGTTGAACAGGTTGTCGAAGAAGTGATTGCTCCACTTCGTCGGTGTCTGCGTCCAGATTACTTCGGGGCCGCCAGTGATGGTGTCACCCCCGAAGCCCGTGCCGTGTTTGCTCTTCCAGCCGAGACCCATATCCTCGATGGCGGCGCCTTCCGGCTCCGGGCCGATCAGTGACGGATCGCCGGCGCCATGGGCTTTGCCGAAGGTGTGGCCACCGGCAATCAGCGCGACCGTCTCCTCGTCGTTCATCGCCATGCGGAAGAACGTTTCGCGGATGTCCCGGGCCGCCGCGACCGGGTCCGGCTTGCCGTTCGGCCCTGCCGGATTCACGTAGATCAGGCCCATCTGCACCGCGCCGAGCGGATTCTGGAGCTGGCGTTCGCCGCTGTAGCGTTCGTCCCCCAGCCACGTCCCCTCGGGACCCCAGTAGAGCTCTTCGGGCTCCCAGACATCGGCACGGCCGCCGCCGAAACCGAACGTCTTGAAGCCCATCGAGTCGAGGGCGACGTTGCCGGCGAGAATCATAAGGTCGGCCCAGGAGATTTTCCGGCCGTACTTCTGCTTGATCGGCCACAGCAGCCGGCGCGCCTTGTCGAGGTTCGCGTTGTCCGGCCAAGAGTTCAGCGGCGCGAAGCGCTGCTGGCCGGCGCCGGCGCCGCCGCGGCCGTCGGCGATGCGGTACGTGCCCGCGCTGTGCCACGCCATGCGGATGAACAACGGCCCGTAGTGGCCAAAGTCGGCCGGCCACCAGTCCTGCGATTCCGTCATCAACGCATGCAGGTCCTTGATCACGGCGTTCAGGTCGAGGCTCTTGAACTCCTTGGCGTAGTCGAACGCCTCGCCCATCGGATCGGACAGGGCGGAGTTGTGGTGGAGAACCTGAAGGTCCAGCTGGTTCGGCCACCAGTCACGATTCACCCTGGCCAAGGATGTGCGTCGCCCGCCCGAAAACGGGCACGTGGTCGTGTCATCCATATTGCCTCCTGTCGTGGTCTGCATGCTTTCCACCCTGTGTTCGCCATGACAGTCGCCACAGGGTTGATCAATCGAGATTGCGAGCGCCGCTGGGACGGGTCGTTCCCTCGGCACCCGCACAATGACACAGCGAGGCGCTGTTCGACAATCTTGCAGCGGTATGGCTGATGCCGCATGGACCCTACTGACTTGCAGGTCTGCATTGCCGAATGCGGGGCGTCTGGCTAGTTTTTGGAGACTTGTTTTGATTTAGCCGGCTTTTTCTTGACGGCCTGCGGCGGCGGCGCTGGCGCTGCGACGCGGTCCATTTCCATGAGCCGCCCGCGCTCGAAGCGATAGATACCCGGGCGCGGGCCGCTCTGATACGTCAAGGCTGCGGTACGATCGCCGTTCGGATTCTTGCCGATTTCGACATTGGAAGGCGCTCCTGCCCGATAGACTACCTCGCATTCGCTCATGCCAAGCGCTACGGCCTCGCCCAGCAAGGACGAACTATCCGGCGCAGTTACTGGAGCTCCCGCCGGGCTCGCGATTTGATTGCCGCTCTGAGCTTGCGCCGACGCCGCCGGAGGCAGGCAACTGCCATTCGCTTCGACCAGATCGTTCGAAGTAATCGGGCGGTCTCGTCTTGACTCTTGCAAGTCGGAAAAAGTGTATCCACCGGTCTGGCCGGTCAAATAGAGCGGTTTCCTAAACCAGGGCTGGCTCGCGTCCAAGCCCAGATCGCCGCAGCCGCCGAGCACGGCGGCTATCGCCAGCGCGGCCATTGCGCGAAATCGATTTGCGGAAAGCTCCACCCGATCGTCCCTCGCACCCCGGTCAAGGCCGCAGGATGCGCCAGTTTGTGTCGCGATCATGGCGCTCGGCGTTGCCCTATGCTAGCGAGCATCATGCGGCTTTCGCCACCACCCCACAAGCCGTCGAATGAACCGGCTAAAGGTAAAAAACAATGTCAAAACAGGGCTTTGGCGGAATTTCCGGATTGCATCCTCACCATTGCGCATTGTGATCGTTATCACGGACTTTTGCCGGCCTTCTTGCAACAGTTCAGCTTGCGCGTCCGCGTCCTGGAAGGCTTCGCACTGCCGTTTCATAGCTTCGTTGGGGACATTTAATGCACTTGCAATTCGTCGGCTGCGGCGATGCCTTCGGCTCGGGCGGACGGTTCAACACCTGCTTTCATCTCGTCGGCAAGCAAACCAACGCGCTGATCGACTGCGGTGCGACTTCGCTCGTTGCCATGCACAAGCTTGCGATCGAGCGCAATAACATTGAGACCGTTTTCATCTCGCATTTTCACGCCGACCACATCGCCGGTCTGCCGTTTTTCATTCTGGAAGCCAACTACGTCACCAAGCGCACGCGGCCTCTCACCATCGTTGGACCACCCGGACTTAAAACGCGTTTTTCCGAAGTGATGGAATGCGGATTTCCCGGCACCAAGACGATGGAGCTGAGCTTTCCCTTGACGCTGCGAGAACTCGAGATCGGCAAACGCAACGACGTCGGTCACATCCGTGTCACGCCTTATCATGTCGTGCACGACGATCGCGCCGGGCCGTGTCTTGGCTTCCGCTTCGAGGTCGAGGACAAGGTGATCGCATTTTCCGGCGACACCGAGTGGACGGACACGCTGATCGATATTGGGCGCGAGGCCGACCTCTTCATCTGCGAGGCCTTTACCAGGGACAAACCTGTCGCCACCCACATGGCGCTATCGCTGCTTGAACGCCACCTCGACCAGATCCGGCCAAAGCGCCTCGTGCTCACCCATATGAGCGACGACATGCTGGCGCACCGCGCCAAGGTTCCGTACCAGACTGCCGCGGACGGAATGATCGTCGAGGTGTGAGGCGAGCTGCGCGCTTGCCAACTCAATCGCTTATTCGAACCGCATAGCCGCTTATACGAACCGCACCGCGTAGATCGGCGGCAGATGCGCATTGACGAGCTGCCAGCGTTCGCCGCCGTCATCGCTGGTCCACAGTGCGCCGGTGGTCGAGCCCATGGCCAGCAGCTCCCCGCTTTCGTCCACGTCGAGACCGTGCCGGTAGATGAGGTCGTAGGCGTCACGTTGCGGCAGTCCCTCGCGCATCACTTGCCATGTTTTGCCGCCATCGTTCGTTCGCGTGACGCAGAAGGCGCCGTCGCGCGGCATGCGGATCTCGTCCTTGATGGCCGGGACGAACCAAGCCGTCTGCGCATCGCGCGGATGCGCCGCCACCGCGAAGCCGAAATCGTCGCAGGGCAGCGCCAGGCGGGTCCAATGAGCGCCGGCATCGGGAGAGCGATAGATGCCGGCATGGTGCTGCATCCACATGACATCGGGCGCCGCGGCACAGCGCACGACGCGATGCGGATCCTGAATCGCGCTGTCCTCGGCCTGCTCCGGCGGCACATAAGGCGCAACGAGCCCCTTGCCGAGAACCGACCAGCGCGCGCCGTCGTCGCTCGTCTCCCATACGCCGCCGCAGGAAATCGCCGTGAAGACGCGATCCGGATCGCGCGGATCGGGCAATATGCTGTGAATCCCGGCATCGTCGTAGCCGCCGCCGAACCAGCGTGCACGCTCCGGCACATCCCACAACGCGCGCATGAGCTGCCAGCTTTCGCCGCGATCATCGGACCGGAACAGACCAGCCGGAATGGCGCCCATCCACAGCCGGTCCGGGTGATGCGACCCGCCGCCGTCGAGCGTCCAGATCTGGAATATCGACGGACTTCCCGGCGTGTCGGCGGGAAAAGCCGGAGCGGGCAGTTCGCGCCAGGTGCGGCCGTCGTCGTCCGAACGGTGCAGCTTGGGCCCGAAGTGGCCTAGCTTGAGCGCCGCATAAATCACTCCGCCGGCCTGGCGCAGAACGTTGGTCACCGGATTTCCGGCAAACCCGATCAGGTTCGCACTCCAGCCCGCGCGCTGACGCTCGAGCCTGAACAGCCCCTTGCGCGTTGCCACCAGCAAACGATCGCTCATGATTGCGTTACTCCTCACGCACTTCGATTACCCGCCCGAAAGCGCCTGCATCACGTAGAGCTTCGTATCGCCGCTGACAGGGCGCGACAAAGCCAGATCGTGCTTAAGCCGCTCGCCGTCGGCGAAGATGCAGACGTGTTTGCGCAACTTGCCCTGGTCATCGAGCACATAGCCGCGCACGTGCGGCTGCGCGGCGAGCAGATTGCTTAAAACCTCGCCGACCGTCACGCCGAACGCCGATAACGGGCCGTCAGGCACGAGGTTGCGCAGGTGACTGGTGAAATGGATTTCGGCCATCGCCGTCTCTCATTACACGTTTGCCCTTCCTACCCTGCCCGCTTGCGGCGGAGCAATTAGGGAGGGGTCAGCGCCGCTTCGATCGCCGCCAAGGCGGCGGCCGCCTTCGACGCATCAGGACCGCCGGCCTGCGCCATGTCCGGGCGCCCGCCGCCGCCCTTGCCGCCGAGCACTTCCGCACCCTTGCGCACCAGATCGACGGCATTGAAGCGGCCAATAAGATCGTCGGTAACGCCGACCACAATGCCGGCCTTGCCGTCGCCAGTGATGCCGACAATGGCGACGACGCCGGAGCCGACCGTCTTCTTGCCCTCGTCGGCGAGACTGCGCAGGTCCTTCAGATCGATGCCTTGCACCGCGCGCGCCATGAGCTTCACGTCGCCTACGGTGCGCACGCCATCGGCGCCGTCGCTTGAGCCGCCGCCCATGGCGAGTTTCTTCTTGGCGTCGGAAAGCTCGCGTTCCAGACGCTTGCGCTCGTCGAGCAGGGCGACGACGCGGCTTGGCGCGTCCTCGATCGGCACGCGCAATTCGGACGCCGTCGCCTTGGCAAGACGCGCGAGATTGTTGGCGTTGGCGCGGGCCGCCTGCGCCGTCAGCGCCTCGATGCGGCGGACACCGGACGCAACTCCAGAATCACTCAGGACCGAAATGAGGCCGATGTCGCCGGTGCGGTAAACATGCGTGCCGCCGCACAGTTCGACCGACCAGCCCATCGTGTTGCCGCCGCCTTCACCCATGGCAACGACGCGAACCTCATCGCCGTACTTCTCGCCGAACAAAGCACGCGCGCCCGAGGCGATGGCGTCGTCGCGGCTGAGCAGCCGGGTGATGACCGGAGCGTTTTGCAGCACGATATCGTTGGCAATATCCTCGACACGCTCGATCTCGTCGGCGCTCATCGGTTTTGGATGCGAAAAGTCAAAGCGCAGGCGGTCCGGCGCAACCAGCGAGCCCTTTTGCGCGACGTGGTCGCCGAGGACCTGGCGCAACGCTTCGTGCAACAAATGCGTTGCCGAATGGTTTTTCCGGATCGTGGCGCGCCGCCGGTGATCGACCTCAAGGGCAACTGGGGTGCCGACATTCAGCGTGCCGTCCTCGACAGTGCCCAGATGCACGAATACGTCGCCGAGATGCTTTTGCGTGTCGGTCACCGTGAAACGCACACCCTCGCCCGTCATTGAGCCGGTATCGCCGACCTGGCCGCCGGATTCGCCATAGAACGGCGTCTGATTCAAAACGACTGCGCCGCTCTCACCTTTTCTCAGCGAACTGACTTCCTTGCCGTCGCGCACCAGCGCGGAAACGAAACCTTCGGCGCTTTCGGTCTCGTAGCCGAGGAATTCGGTGCCGCCGGTTTTTTCGCGCAATGCAAACCACACGGCTTCATCGGCGGCCTCCCCTGAGCCCGCCCATGACGCGCGTGCCTTGGCGCGCTGCTGTTCCATCGCGTCGGTGAATGCCGCTATATCGACGCCGATGCCGCGCGGCTTCAGCGCGTCCTGCGTCAGATCGAGCGGAAAGCCAAAGGTGTCGTACAGCGTGAACGCGGTCACGCCGTCGAACATGTCGCCTTTCTTGAGCGACTTGCTCGCCTCGTCGAGAATCGCCAGCCCGCGCTCGAGCGTGCAGCGGAAGCGGGTCTCCTCGAGCTTGAGCGTCTCGGTGATCATGGCCTCGGCGCGATGCAATTCCGGATAGGCCTGGCCCATCTCGCGCACCAGCAGCGGCACGAGCTTCCACATCAGCGGTTCTTTGGCGCCGAGCAATTCGGCGTGGCGCATGCCGCGGCGCATGATGCGGCGGAGCACATAGCCGCGACCCTCGTTCGACGGCAGCACGCCGTCGGCAATCAGGAACGCCGAGGCGCGCAGATGATCGGCGATGACGCGATGCGAGGCTTTCTGCTCGCCCTCGGGATCGACGCCGGTGAGATCGGCAATCGCTTCGATCAACGCCACGAACAGATCGATCTGGTAATTGTCATAGGTGCCCTGAAGCACCGCGGCCATGCGTTCGAGCCCCAAGCCGGTGTCGATCGACGGGCGCGGCAGGTCGAGCCGCTTGCCGCCGGCAAGCTGCTCATATTGCATGAAGACGAGGTTCCAGATTTCGGTGAAACGATCGCCCTCGGCTTCCGGGCTGCCGGGCGGGCCGCCCCAGACCTGCTCGCCGTGATCGTAAAAGATTTCCGAGCATGGGCCGCACGGACCGGTATCGCCCATCGCCCAGAAATTGTCGGAGCCGGCAATGCGGACAATCTTCTTATCGGGAAGACCGGCGATCTTCTTCCACAGCTTGAACGCCTCGTCGTCGTCAATATAGACGGTGACCATCAGGCGCTCCGCCGGCACGCCGTACTCCTTCGTCACCAGCTTCCAGGCCAGCTCGATGGCGCGCTCCTTGAAATAATCGCCGAACGAGAAGTTGCCGAGCATCTCGAAGAAGGTGTGGTGGCGCGCGGTGTAGCCGACATTGTCGAGGTCGTTGTGCTTGCCGCCGGCGCGCACGCATTTCTGCGCCGTGACCGCGCGCGCATAGGGGCGCTTTTCCAGGCCGGTGAAGACGTTCTTGAACTGCACCATGCCGGCGTTGGTGAACATCAACGTCGGATCGTTGCGCGGCACCAGCGGCGAAGAGGCCACCACTTCGTGCCCCTCGCGGGCGAAGAAGTCGATAAATTTCGACCTGATGTCGTTGACGCCGCTCATAATGGTGCAACTGTCTAAAGGGCCCGCGCTTTCCTGTCCAGGAAAGCGCGATTGAAGCGATCCGGCAAAGCATATAAGCGCTCTTGGTCCGGCGCGCCCATTTAGAGATGGCAATGAACGATCAAGCGACCTTCCTCCCCACCACGCTCGAAGCGCGGCTGCGGGCGGGCCGATTCGTCATCACCACGGAACTGGCGCCGCCGGTGTCCTGTGACGCTGACGATCTGCGGCGGAAGGCGGCGCCGCTCAATGGGCTCACCGACGCGGTCAATGTGACCGATGGCGCCGGCGCCCGCGCCCATATGAGCGCGCTGGCCGCCGCGTCCATCCTTCTCGACATGGACATCGAACCGATCCTGCAAATCACCTGCCGGGACAAGAATCGCATTGCGCTCCAGAGCGAAATGATGGGCGCCGCGGCGCTTGGTATCCGCAATCTTCTCTTGCTCACCGGCGACGACCCGAAGGCCGGCGATCAGCCCGACACCAAGCCGGTGTTCGACATCGATTCGAAAACGCTGATCGAAACGGCACGCCGGCTGCGCGACGAGGGCACGCTGCCGACCGGCCGCAACGTCGACGGCAAGGCGGCATTCTTCATCGGCGCCGCCGACATGCCGGTCGATCCGCCCGCGGGCTGGCAGCCGAACTCGCTGCTCGGCAAGATCAAATCGGGCGCCCAGTTCGCCCAGACGCAGTTCTGCTTGGATGCCGCGATCGTGCGCCGCTATGTCGGCGCGCTCGAAAGCGCCGGCGTCACAAAGCAGCTTTCAATTCTCATCGGCGTCAATCCGCTGCGCTCGGCAAAGTCGGCGAAATGGATGAAAAGCCACCTGTTCGGCACCATCATCGCGGACGCGCTCATCGCGCGGATGGAAAAGGCCTCAGACCCGGCGCGCGAGGGTGTGCACATCTGCGTCGAACTGATCGAGGAGCTTTCGACCATTCCCGGTGTCGCCGGGGTCCACATCATGGCGCCGGGCAACGACGCGGCGATACCCGGAGTCATCGCCGCGGTGCGATCGCGCGTCAAAAAAGCCGCCATTTGACTACCGCGCCGACTCCTCCACGGTGCGGATATTGACCTCCGACTTCAGCGTGTGGTGCACCGGGCACTTGTCGGCGATTTCCATGAGCCGGGCGCGCTGCTCAACGCCAAGTTCGCCTTCGAGCATGATCTCGCGGTCGATATGGTCGATCATTCCCTCCTTGGTTTCGCACTCGGCGCAATCGGTTGCGTAAATCCTGTAGTGCCGGAGACGAACCTGAACGCGCGTCAGCGGAAGCTGCTTGCGATCGGCATAAAGCCGCAGCGTCATCGCCGTGCAGGCGCCGAGCGCTGCAAGCAGGAGATCGTACGGACCCGGGCCGCTGTCGAGCCCGCCGGCTGTCACCGGCTCGTCCGCCACGAGGTGATGCGGGCCGGAGATGATTTCCTGCTGGAATTGGCCGCGCCGCGTCTCGCGCACGATGACGGTGCCAGGCGCGGTGATCTCGGCACTGCTAATATCGGATTGTTCGGCCGGCATGGGCTGCTCCTTAAGCGGGTCGAGGATGCAAACAGTTGCAGCCCTTCGATGCCGAACCGAAACATCCGTCAGCCGAGCAGCCGCCGCCTCAAGCCGCGGCTTCGACGTTTACACGGAAGGGCACAGCGGCGACCACGGCATCGGCCGCCCGCTCCTGGAAATCTGGATCGCCGCGTAACTCGTCGATGGTCCGCGGCGCGGGAAACTTGTCGCCGCTCAGGTCCGACCAATCCGCCGCAGCGAATTCCAAGATCTTGGCTGCCTCGGCAATGGCCTCGTCGATTGTGTCGCCCGCGGTAAATACGCCGGGCAAATCGGGAAAGGACACGCCATAGCAGCTGTCCGCGTCCTTGTGGATAAGAGCAATGTAGTGGGCCATTTCGTTTGCTCGCTCAATCCTTTTCCCAGCCGACATCCCGATATATGGCGCGCACAGTCCCAATCGGAAGATCACGCTTCGGATGCGGAATGATAACGCGCCGCCGCAGAATACGGTGAACGTATTTATGATGCGACCCGGAAACTGACACGAGTTCGAAGCCCTCCCGTTCCAGTCGCCAAACAATATCACGGCTGTCCTTTAGCAAGCATCCGCCTCCACCCGACGCACGCTATCTGCCCAACTCCCGCATCGCCGCATCGAGCCCCTCGATCGTCAGCGGATACATCCGCGAGCCCATGAGCTGGCGCATCAGGCGGATCGAGGCCGTCGTCTCCCACTCATGCTCGGCGACAGGATTGAGCCAGACGCAGGACGGATAGGTGGCGAGAACGCGCTGCATCCACATTTGGCCGGCTTCTTCGTTGAAGTGCTCGACCGAGCCGCCCGGCGCCACGATCTCATAAGGCGACATCGCCGCGTCGCCGACGAAGATCACCTTGTAATCGTGCGGATAGGTGTGCAGCACGTCCCAGGTCGGCGTCGTTTCGGTCCAGCGCCGCGCATTCTCTTTCCACACTTTCTCGTACAGGCAGTTGTGGAAGTAGAGGTGCACCATGTGCTTGAACTCGGCGCGCGCCGCCGAGAACAATTCTTCCGTCGCCTTGACGTGCCAGTCCATCGAACCGCCGATGTCGAAGAACAACAGCACTTTGATGGTGTTGTGCCGCTCCGGCCGCATCAGGATGTCGAGATAGCCCTTGTGCGCGGTGCCTTTGATGGTGCCGTCGAGATCGAGCTCCTCCGGCGCGCCGGTGCGCGCGAATTTGCGCAAGCGGCGCAGCGCGATCTTGATGTTGCGCGTGCCGAGATCGACGTCGCCGTCGAGATCCCTGAACTCGCGCTTGTCCCACACCTTCACCGCGCGGAAATTGCGGTTCGTGTCCTGGCCGATGCGCACGCCTTCGGGATTGTAGCCGTAGGCGCCAAATGGCGACGTGCCGGCGGTGCCGATCCATTTCTTGCCGCCCTGATGACGACCGCGCTGCTCGGCGAGCCGCTGGCGCAGCGTTTCCAGAAGCTTTTCAAGACCGCCCATGGCCTCGATCTGCTGCTTCTCCTCTTCGGTGAGAAATTTTTCCGTCAGCTTCTTGAGCCACTCGACCGGAATCTCGGCAGCGAGCGCTTCCTCGACGAGGTCGAGGCCTTTGAAGACGTGGCCGAACACGCGGTCGAACTTGTCGAGATTGCGCTCGTCTTTCACCAGCGCGGCGCGCGACAGGTAGTAGAAAGACTCGACCCGCCGGCCGGCCAAATCCTTCTCCATCGCCTCCATCAAGGTGAGGTATTCGCGCAGCGTCACCGGCAATCCGGCCGCTTTGAGCTCATGGAAGAAGGTCGCGAACATTGCGGCAGTCTACTTCGCGGTGCCCAGCTTCGTCCTGCGCAGAAGATGCGCGCCGCAGTGGGCTCCCCGCTATGAGTACGACGTCCGAACCGCTGCATTTAAAGGACTCAAGTCTCCAACTCCTTGATAAAATTGTATTTTCAATAATTGTGGAATATCTAAAGATATATCTTGCGCTATAGCATAGAATGATCTATCTAAAGATATATCTTTTTAACAAGGAGAACTACCTAATGCACGGACACTGCGAATCTCATGGCGGCCGATGGGCCGCGGGGCGCCATCACCGCCGCGGCCGCTTCGGCGGCTTTGGCTTTGGCGGACGCCATGGCGGGGGCATGAACCCCGACGACATGCGCGCCGGACGGATGCTGGCGCAGGGCGACCTGCGATTGATCGCGCTCGCCTTCATCGCCCAGGAACCGCGCCACGGCTACGAGATCATCAAGCTCGTCGAGGAGAAAACCGGCGACTGGTACTCACCGAGCCCCGGCATTGTCTATCCGACGCTGACCTACCTCGAGGAAGCGGGCTACGTCATCGCCTCGACCGAAGGCGCAAAGAAGCTCTACGCCATCACCGACGAAGGCCGCGCCTATCTCGAATCCAACCGCGATGTGGTCGATGCGGTGCTCGACCGCCTCGGCGCCATCGGCGAGCGCGTCAACCGCTTCCAACGCGCCGAGCGCAGTGAACGCGGCAGCCGCCGCACGCTCCCTGCCCTCGTCGAGGCCGCGTTCGATCATCTGCGCGACACGGTCGGCAAGCGCCTGGAAAACGACGCCGAGGCCGAATCGCGTCTGGTTGAAATCCTGGCCCGCGCCGCGACCGAGTTGCAGCAGCGCGGTTGAGACACGCCGCTACGATGTGGTGGCTGCGGCCTCCGGCGTGCGCACATGCTCCGGTCTAATGCCAAGGCCCAGTAGCCGCGCCGGGATGCGCCGCAGAACGGGAAAAATCCCGAACAGCTTGAACAGCAACGGCGGCTTCGGCCACCGCTGGCTCGCCAGCACGCGGGTGATGATCCGCTTCTGGATCGTGAGCTGCATCCACTGCGTGAAGCGCACCGGCAGCATACGCCGCTTCTGGATGGCGTGAAGATCATTATCCGTCACGCTGCCGTTCCTGAGCGGCGCAGCGAGCCGGTTGGCGGCGGCAACCGCATCCTGCACGGCGATATTGACGCCGACGCCGCCGATCGGCGACATCGCATGCGCGGCATCGCCGATGCAGATCAGGCCGGGCCGCCACCATTGCCGCAGCCGATCGACGGCGACGGTCAGGAGCTTGATGTCGTCCCAACTCTTCAATTCGCTGACGCGGTCGGCGAGGAACGGCGACATCTCCACGACCGATTCGCGGAATGCATCGAGGCCCCTCGCCTTCACCTGCTCGATACCGCCCTTGGGAATGACGAAGGCGCATTGCCAGTAATCGCCGCGGTCGAGCATGACCATCATCTTGCCGGCCTCGACGTGCCCGAAAGTATCGGTGTCGTCGCCGTCCCTCCGCGTGATGCGAAACCACAACACGTCCATCGGCGCGCCGTAATCGTCGCTCTTTAATCCGGCCTGCTCACGCACGGTCGAATGCCGGCCGTCGCAGCCGACGACCAGGCCGGCGCGGATCGTCAGCACTCCGTCCGGCGTGCTCGCGCGCAATCCGACGACACGGCCGCCCTCTTCGATCAGCTCGGTTGCCTCCGCCTTCATGTGCAAATCGAATGTCTTGTAGCGTTTGCCGTGCGCGGCAAGAAAATTGAGAAAGTCCCATTGCGGCATCAGGGCGACGTATTTGCAGTGCGTCGGCAGGTGGGTGAAATCGGCCATCGCCACGCGCTCGGCGCCAATTTGCGCACTGAGCTTTTCGATTTTCTGGTGTGGCATTTTGAGGAACTGATCGAGCAAGCCAAGCTCATACATCAGTTCGAGCGTCGACGGGTGCACGGTATCGCCGCGAAAATCGCGAAAAAAATCAGCATGCTTTTCCAGCACCACGACATCGACGCCGGCGCGCGCCAAGAGAAAGCCAAGCATCATTCCGGCCGGTCCGCCGCCGGCGATGCAGCACTTTGTGGTGAGCGTAGCGTCCGCCATCAAAATCAATCCGAATGACAATGCCTTGCGGCAGCAAGCAGGAAGGTTCAATCTTACCGCAATCGTTCAACTCGAACGCGGACCGCCATGGGCGGGTTCCGAGTACACCCAAGCATAGCAACGCCGGCCGGAGGCAGGAATGTTTTCGAAAATCAATCATGTCGCCATCGTCAGCGAGAACTATGCGAAGTCGGCGCAGTTCTATCAGGCCGTCTTCGGCATGCGCACGTCGGAAAGGACACGTCCGGGCCGTGCGCTCACGGTGGGCGACGGCTATGTCGGCCTCAACATCAATCCGCGGCGCGCCGGGCGATCGGCCGGCCTCGACCATTTCGGCATCGAGGTGGAAGACGCGGAAACCGCGTTCGACCGCATTCGCAAGAGCTATCCAAGCGTGAAGTGGCTCAAGCGTCCATCCAACCGCCCGTTCGCCGGCATCTCCACCCACGATCCGGACGGCAATATGTTCGACATTTCGCAAAAGAACATGAGCAACCGCACCTCGGTTTACCGCGAACAGGAGGCCGGCAGCGAGATCAACCCACGCCACATCAATCACGTGGCTCTGCGCACCATGCGGCCCGACGAGATGACCGAGTTCTATCGCGGCGTATTCGAACTCGCCCCCGCCAACAAAGGCGCCGGTGACCGCAACCATTGTTTGACCGACGGGCACCTGACGCTCGTGATCATGCCGTGGGACATCGCCGACTACGAAGGCACCGGAATTATCACCGCCGGCATGGACCACATCGGCTTCAAGGTTGAAAGCGTGGACCAGCTGAAGGCCGACGTCGAACGCGTCGCCGGCGATAATCCGCTGCTGTCACCGGCCCCGCTCGGGACCGGCGCCGAAGGCAAGGCGCTGCTCGAATTATTCCGCCGTTCATGTCCGCTTGGCCAGCACCAGATGGCCGATTGCGACGGTGTGCTGATTGATGTCGCTGCCGACTAGGACACTTTGGGCGGGCGGATATCCACCACATCGACCCCAACAAGACCGAAATTCGCTGCTATGAGGATAACGGCCGCGGCCTAACGGCAGTGCCGAACTCATTTCTGCCGCAACCGGGGTGCTAGAACCCTAACGTTCGTTGCCGTCCAAGATCATGCGTTTGCCAATCATCCTCGCCGTCCTGATCTCGCTCGCGCCGCTTGATGCGGCGTTTGCACAGCTTTCCGGCACCGGCAATTTTCACATCGTATGGGAAGTGAAGAACCGCTTCCGCCTGTTCCGCAACGAGGCCGATTTCCTGCGCCAGGTCGCGGCAAGCCGCGGCGACGGCGTTCTTGCCGCCGAGCAGCGGCTCGAACATGACTCGGCCGGCTTAGGCTGGGCGAAGGATGTGGTCGGCAACCTTTGCGTCGATGCCCCCGGCAATCTCCTGCTGACCTGCAACCGCGATGGGCAAAATGAGAGCTACCTCAACCCGCAGGACCACCCGGTGGGCGTCGCAATTTCCGGCGACGTGCCGCAGGGCGAGACCTGCGTTTGGAACTTCGATGACGGCGAGGGATCGCTGAAGCAAAGCAGCGCTCCGTGCGAGCAGGAAGTCAAGCTCCGCGTGCGCTACGGGCGAACCACCGTCGCCACGGTCGATATCCCGCTCGGTGACGGCACCGCGCAACGGGTCATTAGCGAAATCGCGGTCCGCGACGTGCTCATCGCCGGCATGGGCGACTCGATCGCGGCCGGCGAAGGCAATCCTGACCGGGCGGTACAGCTCGAAGGCGGGTTTTGCTTCAAGCGCTTCCTGCGCGGCACCGCTGGCGGCCAGTATTACCGGCCAAGCCGCGCCGGCTATACCGAGGATCGCTCGTGCGAAAATGAATCAACAAGTCCGGCCGCCGCGGTCGATTGGGCGCGCCACGGCGCGCGCTGGATGAACCCGGCGTGCCACCGCTCGCTCTATAGCTATCAACTGCGCACCGCGCTCGCGCTCGCGGTCGAGCAACCGCACCTCGCCGTGACTTTCTTGCCGCTCGCCTGCACCGGCGCAACCATCGAAGCCGGCCTATTCGGCACGCAGGCGGCCGACGACTGCCCATGGGTGGTGGGTGTCGACCGCTGCTCGGGGACTGCGCCGGCGCAATTCGGCGAACTCAAGGACCTGATGACTGCCGCGCACCGTCAGGATGCCAAGCGCAATCTCGATTTGCTCCTGCTGACAATCGGCGCCAACGACATCAACTTCGCCGGCCTCCTCGCGAACGTCATTGTCGATGCAACGACCGAGCGGCTCTTGCTCCGGCAGGGCGGTTCGCTCGCCAGCGTCCAGGATGCGCAAAGGAACCTCGACGAGGATTTACCGGAAGAGTTTGCGCGTCTGCGCACCGCGCTCAAACCCTATGTGGACGGCAATCTCGCGCGGGTCGTTTTCGTCTCGTACGCCAATCCGGCTCTGCAAGCGCCGGATACGCCGTGCCCGGGCGGCCGCGACGGCCTGGACGTCCATCCGGCATTTGGAGCGGATGCCGACCGGCTGCGTGCGGCGGCCGCCTTCGTCGACACCAAGTTCTTGCCGAAGATCAAGCTGCTCGCGACCTGCGACGACAACAAGGTGTGTCGTGATCCGATGGCGGATCGCATGACTTTTGTCGATGCCCATCAGCCGGCATTTCAGCGGCACGGCATGTGCGTGCATGCCGCCGACGATCCCGCATTCGATCGCACCTGCTTTTCCCAGACCGGAAATAGTTTTGAACCCGATCTCGCCAAAGCGGCGGACGACCCGATGGCCTGCGCGCGTCCGGCCAGCGACTATCGTCCCTACGCTTCGCGCGCGCGCTGGATCAGGACAGTCAACGACAGCTATTTCACGGCCATGACCTATCCTGAGGGCATGCCGGTGATGTTGAAACCGAGCGACATCCACGACGCGCTCTGGGGCGTGCTCAGCGCCGTCTACGGCGGCGCCGTGCATCCCACCGCCGAGGGCTATGCCGCAATGGCGGACGCTGCACTTCCCGCAGCGCGCGGAGTGCTGGGTTTGCCGGTGCCGCCCGCCGTACAGGTCGCACCACTGCCGCCGCCCTCTGAGCCATCGCCCGCGGCAGCGACCGGACCTGCTCCCACTACACCCGCTGCGCCGACCTTGCCGCGCACGCCGTAATCAAGCTGGCGCGATCAGCGTGGCGTCGGCGCGACGCCGAGCTTCTTCTGCAAGCTCGAAGACGATGTCGTGTATTGGAACACCAGTCGCTTCTCCGGATAGATGTAGTGGTAGGCCTTCTGCGCCATCAGCGCGGCCTCGTGGAACCCGGAAAGGATGAGCTTGAGCTTGCCGGGATACCAGTTGATGTCGCCGATGGCGAAAATTCCCGGCATGCTGGTTTCAAAGCTTTCGGTGTTGACCGGAATAAGCTCGTTGTTCTTGAGCTCAAATCCCCAATTGGCGACCGGACCCAGCTTCATGGTCAGCCCGAAGAACGGCAGCAGCACATCGCAGGCGATATCGGCCATCAAGCCGTCGTTCTTCTTGACGATCGCCTTGTCAATCTTGCCGTCCGCGCCGACCAGCGAAGTGACTTGGCCAAGAACCAGATCGATTTTCCCTTCGTTGACGAGCGCCATCATCTTGTTGACGGAATCGGGCGCCGCGCGAAATTCATTGCGCCGATGCAGGAGCGTCAGGCGGCTCGCCAGGGGCGCAAGGTTGAGCGTCCAGTCCAGCGCGCTATCGCCACCGCCGACGACAAGAACGCGCTTGTCGCGAAAGGTCTCCATCTTGCGCACCGCGTAGTGCACCGTCTTGCCTTCGTAGGGCTCGATACCGGGGATTGGCGGACGCTTCGGCTGGAATGAACCGCCGCCGGCGGCAATGACGACGACCTTGCTCTCGAATACCTTGCCTTGATCGGTCGTGACGCGGAACAGCGGATCGCCGATCTTTTCCACCTTCTCCACCATCTCGCTGAGATGGTATTGCGCATTGAACGCTTTGATCTGGAGCAGCAGCGCGTCGACTAGGCCTTGCGCGCTGGTATAGGGAACGCCCGGAATGTCGTAGATCGGCTTCTCCGGATAAAGCTCCGCGCACTGTCCGCCGATCTTGTCGAGGATGTCGATGAGATGGCACTTCATGTCGAGCAGGCCGAGCTCGAAAACTGCGAACAGCCCGACGGGTCCCGCGCCGATAATAACAACGTCTGTTTTGATCGATTCACTCATGTCGAATTTCTGCTCGTCTTTACGGAATGTGTTGGATGAGGCGGAGTGTCTAGCGCGCTCGCAGCGGCAGGGGAAGAGGACTTACCCGATCAAAGACGGGTGCCGGATATCGTTCCAGCAAACCTCGGATTCGTGCCAGCTAGGCCTGTCGCTCCGGAGTTCGCACGGTCAGCCCGTCAAATTCGTCGCTCACTTTGATCTGACACGACAGCCGAGAATTTGGTTTCACGTCATAGGCGAAATCGAGCATATCCTCTTCCATCGGCGACGGTTCGCCGACTTTTTCTCGCCAGGCGTCCTCGATATAGACGTGACAGGTCGAACAGGCGCAGGCGCCGCCGCATTCCGCCTCGATGCCGGGCACGCCATTCTTGATTGCCGTCTCCATCACCGTTGAACCGTTCTCGCCCTCGACGGTACGAGCCGTGCCCCCGGGATCGATGAAAGTGATTTTGGTCATGGCAAAATGACAAACCGAATGCGCAAGGCCCCACCGCGGCGCGGCAGAAGATCGCCGAGGGCCGATCGGCCCATATTCTATTTATTGGCTTGCGCCGCGCGACGCCAGTGCGCAGGTCGGGATTGGGCTTGACCGATTAGCGATCGCGCAATGCGTCACCCAGACGCGCGGCGATCGCAGCGCTTGCCTCGATCGCGGCGGCCTTCAGATCCTCGACCGCCTCATGACGCTCCACTGCACTGGATGCTCTGATGACGGCCCGCTCCAGCCGCTCGGCGGCCTGCGCCACCCGCCATGCCCCGACGCCCCGGGCTGAACCCATGAGGGTGTGTGCCGCCGCTGCGGCGAGCGCGGGCTCCGCGCCGGCGATCCGCTCAAGCATGATGGCGGTCTGGCGCACAAAAATCTCAAGAATTTCGCGTTCCAGCGCGCGGTCGCCAAGCGTCATGCGGCGCAGATGAGCGTCATCGATGACTGCCGGCTCCTGATCCGAACCGGCCACGCGCGGCAAGCTTGATGCGGTCATGACGTCTCCCCGTCGACCAATTCTTTTCGTTGGACGGGAATGTGCACCGCAAGCGACGAAGACCCGGTGAATCCTGTGCTCACGCAGGGCACCGCCGCGGCCTTGTTTCGCGCCAGTGGTAAGCAAGTCCTTACCCAGGAAGGCCGAACGAACGTTATTCACCGGTCCCAACCGCATGAGCCGAGACAATGGGCTGAAACCTGGCCAATTGACCGCCGTCGGCCCAAAGCTGGCCGCATTGTTGGCACCAGAATGACCGTCGGGATGGTGAGTCATCCGTTAACGATGATTAAAGGGACGTTAGCGGCACCAGTTTTCTTCGATCCGCCAAGCCGATAGGATGGGCTATGGCGCTGTAACTTGCGGGCTGGGGAGCCCCCGGTGCCGCATGAGGATCTAGACGATCACGCGCTCGTGGCGCGGCCTACGTTCTTGGGCCGTCCTAGTCCAGCGTAACACGCGAGGCGACGACCGATATGGCCAACTACCCGAAAAAGTTGATGGATCCGACGGAAGCCGCGCTGTCCGCGATCCAGGAAGCCCTCAACATCAGAGACGAGGAAGATCGCCCGGAGGGCCAATCCGACACCATAGCCGACCCGCCCCCGAGCCCCGACGAGATCCTGCGCCAGACCGAGCCGGCGACGCCGGTATTTGACGACGACTTCGATCGTGACAGCATCGGCACGCGCACCGAGCCGCAGACGCCGCTTGCCGCCAATGACGACCAGCAGTCGATCGGCCAGATTCTACGTGCGCTGCAGCGCCGTCCGGCGCGAACGTCGTATTTCGTCGCCGCCCTGTTTTCCGGCGCCTGGGTTATCGGCTGCCTGGCGCTGTCGTGGGCCTATCTGTCCGATCTGAATGCGACGCTTGGCCCCGGCCATTCGCCGGCTGCCATCATGATCGGTCTCGGCGCTGCGGCGCTGTTGCCTATCATCTTCTTCTTTGGTGTCGCCCACATGGCCTGGCGCGGACAGGAATTGCGCCTGATCACCCAATCGATGGCGCAGGTCGCCATGCGTCTCGCCGAACCCGAAAGCATAGCTCGGGATTCCATCGTCACCGTCGGACAAGCGATCCGCCGCGAGGTCGCGGCGATGGGCGACGGCGTCGAGCGCGCGCTCGCGCGTGCCGGCGAGCTCGAAACGCTGGTGCAGAACGAAGTGGCGGCGCTGGAGCGCACTTATAGCGACAACGAGGTCCGCCTCCGCGGGCTGCTTCAGGATCTTGCCAACCAGCGCGACACGCTTGTCGGTCAGGCCGAACAGGTGCGGTCCGCCATCAATAACGTCCACATCGATTTGACGCAGGACCTTTCCACGATCAGCGATCTCGTCGGCCAGCAGGTCAACGAGGCCGCCCAGCGCATCACCCATTCGCTGGCCGAGAAGGGCGAGCACATCACGCTGGCGCTCGGACAGGTCGGCGACAATATGATTCAACAGCTCAGCCTGCGCGGCGGCGATCTGCTGGTGCGGCTGGAGACCGCGAGCGACGAAACTTCACGGGCGATTTCGACGGCGAGCGATCAGCTCACCTCGAACTTGAACTTCAAGACCGACCACGTCGGCGAGGACTTCGCTGAAATCGTGACCGGCCTCGAAGACATGATGACATCGCGGCTCGACAGCGTTGCCGAGCAATTCTCCGAAAAGTCGCTGGCGATCGTCGATACCATGATCGGACGCTCGCAGGAGGTTGCCGATCTCGTTGCCGGCCGCGCGCAAGAGCTTTCCGAGGCAATCGTCGACACGTCGAGCCAGATTGCCGAAACGATCGCGAGCCGCGCCGATGAGGTCAACAGCACGCTGAAGGCCACGGGCGAGTCGCTTATCCTCGACCTCAATCTGCGCGGCGGCGACGTTGCGAAAAAGCTCGAGCAGACAGGCACCCGCATCACCGACACGCTGGTGGCACGCAGCACCCACGTAACCGATACGCTGCGTGACAGCGTCGATAATCTTGTCGGCGTGATCTCGTCGCGCAGCGACGGCATGCGAGACATGCTTTCGACGCGGCTCGCCGCGTTCGAGGATATGTTTAACCATTCGGGCGCCGAGCTTGGAGAGAAGATTTCGCGCGACTCCGCGACACTCGGCAATCTCATCACCCGCCATCTCGCCGAATTCGATCGCACCGTGAAAACCTACGGCTCCGAACTGGTGGAGCGGCTCGGCGCGCGTACCCAAGACGTGTCCGAGTCGATGCGCGGCTACGTGGAGAGCTTCGACAATCGCGTTACCGCGAAAGCGGGCGAGGTCACCACCGCCCTCGATCAGCGGCTGTCGCGCTTCCAGGAAGCGCTCGATGGCCGCACCCAAACGCTGACCGAGGCACTCGCCGCCCGGGTCATGGACATCGCCAGGACGCTGGCCGAGGGCGGCAAGGAAGTCGTCACCGCGCTCGACCGCCGCCTGACCGACGTCACCACGCTGATCGACACGCGGGCGGCGAACCTGACCGACACGGTCGGCACGCGGATCGCGAGTATCGACAAGACCCTCGGTGCCCGCGCAGTCGAGGTTGCTGGCACGCTGGACGGCCGGATTGGCCAGCTCGAGCAACTTCTTATCGGGCGTACGGAAGCCGTCACCCAGCAACTGGAACTGCGCAGCCGCGCCGCAGCCGAGCTGCTCAGCACCCGCTTCAAGGAACTTTCCGAGTCAATCAAGACCAATACCGGCAATGCCGAGCGCTCGATTATACAGCTCACCAGCAATACGACCGACGCCCTCGGCAAGAGCACGACGGCGAGCACGGCGGCGGTGGAAGCGCTAAACCGCAGCGCCGCCGAAGCGACCGTTTTACTGCATCGAAGCGCCGCCGCGCTGAGCGACACGATCGGCAAGAGCGCCACGGAAGCAACCGTTTCACTAAACCGAAGCGCCGGCGCATTGAGCGACACGATCGGCAAAAGCGCTGCGGCGGCCAACGATTCAATCGGCCAAACTGCGGCAAGCGCCACCGATCTCATTGCCAGGAGCGCGGCAGCCACGACCAAAGCCATCGATCGCAGCGCCAGCGAGGCCGAGCGCAAGCTGGTCGGCACCAGCGCCGAGGTGGCCCGCAATGTCGTCGGCAAGGCCGACGAATTCAACACCGCCATCGGCGAGCGCCTCGGCGACATGACGCGGCTCCTCGACGAGAAGTCGAATGGACTGCTTTCGACGCTGACCGGCAAGGGTCAGGAATTCGCCAACGAAGTCAGCCGCGTCACCGATCACGCAGTGAAGTCGATCGAGGCCAAGAGCTTCGTCTTCACCCAGACGATGATGGACAACAGCGAGGAAATCGCCCGCATCATCAACGATGCAAGCCAGACCGCCACGACGGCCATGACGCAGACGCTCGGCCAGTTGCAGGAGGGCGCTCAGGGCGTCACCGAGGCGGCGAAGTCGACCGTCACGCGGACGCTCGCGGATCTGCACAGCGCGACCAGGGCGGCGATCGAGGAGTCGAAGCAGACTGCCTCGGCGACCGTGGCCGACATGCTGGAAACGCACGGCATGCTGCGCTCCGACTCCACGGCGCTGTTCGAGCGCCTGCGCGAGGCCAATATTTTGCTGCAAGAAGTGCTCAGCGGCGCTCACGAGAACATGAACTCGATCGAGCACACGATGGCGTCGCGGGTTTCCGAGTTCGTCGCCGCCATGAACGATCTGAGCAACAAGAGCGGCGCCACTACCGCGAAGGTGGAGCAGCACCTCGGCACGTTCAACACCGTGACCACAAAGGTGCTGCGCGATCTCAGCGACCTGTCGACGCAGTTCAACCAGCATGGCCGCTCGCTCGCCGAAGCAGTCGAGCTCCTGGAACTGAGCAACCGCAAGGCCGACGAATCGACCACAAACCGGCACGCCAGCCTCGAGGCGCTTGTCACCACGTTGGACACGCGCACCGATGATTTCGAGCAGCGGTTGCAACGCTTCTCCGGCCTGCTCGACGAATCGCTCGATTCGGCGACGACGCGGACCAGAGAGATCGCGAGCTTGATCGCCGAGACCAGCAACGACAGCGTGCGTACGATCGAGCAGCAGTTCGATCTCGTGCGCGCGACTTCGGAGGAAGAGCGCAAGCGTACCAGTGAAGCGCTCAACACGGTCTATGACGAGGCCACAGCCGACGTCGGCGCCATGTTCAACCAGACCGCCGAGCGATTCACGGCAATCATGCAGGGCATGAAGGAGATGGCGGCGGAGATGCAGCAGGAGCTCGAGACGACGCGCACCGAATTGCGCCGCGGCGTGCTCGAACTGCCGCAGGAGACCGCCGAGAGCACGGCGCAGATGCGGCGTGTCATCGTCGATCAAATCGAAGCCTTGGCCGAGCTCAATCGCATCATCGCCCGGCACGGACGCGCGCTCGACGCCGCCGAACCAATGCGGCGCGAGGCCGAGCAGGCTTACGCCACAGGCGGTGGCGGGCGGGGCCAGGTCAGGCCGATCCGGCCGGACATCACGCCGCACCAGGCCGGGGTGCACGATATCACCGGCGCGCCGGCGCGACGATCCGAGCCGCGCGAACCGCGCGAGCCGCGTCCGCAAAACCCGGCTGCGAGCGAAAATGGCCGCGGTGGCGGCTGGCTCACGGATCTGCTCTCGCGCGCGTCGCGCGATGACGCTCCGCAGGCCACGCCGGCCGCAGCGGCTGCCCCGCGCGAAGCCGCGCGCGGCGAGGAGCGGCCGCGCGATGCTGTCGACTCGCTCGACACGCTGTCGGTCGATATCGCACGCATGATCGACCACGAGGCGGCGGCCGAATTATGGGAGCGCTATAAGCGCGGTGAGCGCGGCTTGTTCACGCGACGCCTCTACACCATCCAGGGCCAGAAGGCGTTCGACGAGATCCGCAACAAGTATCGCACCGATCCCGAGTTCCGGCAGACCGTGGAGCACTACATCCACGAGTTCGAACGGTTGCTCGACGACGTGTCGCGCGGCGACCGCGGACCCGCGGTGGTGCGCAACTATCTGACCTCGGACACCGGCAAGGTCTACACCATGCTGGCGCACGCCGCCGGGCGGTTCGACCAGTAACGTTCCGTCCCGCGCATTGCCATTGCGCGGGACGATCCCCGATCACGTCATCGATGCCCTTGCTCGCGACGCAATCGCGGCGTTACCGTCGGCATGATGGACGCTACCGGTTCCCTACCTACCGCCGCAGATGTCGATGAGGCGGCCCGCCGGCTTGCCGGCGTCGCCTTGCACACGCCGCTTTTGACCTCGGCGGCGCTCGACGCCATGACCGGCGGCCGTATTTTCCTCAAAGCGGAGACATTGCAGCGCACCGGCTCGTTCAAGTTCCGCGGCGCTTACAACAAGCTTGCGGCCATTCCGCCGGAGCGGCGCTCAGGCGGCGTCGTTGCGTTTTCTTCCGGGAATCACGCGCAGGGCGTCGCCGCGGCGGCGCGACTGCTCGGCATGCCTTGCGTGATCGTGATGCCGCACGATGCGCCGCGGGCCAAGCGCGAGCGCACGGCGGCATACGGCGCCGAGGTCGTGCTTTATGACCGCGCCCGCGACGATCGCGAGGCGATTGCCGCCGATATTGCGGCGCGGCGCGGCGCCACGCTGGTGCCGCCCTACGATGACGCCCTGATCATTGCCGGCCAGGGCACGGCCGGGCGCGAGATCGTCGAGGATTTAGGCGCGCTCGGGCTGGTGCCCGACGTCGTGATCGTCACCGCCTCCGGCGGCGGGCTCACCGCGGGCATTGCGCTCGCGGTCAAAGCGCGCGTGCCGGCCGCCGTGCTGTATACCGCCGAGCCGCTGGGTTTCGACGACCACGCACGCTCATTCCGCAGCGGCCGGCGCGAGCAGAATGCCGAATTGACCGGCACCATTTGCGACGCGTTGATGGCGCGCACGCCCGGCAAGCTGACCTTTGCGATCAATCAGTCGCTGGTGGACGCCGGTGTCGCGGCGAGCGATGCGGAAGTAGCCGCGGCCGTCGCGTTTGCGTTCGCCGAATTGAAGCTCGTGGTCGAACCGGGGGGCGCGGTTGCGCTCGCCGCGGTGATGACCGGAAAGGTCGACGTCAGGAACAAGGTCGCCGTGGCCGTGCTATCCGGCGGCAACGTGGACCCGGAACTGTTTTCCCGGCTGGTCGCGTAACCACCGAACGGAACCGGACTCTGATTAAATCAGAATCGCGCTCCATCTTTTTTTGAGCACACCCGCGCGCTCGTACGGAGCGCCGCAGCGCGTTAGCTGAAAAGCGCGACCAGTTCTTCCTCGCTCAAGGCGCGCACGGTGGCGAGCGGATCGCTGGCCGCCGCACGTGGAACCGGCCGCGGCGCCGCTGCGGCTGCCGCCGCGGTGAGCAGAGTTGGAGGCGGCATCAGCTCAAACAAATCGTCAGGATCTTCTTCAGAACCCACCACCGTCTCTCGCACGTAGCTCCGTGTCTGCGGCAGGCCCGCGCTCGGCAGCTCTTCGCAGAACGCTTCATCGCTCGGCTTGGCGCTGCTTGGCGCTGCTGCGTGCGACCGCTCGACACGCGAAAAACGATCGTCCGAGAATGCCTGATCCAAAATATTTTCACTCGTGGGCGGCGGGCTCGGCAATTCTTCACTCGCCTGCCCTGCCCCGTCCGATGGCGGGACCTCGAGTGGCACAGCTATCGCGCCGGAATGTTCGTTTAACCTATCGGCTGCCGGTTCGGGCGTATCGGCGAGCACAGGCAACGAAGCGGCGAATTCAGCGGCAGCCTGGAAGAAACCGTCGTTGGCGGCTGCCGCCAAATTCCGGACCACCGCCCCAGATGCCGCCGACGGCATGATCATCGCCCTCAGCCGGCCCGCGAGCGTATGCAGCAGCTCGGTCGCCTTGCGCGCATTTTCCGCCGGCATTTCCGCGCGCGCGAAAGCGCCGGAGATTTTGCCAATGGCGCCGTCGAGCGCAGCGCACAGCGATGCGTCGTTCGGCCGCTCATGCAGCACAAAGGCGATGTCCTGAATGCGTTCGACGGCGGCGAGGATATCTGTCGGCGTGGCGGCTGCGAGTTCTGCCGCAATACGGTCGATCGCCGCAGCGATCTCGTTGAGCTCGCCGGACGAGACGCCCGGCGACTGCGGTGGCGGCTCGCCGCGAATTGCCGCCCCGACGCGCGCGATTGCGCCAACCAGCATTTGCGTGTCGGCGTGACGATTGCGCTCGGCAAATTCGGTCAGAAACCGGCGGCCGCGCTCCGTCGCCATGACCGCGGCATAAACGGTATCGTAATCCGCCTCGTCCGGCAGCCCAGCCAATATGTCCGGCAGCGCCAAGGGTTCGTTGGGCATCGTTCTACCAAGGGTGCTGACTCAACAGCACAACGCGCAATCGGGCGGTCAAGCGGCCACGTCGAGATACCCACAGGCGCCGCAGCACTGCGCAGCGGGCCGATCGAGGCGGTCCGCGCCGCTCAATCGACCCTGGCGCCGGCGAGCTTCACGATCGCGGCCCATCTTTGCATCTGCTCGGTGAGGAACTTCCTGAAATCGTCCGGCGTGCCGGCCTTGGCAATGGCCGAGAATTTCGCGAGCTTTTCCCGCATGGCCGGTGATTTCAATGCGTCGTTGACCGCAGCATTGAGCCGTTCGACGATCTCAGGCGGCGTGCCGGCTGGAGCCACCATGCCGGTCCACGCGTCGATAACAAAATCCGGATAGCCGCTTTCCACGAGCGTCGGCACATCGGGCAGCGTCGGCCAGCGCTCGCCGCGCGCGATGGCGAGCGCCCGCAGCTTGCCCGCCTTGATCAGCGGATAAAGCGTTACAAGCCCGTCGATGGTGAATTGCGTCTGCCCGCCCATAAGATCGGTGACCGATTGGGCCGAGCCCGTATAGGGCACATACACAACATCGATCTTGGCCTCGGTCTTGAACAAGGTGCTGAGCAGATGCGGCGGCGTGCCGAGCCCAGCGCCGAAATTGATCTTGCCGGGATTGGCCTTGGCATAGGCGACGAACTCGCCGATGGTCTTCGCCGGCACGTCGTTATTCACGACGAAAACGTGCGGCAACAGTGCGACCGTCGCAATCGGCGTGAATGCTTTGAGCGGATCGATCCCGAGGCTGGAATAAAGCGCAGGCGCGACGGCGAGCGAGCCCGAGGATCCGAACATCAGCGTATAGCCGTCGGGCGCGGCGGCCGCGACGTCCTTGGTGCCGATCGTCGACCCGCCGCCAGGACGGTTTTCGACGACAACCTGACCGACGCGGGTGCTCAATTCCTGCGCCGTCATGCGCGCCATGGTGTCGATCGGGCCGCCCGGCGGAAACGGCACGATCATCCTGATCGGCTTGTCGGGGTATTTTTGCTGAGCCGCGGCCGGTCCAATCGCCGGAAATCCGAGCGCGGCGCCGGCTCCGGCAATCGCGGTGAGAACGCTGCGCCTCGTCGTCATGACAATTCTCCCAGAAGCTGTGGCGGCTCTGCGGCTGCCTGGTCGAAACTTACACCAACAGATGATGCGCCTTCAGCCCCATAGCGCCGCACCTGCCGGATAGGCAAGGCTGCCGTCATAGCGCAGCCCATCGGGACGGTCTTTAGCCAGCAGCAGCGGACCATCGAGATCGACCACGCGGGCGCGTTGCGCGACCAGCATGGCGGGCGCCATCGCCAATGAAGTCGCCACCATGCAGCCGACCATGATGGCAAAGCCGCGCCGCTCGGCCTCCGCGGCAAGCGCCAATGCCTCGGTCAGGCCGCCGGACTTGTCGAGCTTGACGTTAATGGCGTCGTACTTGCCGGCAAGCGCATCGAGCCCGGCACGGTCATGTACGCTCTCGTCGGCACAGATCGGAATAGGCCGCTTGATACCAGCCAAAGCGGCATCGCCACCTTCCGACAACGGCTGCTCGATCAGCGTGACACCGGCGTCAGCGCAGGCGGCAAGGTTTTGCTGCAAATTGTCGGCCGTCCACCCCTCGTTGGCATCGACGATCAGCTCTGCCCGCGGCGCCGCCCGGCGTACCGCCGCAATCCGTTCGCCATCGCCGTCCGGGCTGCCGAGCTTGACCTTGAGCAACGGCCGAGCGGCCGCCTTTTCCGCCGCTTCGGCCATCGCCGAGGGGGGTGCGAGCGATATCGTGTACGCCGTAATCCGTGGCCCGGGCGCAACAAGGCCGGCCAATTCGTGCACCGGCCGGCCAGCCACCTTCGCGTTAACGTCCCAGTAAGCACAATCGAGTGCATTACGGGCAGCGCCGGCGGGCATGGCGCCCTGCAAATCAGTGCGATTCAGGCCCCGCCGTAGCGCCGGACGCATAGCTTCGATCGCCGCCACAATGCCGTCCGGGGTTTCGCCGTAGCGTGGGTAGGGAACGGACTCGCCGCGGCCGCGGTGGGTTCCATCGGTAAGTTCAGCCACAACCACGACGGCTTCGGTCTTGGTGCCGCGGCTGATGGTGAAGGCGCCAGCCAGCGGCCAGCGCTCGATCCTTACGGAGATTTCCATGCGCGGACCAAGTATGACCGGAGCTGGACGCGGCACTCAAGGGCCGCCGCAGGCCTGCCGGCTGGCAAGGAGCGTGATGCCGTGAGCCCAGCCTGCCTCACCGCCACGATCGACGGCGAACGCCTCGGGCTCACCGCGACCGGCGCGTGGACGGCGGAGCGTGCCGCAGAGCTCGAGAAAGCCGTCGATGAAACCGCAACCCGTTACCAGACCGCGCGCAGCATCGATATCGACCTCGCCAAGATCGAGCGGCTGGACACGTTCGGCGCCTGGCTCATCGAGCGGCTCAATCGCGCCTTCGTCGCGCGCGGCTCGACCACGCGCATCATCGGTCTCACCGACAGCGACCGCGGCTTGATCGAGGAAGTGCGCCAGGTCAATCGCGGCACCGGCAACGCAACCGTCACCGAGAACCGGATCCTGGTCGGGCTCGATTCCCTCGGCCGGGCGGTGGCAGACATCGGAACGTCGCTGGTGCTGCTCGCCCATATGCTCGGCGCCATGACCTCGGCGGTGCTGGCGACGCTGGCGCAGCCGGCGCGGCTTCGCCTGACGTCGATGGTGCATCATCTCGAACGCGTCGGCTGGCGCGCGGTGCCGATCGTGCTTTTGAGCACATTCCTGATCGGCGCCATCATCGCCCAGCAGGGCATCTTCCATTTCCGCACGTTCGGCGCCGAGGTCTATGTCGTCGACATGGTCGGCATCCTGGTGCTGCGCGAAGTCGGCGTGCTGATCGTCTGCGTGATGGTGGCCGGCCGTTCCGGCAGCGCCTACACCGCGGAACTCGGTTCGATGAAAATGCGCGAGGAAATCGACGCGCTACGCACCATGGGACTCGACCCCATCGAAGTGCTGGTTCTGCCGCGCATCGTTGCAATCGTGATCGCCGTACCGCTCTTGACGTTTCTGGGCTCGATGGCGGCGCTCTACGGCGCCGGCCTGGTGTGCTGGCTTTACGGCGGCATGACGCCCGACATTTTCCTCGCCCGGCTGCGCGAGGCGATCTCGGTGCCGACGTTTGCCGTCGGCATGATCAAGGCGCCGTTCATGGCGCTGGTGATCGGGCTCGTGGCTTGCGTCGAGGGTTTCGAAGTCGAAGGCAGCGCATCCTCGCTCGGACTGAAGACCACGTCATCCGTCGTTAAATCCATCTTCCTCGTCATTGTGCTCGATGGCTTCTTTGCCATGTTCTTCGCGGCGATCGGGATGTAGCCGATGATAAGCAACGCAGCCGTGATCAGCGTGCGCGATCTTGTCGTCGGCTTTGATGGCGTGACGGTGCTCGATCACGCGACGCTAGACGTTTTTGAAGGCGAAATTCTCGGCTTTGTCGGCGGTTCGGGTGCCGGAAAGTCGGTGCTGATGCGCACCATCATCGGCCTATTGCCGAAGCGCAACGGCACCATCGAAGTGTTTGGCAACGATCTTGCCACGCTGGGCGAGCGCGAACGCAAATCGATCGAGCGCCGCTGGGGCGTGCTGTTCCAGCAAGGCGCGCTGTTCTCCTCGCTCACCGCGCTGCAAAACGTTCAATTTCCGATGCGGGAATATCTCGATCTGTCGCCGCGGCTGATCGGCGAAATCGCGCTCGCCAAGCTCGAAATGGTCGGCCTCGATGCGGACGTGCGCGACAAGTATCCCGCCGAGCTCTCCGGCGGCATGGTCAAGCGCGTGGCGCTCGCCCGCGCGCTAGCGCTCGATCCCGACATTGTCTTCCTCGACGAACCGACGTCCGGACTCGATCCGATCGGCGCCGCCGAGTTCGACGAATTGATCCGCACCTTGCAGCAGACGCTGGGCTTAAGCGTCTTCATGGTGACGCACGATCTCGACAGCCTGCACACGGTCTGCGACCGCATCGCGGTCCTGTCCGAAGGCCGCGTCATCGCGGCAGGCCCGATCGAGACCATGCTCGCATCGGAACATCCGTGGCTTAAATCGTACTTCCGCGGCAAACGGGGGCGTCTCGTCCACCACTGAGACAGAGTAGAGGCTCGATATGGAAACCAAGGCCAATTACATCGTGACCGGCGTATTTACGCTCGCCGTCATTGTCGGCGCGTTCGGCTTCATCTTCTGGTTCCAGAACTCCAGCCGCGGCGGCGAGCATGCGACCTATCGCATCGTCTTCAACGGTTCGGTATCGGGCCTGCGCACCGGCGCGCCGGTTTTGTTCAACGGCATCCGGGTCGGCGAGGTCGCCGACCTCGCGCTCGATGCACACGATCCGCATAAGGTCGTGGCGGTGATCGCGGTCGATCGCACGGTGCCAGTGCGCGACGACACCAAGGCGGGAATGGATTTCCAGGGACTGACCGGGCTCGCCGCGGTCTCGCTCACCGGCGGATCGGCGGACGCAGCGCCGCTGGTCGCGCAAGGCGGCGAGCCGCCGACCATCCTCGCCAGTGCAAACGCGACCGCCGATGTGACGCAGCAGGCGCGCGACGTGCTCTCTCGCATCGATGGTCTGGTCGCCACAAACGAGCTCGCCTTGCGCTCGTCGCTGCGCAATATCGAAACCGTGACGGCGACGCTGGCGGACAATTCCCAGCGCCTCGACAAAGTGATGGAAGGCCTGCAAAACCTGACTGGGGGAACTGACGGCAATGGCCAGATCGGCCAGGCCGCCGATTCAATCCGTCGGCTCGCCGACGATCTCGACAAGAACACCAACGAAATTTCGGCCGGGCTTACAAAGTTTTCCACTTCGGGCCTCAAGCAATTCGAGGCTTTTGCCGTCGACGGCCGCCGCACGCTCGGCGAGCTGAACAAAGCGATCAAGAATATCGATCAGCATCCGACGCGGCTGATCTTCGGGCATTGATAGAGAATTCCTGGATCGAGGCGGTACATTAGCTTGGCCACAGGGGCTTGATTGCGCCTTGGACAAGCAGGCTGAATTCACGCAAGCCGAGCACCAGCGCGGCCAGACACAGCGAACCAACGAAATAGAGAATCCGAAACGTCAGCAGCGACGCCAATAGTTGCTCCTTCTGAAATTGCGCAAGGCCGATGAACATCGCCGCTTCGATGACGCCAAGGCTGCCCGGCGCGTGGCTGACGATTCCGATTAGCATCGACGTGACGAAAATCACCATCAGCTCGGCAAACCCAACCGGCGGCTGCGCCGGCAACAAAACGTACATGGCGAGCGAAACAAAAATCAGATCGAGCGTCCCGATGACGATTTGAACGAGCGTCATCTGCGCAGTAGGAAGGACAATTCGCCAATTAGCCCGGCCGATCACGCGCCGGCGCGGCAACAGCCAAACCAGGTAGCTCGCCACGGCCATGAGCCCAAGGATTCCGAGCACGCGATTGATCGATGCAGGCAGATGATCGATCGCGCTCGCCGCCGCCGGCACGTAGAGAACGCCGCAGCCGAGCATCAGCATGTTACCCAGCCAATATGTTTGTCCGGTGATGAAAGCAATCCTTGCGACGTCGACAACGCTCAACCCGAGTGCGGAATAGATGCGATAGCGAAGGACGTTGGAGGTGAAGACGGGCGCACCGAAATTGTGCCCGATGGTATAGCTGGTAAAGCTGGCAAACGCCGCAATTCGCATGGGCACGGCTCGCCAGCCGGTCACGCGCAATGCAAATATGTCGTAGCACGCGAGCATGAAGTAGCCGGCCAATACAAATCCGCAAGCGATGAAAATGCCGTGAGGCGGCTGCGCCTTCAGTGCGGCAATAATCTGGCGCGGCTCGATTTCATGAATTAGCCGCCACAGCGTAATCGCCGCGATCGCGACAATCAGCACGCTGATCGCAACGGCGATCGAGTTCCAGCCGATCTTTCCGCGAATCGCCTGTGAGATGGCGCTCGTCAGATTTGGCATCGACTCGCTGTGGTGAGCCCTGAGCGTGGCTCTACGATTCGTGTCGGCAATGTCTCATCGGTTTGCAACACTATTGTAACGAGACGCGGCGCGACGCCGTCCCCAACATTCGCAGTTCAAACAAACAAACCGTCAGGCTGCGGTGATGAGGCGGCACAATTTAACCGAAGTGAAACACCGTCACACAATTGAAACATGAGTTCGCAATGTTGTCGCATCCGATTCGCGATTCAGATTTGAACAAGGCTGCGAGAGCGCTGCATGCGGGTTCTGATTGCGACAGACGCATGGCATCCGCAAGTTAACGGCGTCGTACGGACCCTGACCTCGCTGGCGCGCACCGCGCGAAATCTGGGCGTCGAAATCGAGTTCTTGTCTCCTGACGGCTTTCCGACGTTTCGCGTGCCGACCTATCCCGGATTGCGCCTGGCGCTCCCGAGCCGCCGAAAGATCGCGCGGCGGATCGAAGAGGCGGCGCCGAACGCGATCCATGTCGCAACCGAAGGACCGATCGGTCACGCCGTGCGCGCCTATTGCATCAGGCATGACCGGCCCTTCACTACGAGCTACACGACACGCTTTCCCGAATATATTTCGGCGCGCGCTCCAATCCCGAAAAGCTGGATTTATGCAGCCCTGCGGCGTTTTCATGCCGCCGCGACGGTGACCATGGTGGCGACGCCGTCACTGACGGCCGAACTGCGCGGGCGGGGCTTTGCCAATCTCGGGATGTGGACGCGGGGCGTCGACACCGAGCTGTTCCGGCCTGATCGCGCCATCAAACTCGACTTTCCGCGCCCGATCTTTATCACGCTCGGACGTGTCGCCATCGAGAAGAACATCGATGCATTCCTTTCGCTCGATCTGCCCGGCACCAAAATCGTCATCGGCAACGGTCCGATGGAGCCGCAGCTCAAGCGCCGTTATCCGAAAGCAAAATTTCTCGGTTTGGTTGAGAACGGAAAACTCGCTGGTCATCTGGCCGCAGCGGATGTGTTCGTGTTTCCGAGCCGGACCGACACATTCGGCGTGGTGCAGCTCGAGGCGCTGGCGAGCGGTCTGCCGATTGCTGCATTCCCGGTCACGGGTCCGAAGGATGTTGTCGCCGACAATCCGATCGGCGTGCTGAACGACGATTTGCGCGCGGCTTGTCTGCAGGCGCTGAATATTTCGCGCGATGCCTGCCGCGCCTTCGCGCTGGCCCACTCCTGGGAAAACAGCGCGCGCCAATTCGTCGGACACATCCGCAAAGTTGCGGTGAATGGTTACGGAGATAACGAAGCGGGCGCGCCGATCACCGCGACGGCGCGCGGCTGAAACTTGGGACGCAGCACTGGATGAATGGGCCAAACAATGTCAGATATCGCAAACACCGAACTCGACAAGGAAACGATTGCCAAGGCCTATGCGCGATGGGCGCCGGTCTACGACCTCGTGTTTGGTGCAGTCTTTGAATTCGGCCGGCACGCCGCAATTGCGGCAGCCGAACGCATTGGCGGCCGCATCCTTGAAGTGGGAGTCGGAACCGGAATCTCGCTGCCGGACTACTCTGCCAAGAACAAGCTCTGGGGCGTCGACATTTCCGAGCCGATGCTGCGCAAGGCGCAAGTGCGGGTCGAGGAATTCGGATTGAAGAACGTCGAGGCGCTCTGCGTCATGGACGCCGAGCATCTGGATTTTCCCGACGCCTCGTTCGATGTCGTCGTCGCGCAATACGTGATTACGACGGTGCCCAATCCCGAAGCCACACTCGACGAATTCGCGCGTGTACTCAAACCGGGCGGTGAAATCGTGCTGGTGAGCCGCGTCGGCGCAGAAGCGGGACCGCGGCGTGCGCTGGAGCACTGGTTCGCACCGGCAGCGCGCAAGCTCGGCTGGCGAACCGAGTTTTCTTTCGAACGCTACGCGGCGTGGGCGAAGAGGACGCAAGGCATGCAGCTCGTCGAGCGTCGATCCATGCCGCCGTTCGGTCACTTCTCGCTCATCCGCTTCGCCAAGGGCGGCGGCGCAAGTATCGAACGCGAGTTTCAGAGAGAGCGCGCGGCCGGCTGAACGTACTGCGCGTAATATTCTCATTTCGGCATCACGCCGCTGCCGCCTGTCACGCCGGATTCACGGAATCGCCATATCGTCGGCGGCTGAACCCAAGGGCAGAGGAGATATTATGGCCGGATTTCTTGAAACATTGAGAGTGCAACGTTGGGATGACCATCGCTACTACCATCACAGCCGAGTCAACCAATCGCTCCACCTGGTGAGCGCCGTTAGTTTTTTGTTCATGTATGTGATGCTTTTTGAAAATCCGGCCATCGCGGCACTGGTCGGCTGGCTGGTGGCAATGACCAGCCGGCAGATCGGTCACTTCTTCTTCGAGCCGCGAGACTATGACGTGGTCAATCAAGCCACGCATGAACATAAAGAAAAAATCAAGGTTGGCTACAATCTGCAGCGTAAGGCCGTGCTGCTGACCATCTGGGCGCTGTCGCCGCTGCCGCTTTACTTCGATCCGACGCTGTTCGGAATTTTTCGGCCCTACGCCAACACCGCCGAATTCGTCCGTCACGTCGCTTATATTTGGCTCGCGGTCGGCTTGGGCGGCTTGCTGTTCCGCGCCGTGCAACTGTTCATCATCAAGGACGTGCAGACCGGCTTGGTGTGGTGCACGAAGATACTCACCGACCCGTTCCACGACATAAAACTCTATCATAAGGCGCCGCTTGCACTGGTTCGCGGTGAACTCATCGATCCGGGCGTCGGCGCTGCCTGGGACGAAGAAGATATCGAGGAAGCGCCACAGGCGAGCTCACCCTGAGTGCAGCTCCCGCGCAGGATGATCGCGCACAATACCCAGCCGATGCGCGATCATCTCCTTGAGAATGCGGCGCTTGATCGACCTGTTGGTCAGCGCCGGATTGCGCCACCACCAGCCGTCGTGCAGCATGGCCTTCGCGGCCGCCACAAAGCGCTCCGTAACTTCGTCGAAATCGCGATCGGTATAGTTGAGGCTGAAGATCAGCCGGCCGGTCCCGACCCAGCTCGGCGCCAATCCTTCGGCACGCAGATAATATTGCAGCATCCAGTTGTAGCGCGACGGCTGCGTGTACAGCACCGTCCAGATCGACGAGATGTTGGCGACTTGAACCGGCAGACCTTCGTCTTGCAGGCGTCGATTGAAGCGGTGTGCCCGATCGTTCCAGACCTGATCGAGATCGAGATAGAGCGCATGCGCCTGCGGCGTTTCGAGGAACCGCAGGAATTCGTTCATCGCGGCCATCACATAGGGATGGGAGTTGAACGTGCCGCGGGCGAAGCAGACGTCCGCCGGCCGATCTTCCCGGAACCGCCGCATCAAGTCCTTGCGGCCGCAGACGATGCCGATCGGCAAACCGCCACCGAGCGTTTTGCCGTAGATGACAAGATCGGCGCGAACACCAAAGTATTCCTGCGCGCCGCCCATGGCGAGACGGAAGCCGACAAACACCTCGTCGAAAAGCAAGACGATGTTTTGTTCCGTGCAGACCGCCCGCAGCCGCATGAGCCAATCGGTATAAGCCTCCTTGTCGAAATGGGCGCTGCGCGCGCTGTCGATCAGTGCGGAATCGGCCGGCGCGTTTGCGTTGGGATGCAGACCCTGGAGCGGATTGACCAGCACGCAGGCAATGTCGCGCCGCGTTCGCAACACGCGCAGCGAATCCTCGGACATATCCTTAAGCGTATAGGTCTCGTGTGCCGGCACCGGATTGCCGATGCCCGGCTGCACGTCACCCCACCAGCCGTGATAGGCGCCGCAGAAGCGCACCAAGTGCGAGCGGCGCGTGTGGTAGCGCGCGAGCCGCACCGCCTGCATAACGGCTTCGGTGCCCGACATGTGAAACGAGATTTCATCGAGACCGGAAATCTCTTTCAGACGGCGTACGTTGTCGGCGATGACGGGATGATAGGGGCCGAGCACGGGACCAAGCGGCCGGGCGCGATCAAATCCGCGCGCCATGGCGTCCTTATAGAAGTCATTGCCCAGCACATTGACGCCGTACGAGCCGGCGACGTCGTAAAACACGTTGCCGTCAAGGTCCGTGACCGTCACGCCAGCGGAAGATTGCACGAAAGCGCCGGACTTGAGATGCGCGCGCACGTAGCGGCTGAACTGGAACGGCACGCGATAGGCTGCGGTGAACTGCAAATCGGAAATATCGCCGGCGACCTCGGCCGTCAGCGCCGCCGTCCTGGCGAACCGCGTTCCGTAGAGCGCCGCAAGCCGCATGAAGCCGTCCCGCCGGCACGCGGCAACATCGCCCGGCGCATCATCGGCACGGAAAAAATCGGCTTCGTCGTATTCGTAAAACGGCACGAAAGATGCCAGCCGCCGCGCCAGGCGCGCATGGCCGGCGAGCGAGCGGTGCTTGCCGTTCGAAAGCGAGAGCCGCCGTTTCAGCTTCACAAGCGATGCTGTCAGTGCGGTAGCACCGAGTCCGTAGAAGGCCAGTGTCGAGCCGCCCAGGGTCATCGAATCGGAACATACCGCAGGCAAATTACGGCAGCATGACGCTTCGCAGCAGCATCCTCAGACTGGTCGAACGGGACGATGTCAATTTTTGCCTGACCAACCGGATCCCGCGCCGACTGCTCACGCGATTCGCCGGCTGGTTCAGCAAGATCGAGCACCCGCTGGTCCGCGACGTCTCGATCGGCCTGTGGCGCTTTTTCTCCGACCTCGATTTGCGCGAGGCGAAAGACAGTGAGTTCCGCAGCCTGCATGATTGCTTTATTCGGCAGCTCCGGCCGGGAGCGCGCCGAATCGACCAAAATCCTCGCGTGATCGTCAGCCCATGCGACGCGATCGTCGGCGCGCACGGCACGATTGCCGGAACGGATCTCTATCAAATCAAGGGATTTCGTTACGCGCTTGAGGATCTGCTCTGCGATGACGAATTGGTGCGCGCGCATCGCAACGGCCGCTATGTAACGCTACGGCTAAAATCGAGCATGTATCATCGTTTCCACGCACCGCACGATTGCCGCGTCGAGCACGTCACCTACATCTCCGGCGACACCTGGAACGTCAATCCCGCCGCATTGCGGCGGGTCGAGAAGCTCTACTGCAAGAACGAACGCGCGGTGCTGCGGTCGAGGCTGCGCGACAGCGGCCACGTCATAACCATGGTTCCCGTCGCGGCGGTGCTTGTTGCCAGCATCCGCCTGCATTTCCTCGATGTCGCTCTCAATCGCAAGCACCGCGGACCCGTCGCCTTTGCGTGCAGCGCCGATTTTAGAAAGGGCGAGGAAATGGGCTGGTTCGAGCACGGATCGACCATCATCCTGTTCGCGCCCGACGGCTTCTCACTGTGCGACACCATCAGGGAAGGCGATACGATTCGCGTCGGCCAGCCGCTGATGCGGTTGCCGTGACTGCCTTGTCAGTCCAGGCGCAGCGACGCGTGGCTTACGACGCGGAAAAAAGCCGACGGCCCGTCCTGTTTGAGCAATGCAATGCGATCGACGGCGAATTCGCGATTGCCTACCAGGCGATGGAAGCACTTCTGGATCACGGCAAGCGTCTTGTCGCGCCGCCTGCCCTGGATTTTCCCGGTCAGAGTCATGTGAAACTGGAAATCGGAAAGCACATACGAATAGCCCCAGCGATCGAGATTCGAAATCTGGCTTTGGTTCAAGCCGAGCGCAACGCGCTGGGCGCGTTCCCGGGCCGACATCGGCGCGCGGAAGGCATCAAATATGGTGGTGCAGGAATCGGCCAGCGTCGCCAGCGCGGCATCGGAATTGAGCGGCACGATGGCGGCGAAGCCGTTGAGGATTTGCACGGTGGGGGCAATCCTCGGCACGGCGTGCCCGAGACCAACAAAGCTCTGGATGGCGCTGACGAGCTGTGCTTCGGTGCACGACGGCGACAGATGGAACGGCGCCTTCAGCGTGGCGTGAAAGCCGTAGCGGCGCGGTTCTGCGGTGAGCCTACGCCAATCTTCTGGATTACTCTTGAACTCAATGGGCTGATCTACCGGCTCGGCCGCGTAGCAGTCATAGCCAATGACCGCGCTGCCAAATCGGTAGAGATCGGACTGCGCCGGCGGGACAAAAAACACGGCGTAACGCGGTCCCTCGTCCACGGTAATGCGCATCCCCAAAACATTCTGTATCCGCTTGCATCGCCGCGACGGGACGGTGCGGACGTTCAAGAAGCGCGACGCGCTAAGCCGGCATAGGGTGCTCCGCAGCGTGCGTGTCGCTCAAATAGCCATAGGCGTCGCCCTTCGGCCGTTCGCCGGCAATGGCGTACCCCTTAACCATGTAATGCACTGCCTCGGCGATGTTGGTGGCGTGGTCGCCGATTCGCTCGATGTTCTTGGCGCAAAACAGATGATGGATGCAGACCGAGATCGATCCCGGATCTTCCATCGTGGAGGTGAGCAACTCGCGGAACAAAGACACGTAGAGCGCGTCGACGTTCTTGTCGCCTTGCCAGACCCGTAACGCCCCGAGCGGATTGCGATCGACGAAGCTGTCGAGCACCACGTTCAATTGCGAGACCACGAGGGTCGTCATGTGCCTCAAGCCGCGCATCAGGGTGCGCTGCGAGTGTTCGCTGCTCATGACGATGACGCGTTTGCCGATATTCTTCGCCAGGTCTCCGATGCGCTCGAGATCGCTGGCGATGCGCAGCATGGCGACGAGCGCACGCAGGTCGACCGCCATCGGCTGCCGCAACGCGATCGTCTCGACCGCTTTTTCCTCGATCTGCCGCTGCAGATCGTCGACGGTCGCGTCGGTCGCGATGACCTGCCGCGCCAGAGCGACGTCGCGCCGCGCCAGCGCATCGATGGCGTCATTGATCTGCTTTTGCGCAATGCCGCCCATGCGGGCGACCATCTGCGTGAGCTTAATCAGGTCACTGTCGAACACCTTCATGGTGTGATCGGAAACAATCATGCTGCGGCCTGGGTTGTGGATGTTTCCTACAACGCATTGATGATTCTACGCTTTATCCGTGACCGTGCGATGACAAAGCGGCAGTTTCAGGCCCGACCAGCAATCAAGGTTGACGGCCTGTTGCGGTGTCATCACAGCCACACCGACACACCAATAAAATCCGCTTGATTCGAGGCTCGCGGCCGGCGCGGGCAAGCGGAGAACGGCGTGATGAAATCGGCGCTCGTCCAGCTGATCGGTGCGGCGGGCGCCATTCTGACAACCGTCTGCTGGGTGCCGCAGGCGATGAAGATCATTCGCGAGCGCGAAACGCGTGCGATTTCGCTGCCCGGTACCATGCTGTGCGTGCTCGGCGTCCTGTTCTGGCTGGTCTATGGGCTTGCGATCGTCGACGCGCCGCTGATCGGCTCAAGCATTGTGACCTTCGCCATGACCTCGATCATCCTGGTGCTGAAGATTCGGCACGGCTGATTCGCCTCGGCAAGGCGGCTTCGTTCACGCCGCAATCTGCGCGCCATCCGCGACCGAATCGGCCTCGTCGTCGGGATGCGGCTGCGATACGCCGTCGCCGGTCCAGGTGATGATTTCGAATCGTCCGTCGGCATGTTCGACGAGCGCCGTGCAGCTTTCGACCCAATCGCCACAGTTCATGTAGCGGATGCCGAAATTGTCGTGAATCACGGCGTGATGGATGTGGCCGCAGATCACGCCGTCGACATGGTGGCGTTGCGCCTCGGCGGCGAGCGTCTGCTCGAACGCGCCGATATAATTCACGGCGTTCTTGACCTTATGTTTTGCCCATTGCGACAGCGACCAATAGGTGAAACCGAGCCGGCGGCGAACGGCGTTGAAATAGCGGTTCACCACGATGGCGAGATCGTAGGCGGTGTCGCCGAGCAGCGCGAGCCAGCGCGCGTGTTTGACCACCATGTCGAACACGTCGCCGTGCACGACGAGATAGCGGCGGCCGTCGGCGGCCTGATGGATTGCCGTCTCCACTACTTCGATGCCGCCGAAGTGGCTGCCGTAATAGTCGCGCAGGAATTCGTCGTGATTGCCGGGCACGTAGATCACGCGCGCGCCCTTGCGCGCCTTGCGCAACAGCTTCTGCACGACGTCGTTGTGATGCTGCGGCCAGTACCAGCCTGATTTGAGCTGCCAGCCGTCAACGATGTCGCCGACGAGATAAATCGTGTCGGCGTCGTGATAGCGCAGGAAGTCGAGGAGGCGCTCGGCCTGGCAGCCACGCGCGCCGAGATGAACGTCGGAAATGAAGAGCGTACGGAACCCGATTGTGCCATGCACAAACGTCACGAATCACGATCTCGCGTCTGTTTCAATCGGCAGCGAATATAATGCTGTTGCATTGCAAGACGATGACATCAAAAGTTAACGCTTTGCTACATTTCACTCGCCGCCGAGTCATCGCCCTGTCACTTCGCTCAATTAAAAGTCACCGCGATGACAGCGCTGATTCTCACCCTAGCATTCTTCTGCATCATCTCAACCGCCAGCCATATCGCGAGCATTGCAATCGCCATCTTTCGCTTCCGGCGAAGCTTGCGCCGCACGGCGCTGTCCTGCCACGAATTCCCTCGGGTCAGCCTGGTGCGTCCACTATGCGGACTGGACAACTATGCCGGCGACACGCTGCGCTCGACATTCGAACTCGACTATCCACGCTACGAAATCCTGTTCTGCGTCGCTTCCGCAAAAGATCCAGTTGTGCCGCTGGTGGAGGCTTTGATCGCCGAGTATGCCGGCGTGAGTGCCAGACTGCTCGTCGGCGACGACAGAGTGAGCAGCAATCCGAAGCTCAACAATGTCGTGAAGGGTTGGCACGCAGCGAGCCATGATTGGATCGTTCTTGCCGACAGCAACGTGCTGATGCCGCGCGACTATATTCAGCAATTGTTTGCAAGCTGGCGCGCCGATACCGGCCTTGTCGCCTCGCCGCCGGTCGGTTGCCGTCCGCAAGGAATCTGGGCCGAGCTCGAATGTGCCTTCCTCAATACCTATCAAGCGCGCTGGCAATATCTCATCGACAGCCTCGGGCGCGGCTTTGCCCAGGGCAAGACGATGCTGTGGCGGCGCGCCGATCTCGAACGTGCCGGCGGCATCGAGGCGCTTAGCAAGGAAGTTGCGGAAGACGCCGCGGCGACCAAGATCGTGCGCAACGCGGGATTGAAAGTGCGGCTCGTCGATCGGCCGCTGGCGCAACCGCTCGGCCGGCGCAGCGCGACGGAAGTCTGGAGCCGGCAGGTCCGCTGGGCGCGGCTGCGGCGCGCAAGCTTCTTTCTTTATTTCGTGCCGGAAGTTCTTTCCGGCGGCGTACTGCCAATGATCGCCGCGGCCTTCGTCGCAAGTGCATTCGGGCTTCCAGCGGCGCTGTGCGCTGGCGTTCTCGGCGTCATCTGGTATGGCGGCGAGATGTTGCTCGCTGCGGCGGCGGAGTGGCACTTGCCGGCGCTTTATCCACTTTATGGACTGGCGCGCGATTGCCTGTTGCCCGTGCTTTTCATCGATGCGCTGCGTGGCAGCGACTTCGTCTGGCGCGGCAACGAGATGCACGTCGAGCGCATGCAGCCGCATCGCATGATGGCGCGCGTCCGGCCGCGGTTGCAGGAGGTGGCGGCAGGCAGCCGCAGACGGCTGCGTTCGCTTCGCGAACGCGTGTCATAACCACCTAAGCCGATTTTTTCGCTTCTCGAGCGCCGCGGTCCGCGATCGCATCGATCGCGGCACGATCGGCGGGAAAATCCGCCGCCACCCAGGCCCGTTCGGCGGCGCGCAAAGCAACGCCCATTTCCGGCCCTCTCGGCACGCCACGGCTGAGGAAATCCGCTGCCTTGAGCGGAAAAACTGGCGCGGTCCAGCGTTGCGGCAAGCCCGCCAAATGGCGCCAAGCGGCGTCAGCAGCACCCGCATCCGAGCGCGACCAAGCGACGAGCACGCGATCGGTGAATGACGCCGGCCCAAGCTGATAGAGCAATACATGCGCAGCGTGCTCGCCGGCCGCTGGCGTCACGCGCCACCAGTATTCGATCGCCATCATCCGCTCGAACTCGGCATTGGAAAGCCGCAGCCGCTGCGACAGCCGCTCCGCATCCTCCATCACGGACACACCGAGTGCACCGAGCCGCCGGGTCGCATCGGGCTCGACGCCAATCGCCGCTTCGGCCTTGGCAACGTTCTCGAAGCTCGCGAGCAGCGGCACGCCGCCGAGCACGGTACCGAGGATGCCCGCCTCCGCCATGACCGCGAGCGCCGGGGTCGCGTGCGGCGCCAGCACCAGCTTCAGCAATTCCATCCGCACCCGCTCGCGCGACAGCGTTTCGAGGCCGTCGCGGGCGCGGATACAGGCCAATAGTCCGGCGGGATCGGGCGGGCCCTCGCCGAAATGGGCGTGGAAGCGGAAAAAGCGCAGGATGCGCAAGTAGTCTTCGGCAATCCGTTGCTCCGGCGCGCCGATAAAGCACACCTTGCGCGCGGCGATGTCGGCAAGGCCGCCGACATAATCGAAAACTTTGCCATCGGCCGACGCCGACAATGCATTGATCGTGAAGTCGCGCCGCTCGGCGTCAACTTTCCAGTCGCGGCCGAATTCGACCTTGGCCTTGCGGCCATAGGTTTCGATATCGGTGCGCAGCGTCGTGACCTCAAACGGCCGGCCATCGACGACGACGGTGACGGTACCGTGCTCGACGCCGGTCGGCACCGCCTTCAGCCCAGCCGCTTCGGCGCGGCGGACCACCTCTTGCGGCACCGCCGTGGTCGCAACGTCGATTTCGCCGACCGCAAGTTGCATCAGCGCATTGCGCACCGCGCCGCCGACGACGCGCGCCTCCTCGCCGTCGCGATCGAGCAGCGCAAGCAGGCGCGTAATGGCGCCGTCCTCGAGCCAGGCCGCATCGTTGAGATGCACGCCGCCCGTCACCGCGTCGCCCCCGGCACGAATTTGCCGTTCTCAATATGCGCCGGCACGTAGGTCGAGCCCGGTGGCGCGCCGGAAAATTGCGCCAGAATCAGAAAGCTTCCCACCACCAGCACGAGCGAAACGATGACGAGGCTGGCGACCCGCCGCAGCGTCCATGCCGTAGGCTGCAATACGCCGGAACGCGTCGCCATCAGGAATGCCGCGTAGAGCGCGAACGGGGTGAGGAACAGTCCGATCTCGGTGAAGATTGGCCTGATCATGCGCCGTAGACTCGTTCATGGAGGTTTCTCAAGATACCCGCGGTGATGCCCCAGATGTAGCGGTTCTCGAACGGTATTGCGTAATAATCGCGGGGAATGCCTTTCCAATCGCGCGTCTTGCGCTGGTGATTGGCCGGCGTCATCAAAAATTCGAGCGGCACCTCGAAGGCCTCGACGACCTCCGACGGATTGAGCGTCAGCGTGAATTCCGGAGTGACCCGCGCCACTGTCGGCAAAATGCGGAACCCGGAAAAGGTCAAATAGAGATCGAGGTAACCGATTGGCTCGATCAGTGCCGGAGCAAGGCCGATCTCTTCCTTGGCTTCGCGCAAGGCGGCGGCAACGGGACTCGCATCGCTGGAATCGATCTTGCCGCCGGGAAAGGCGATCTGGCCGGCATGGCTCGCGAGCTCAGCCGTGCGCAGTGTCAGCAAGATCGTCGGCGGGTTGCGATCGACGATCGGCACCAGCACCGATGCCGGCTTGGTGGCGCTCACGCCGGCGCGCTCCCACAACACCGGATCGAGATCGAGATCGCCGCGGCGAACGCCTTGCGCCGCCGGATCGGTCAGCGCCGGCGGCACGTCGAGCTTGAGACGTGCGTGCGCACGGTCGAAGAAGTTCGCCGTCCGTGCCGGCAATGCGCTGCTGTCGTTCACGCGAATTCCCTCACCTGATCGGCGGGCGCCATGGCAAAGAATGTGCCCATCGACGTCACGCCGAACATCGCTTTGCCGTCAACGTGGTGCTCCTCGCCGATTTCGACGAGATCGAAGAACAGCGTGCGCGTCACTTTCGCCCAAAGATCGCGGCGGACATGCAGATACGGCTTCAGCCCGCCGGTGCCCGTCTCGGGCTCGAAGCGCAACGCATGCTGCGGGCCGCACGCCACCCAATCATCGACATTGGTGCGAAAGTGCAGCACGCGCCCGGCCGCGCTATCCTCGATGTTGAGCTCGACCGCAAGGAACGGCGCATCCTCGACCTTGATGCCGCACTTCTCCACCGGAGTGACCAGGAAATAGCTGTCGCCCTCGCGCTTGAGTACGGAGGCAAACAGCTTGACCAGCGCCGGCCGCCCGATCGGTGTCTTGAGGTAGAACCAGGTGCCGTCAGCGGCAATGCGCATGTCGAGATCGCCGCAGAACGGCGGGTTCCAGCGTTCGACCGGTGGCGGCCCCTTGGCGCCGGCACGCGCTAGCGTGACCGTGATCGCCTCAAGGCCAGATTGCCCTTCCTTCGCCATGGTTTGCCTTGAACCTAAAGCCTGGACACTAGTCCGGGGGCGAGATTATTCGTGGGTTCGCGATCGCCAACGTGCGTCCGGCCGCCCCTCTCCAAGTCATGTTCGTTGTGGATGAAGAATCCGCGCACGTTCTGCTCCACTCACCATGGCGCATATATTGCATGTTGTGTGCCCAATAGTCGTGCAACCCTAGCTGCATTGATTCGTGCATCTGGCGCGAATCTGGTCCGCCCCCTCCCTATCCTCCCCGCGACCGGGGCAGATAGACAGGGGGCTTGAAGACAAGGAGTTAGCCATGCCCGTCGCTGGCGAAGATGGTCTCGAAAAGCTCGAGGACATGATCGTCCGGACGGCGGAATCCACCGCGGCGCATGTGCGCGCGGCCAAGGCCGCGATCGGCACCGTCATATTCGGTCAGGACAAGGTCGTCGAGCAAGCGCTTGTCACCATCCTCTCAGGCGGCCATGCGCTTTTGCTCGGCGTGCCGGGCCTCGCCAAAACCAAGCTCGTCGACACCATGGGCACGGTGCTCGGGCTCGACGCCAAGCGCATCCAGTTCACGCCCGATCTGATGCCGTCCGACATTCTCGGCACCGAAGTGCTGGAGGAAAGCCAGACCGGCAAGCGCAGCTTCCGCTTCCTGTCCGGTCCGGTCTTTGCCCAGCTCCTGATGGCCGACGAGATCAACCGCGCCAGCCCGCGCACGCAATCGGCGCTGCTGCAAGCGATGCAGGAGCAGCACGTCACCATTGCCGGCACCCGCCACGATCTGCCCAAGCCATTCCACGTGCTCGCCACCCAAAATCCGATCGAGCAGGAAGGCACCTATCCGCTGCCGGAAGCCCAACTCGACCGCTTCCTGATGGAGATCGACGTCAGCTATCCCGACCGCAACGCCGAACGGAAAATTCTGTTCGAAACGACGGGCTCGGAAGAAACCCGCGCCAAGCCGGCGATGACGGCTGAGGATCTGATGGCGGCGCAGCGGCTGGTGCGCCGGCTGCCGGTCGGCGAATCCGTCGTCGAAGCCATCCTCGCGCTCGTGCGCTCGGCGCGTCCCGGGCCGGAAGGCGGCGAAGGAGCCAAGCTGATCGCCTGGGGACCAAGCCCGCGCGCCAGCCAGGCGCTGATGCTCGCCGTCCGTGCGCGCGCGCTGCTCGACGGCCGTCTCGCGCCCTCGATCGACGATGTGCTCGATCTCGCCGAGCCGGTGCTCAAGCACCGCATGGCACTTACCTTCACCGCGCGCGCGGAGGGCGAGACCATCGAGGCGGTCGTCGGCCGCCTCAAGGCTCGGATCGGATAGGCGGATGGCGGCCGAGCCCAAGCGCACCCACCACGATGCCGCGGCGGTTGGTCGAGCGGGCGGCGCAGGCCGGACGCTGGCGGCCACCATGCCGCGACTGATGCTGGAAGCGCGGCGCGTGGCGGCAACCGTCATTCACGGCCTGCACGGCCGCCGCCGCGCCGGACCCGGCGAGAATTTCTGGCAATACCGCCGCTTCGTCTCCGGCGAGCCGGCGTCACGGGTCGACTGGCGGCGTTCGGCCCGCGACGATCATCTCTACGTGCGCGAGCAGGAATGGGAGGCCGCGCACACGGTGTGGCTCTGGCCCGACCGCTCGCCGTCGATGAATTTCGCCTCGCCGCTCGTCCGCGACACAAAGCTGTTTCGGACGCTTGTTGTCGCGCTGGCGCTTGCCGAGGTTCTGGTTGAAGCCGGCGAGCGCGTCGGCATCCCCGGCCTGACGCGCCCGACCGGCAGCCGCAATATTATCGAGCGCATGGCGCAGGCGATCGTGCACGACAATAGCGGGCGCGCCAGCCTGCCGCCGAACTTTGCACCCTCCCCGCTTGCCGAGGTCGTGCTGCTGTCCGATCTGTGGAGCGACATCGGCGACGTGCGGCGCACCATCACTCAACTCTCCGGCGGCGGCGCACGCGGCCACGTCGTGCAGATCGTCGATCCCGCCGAGGAGACTTTCCCGTACTGGGGCCGCATCGAGTTCGTGGAACCGGAAGGCGGCGGGCGCATTACCGCAGGCCGTGCCGAGACTTGGCGCACCGATTATACGGCGCGCGTGCAGCGCCACCGCGCCGAGATCCGCAGCGAGACCGACCGCCTCGGCTGGAGCTTCACCATTCACCGCACCGACCGGCCGGCGAGCGAACTCTTGCTCGCGCTGCAAGCCCGCATCGGCGCCGCCGCGATCGACATTGGTATCCATCCGCAGACGACGGCGCGGCCGATGGTGACGGCATGATCGGCGGACTGCCCATCGGTTTTGCCGAACCGCTCGTCCTCCTCGGCCTGCTGACGCTGCCGGTGCTGTGGTGGCTATTGCGGCTGATCCCGCCGCGGCCGCGCCGCATCGATTTCCCGC
>Ga0207416_1000728_pt1 | contig 51541 bp, 48 predicted proteins | sample PaiPotPPM11metaG_FD_184107 | JGI IMG/M metagenome (GOLD analysis project Ga0207416, IMG submission 184107) | Iron sulfur acid spring bacterial and archeal communities from Banff, Canada, to study Microbial Dark Matter (Phase II) - Paint Pots PPM... ... | reverse complement strand
GCCGCCGTGACAATTTGCTCAGGGCATTGGAGGATGGTCAATCTAAGACGATAGTCGCACGTGTCAACGACCTGGAAGAGCAAATCCAGATTCTCTCAAAACGGCTCGCAAATCTCGAACTATCCCGAATGAGCCAACTGCCACGCAACGTCGGCGAATTAAAGACACGTTTGAAGATGCTCGGCGACCATCTTCACAGCATTGACCGCAAGGAACTCCGCGCGGCCATACACGCTTTTGTGGCAGAAATTACCTTGGACTTCGATGCCCGAAAAGCAAGAGTCGCCTACATCTTACCGATAAGGCGGTCCGCTGAGGTTTTGTCTAAAAGTGGTTGCGGGGGGTGGATTTGAACCACCGACCTTCGGGTTATGCTTGCTACTTCGGCTTTCGCCGCTCCGTCGTCAACGACAGATTCGTAGTCTGGACTTTCCCTTCACCCGACCCGTTCGAGGCGGGTGCCTGCCGTCAAGTCTCTACACCTTTCCCGTTCGAGCACCGACGGGACTTGGCTCGGGATTACCCTGCTAACGGCTCCCCCGACTTTGACAGGAGTTCCCACAAGAATCGCTTCTTATGGAGCCCACGGCGCGATCAAGTCCCTGACGTCACGGTAAGCAGATGACCGTGTGCGTGCTTGATTGCGTGTATTGAGCCCGACGAGCTACCGGACTGCTCCACCCCGCGCTTCGTAGGTACGGCGCTGCGAAGCACCGTACCTCCAGCAGCATGCTCGCGCTATCGACATTTTCCATCGTCGGATACGATCCGATCGCGGACGAGTTGGGCATCGCCGTCCAATCGAAATTCATCGCGGTCGGCGCGGTCGTGCCATGGCTCGAAGCGGGCGTCGGCGCGATCGCGACGCAAGCCTGGGCCAACACATCGTATGGGCCCCGAGGACTGGAATTGCTGCGTGGCGGCGCGCTGCCGGCCGAAACGATTCAAGTCCTCACGCGCGACGACGAGCATGCGGCTCAGCGCCAGATCGGCGTCGTCGACGTGCGCGGCCGTTCCGCGACGTACACCGGCGGCGGCTGCATGGCGTGGGCGGGCGGAAGAGCCGGGAAAAATTTCGCAGCGCAAGGGAACATCCTCGCGGGTCCTTCGGTCCCCGACGAGCTGGAGCGGGCATTCGTCACGACGTCCGGCGCGCTCGCGGACCGCCTCGTCGCCGCGCTGCGCGCCGCCCAAGCGGCCGGCGGCGACCGGCGCGGCAAACAGAGCGCCGCGCTTGCGGTCGTCAAACGCAGGGGTGGTTACGGCGAATTCAACGATCGTTTCATCGATCTGCGGGTGGACGATCACCGGGAACCGATCGAGGAGCTCGCGCGGATCTTGGGCCTCCACCGGTTGTATTTTTCCAAACCCGCACCTGAAGATCTGCTCGACGTCGATGCGGACATCGGCGCGGAGATCGTCGAACACTTGCGCGGTTCGGGTGCGCTGACGAGTGGAAACTCCCGCACGTTCGACGCGGCGGCGCGGACGGCGCTGATCGCGTTCATGCACCGCGAGAATCTTGAAGAGCGCGTGCGCGACGACGGGCTCATCGATAAGCAGACGCTCGAGTATTTGCGATCGTTCAACGCGTGACCGGGCTGCGCGAGTGGCTTCGGGCGATGCCCAAAGCCGAACTCCACGTGCACCTCGAGGGCACGATGGCGCCGGACCTCTACCAGCGCATCGCCAAGCGCAACGGATTGCCGGCAGGGGATGACGCCGGCTATGCCTTTTCGGATTTCCCCTCGTTCCTGCGGGCGTTCCTCACCGCCGTCAAAGTGCTCCAGAAACCGGAGGACTTTGCGGACCTCACGCGCGCGTATCTGCAAAAATCTGCTGCCGACGGCGTCAAACACGTCGAATTCATGCTTTCGCCCGCCACGCAAAGAACGTTCGCGCCGAAGATCGATGTGAGCGAGATGGTGGTTGCGGTCTCGGACGAGATCGAGCGCGCCAAGCTGGAGACGGGAATCTCGGCAGTCATGATCTTCGACATCGTGCGCAACCTCGGCGTCGAAGCCGGTCTACGCGACGTCGAACTTGCTCGGCGCAACAAAGATCGAGGAGTGGTCGGCGTGGGGCTCGGTGGCGACGAACGCAGCTTCCCCGCGCGTGATTTCCAAGAGGTCTTCATCGCCGCGGCAAACGCCGGTCTGCGCCGCACGGCGCACGCGGGCGAAGCATCGGGGCCCGAAAGCGTGGTCGATGCGGTGAGGCTGCTCGGCGCCGAGCGCATCGGTCACGGTGTCGCCGCCGCCGCTCGGCCGGACGTCCTGCGATTGCTCGCGGACGATGACGTCGCGATCGACGCCTGCCCGACAAGCAATGCGGTGACCGGCGCAGTAAAATCCGGCGAGAGCCATCCGCTGAAGGTTTTTATGGAAGCCGGCGTCACCGTCAGCTTGAGTTCGGACGACCCCGCGTTCTTCGGCGTTTCGCTGCTGGACGAATACATGTATGCTGCGCAGCGGCTCGGCTTGGAACGCAGCGAGCTCGCGACGCTTGCGGCGAACGGCTTTCACGCTTCGTTCGCGCCCGACGAGAAGAAAGTGGCATGGGAGGACGAGCTGAAACGTTATCTTAGCGGATCTACTGGATGAATTGCTGCGGCACCACCCGATATGCCGCGACTTTGCCGCCGGTGTCGAGCCGCATCTCGATCATGAGCGCGCCTTTCGAGAACTTCGCGAGGTAGGTGTACTTGTGAGCGGCGTCGTCTGAGTTGGCTTCAGTCAAGCCGGTGTAGTCGCCGAGCTTGTGCATGCGGTCCGACAGATCGCCGACCTCGCTGCGCGTCACCTGTCCTGCGAGACCGCTGTCGAAATTCTGCGTGACGCCCGAATAGTTGTTGTCGTACACCGCGCGCGTGATGCCGTCGGCCAGCTGCGTGTTCTTGTTCGCGCCGGCGCCGCCGCTGCACGCGACGAGCGCGAGAAGGGCGAGCGCGGCGGCGCCTCCCGCCAGGCGCCGCGCGTCCACGAGTTCGTCCAGCAACGCTTTAGAACGTTCCCCAGCCGTAGGAGACAAGCGCGACCTTTTGCGTCGCTCCCGTCGGCGACGGAACCTTGGCTATCGTGCTCGCGACGTAGTTGTGCTGCGGCACGCTCGAAGCGGATGCCATCTGTTTGCGAAGGCCGACGATCTGGTCGTGCTGATAGGAAACCTCGCTGCGCAATGAATCCGCAACGGCCGCTTCGTGCTCGTATGCCGTCTTTTCCGCGTTGTAGGCGGCCCAAGCGTTGTCGCGCTGCTGCGCGAGCGCGGCCTGCTTTTGCGCGTCTTCGGCGTACCGCTCGTGCACCTTGCGGTTATGGTTGAGGATGATCAGCGTCGCCGCTGCGCCGCCAATGAGGATGTTGCGCGTCGAAGCGGCGCCGTCCGCGCTGACCGGCGGCGGCGGCGCGAACATCGCGAGCATGGCGACGAGCGCGGTCAGCGCTGCGATTCGTGTCAATTTCATGGTGATTTCTAACCTCCACCGTTCGGGGTTCCCCAATGGCATTATTCCCACTTTCGGACCCCGTCCTGTTGGTAAGGAAACGAAAAGTGCGGCAAATTCGGTTTTAGCGCCATCTTGGCAGAAGGGACAACCCAGGCAGAGGCCTGAATTAGTCGACCCTAACGAAATGGCTACGCACCGCCTAACAAACAATTCGGCCCTCAAAACGCCGACCGCCGTCGCGCCGCTCGAGCCGGAAGTCAGCCCGAACGTCGAGATGTATCTGAAAACCATCGTGCGGCTTTTCGGCGGCGGCCAACCGGTGACGACTTCAGCGATCGCGCAGGAGTTGTCGGTGTCTGCGGCATCCGCGTCGGCGATGCTCAAACGGCTGGACGCCGAAGGTTACGTCTCGCACGACGGCCGCCACGGCGTCATTCCCACCGCGTCAGGAGCCCGCATCGGTGCGCTGACCTTGCGCCGCCAACGGCTCGCCGAACGGCTGCTGGTCGATCACCTCGGGATTTCGTGGGAACTCTCCGCGGCGGAGGCTTGCCGCCTCGAGCACGCGATCTCGCCGCTGGTGGAACGGCGGCTCGCTGAGTTCATGCACAACCCTACGACGTGCCCGCATGGCCATCCCATTCCGAGCGAAGACGGTCAGCTGTGGAATCACCCGAACGCGCTCGAACTCGCGGATCTGCCGTTGGGCGTCGAAGGAACGGTGCTGGAAGTCATGCACGACATGCCCGAGCTGTTGGGCTTCCTCGCCAAAATCGGTCTCAAGCCGGGCGTGCGCGTTGCCGTCGATAAGCGCGAGCGGGCCGTCGGCCTTCTCTCCATCACGGTCAACGGCAAGCCGCACACGGTCAGCGCCCAGCTGGCAAGCGCTATCGTCGTCGCCGATCCCGCCGTCAAGAAGCAGAAGAAGTGACAATTCGGGCGCGCATCGTCGCGACCGCGATGGCGGTCGTATGGTTTTTGGCGGCGCTCGCTGGGGCGAGTGCCGCCGATGCCGCATCGGGAGCCGGCCACGCCGCGGCGCCGCCGACGCTGGGCCTGTGGCCGACGATCGTCCTCGGGGCGATCGCCGGCTTCACGATCTACTTCGGTTTGCCGATCGCCGCATTTCGCAAGCTTCCGGCGAGGACGATCTCATTTTTGAACGCGGTAGCGATCGGCGTGTTGTTCTTCTTGCTCTACGACATCTTGCACCAGGCGGCGGCCCCGGTCGAAGCCGCGCTTCACGCCGGTCAGACGAGCGGTGGATGGTCGGGATTCGCCGGACTGATCGTCACCTTCATCATCGGCTTTGGCGTCGGCCTCGTGGGCCTCGTCGTGGTAAGCCATCGCATGATCGAGCGGACGAACCCCGCCGAGGGCGGATCACTCACCCCCTTGGCACTCGCGCTGGCGATCGCCATCGGCATCGGCCTGCATAACTTCAGCGAGGGACTGGCGATTGGTCAATCCGCCGCAACCGGCGCTATCCAGCTCGCGTTCATGCTGATCATCGGCTTTGGACTGCACAACATGACTGAGGGCTTCGGCATCGCGGCGCCGCTGGCGGGTGGCGGCGGAGCCACTCTCGGAACGATCGTCCGGCTCGGACTCATCGGCGGCGGTCCGACGTTCCTCGGCACCGTCATCGGTTACAAGTTCGTCTCGCCCACCCTGTCGGTGCTGTTCCTTACGCTCGCCGCGGGCGCGATCATCTACGTCATCGGCGAGATGAGCAATGCGGGGCGCAAGATCGGATTCCGGGAGTTCGCCACGTTCGGGCTCTTCGTCGGTTTTATGTTCGGCTACGGCACCGATCTCATCCTCACGTACGCCGGCGTGTAGCCGGCACCTATACGCCGGCGTAGAGCCGGCACTAATCTTCGGGCGGCGCGGTCTTCGCGATTTCCGCGATCGACTTGACGACCGTCGCATCGGCCAGCGTCGTCGTGTCGCCAAGCGGTCGCTCTTCCATGACGTCGCGCAGCAGCCGGCGCATGATCTTTCCCGACCGGGTCTTCGGAAGATCCGGCGTGAACGTTATGTATTTCGGTCGTGCGAACGCGCCGATCTTCGAAACGACATGGCCGCGCAGCTCGTCCGCGTCAGATTTCGATCCGGTACCGCCGCCCTTGAGCGTGACGAACGCCGCGATCGCCTCGCCGGTGATCGGATCCTTTTTCGAAACTACGGCCGCCTCCGCGACGCTCGGATGGTCCACGAACGCGCTCTCCACTTCAGTCGTCGAGATCCGGTGGCCGGAGACGTTCATCACGTCGTCGACGCGGCCGAGCAGCCAGTAGTAGCCTTCATCGTCGCGCTTGCAGCCGTCGGCGGCGAAGTAAAAGCCTTGTTTCTCAAAGCGGCTCCAGTAAGTTTTCAGATACCGGTCGTGGTCTTTCCACAGCGTGCGCAACATGGCGGGCCACGGTTTCGTGATGACGATGTATCCGCCGCCGCCCAACGGCACCGACTCGCCGCTTGCGCTCACGACGTCGGCGACGACCCCAGGATACGGAAATCCGGCCGAACCGGGTTTCGCGGAGGTGATGCCGGGCAGCGGCGTGACCATGATCATGCCCGTCTCCGTTTGCCACCACGTGTCGACGATCGGGCAACGGCCCCCGCCGATGTGCTCGTGGTACCAGATCCAAGCTTCGGGATTGATCGGCTCGCCGACGGATCCGAGCAGCCGGAGGCTTGACATGTCGTGACGGCGCGCATACTCCGGGCCCCACTTCATGAACGTCCGGATCGCGGTGGGCGCCGTGTAGAGGAGCGTGACCTTGAATTTCGCGACCACCGACCAAAAGCGGTCCTTGTCCGGAAAATCGGGTGTGCCCTCGAACAGCACGCTCGTCGCACGGTTCGCCAGCGGGCCGTAAACGACGTACGAATGACCGGTGACCCAGCCGATATCGGCGGTGCACCAGTAGACGTCCGTGTCTTCCTTGAGGTCGAAGACGTACTTGTGGGTCGACGACGTGCCGACCAGATAGCCGGCGGTCGTATGGACGATGCCCTTGGGCTTGGCGGTCGTGCCGCTCGAATATAAGATGTAGAGCGGATCTTCGGCGTCCATCGGTTCCGGTGCGCAGTCGTCGCTTTGAGCGGCAACGGCGTCGTGATACCACACGTCGCGCCGGGCATCCCAGGCCACTTCGTGCCCGGTGCGTTTGAGCACGACGACCCGCTCGATCGGCGTGCCGCGGACCGCCTCGTCGGCGATCGCCTTCAACGCGATCGTGTGGCCGCGGCGCCAGCCGTGGTCTTGGGTGATGAGCAGCTTGCATTCGCCGTCGACGATCCGATCGTGCAGACTCTCGGCTGAGAAGCCGCCGAAGATCACCGAATGGATCGCACCGATCCGCGCACACGCGAGCAAAGCGGCCGGCAGCTCCGGCACCATCCCCATGTAGATCGCGACGCGATCGCCTTTGCGAACGCCGAAAGACCGCAGCGCGTTCGCGAGCCGCGACGTCTCGCGCAGCAATTCCGAATAGCTGATCGCTCGTGAATCACCGGGTTCGCCTTCCCAGTGGTAGGCGATCTGCGAGCCGTGACCGCCATCGACGTGGCGATCGAGGCAGTTGTACGATGCGTTGAGCTTGCCGCCGTCGAACCAGCGCGCGACCTTGCGCTGATCGTCCCACTCGAGCACCGAATGCCAGCGTTCGAACCAGTCGAGGCGCTCCGCCTGGCTCGCCCAGAACGCCGACGCATCCGCCGACGCACGTTCGTAGATCTCCGGATCGTTCCAGTTCGCTTGGCGCTTGAATCCTTCGGACGGCGGAAAGGTGCGCGTCTCTGCGAAGAGCGCTTCGATAGCCTGATGGTCCAAGATGGCGCCTCCTCCAAAAATGGGAAGAAACACGTTTTCCACGGCGAAGGGCACTCCTGTCGATGAAATCGCGGCGAGCGTTTCTTGCCACCCTGATCGCCGTTGTATCCGGCGCATTTGCCGCTGTTTCGTCGCGCATCGCAGCGCGGGGCGCGCCGTCGACCAGCGCGACGCCCGCACCGTCGCCGATGCCGAGTCCGAGCGCATCGCCGCCATCATCGCTCGCCCGCGCGCTCGCTCGATCGCTGCAGCGCGATCTCGAAGACGCGAGGCTTTCCGATGGATTGACCGACAAGATCGCCGGCGACATCGACGGCAATTTCGACATCACGAAAGCTTTTCGTAAGGTCCGGCTCGAGAACGCAGAAGAGCCGGATTTCATCTTCGAACCGTGACGTCAAGCGGCGTCGCGTTTGCCGGCATCAGCGAGCTCGCGCTGCTGCTGCGCCGGCGGAAAGCCACGTCCGTCGAGCTCACCAAATTCTATCTGAATCGGCTCGATACGCTCGGCCGCGAGCTGAACGCGACGGTGACGGTGATGCACGACCGCGCGCTTCGCGAGGCCGCCGCCGCAGACAAGGAATTACGGGCCGGACGCGACCGCGGTCCGCTGCACGGCATTCCCTGCGGCGTGAAAGACCTGCTCGCGGCGATCGGCGCGCCAACGACGTGGGGAGCGCAGCCGTTTCGCAGCCAAGTCCTCGATTTCGATGCGACGCTCGTGCGGCGGCTGAATTCGGCGGGCGCCGTGCTGCTCGGAAAGCTCGCGATGATCGAGCTCGCCGGCGGAATGGGATACAATCAAGCCGACGCTTCGTTCACCGGCCCGTGCAGGAACCCGTGGAATCCGGCCTACTGGACGGGCGGTTCTTCGAGCGGCCCGGGCGCCGCCGTCAGCGCGGGTCTCGTGCCGTTCGCGATCGGCTCTGAGACCGACGGCTCGATCATGAACCCGTCGTCGTTTTGCGGCTGCACCGGTCTCCGGCCGACGTACGGGCGCGTCAGCCGTCACGGCGCGATGGCCCTCTGCTGGACGCTTGACAAACTCGGACCCATGTGCCGGAGCGCCGCCGACGCGCGGCTCGTTCTCTCGGCGATCGCAGGCCACGATCCGAACGATCCGAGTTCGTCGGCGAAAGACGTCGACCTCGCGGACGTCAGACGAGACCGCTGGCGATTCGCGACGATCAGAAACGGCGCCGACAAAATCCAGCCGGGGGTGAAGAGGAACTTCGAAGCGTCGCTGGCCGTCGTGCGGGAGCTCGGCGCCGTCGATGAGATCGAATTGCCGAAATTTCCCTACGACGCGATGGTCGGCGCGATCATTTCGGCCGAGGGCGGCGCGGCGTTCCGCGGCATCATCGAGGACGGCCGCGTCTTGAGCTTGCGCGACCCGGACGGCCGGCGCGGCGGATACTCAAGCCTCGTGGTCTACGCCGTCGATTACGTCGATGCGATGCGCGAACGCAGGAAACTGCGCGCCGCTTTTGCTGCGCTGTTCGAACGATATGACGCGATCGTGGCGCCCGGCGAAAGCAGCGTCGCGTTTCCGATCGGCGTGGCCTTCGACAAAGCGTATCCGGGCGTGCAGGGCAGTGCGCTGACGACCGCCGCGAACCTGATCGGCGCGCCCGCCATCGCGCTGCCGAACGGTTTTGGTCTGCATGGCTTGCCGACGAGCGTCATGTTCGTCGCTGCACCGTTCGCTGAAAATTCGCTGATAACGCTCGGGCAGCGGCTGCAGGCCAAGACCGGCTGGCACCGTAACCATCCTCCTATCGCCGCCGCCCGCTAAGAAAGCAGAGCACCGCCTTCGTCATGCGCGCAGCCGCCGCCGTTCTCATCGCCGTTTTTTCGCTCAGCTGGACCATGCCGCTCCCGGCGTATGCCATGAGCACGGAAAAAGAAGTCGCGCAAGGCGCGAGCGAGAGCGGCGCGGTCGACCGGCAAAGCATCATCGTCACCGATCCGTTTTTGACCTCCTGGGTCGATCGCATCGGCGACAATCTTTCCAAATACCGGGCGCGCACCGACATCACGTATCACTTCGAGATCATCGACTCTTCGGAGATCAATTCGTTCGCGCTGCCCGGTGGATTCATCCACCTCGATGTCGGGCTCCTCAATTTCGCGAACTCCGACGACGAAGTCGCGGGTGTGATGGGGCACGAAATGGGCCACATCGAGCGCCGCCACGTGGTCACGCTCAACCAGAAAGGCAACATCCTCGGCATCCTCATCGGCGTGCTGTCGCTGTTTTCGCCGATCGCGTACGCGCTCGGCGGTTACGGCGGCGACTTGATCTTCAATAAGTTCTCGCGGGAAGACGAACTGCAAGCCGATCAATACGGCTTGCTGTTGATGAGCCGCGCCGGTTACGACCCGCGCGCGCCGGTCGACCTCTTCGAGCGGCTCGCCGAGATGGAGAAGAACGCACCGGCGGAAAGCAAAGTCGACAAGGCATTTGAGGACCATCCCCCGGCGAAAGACCGGGTGGCTCACCTGATGGGATATCCGGAACTCGATCGACCTTCCGCCGACACCTCGCTCGCGCGTGCCATCCACGACGAGAGCGAAGGCCAGTTCAGCTACGCGCAAGCGAAGTTCAAAGAGGTCCTGAAGCTGCGGCCGGGCGACGGGCTGGCGCAGCGTGACCTCGCGCAGCTCGAGGCCGCGCTCACCGAATCGGGCGCACGCACCGACGGCATCGAAGCTTCAGCGGCGCTCGGCGATCCGTCGAGCGTCGAGACGATCGCGCGCGAGCTTGCCACGGCGGCCAGCGCCGCGACGAGCGATTTCGAATCGGCGCGCGACCAGGCGAAGAGCGGCAATCCGGAGATCGAGACGTTCTTCAATCAGCTGGAGGGTCTTGCCAGCACGGTCCCCGACGTCAGCGGCTCCGACAACAAGAAGAATCTCAAGGCGGTGTCCGATGCCGTCGACCACTTGACCCGCGACATCAACGGGGTGCTCGGATACGCGTCGGATGCGTTTTCGACCGGGCCAGACTTGATCGTCGACAACAAAGGAACGCTGCGCGACATGGCGACACCGCTCGGCGAAGGGACGCTCTCGCCCAAGACGCAGGCCCTCATTCCGTACTATCCGTCGATGACGGCGGAGCTGGAGAGGTCGTCCGACGATATCGTCCGAGCACTGCAGCGCGAGCGCGCCGCGATCGCAATGGGAGCGGCAAGCGTGCACCTGCTGACCGATTTTTTCAACACGGTGAACGCCGCGAAGCGCGAGCGGAGCGGTGAGATCTCGGCGAACAGCATGCCGGCGGTGCAAGCCGCGATGGATGCAGTGCTGGCGGCCTGGGACCAAGCGGACGCGATGGCCTCCGGTGGCTCGGATTTGACGTATGCGGCCCAAGCCCGCGGGCTTTCGGCGCACTTGACCCTGCTCGATCTCACGTCGTCACCGGATCGTTACGCCGCATATCGGCGCGCGCTTGCCTACCGCTTTCCAGGCGTCCAAATCCCGGATTATCGCGCGGCGGTGCAGTCGGGCGTAGCTCCCGGTGAACTCGGCTGCGCGGCGTGGCTTGCGTTCGAGACGAAGCAGCCGATGACGGCCGTGCTGGAACGCAGTCGCGAGAGCGACACGCCGTGTCCGGATGAAGCGCTGCAACGGCACGTGTTCGCGGAATCGATGGAGATCGCCGTTGGGCTTTTGTACGCGGATTACACGAACAAGCCGCAGCAAATCAAATAGCGGCGCGCATTCAAGCGCGCTTCTACAGGGGTTCTTGCGCCGGCTGCGCGGCCTCGCGCCGTTGAGCGTTCAGGCCCATGACGAGCGCGACGGAGGAAAACACAAGTGACGGAACTCCAGCCCACGCCGGGCCGAGCCGCTCGAGGGCTCCGGTCGAGATCGGCGGCATGATCACGCCCGAGACGTTGTCGAGGGCCGAGGCGCTTCCTAAAATGGCGCCGCGCTGGTCGTCCGGGGCATGGCGCGACAGAAGGCTTGAGATGCCCGGCCGCGCCAGCGACATGCCGAGTGCGAACAACACGATCGTCGGTATCGCTGTCGGAACCGTGTGGATGAAGGGTACCGATAAGAATCCCACCGCGGCGGTCGCGATGCCGATATTCGAGCCCAGTCGATCGCCCAGCGCATCGTAGATCCGACCGACGAAAAGGACCTGCGAGAGAACGCTCAACACCCCGAACGAAGCCATCAGGTATAACTGTTGGGACACGTCGAAGCGAAGCGTGGCCTGCAGCAAAAGCGCGAACACGCCGAACCAGGCATACAAGCCGAGCGAGAAGGCCCACGACTGCAACAGCACCGGTGAAACCCGGCGATCGGTCAGCGATCTGCCGATGTCGGTGAAGGACGGCACTTTTTCTTCCGCCGAGCGCGCGCGCGACTCGGGCAGCTTTACGATGGTTAGGACGAGTGTAAGGAATTGCAGTGCCGCAGCGACGAGAAATGTCGCCGAAAACCCGAAACGTTGGAAGACCAGTCCTCCGATGATCGGTCCGAACACCATCCCGAAGCTGAAGGCAGCGCCGACGTATGCGAACGCCCGCGCGCGCTGCGGCGGCTCGACGAGGTCGGCGATGTACGCTTGCGTCACGCTGATGTTTCCGCCCGAGACGCCTTCGACGATCCGCGCGACGAACACCAGCCCGAGCGAATTCGCGAACGCCAGCATCACCCAGCCGATCGTCGCACCGACCTGGCTGATGATGAGCACCGCTTTCCTACCGATGCGGTCGCTCGCGTATCCCCACACCGGTCCCGCCCCGAACTGGCAGGCGGCGAACACCGAGAACAAAAGGCCGACGACGTGGTCGGATGCTCCAAAGTGCTTCGCGAAATACGGCAGCGTCGGGATCAGGATGCTGAATCCGAGGATGTCAATGAACGTGATGCCCAAGATGGGAAAAATTCTCGCGAGCATGTGATAGAGCGCGCCTTCGACCTGCCCCCGAGGCCCGCCTACCGCATCGCGCGCGTCTCAACGCTCGCAACGATCGCTCTGTCTGCAGCATTCCTGCTCGCTCCACTGCGCGCGTTCGCCGCCGTGAATCCCGTTCCGACGATCCATCTCATTCTCGGCACGCATCCGCCGCGCACGTTGCAGGTCGACGTCGCAAAACTCTTCCATACGCTCGTCGTCGATTTTTTTCCGCAAGACGACGGCACGGTCTACGTGCAGACGGGGGACATTCCCGCGATGTGGCTGCGCGACTCGTCGGCTCAGACGCTGCCGTACGTGCGCTTCGTGCCGATGTTTCCGGATCTCGAACCGCTGGTGCGGGGCGTGATCGAACGCAATGCGAAAAACGTGCTCACGGATCCGTACGCCAACGCCTTCACGAGCGGCTACGTCTCATGGGAAGACAAGTGGGAGGTGGATTCGCTTTCCTATCCGGTCACACTGGCGTGGACGTACTGGCAGGCTACCCACGATCGCGCGATGTTCACTCGGCGGCTGCACTGGGCGTTGGCGCACATCGTTTCGACCTACGAATGCGAACAGCACCATGCGAGCTGCTCGCACTACCGGTCGCGCATGCTGCCCAACGGGGGCGAGGGAGCGTATTACGCGCAGACCAACATGATCTGGGGCGCTTTCCGACCGTCGGACGACCCGGTGCGGTATCCATTCAATATCCCGCAACAGATGTTCGCGGCCGTCGCGCTCGAAGAGCTGGCGGCGCTTGCCGACGCTGGATATCGCGACGCAGCGCTTTCGGATCGAGCGCGAATGCTCGCCGCCGAGCTGCGCGCTGCGATCGAGCGCTACGGCGTCGTCTACGATTTCCGCTACGGCTGGATATACGCGTATGAGGTCGACGGCTACGGCAATCACGAATTGATGGACGACGCGAACATCCCGAACCTTATCTCGATCCCGATCTTCGGCTTCGAATCGAGCGACAACGCCCTTTACCAGAGCAGCCGCGACTTCGCGCTGTCGACGGACGATCCGTATTTCTATCGAGGCGCGTACGCGGTCGGGCTCGGGAGCTCGCACACGCCGACAGGATGGGTGTGGCCGCTCGGCATGATGGCCCGCGCGCTCAGGGCGCAATCGTGGGGTGAGGTGGAGCAGATGCTCGCGCAGCTGCGCGCTTCCGGCGGCGCCGAAGCGCTGTTCCATGAAAGCCTCGATCCGAATCGGCCGTGGCGCTTCACGAGAACCGAGTTCGGCTGGGCGAATGCGCTGTACGCTGAGCTGATGTTCCGGAGCATCGCCGGATTTGCGCCGCAGGCTCTGCCGCCCCGAGCCTTGAGCCCGCCCTCGAAAACGCCGCAGATGCCCGACGTCGTCGCGCGCTGGCAGAACGCCGGCATCATGTTGAGGACGTTCCAGCGGATCTTGAGTTCGTTCTAGGCGCGAACCGGCAGCAATCCGAGCTCCCGGCCGACTTTTTCGAACGCGGTGAGAGCGCGATCGAGCTGTCCGCGTTCGAGTGCCGAGCTCATCTGCACGCGGATGCGCGCCGTCCCTTCCGGTACCACCGGATAGCCGAAGCCGGTGACGAAAACTCCTTGCTGCAGCAACCGGTCGCTCATCTTGATCGCGAAGGCTGTCTCGCCGACGATGATCGGGATGATCGCGCTGTGACCCGGCAGCGGCGTATAGCCGATCGCCGATAGCCCGTCGCGGAAGTAGTTGATGTTCTCGCGCTGCTTGGCGAGCAGTTCGGGGTGGGCTTCGAGCTCTTCGATCGCCGCGAGCGCGCTGCACGCGACGGTCGCGGGCAGCGCGTTCGAGAACAATTGGGGCCGAGATTTTTGCACGAGCGTGGCGATCAGCTCGTTCGAACCCGCCACGAAACCGCCGGCGGCGCCGCCCAACGCTTTTCCAAGGGTCCCCGTGATGATGTCGATTTGTCCGGTCAGACCGTAGTGCTCGATCGTGCCGCGTCCGGCGGCGCCGAGCACGCCGGTGCCGTGACTGTCGTCCACGATCGTGACGCCATTATACCGCTTGGCGAGAGCGGAGATCTGCGGCAGCTTTGCGAGGTCGCCCTCCATCGAAAAAACGCCGTCGCTGATGATGAACTTCGTCGCGTCGGCCGGCAACGCCGCGAGCTTGGCTTCGAGGTCCGCCATGTCCGAGTGTTTGTAGCGAAGGCGTTGCGACTGGCTCGCCATCCTGCAACCGTCGATGATCGAGGCGTGATTCAGCTCGTCGGAAAGGATGGCGGTCCGGTCGACGGCGATGGTCGGAATCAAGCCGGTGTTGGCGGCCCAGCAGGACACGAAGGTCAGCGCGGCCTCGGTGCCGAGGAATTCGGCGATCTTACCTTCGAGGCGCCGGTGGATGTCAAGCGTGCCGCAGATGAAGCGCACGCTGGCGGTCCCCGCGCCGTATCGCTTCAGACCTTCGACGCCGGCGTCGACCACGCGCGGGTTGTCCGCCAGGCCGAGATAATTGTTGCTCGAGAGCACGATGGCGTCGCCCGCTTCTTCCATGTGTACCACCGCTGCCATCGGCGTCGTGATGTGGCGCAGCGTTTTCAGCGTGCCGGCGCCGCGCAGCGCGTCGAGTTCGCTCCGAAGCTTCCGGTTAAACGCGGAATTCATGCCAGATCCAGCACGATCTTCACCGCATCGCGGCCGGGCAGCGTCGTAAAACATTCTTCAAAACGCTCGATGGGAACGACATGCGTGATGATCGGCGTCAAATCGATGCGGCGCGAACTCACGAGCGATTGCATCTGATACCACGTCTCGAACATCCTGCGGCCGAACACGCCGACGAGCGTCAAACCTTTCAAGACGACGTCTTCAGCCACGTCGATCGCGATCTTAGCCGGTGGAATCCCGAGAATAGCAGCGCGCCCGCCGTGCCGCAATGCTTTGAGCCCGAGTTCGAGCGCGGCCGGATTACCGCTCATCTCGAGCAGCGCGTCCGCGCCGATGCCGCCCGTGACGTCGGCGATCGACCGGGCGGCGTCCGGCGAACGCGAGTCCAGCGCGTGGTGCGCGCCCAACATCTTGGCGAGCGCGCGCTTGTGCGGATTCGGATCGACCGCGATGATCTTCGAGGCGCCGGCAGCGGATGCGACGGCGATCGCCATGAGTCCGATGGATCCCGCCCCGGTGATCAAGACGTTCTTTAGGCTGACCTCGGCCGTCGCGACCGCGTGCACGGCGTTCCCGAGCGGGTCGAAAATGGCGGCCCAGTCGTCGGGGACGGCCGGATCGAGCTGCCAGACATTGCCCGCTGGCATCGCGACATAGTCGGCGAAACACCCATCGCGGTCGACGCCGATCACGCGCACGGCGGCGCAGATGTGCGCCTGACCGGTACGGCACAGCACGCATGTACCATCGGGGATGTGTCCTTCTGCACAGACGCGATCGCCGACCCGCATGCCGGCGACGCCGCCGCCGACCGCAGCGACTTCTCCCATGAACTCGTGGCCGACGACCAGCGGCGGCCGCACCCGCCGCGCCGCCCACGCATCCCAGTTCCAGATATGGGCGTCGGTGCCGCAGATGCCGGCCTTTTTGACGCGCAGCAAGACGTCCGTCGGGCCGATGGTGGGGATCTGCCGCTCGACCAGCGTCAAGCCGGGGCCGGCTCGCTCCTTGACGAGCGCGCGCATCGTTTTCGGAACGGAAAGTTCAGTTGCCCGTCGTTTGAGCGTCTGTGCGGTCGCCACGGCCGACGACTTCGGTGAGGCCCAACGCGTGCCTTTCGCGAATGCTCGAGAGCATGGCAGCGAGGAAATCCATTCGAAAAAAGATCGCCTCGATCAAAGAGAAGATCGAGGTGCAGCGGCGTCGCGCGGTTCGACCGACCTTGCCGGTCAACGCGCACGCGCAGGTCAGCGAGTCCCTCGTGCAGCGAAAACGGCGCGCCGAAAAAGACCGCGAACGGCGCAAAGATTGGGAGAACCTTTAGGCGAACGCCTGTTCGGCATCGCCATGCTCACCATCGACGACGTTCTCGGACGCGGCGGCGTTCTGGCAAAGTCTCTCGCCGGCTACGAGTACAGACCTTCGCAGATCGCGATGGCGAAGCTCGTCAATCGCGGCTTTCTCGAGCACACGCACGTCATGGCCGAGGCCGGCACGGGGACCGGAAAATCGTTCGGTTATCTCGTTCCCGCGCTGCTCTCCGGGCAGCGGGTCGTGGTGTCGACGGCGACGCTCGCGCTGCAAGAACAGCTGCTGCGAAAAGACATACCGCTGATCCGCGACGCGCTGAACAGCCGGGCGCGCGTCGTCCAGCTGAAAGGTCGTGGCAACTATCTGTGCCGCGACAAACTCGAGCAGATGCGCCGTCGCCTCGTGCTGGCGCGCGGCGCCGACGAACTCGGGCTGCTGCGCTGGTCCGAGCATACGCGGACGGGCGATCGAAGCGAACTTGACTTCGTGCCCGCGCCGGCGCTGTGGAGCGAGGTCGACACTGATGCCGACGACTGCATTATGGAAGCGTGCGAATTTTTCGGACCAGAGCGCTGTCACCACATGCGCGCGCGCGAGGCCGCGCGGCACGCCGACATCGTGGTCGTCAATCACGCGCTGTTCTTCATCGATCTGGCGCTGGGCTGCGGATCGCTGATCCCGCCGTACGACTATGCGGTGCTCGACGAGGCGCATCAGATCGAAGAGTGGGCGACGGCGGCGTTCTCCTCCTCGATCTCGCGAGCATCCGTGGCCCGGCTCGTGCGCAAGATCGAGCGCGCGTACCTGTTCGACGACGCGCTGCGGCGCGAGCTGATACGCGCGGCTGACGACTTCACCGGCGCGCTCGCGTCAGGCCCGGCGGGTCGCTATCGGTTCGCCGACAACGCCGCGGCGGCGGAACGCATGGATCCTTTGCAGAGAGCGCTGTATCGAGCGGAGAACTGGATCGCCGACCAGTGGTTCAAAGCGGCTCGCCAGCCGCAGCTCGGTGAAGAGGTTCACGCGCGACGGCGGGAGCTGCTGACCGCCGCCGTCGCGGCTCAGACGCAGACCATCGAGCGCCTTCGGCTCGGCGGCGAAGCGTGGATCTGTTGGGTCGAGCGCGAGAACGAGCGGCCCGATTCGTATGCCGCTTCCTGCGCGCCGGCTTCGATCGCACCGATGCTCCGCGAGCGGCTGTTCGACGAAAAGCGCAGCGTCGTGATGACGTCGGCGACGATCTCGACGGCAGGCGACTTCGGCTATCTGCGCCGGCAGGTGGGGCTGGACGCCACGGCGGTCGACGAACTCGTGGTCGATTCGCCATTCGATTACCGACGTCAGGCGATGCTCTATCTGCCACCGCAGCGGCTCAATCCGAAGGACAGCGCCTTCGGCGCGAATGCGGCGCGCGTGATCGCGGACGTACTCGAGGCCACGAACGGGCGCGCGTTCGTGCTGTTCACTTCGTACGCAGTCATGCGCGAAGTTGCGGTGCTCATCGGCCCGCTGCTGTCATATCCGTACCGGGTGCAAGGCGAAGCGCCGAAGAGTCAGATCTTGGAATGGTTCCGCGCCGAGCGCAACCCGGTGCTGTTGGCGACGGCGTCGTTTTGGGAAGGCGTGGACGTCGTGGGGCCGGCGCTGTCGTGCGTCATCGTGGACCGGCTGCCGTTTCCGCCGCCGGACGATCCGATCGTCTCCGCGCGATCGTCCTTGCTGACCGAGCAAGGCGTGGATCCGTTTCTGGCGCTGATGTTGCCCGCCGCGGTCACGCGGCTCAAGCAAGGTCTCGGAAGGCTGATCCGCAGCGGTTCCGACAAGGGTCTGATGTGCATACTCGACGGCCGGTTGAGCACCAAAGGTTATGGAAGAAGGATTCTTGCTGCGCTGCCCGGCGCCGCCCGGACCGAGTGTTTGGCGGACGTCAAAGCCTTTTTGGGCTAATCACGGCCAGCGCGAATATTTGGCGAAAAATCCCTGCCAGCCGCCGTTCACCGTCAGCACGGCGCCATTGACGAACGACGCGGCGTCGCTCGCCAGAAAGCACACCGCGTCGCCGACGTCTTGCCAGCTTCCCGGTCGCGTCGTCGGGTTTCGATATTCGCTGCGCTGCATCGCCGTCGCGCGATCGGCATCCGTGTCGCGTATATCTCCCAGGCATACCGCATTGCAAGTGATGCCGTGCATCCCTTCTTCCAGCGCGAGCGATTTGATGAGCGCGACCACGGCGGCCTTCGAAGCGGCGTACGCTGCGTAATGCCGTCCGCCCATGGTGAACTCGCTGCCGGTCATTCCGAACGCGACGATCCGGCCCCAGCCGCGAGCGCGAAGGATCGACAACGCCGGTTTGACGGTGTAGAACACGGAACCGAGGTTGCCTTCGAGCGCCGCGCGGAATTCGTCGATCGTCACATCCGCCGCGTCTTTCACCAGCAGAGGGCCCGCGCCGCACACCACGACGTCGAGGCGTCCGAATTTTGCGTTTGCCGCTTCGACGAGAGCGGCGGCTTGGACCGGATCAGATACGTCGGCGGAAAATGCGTCGGCCGGCACGCCGACGGCGTGGAGCGCGGCGAGGGTTTCGTCTGCGTTGCCGCGCGCGGGCCGATAGTTCGCCGCGATCGCGAATCCTTGGCGCGCCAAGCTGACGCAAACGCCGCGCATGATGCCGCCCGCGCTGCCGGTAACGAGGGCGACGCGCCGCCCCGCTCGATGCTCGTCGGACATAAGCACCTATTCCACAAGGGACGCGCCGGTCCGTCGGCGTAGCAGTTGATTAGCACTCTCAAATGGTGACTGCTAATGAGCACGAAGAACCGGCCGAAGCCGGCTGATTTGTCCGGCCGACGCGCAAAGAAAGGCGCGCGAGCGCCGGAACGCGTCGACGCCGGCCTCGACGGACGCAAGACGTCGATTCTCGGCACGGTCGTCTACGAATACATCGCCACCGGCGAGCCGGTCGGCTCGGCTATGCTCACCCAAAAATACAATCTCGGCATTTCCCCGGCGACGGTTCGTCATGAGATGGCGACGCTTGAAGAAGAAGGCTATCTCGATCAGCCGCACACCTCGGCGGGGCGAGTGCCGTCGGACCTCGGTTATCGCTATTACGTCGACCGCCTGATGCTGCCGGAGGCCCTCAGCTCCGACGAACGCGATCAGATCCACGCCGAGATCCGGCGCGCGAGCCGGCAGCTCGACAGCGCGGTCGCGCACGCGTCACACGTCCTTTCGAATCTCACGCGCAACATCGCATTCGCGATGGCGCCGCGCTTGAACGGCCAGTCCCTGCGGCACCTCGAACTGATCTGGGTCGCACCGAAGACCGTTCACATCGTGCTCGTGACGAACCTCGGGCTCGCCGGCCAAGCGACCGTCGAGATCCCGGACGACGTCGACCAAGACCGCCTCACTGCGGCGAGCAAGAACTTCAACGAGCACTTGGCGGGCACGAACCTCAGCGAGATCGCGATCGCGCGGTTGTCGACGGTTTCGCGCCAGACGCCGCTGCCCGATCCTCTGCTCCGAGCCATCGCCGCGCTCTTGACGGCTCCGCAGGATGTCGGCGTCGAGCGGCGCTTGTTCACCGACGGAACGAACAATCTGCTCGACCAGCAGGAATTTCGCGACCTCCGCAAGCTGCGCGGCATTCTCGAGCTCATGGACGAACAACGGACGCTGTACGAACTGCTTCGGCAATCGCTGTCGAGTGATGGCGCGCGTGTCAGCATCGGCAAAGAGTTGGGCGAAGGCGGCCTGGACGAATGCAGCGTCGTCACCATCCCGTATAGAGTCGGAGAACAGAACGCCGGCGCGGTCGGCGTTCTCGGCCCGCGGCGCATGCACTATGCGCGCCTCATCGCGCTGGTGAACTGCATGGCGGACAGCCTCAACGCGATGTTCCAGGGCGAAAGATCGGCGTGAGCTGAAGGCGACGACGCAAGGACCAGTGGCGACGCAGCGCGACTACTACGAGGTGCTCGGCGTTCCCCGCGATGCGGCGGACGGCGACGTCAAAAAAGCTTACCGCGATCTCGCGCGGCGGCTGCATCCGGACGTCGTCGGAGACGGCGAGAAGGCCGCCGCCGAAGTGCGATTCAAGGAGATCAACGAGGCGTACGTGGTGCTCTCGGATCCGCAGAAGCGATCGCAGTACGACCGTTTCGGCACGGTCGATGCGCGCGCCGGCTTTGGGGGTTTTCCATTCGGCGAGTCAGGTTTCGGGGACATCTTCGATGCCTTCTTCGGCGGGTCGGCACAACGCCGCGCGGGCCCGTCAAGAGGCGCCGATTTGCGGTACGATCTGACGCTCGAGCTCGAGGACGCGTTGCGCGGCGCCGAACGCCAGATCAGCTATCGGCATCTGGGGCGCTGCGACGCGTGCAACGGAACCGGCTCGGCGGACGCCGCCGCCGCGCCCGTGCAGTGCGCCGAGTGCCGCGGCTCAGGCCAAGTGCGAACCGCGCGAAACACGCTGCTCGGTCAATTCGTCACCACTTCGACGTGTCCGCGCTGCGGCGGCGACGGCACGATCGTCAAAAACGCATGCAAGGTTTGTCGCGGGCGGGGACGTTGCGAGCTGGAGCGCAGCGTGTCGGTCAAGATTCCCGCCGGGGTTGAAGATGGAATGCAGCTGCGTCACGCGGGGATGGGAGAAGCCGGCGAACGGGGCGGGCAGCCCGGCGATCTGTACGTCTTCGTGTCGGTACGGCCCAACGGCGTCTTCGAACGGGAGGGGCCGAACCTGCGCTGCGACACCGAGGTGTCGTTCACGCAAGCCGCGCTGGGCGCGCGGCTGGAGATCGACGGCCTCGACGGGCCGGTCCGAATCGATATCCCCGCCGGAGCGCAAAACGGTTCGGTGTTCCGAATCGGAGGGCGGGGGTTGCCCCGCTTGCGCGGCAGCGGACGCGGCGATTTGTTCGTCGAGATCCGAGTTCGCGTTCCGACGAAGCTGACGCGCAAGCAGCGCGAGCTTCTCGAGGCCTTCGCGCATGCCGGCGGCGAGGACGCCGAAGACAAGAAGTCGGCGAAGAACGTCCGCGGGGCGTTCGGCAACTGAAGCTTCGCCGGATCTGGCTTGAAAGGTCGTCGCGAGAAGTCGAGCCTGCGGCCGCGCTGCTGCCGGCGGCGACCGGCCGGTTGGCCGCCTCGACCCACCGCGCTCCCGGGCGATCGTCTTCCGACGAGCGGTTCGCGCGCGGCTCGAAATCGCGCAAGCGAACGGCGTGCTGAACGGCGCGCGACTTGCGACGGCAACGATTGAAATGCTGATCGTCATCGATCTGGGCATGGCGTTCGGAATCGGTCTGCATCCGACGACGTGCCTCGCGCTTGCGCCGAAGCCGCCCCGCGTCCGGCCGCACGCTCCGACCGCGGAAATACTCGCCGCGATGCGCCGCCCGGCGTGCCGGCGCGCGGGGAACCGGATCGCGCTCGCACACGAGAAGAACTAACGTGTCGCAGCCGCGATTTTTCGTCTCCCGTGCGTGCGAGCCCGGTGAAGAGGTCGCGCTCGATCCCGCAGATGTGCGTCACGCAGCGGTCGTGTTGCGACTGCGCGAGGGCGATCGCGTCACCCTCGCCGCAGAGGGCTCGCTTTGGTCGGCCGAGCTGACGGCGATCGGCCGCGACGCCGCATCGGCGCGTGTGCTGCAGGCTGCGGGGGAGCGGTCTTGCGAGCTGCCGATCGACGTCGCGATTCTCCAAGCGCTGCCCAAGGGATTGAAATTCGACGTCGTCGTCGAGAAGTGCGTCGAGCTGGGAGCGCGGCGCATCATCCCCGTGATCTGCGCGCGCTCCCTCTCAGCCGCGAACCGGCCCAAGATCGAGCGGTGGCGGCGCATCGCGCGCGCCGCGGCGCAGCAATCCCGCCGTCTTTGGATTCCGATGGTGGAAGACGCGACGCCGTGGGAGCAAGCCGTCGCGCGACATGCGGGTCTGCTCGTCGCCTTCGAAGGCGCGCCGGCACGTTCGCTCGCCGCAGCACTGAAGCGCCGGCAGGCGGAGCGCGCTTTCGCGATCGCCGTCGGTCCAGAAGGCAGTTTCACGCCGGAGGAACTCGCAGCTGCCAAAGACGCCGGCGCGGACCTCGTGTCGCTGGGCCCTTCGATCTTGCGAACCGAGACCGCCGCCGCTGCGCTGCTCGCCGCACTCGCTTCTCGCTACTGGTAGCGCGCGGACGGGCATGAATGCTCGCGGCCGCGTCCGAATAGCGCAACGACTTGAGCGCCTACGAAGTTTCCGTCGTCATCCCCACCTACAATGAAGCGGCGGGCATCGAGCGGCTGATCGTGGCCTTGTCCGGCATATTCGGCGCTGCGGGCATCCGCGGCGAGATCGTGATCGTCGACGACAACTCGCCGGACGGCACCGGCACGGTCGTCGATTCTCTCGCGCAGAAACATCCGGTGCGGTGCGTGCACCGCGCCGGGAAGCTCGGTCTTTCCTCCGCCGTGATCGACGGATGGAAGACCTGCAGTTCGCCGATCCTCGGGGTCATGGATGCTGACTTCAGCCACGATCCGACGATCGTTCCGAAACTCGTCGACGCGATACGCAGCGGAGCATGCGAACTTGCCATCGGCAGCCGCTACGTCTCCGGCGGCGGGATTTCGAACTGGCCATGGCGCCGGCAGGTCACGTCGAAGGTCGCGATTTTGTTCGCGCGACCGCTCACGAAAGTCCGCGACATCACGTCAGGGTTTTTGTTTTTGCGCCGCGACGTCATCGACCGGGTCGAACTCGATCCGATCGGTTTCAAAATCGGACTTGAGGTGATCATGAAAGGGAAGTATCGCGCTTTCACGGAAGTCCCGTACGTTTTCACCGACCGAACTTCGGGCACGAGCAAACTCAATTCCGGCGAGATCTTCAACTATCTCAAACAGCTGCGAAAAATCTATGCCGGAGGGCGTCGGTCAAAGGAGCGGACCTGACAAGGGTGTCACCAACGCCGAACTGGCTGCGCCGGCGCTCCCCTCGGCCGGAAGCCGCTGCCGACCCGCTGTGGGAGATCTGCCCCGCATGCAACGAGCGGCTCTACCGTAAAGATCTCGATCAGCGTCTCCGCGTCTGCCCGCGCTGCGGTCATCACTTCCGCATCGGCAGCTTAGAGCGCATCGCCCTGCTCGCCGACGGCGATTTTCAAGAACTGGCGGGAAACCTCGTGACCGGCGATCCGCTGCGATGGGTCGACCGCGTTCCGTATCCCCAAAAGATCGCCAACGACCGGACGAAATCCGGTCTGCTCGAAGCGGTGGTCGTCGGTTTTTGCGCCATCGAGAGCGTCCCCGTCGGCTTGGGCGTCATGGACTTCTCTTTTCGGGGCGGCACGATGGGCGGCGTGGTCGGCGAGAAGATCACGCTCTTGATCGAAGAGTGCGCGCGGCGCCGCCTGCCGGTCGTCATCGTCTGCGCCTCGGGCGGCGCGCGGATGGAAGAAGGCGCGATCGCGCTGATGCAGATGGCGAAAGCAAGCGCAGCGGTCGAGCGATTCTCGGAGCTCGGACTTCCGCTCGTCACCGTGCTCACCGATCCAACGACCGGCGGCGTTTCGGCATCCTTCGGTTTTCAAGGCGACGTCATCATCGCGGAGAGCGGCGCCGCGATTGGCTTCGCCGGCCGCCGGGTCATCGATCAGACGATCCGGCAAAAACTGCCCGAGGGCTTTCAGTCGGCCGAGTTCCTGCTCGAAAAAGGCCAAGTGGACATGGTCGTGCGCCGTTCCGAACTCAAAGGAGCGCTCGGCGGCGCCCTGCGTTTCCTCACGGCCAAAGCGGTGCCGGCGTGAACCTCATCGTCGAGCTCGAGAAGCCGCTCACCGAACTCGAAGCCAAGATCGAAGGGCTCAAAAGGCTCAACGAAACGCAGCGCGTTGATTTCTCCGGCGAGATCCGTGCCCTCGAGGAACGCGCGCAGCAGCTGAAGCTCGAGATCTTTTCGAATCTTTCCGCCTGGCAACGCGTGCACTTGGCGCGCCATCCGAAACGCCCGCTCGCGCTGGACTACATCGCCGCGCTGGACGGCTTCACCGAGCTGCACGGCGATCGGATGTTCCGAGACGATCCCGCCGTCGTCGCCGGCTTCGCATACCTCGACGGCCTGCCGGTGTTCGTCATCGGCGAGCAAAAAGGCCGCGATACGAAAGAGAATCTCTACCGGAACTTCGGCATGCCGCACCCGGAAGGTTACCGGAAAACGCAGCGCATCATGCGATTGGCGCAAAAATTCAAACGGCCTCTGCTGACCTTCATCGACACTCCCGGCGCGTATCCCGGCATCGGCGCGGAGGAGCGCGGGCAGAGCGAAGCGATCGCCGCGAGCCTGCGTCTGATGGCCGGCCTGAGCGTGCCGATCGTCGTCAACGTGACCGGCGAGGGCGGCAGCGGTGGAGCGCTTGCGATCGGTCTGGGCGATCACGTCACGATGCTGCAGCACTCGGTGTATTCGGTCGCATCACCGGAGGCGGCTGCCGCGATCTTGTGGCGCGATTCGACGAAAGCGGAAGAGGCGGCGACGCGGCTGCGGCTGACATCCGATGACTTGTTCGAATTCGGCATCATCGACGAGATCATCCGCGAGCCGCTGGGCGGAGCGCATCGCGATGCCGCAGGCGTCATCCGCAGCGTGCTCGCCGCGGATCGCCGCGCGCTCGACGCCCTCATGCTGCTGTCGTCCGAGGCGCTTGTCGACCGCCGCTACGAGAAATATCGGCGCCTTGGATCGCATGCGGAGCTCATGCATGACCGCGCGGCGCGGTAGCCTTCGTTTCAAGGTCGCGCGTCTGGCCGCCGGCCGTTCCTCTTCGACCGGTGGCCGACGCTCGAGCGCGATCTACCGATGGATCCAGCGCGCGACCGTCGCAAGCGGCCGTATGCTCGCGGTCGCAGCGATAGGGCTCATCGTCGCGACGTTCGCCGTTCAAGCGGCGCGCGTGGCATACGCGAATTATCAGCTGCACGTTCAGATCGTGGCCGCTGAGAACGACAACCGCTCGCTCGAGAGCCAGATCGTGACGCTGCGCCGCGAAATCGTCCTGTCACGCGATCCCGAGTACCTGGTGCCGCTCGTCCACGAACAGTTGGGGCTCGCCAAGCCGCGCGAAGTTTTCGTCCGGTTCGCGCCGGTCGTCCAGCCGCCGACGCCGGAATCGACCGCGCGACCGCAGGCGCAGTGATTTTCCGTGATGCAAACGTTGCACGCCACCGTCTTGCAGTGCGGCCGATTCGGATGCGTCGTTCGCTTGGAGGATGGGCGCTTCGCTTTGCTTCCGAGCACTGATCCCGGCGTCGACGCGGTTCGGCGAGCGGCGAGCCGCGGCCGCCATCCGCGATTCGCGTTCGTCCTCGAAAGCGAAGCCGGAGGCCGGCCCAAGGTGGCGCTCGCCGGGGAGCAAGATGCGGCCGACCAGCCATCGGTGAAGGCGGCCTCCTCGCTGGAGGATAAGATCATCAATTACTTGCGTCAGACCGCGGACTGGGATCCCGATGGTGCGGAGGCGCAGCGGGCGGAGTCGGCAGAGGCGCCGCGGGCCGACCGTCTGTTGCCATTCGAGATGCGCGCCCGCAGGCAGTATCGCGACTCTGCCGAAAAACCGCGGCGAACCAAGCGAGCGCGATAGCCGAAAGCCGCCGCGCTTCAACAGCATGGAGGAATCCCGCATGTCACTGACCAGGAAATCGTTCATCGCGTCCGCGGCGCTCGCCGCCTCGGCGGCCGCGCTCGCAAAGGGCGAGCGCTCCGACGCCGCGATGATGGCGTTCAATCGCACGCCAATGCACTTCCACATCCTCAAAGAAGGCGAATACGATCGCGACGGGATGATGAAGACGCTGGCCGCCAACGCGGCGCACAAGCAGGTATACGAATCAGTGTCGCCGCTGCTCATCGCTCCGGGCATCGCCAGCATCTACATGCACATGCAGAACGCGATGAACGCGTTTCAGTTCTCATACGGCATGGGAGCGAACAGCTTGGCCACGCTCGCCGTCTTCATCGGCCCGTCGGTGGTCTTCGCCCTCAACGACAGGATGTGGACGAAATATCACCTCGGCGACGCCTTCAAGCTCGACAAGACGAATACGTACTACATCTCGAGTTCAAGCCTCGATCTCGGGGCGAGCCCCGATGATCCCAACGGCATCTATCAGGACTGGAGCGGCGAGGCGGTGCTCAAGCGCGGCGGAGCGTTCATGGTCTGTCACAACGCGACGACCGCCATCGCCGGCATGATCGCCGAGCGCGCTAAGCTGAACCCGGCCGATGTCCTGGCGGAATGGTCCGCCAACATGCTGCCCGGATTCAAATTCGTCCCCGCCGGCGTCGCGGCCGTGCAGCTCGCCCAAGACAACGGTTGGAAAGTCTACGCGCTCATCTGATGACGGATGACTACTCTCCGCAGCAAGCGCACGACGCGGTGAAGAACGGCGCGTTGCTGATCGACGTTCGAGAACGCGACGAGTGGAAGGCGGGGCACATGGCCGACGCGCTCTGGATCCCCATGGGGGAGATCCCCGAGCGCCTTGCGGAATTGCCCCGCGACCGAGACATCATCTTCTCGTGCCGGTCGGGTAATCGCAGCGGCAAGGTGAAGACGTATCTGATCGAGGAGCACGGCTACGACCGGGTGCATAATCTCTTGGGAGGCATCTTGGCGTGGGGCACCGTCGGACTTCCGATCGTCAAGTGAGAAATCGGCTCGTCGCGCTCTTCACCGTCGTCGTTATTGCCGCGATCGCCATCGGTTACGCGGCGGGCACGTTTGCGCCGTCATTCACAGCCGCATCCGTCGACGCAGCCGCAACGCTTCCGCCGGGCTCGGACGGTGAGCTGATCCGGTACGGCCGCGACCTCATCGACGAGACTCCGAAATACGCCGGCGGTTTCATAACGGCGCGCATGTCCTGCGCCGCGTGCCATCCGGGCGGCGGAGTCGTTCGGCACGAAGGCTCTATGCTCGGCCAATACGCGAGGTATCCGCGATGGAATAGTCGCGCACACCGGTTCATCGCACTCCAGGACCGCATCGCCGAATGCTTTCTTTACAGCATGAACGGCAGAACGCCGCCGTACTACAGCCGCGAGATGATCGCGATAACCGCGTACATGGCGTGGTTGTCGCGCGGCGCCCGCGTCGGTCAGGGCTTTCTCTATCAGGGTGACTTCAGGATTCAGGCGCCGGAAGCGGCTGACAAAGCGCGCGGCGCAGGCGTCTATGCTTCCACCTGCATGCGCTGTCACGGAGCCGACGGCAACGGCGCCGGCGCGGTCTATCCCCCGCTGTGGGGACCCCAGTCGTTCAACGACAAGGCCGGCATGGCGAGCGTCCCAACAATGGCGCGATTCGTCTATGCGGCAATGCCGCAGGATCACCCGCGTACGCTGACGGCGCAGCAAGCGTTCGACGTGGCGGCCTACGTGCTGTCGCACCCGCGCCCGCGCTTCGATCCGTCTCGAAAGATCGAATTTCCATCCGAGAGGGCGGGCTACTTCTAAGCCGTGTCCGCGAAATATCGGTACGGCGAAATGACCTGGCCCGATCAAAAAAGCGGCCGCGGTGCATCTCGTCGCCGTGATTCCGATCGCGACGATCGAGGATCATGGTCCGCACCTGCCCGTGGATACCGACGTCGAGCTGTGAACCGCCCCGCCCACGCGGTTACGCCGTTTTGGAACACCTGGCAGTGGGAGATCTAAAGCGCCTCGTACCTCGCGCGTGAAGATCGAGGGTGCCGGCAACGATTCGCTGGTGGGATGACCGGGACTTGAACCCGGACGCCCTTTCGGGCAACAGATTTTCGCACCACTATGGCTTTCGCCACCGCTTTTGACGTTTGTGGTCCGGACTGTGCCTTGACCGTATCGCTCTTCGCGACGTAGGCCGCGCCCGTCCAGTCTCTACACCTTCTCCGAACAGCGGAGCTTGGTTCGGCGTTGTCACATCCGCATGCGGACAAGAGTTCGCCGAGTTTGAGCGCATTCCGACGGAGGTTTCCCGCCGCCGGCTCCAATCGAGAAGTCTGTCGTGTCTTCCCGTTCCACCATCATCCCAACGTAGCGGCGTGCATTCATGCGCGCTGGCGGGCGCGCATGCATTCGCGCTATCCGCGTTAGCGTTCTCGAAGGCGAAACCCTAGACGGGCGGCTCGCCTACGGCGACAACTCGAAGGCGATGAGCGAATCGCGGGCGGCGATGAAGAGTTTTCCGTCCGCGATCGACGGACCGCGACCGCGCAGCGGTCCTCCGACGTTCCAGCGTCCGAGCAGCATGCCGGTGCCCCCGGCGAAAGCATCCAGCCAGCCGCCGACCTCCGTCGCAAAGACGACGTTTCCCCATGGCGTCGGCGACTCGTACATGCCCGACCTCTCACGCATCCACATCACCCTGCCGTCGCTCGCGCGCAGCGCCGCGATGCCGCCGATGGCAGCGCTGTCCGCATACGCGGTGACGTAAACCGTGTCGCCCTTCACGGCGGGCGTGCCGATGATTTCCGGCATCACGGCTGTGCGCCACACTTCGCGACCGGTGCGTTCGTCGAGCGCGTAGTACGTGCCGTTCTTGTTCGCTTCGCCGACGAGCCTTCGGCCGCCGCTGACGAATCGGTTCGGCGATGCGAAGAAATCGAAATCGTGGGTGTCGTGCGGATTGACGGGACCGAAGGTCCATTCGATCTGGCCACTGCCGACGTCAACGGCCAGCAGCGAGTCGGCGTACGCGTCGGGTCCCGGCGGCGGATCCCTCATCGGCGTCGGATTGCCGGTGCCGATGTAGGCGAGCCCGCGAGCGGCATCAACTGCGGGCGTGGCGGAGATGCCCGCGCCGGTTCCCGCATAGAGCTGCGGATAAAGCGTCCATGCAAGGCGGCCGGTCCGAGCATCGAGCGCGATCTCGCGCCCGCGATCGGTCGGTAAATCCACGATGACGTCGATCCCCAGCAGGACCTTGCCGTCGACCACGACCGGCGAGGCATACGTGTCGTCGTTTTTCGACGTGTCGCAGATCTTCGTGCGCCACCGCTCGCGCCCGGTACGCGCATCGAAGGCGCCGGCTTCGCAAGCGCCGCTAACGGCGTACGCGACTCCGTCGGCGACGGCGATCGACCCGATCACGCCGCGCGGGCCGCCGTAATACCAGTACGGACCGGCGCCGAGCGACGCCCTCCACAAGAGGTGGCCGTCGCGTTCGTCGAGCGCGACAACCCCGCCCTTCCAGGTGCCGGCATAGACGATGCCGCCGGCGATCGTCGGCGTCGAGGTGACCCGGCTGTCGGCGAGAAACCGCCAGCGCCGCTGCAGCGAGACGCGAGCCGCATGCGCCGGACCCGGCACGGAACCGGAATTGCGGTAGTCGCGCCGGTACATCGGCCAGTCCGCTTGAGTCGCTGTCGTCAGCGCGAGCGACGTCATCAATGCGAGCAGCATGCGGCGATGGTACCTCGAAAAGCATCTTGTGATATACTGGGAACGCGCGCCGCTATGATGACAGCAACCGACAAACGCCGGGCGACGAACGACGCGCGAGCCTTCATTCGAAAGCTCGTCGTTTTCCTACTGTGCGTTTGGGCGCTCGCGATTTCGCTTCCGGCGATCGACGATCTCCGGCACCCTCCCGGCGATTTCGGTCTGACCGTGAATGCGGACCTCATCGTGGACGGCGTGACGCCGGGCTCTGCCGCCGACGCAGCAGGGATCGTACCCGGGGACGGGATCGACGAGCGATCGACGCCGCTTGCCGACCGGCATGTTGCCCCGTCGACGAGAGATCCGGCGCCGGGCGATCGCGAAACGCTCGGCGTCATCCAAGACGGGGTGCGCCGAACGGTCACGCTGACCGCCGCGCCTCAGTCGTTTTCGACGTCGTCGACGGTCGAATGGCTTGTCGGCAAGCTCGCCACGCTGCTGTTCGTGGCCGTCGGAGCCCTCTTGGTGCTGTTGCGGCCGAGCTTGACGACCTGGGGCTTTTTCCTGTATTGCATCGGCGCGAGCCCGGGCAACGACGCCACGTACTATTCATTCCTGCCCGTCGCGCCGTTTATCGCGATCCAGATGGCTTCCATCGCGATCATCGCCGCCGGTTACGTCGGTTTTCTTCTCTTCGCACTCGAATTTCCCGATGACGTGCCCCAGACGGCGTGGCAGCGGGGCTTTCGACGCTTGCTACCGTTCTTGTTCGTGGCGTTCGTGGGGACGTGCGTCGGCGCGAACGTCGCCGCGGGTTGGCTTGGGGTTCCGGCCGGGGTTCTCGACAAGCTGTGCGCTGCGACCGCGTTTCTTGTTTATGCAGTGGGCATCGGGTCATTCATCTCAACATACCGCGTCGCTGCGCCGCCGAACCGCCAGCGGGTGCGATGGGTGATGCTGGCGGTGGCGATCGCTTTGGGCGGCATCACGGCCGGCATCGCCGCACCCTTCCTTCCCTTCACGATCCCCGACGCGCTTTTCGTCGCCCTTGGCATTTTAGGATTCTTCGTTCCGCCGATCGTGGCGTATGCGGTCTTGCGGCATCGCGTCATCGACGTCACGTTCGTCATCAACCGCGCGCTGGTGTATGCCGTCATCACCTCGGCGATCGTAGCGGTCTTCGCGCTGATCGAATGGCTCGTCGGCCACGTCTTGTCGTCGGCGCGCATCGCGCTCGCGCTCGAGATAGCGGCCGCCATCGGTTTGAGCTTCTCGCTGAACGCGATCCACCGTCGCGTGGCGACGCTCGTCGAAGGGTTGTTTTTCAGAGATCGCGTGGTAGCGCAGCGCGCTATCGCCGAGCTTGCCGCGGAGCTGCCGAAAGCCGAATCCCTCGAATCCATCGAGGCGCGCATCGTTGCGGAGCCCGTGCGGGCGTACGGTCTGACCGGCGCCGCGTTCTTCCGGCGCGCGGGCGCCGATGGTTTTCGCCGGACGCAAGACGCCGGCTGGCCGCCCGGCTCGATCGCCGTCTTGGGCGCGGACGATCCGCTCGTGGATCGGGCGAACCGCGAACCGGAGCCATTCCATCTCGACGATGGCCGGCTTCCCGCCGTTTTGGCATTGCCGATCGTGGTAGCCGAACGGCTCGAAGCGCTGGCGCTCTATGGCGCGCATGAATCCGGAGACGACCTCGATCCCGAGGAGCGGCGGAACATCGGCGCGCTCGCCCGTGCCGCAGCCCACGCGTTCGACCACATCGAACTGGTAGGCTTGCGGCGGCGCACCGCGGAGCTGGAAGCGAAACTGAAGCCGACGTGATGCTCGGCGCGAGCCGTCCTCAGGCTTCGAACGTCGATTCCAGAATCGCGTCCGCGCTATCGAGGTAGCGATGGCCGCCCGACGGTTCCCACGGCCGCGCCGCCTGCAGGCTTGAGACGACGGCACGGGTAGCCGGCGATTTGTTGAGCGTGTAGAAATGGATGCCGGGCGCGCCGCGGGCGAGCAGATCGACGCATTGCAGCGTCGCGTAAGCGACGCCGAGATCCAGCACCGCTTCGGGTTGACCGTCACGCGCGCGCAGCTGCGCCAGCAAACGCTCGGGTATCGTCGCGCCGCACATGCTCGTGAAGCGAGCGATTTGCTGCGCGCTCGTGATCGGCATGATGCCGGGGATGATCGGAACGCCGATGCCAGCTCGCCGGGCGCGCTCGACGAACGAGAAATAGAATTCGTTCTCGAAGAACAGCTGGGTGATGAGAAAGCTCGCCCCCGCTTCGACTTTTTCGCGTAGGTATCGCAGATCGGACTTCAGATCGGGCGCCTCGGGGTGCTTCTCAGGAAAGCAAGCCCCGCCGATGCAAAACGGATGCTCGGTCGCCGCCAACGAGACGAGCTCGGCGGCATGCTGCAGGTCGCGCGGCGCCGCGGCACCCGCCGGATCCTGCGGCGGATCGCCGCGCAGCGCGAGCACGTTTTCGATGCCGGCGGCGGCGATGTCGCGAAGCGTCGCACGCAGCTGATCGCTGGTGGCCCCGACGCACGTCAAGTGCGCCATGGCTTCCAGACCGATCTCTTTTTTTATCCGCTTGGTGACGTCGATGGTCCGCGTGCGCGTGCTGCCGCCGGCGCCATACGTCACCGAGACGAACGCCGGCTCGAGCTCGCGCAGCGTCGCCGTCGTCGCCAGCAGCGCTTGCATGCCGGCATCGTCTTTCGGAGGAAAGAATTCGAACGAGAACGACGGCCGGCCGGATTCCAGAATGCGGTCGATCTTCACGGTGGTGCCGCTGCCATGTCGGTCGTTTCGCGGCGTCGCGCTCGAACGACCTTCGGCAGGCCCGAACCGCGAGAGCGGCAAACCAGCACCGGCGCGCGAGCGACGTTTGAAGGAGCGCGCGTTGACGCGCGTGAGGCGAAAGGGAGTGGCTTGCATGGCGACCCCGACCATCAAAGGCATCGATATCTCCGCCTATCCGGTCACCGATGCGGAGCGCGCCCTGGCGTTCTACCGCGACGTGATGGGGATGAAGCCGACCGTGGAGCACCCGGGGCGTGGAGCGGAGTTCACGCTTTCCGACGGCGCCACGTTCGGGATTTGGCGACCGGAAGACGAGTCCGGATGGACCAAAGGCAGCGGCGTCATGTTCTCGGTCGACGATGCCACGGCCGCAGCCGATTATTTCCGCGCGCGCGGCGCAAATATCGAATCCGAGATCTTCGAATCGGCCGTCTGCTTCATGGCCTTCGGCGAGGACACCGAAGGCAACACCTTCATCCTGCACCAGCGCAAGGCGACCTAGCAGTTGAAGATCGTCGTCACCGTCAAGCAAGTCCCCGACACGAATGCCGAAAAATCGTTCGATCCGGCGACCAAGCGTCTGAACCGAAGCACCATCGAGAACGTGCTCAACCCGTTCGATGAGTACGCGATCGAAGAGGCGCTGCGCATCAAGGAAAAACTCGGCGACGCCAGCACCGTGACGATTCTGACGATGGCGCCGGACAGCGGCCGCGACGTGGTGCGCAAGGCGCTCGCGATGGGAGCCGACGACGCCGCGCTGATCTCCGATCCGGCGATCGGCGGCAGCGACGCGATGGCCACGGCTTACATTCTCGCGCTGGCGCTCAAGCATATCGGCTTCGATCTCGTCATGTCGGGCACGCAGAGCACCGACGCCATCAATTGCGTCGTTCCGGCGGCGGTCGCGGAACGGCTTGGCGTGCCGTGCCTGACGTACGCCAAGAAAGTGACGCTCAATGGCGATAAGGTCGAGATCCAGCGCGAGACGGAGAGCGGCTATCTCACCGTGGAAGCGCTGTTGCCGGCTCTCGTTTCCGTGGCCAAAGGCATCAACGAGCCGCGCTATCCTTCGCTCAAAGGCATCATGGGCGCGAAGAAAAAGGAGATCAAGGCGCTGTCGCTCGCCGATATCGGTGCGGAAGCCGGGCGCTACGGCGAAGCGGGCAGCAAGACATTCGTCGAATCATTCACGCCCGTCGGTGCCCGCCAAAAGGGCACGCTCGTCGAAGTCTCGGACGGTAAAGAAGGCGCGCAGAAGATCATGGAGTTTCTCATCGAGAAGAAGGTCATCTAGTTCGTGAAATCGGTGATCGTCTACGTCGAGCAAGAAGACGGGAAATCGCGACGCATCGGTAGCGAGATGGCGACCAAAGGCGCCGAGCTTGCGAAGGAGCTCGGCGTGCCGTCCGTCGCCGTCGTGCTGGGCAAAGGCGCGGGGCAAGTCGCGCAACAACTGAAGAAGTCTCCCGTCGACGCCGTCGCGGTCGGCGAAAACGTTCCGGTCGACGCCTTCCTGATCGATCCGGCTGTCGATGCGCTCGAAAGCATCGTCGCCCAACGCGGACCGTCGCTCGTGCTCATGCCGGCCACCAACTCAGGCAAGGACGTCGCCGCTCGCTTGGCCGTCCGGACGCAAGCGGGCATCATAACCGAGGCGAACGACATCGCGGTCAACGGCGGCGTCGTCGTCGTGAAGTCGCCGAAGTTCGGCGGCTCGGTGGTCACCACGATCGGCTTCGAGAATGCCGAGAACCAAGTCGTCGTGTGCCGCGCCAACAGCTTCGCGGCGCGCGACGAGCCGGGCAAAGGCGAGGCGATCGAGCTCGGCGCGCCCGCCGGAAAGTCGTTTGCGGCCGCCATCAAGGAAAAGGGCGCCCAAGAGGCCGGCAAGCTGACCGTCGACGAGGCCGGCATCGTGGTGTCGGGCGGGCGGGGCCTCGGAGGGCCGGAACATTTCGACATCATCGAAGCGCTCGCCGATGCGCTCGGCGGCGCGGTCGGCGCATCGCGAGCCGCGGTCGATGCGGGTTGGATCTCCCACCAGCATCAGGTCGGCCAGACCGGCAAATCGGTTTCGCCGCAGCTATACATTGCGTGCGGCATCTCAGGGGCGATCCAGCACAAGGTGGGAATGCGCAGCGCAGGCATCATCGTCGCGATCAACAAAGACTCGAATGCACCGATCTTCGAGTTCTGCGATTTCGGCGTCGTAGGAGACATTTTTCAAATCGTTCCCGAACTGACGAAACTGGTCAAGGAACGCCGCGGCGTCGCCTAACGTTTTTATCGTAGCTTGCGAACGAAGTTCGCCGTAGCTTTCCGACCGAAGGTCGGATCACAGGAGCACCATTGCGCCGTCTCATCATCGCCCTTTTCATCATCGTCGCGCTCGCTGCATCAATCGCCGGCCAGCCGCCGAACAGCGCGCAGGCGCGCGGCCACAAAGGTCCTGGCCCGAGCCCGACGCCGAGCGAGTCGCCGACGCCCACGCCGGCCGAGCGCATCGCTACGCTTCAGCAAAAGTTGAAAGACAACCCCAACGATAAGGAATCCCGAGCTGAGCTTGGCGCGCTGCTGATCCAGACCGGCAAAGCGCGCGATGGACGCGACCAGGTCGAGCAGGCGATTAAGCAAGGCATCGACGACGCGCGTGTATGGTACTATGTTGGACAAGCCGACATCATCCTCAGCGATCCGGCCGACGCCGCGCTTGCCTTTGAAAAAGCCGAGATCCGCGATCCCGCTAACTCGGCGATCCTCGGCAGTCTTGTCGACGCGTACCTAAGCCTGAACCGCGTCGACGATGCCTACCGGATCGCCAAACGCAGCGTGGAGCTCAACCCGAAAGACGCCAGCAGCTACGAGTCGCTCGGCACCGTCCAGCTGGACCAGAACAAGCTTGACGAAGGGCGCAAGACCCTCCAGCAGGCGTTGGCGGTGGATCCGACAGACCTGCGCGCGAAGCTGCTGATCGCGCGGTCGTACCTGGCGGGCAGCAAACCCGACCCGGATACGGCCCTAACGCAGATCAACGCCCTGCTCGCGACCGATCCCAATAACGTCGATGCGCTGCGCGCAAAAGCGCAGGCGCTCGCGGCGAAAAACGACGTCGCCGGCGCGGTCGCTGCGCTGCAGGCGGTCATAACATTGCAGCCGGATCGAGTCGACGCCGAGCTCGCGGTGGCTGAGCTCTACCTCGACAAGAAGATGATCCCGCAGGCGCGCCAGGCGTTCAGCCAAGCGCAAAAAGATCATCCGAGTTCAACGCTGCCGTGGATGCTCGAAGCCGAGTACGACGCCGACCAAAAGAACTGGACGCAAGCCGCGCAGGAATACCAGGCCGAACTCGCCATCTCAGGCTCAGATCCTCAAGCGCTCTTCGAATACGGCCGCGTGCAGCTGAGCGGCCTCAACCAGCCGGCAGCCGCGCAGGCGACGTTTCAGAAGCTGCTGAGCGCCCATCCGGATGACGCCGAAGCCGTGTTTTGGCTCGGACAATCGTATGCGGCTGGCGAGAAGTGGGCCCAGGCGCGCGATCAGTTCAAACGCGCCTTCGGTCTGACGCATTCGTATCAGGCGCTGTTCAACCTCGGCATCGCGTACTTCAACCTGAAGGACTATCGGAACGCGCGCGGCGTGTTCGAGGCGCTGGCGTTCGCTCCGGGTTCGAAGCAGCACCCAAACCCGCAGCTATGGTATGTGCTGGGCGAAACCGATCGCAAAATGGGCGACAAGCGATCCGCGATCTACGCTTATCGCCAGTTCTTGGCGATCCAACCATCCGGGCAAGCTGCGAGCAGGGCCCGCTCGTACATCAAAGCGCTCGGCGGCTAATTCTTCAGGTCATCTACGATCCTCGGCACGCCGAACACGTGACCGGCGCGGGTCACCCGGAGCGTGCGTCGCGCGTCGCTGCGTTCGTCGCCGGTTTGCGCGAAGGCGCAGGGCCCGAAACAAGCGAGCTTGGCTTTCTTCGCCCGATTGAGGCGTCGTCCGGCGGAGCCGGTGATCTCCTCGCCGTCCACGACGTGTCGTACGTCGAGCTCGTCCAGCGCACGTGCGCCGAGTTAAGCGGGAACCGGCTCGCCCAGCTGCCTACCGGCGACACGATGGTCTCTCGCGCTTCCTACGATTGCGCCCTGCTCGCCGCACGTTCTGCGATACAAGCGGCTCGCATGGCGAAGATCGATGCGCCGGCGTTCTCCGCGATGCGGCCCCCGGGCCACCACGCCGAGCCGAACCGCGGCATGGGGTTTTGCGTCTTCAACAACGTCGCGACCGCCGCCGCATGGGCGCGCAAGAACGTCGGATCGGTTTTGATCGTAGATTTCGACTACCACCATGGCAATGGAACGCAAGCGTGGGTCGAGCGAACGGTCCGCGAGCCGGGTGCCGACCTCGGATTCATCTCGACGCACGCATACCCGGCATATCCGGGAACGGGCGCTTTCAACGAATCGCAGATCATCGAGTCGGGCTTCGTGATCGATATCCCGTTGCCGCTTGGGACCGGCACGGAAGACTTCATCGCCGTCTGGGCGTCGCTGTTGCCGCCGCTGGCGCGCCGTGTCGCTCCGAAACTCATCCTCATCTCGGCCGGTTTCGATTTTCTGTCCGGCGACCCGATCGCCGGGCTGCCGGTCGCGCTCCGAGCGGTGGATGAATTGTGCTGCTCGTTGCAAGCCGTCTCAGCGGAGTGCGCGGCGCCCCTCGCGTTCGTTCTCGAAGGCGGCTATTCGCTCGAAAACATGCGAGGCAGCGGACAGGTCGTGGCAACCTCGTTTCGCCGCACGGCAGCGCGAACATCGCTCCAGCCAAACGTGCCTGCCGACGCACGGCTGCGAGCTATGGTCTCGGAGGTCGTCAAGTCCGTCAGCTCTTGAGACTCGCGCCGATCCTCGCGAGCTCGCGAGGCGTCAAGTCGCCGACGAGCGTGAAATTCAAACCGCCATCCAACCACGAGACCAGCGTGACGCCCGTCTCGTACGCGAATTGCCCGGTCGCGCTTCCCACGGCGATCGCGCGCGACTCCCCCTCGAACTTTGGCAATCTGGCGGACGCGCTTTCGAATAGCGAAAACGTGCGCAGTCCATCGCTGTAGACGAATTGCAGCGCCTCGACGTTGTCGTGCGTCGCGACGTTGCCTTTTTCCAACTGAAAACCGTCCGGCAGATCCCGCGGTGCGATGGTCTTGAAGTGCACGGCGCCTGCGAGCGGCGCGACGTCCGTCGTCGCCGGAGAGTAGGCGGCGCCTTGGACGAGCACCATACCCGGCGGCACCGACAGGTCGAACAGCGCTTTGGGCAGATCGTTGACGTAACGGAAGCTGTCGAATTCGGATTTGAAGGCGAGTGATCCGTCTACATGGTAGCGCTCGCGACGCAACACGATGCGCGTTTTTTTATCGATCCAATACCGCTCGACGAGGTTGCCGCTGTGCTTCGACGTCAAAGAAAGAGTGTCGACAGACCGGCCGGCGACCGCCGTCGCGGCTCCAAGTTCGATGGCGTAGTTCTGCGCCACGCGCGCGACGTCGAATTCTCCGGCGACCGGCGGTTCGGACGCGCTCCACTGATTGCTGTAGACGCGGCCGGTGCTCGGCTCGTACTGGTAGGTCGTCGTCTCGTTGCTGACGATGAGCCGGCCGTAGGCGTCGGCGGGCGCAACGTACCAAATGCGCCACGAAGAGGGCGCTTTGTGATCGATGCGCACGACGGTCGCGGTGGCGCTGTGCGGCCCGTAGACCACCGACGTGACGGTTCCGGAATACGAGGTGTGGTTGTCGGCGTCCATGGCGGCGCGAAGAAGCGCTTCGCCGCTCGGCGCTGTCCAAGCGGGCAGTGCGCCGAGCCAGAGGCATAAGGATGCGGCGGCCGCCGCGAAGACGCTAGCCGTTAGGCGACGCCGCGGCATCCGACCCACTCGAGGCGTTAGCGGACGTCAACAGGTAGGCGGACCAGGCGGCGTCGCTGGAAGGCGAGCCGATGGTCTGCGCGATGTGTTCGCGGACGAAATACTCCGATGACAGAGCTGGAGCCGGGCGGTGCGAGGCGTCGTAGCCGAGGATCGCGGCCACGAGGATGACCGCGGCGGCGGGCGCGACGATGGCCGGACGCAGTGCGGACCGCAGCCGATCCCACGCGGACGGTGAGGGCACGGCGTGCATGAATTGCCGGACCTGTGCGGCGATGGAGCTGGGGAACTCGCGATCCTGACCAAACGCCTCGCGCAGCGATTCGGTGAGTTGGATCTGCGCGTCCAACTCGGCGCGGCAAGCAGCGCAATTGCCGACATGCTCGTAGACGGCAGCGTCATCAGCAGCGTCGAGCTGATGATGGACGTAGTCGGCGATCAGTGCGCGATAATTCTCACAAGTCATGATGTTGCAGCAACCCCACGCTCGGGTAACGGCGCGCAAAGTCCAATCGTTCCAGGCTCGGAAGTCGTCTCACGCGTCCTGCATCGCGGAACCGGTTCACTGCGCGCCGCCGGTCTGTTCGGCTCGCTGCCGCAGCAGCAATTTTCGGAGCTGGGCTCGCGCCCGATGTAGCCGAGATCGGACGGTGCCGATGGAGCAGCCCATGATGTCCGCGATCTCCTGATACGAATACTCGTCGACGTCTGCCAAAATGACGACCGACCGCTGATCCGAGGTCAGCTGCCGCAGCGAGAGTTCCATCGACGGCGAGAGCTGCTGGTCGTGATATGCGCGGATTGGATCGTGCGCGGGGGATTCGGCATGACGTTCGTGGCGAACGTTGTCGTCGGGCAAAGGCTGCGTGAACACGCCCTTGCGCCGGCGCAACTCGTCGCGGTGCAGGTTGGTGACGATCCGGTAGATCCAAGACAGGAACGACGTGCCCGGCCGGAACGACTGCCACGCGCGAAAGACGCGGATGTACGCTTCTTGCGTCAGGTCGTGCGCGTCGGGAGCGTTCCCCACGAGCCGGTACGCATAATTATACGTCTGGCGGCCATACCGTGCCATCGCCTCTTCGACGAACGCGATCTGCTCGGGGGTTGGCGGCGCATCTTGGCGAGTCCTCGGACTCATCGCGCGGTCGCTTTGTCGACAAGCGCGCGCAAACCTGTAGCACATGCCGGGTTGAACCGTGCAGCGGTTCAACTGGTGCAGTAGTTCGACTGGTGCAGTGGTTCGGACTGGTGCAGTGGTTCGACCGGTGCGGTAGTTCGACTGGTGCGATGGTTCGACCGGTGCAGTGGTTCGACCGAAGGTCGATGACGCGACGACCGAAGGTCGATGCCTCCGGCGAGCGAAGCTGGCCGTTCCGATGATCGTCGATTTTCATATGCACACGACGGAATCCGACGGCGTGCTCTCACCGCGATCGCTCGTCGATCTCGTCCGCATGACCGGCATCGATTTCGTCTCGATCACCGATCACGACACCATGAGCGCGTATGAAAGACAGCCTGAAGCGTTCGCGGCCGTCGAACGCCGGCTGGTCCGCGGGCTGGAAGTCAGTTCGCGCAGCGACGGACGCGACGTGCACCTTTTGGCATATGGCGTGCCGCTCGGCTCGTCACCGTTGCGCGAACTCATCGGCGACCGATCAGCCGCCCGGCGCCATCGAGCGGCGCAGATCATCGAAAAGCTGAACCGACTCGGGATCGACATCGCCGACCACGACGTGCGCCGTCATGCGGGCGGTGAGATGCTGAGCCGCGCGCACGTCGCTCGCGCGCTGATCAAGAAAGGCGTCGTGCGCGACGTCGACGAGGCGTTCGAGCGCTACTTGGGTCGCGGCGCCGCCGCCTTCGTGCCCATTGCGGCGCCATCGTCGCCGGCCGTCATCGCGGCGATCCGTGAAAGCGGTGGCATCGCGGTGCTGGCGCACCCGTCACGCGGCGGCGCGGCAGCCTCGATCGACGATCTGGTCGAAGCAGGTCTGCAGGGTCTCGAAGTGTTCTATCGGGCGCACGACCGCAATGAAGTCTATCACTACCGGAATATCGCGCGCGACTTGAAACTCGTCATGACGGCGGGTTCGGATTTTCACGAGCCGAGCGAGCGCTCGCCGGCGCCCGGCTGCGACGTCGAAGAAGAAGATATCGAACCATTTTTGAAGCACGTCGGCCTGGCGTGATTCAAGCGAACCCCGAAATCATCTCGGCGGCGCTGACGACGCTGCGCAAGAAACAGGCTGTCGTGACGGGCCCGATGCCGCCGGGTACCGGCGACAGGGCCGAGGCGACGTCCGCGACGGCCGGATCCACGTCGCCGACGATCGCCGAATCGCTGACGTTCGTGCCGACGTCGATGACGACCGTCTCGGGCGAGACCATATCGGGCGTGACGAAGCGGGGTCTGCCAAGGGCTGCGACGATGACCTCGGCTTCGCGCACCACGTCCTTGAGGTCGCGCGTTTGCGAGTGACAGAGGGTGACCGTGGCGTCGTGGGCGGCGAGCAGCAGCGCTACCGGTTTGCCGACCACGAGGGACCGGCCGATGACGACCGCGCGCGCGCCTCGCAGCGTCACGGCTGCGCTCGCGAGCATCTCAAGGACGGCCGACGCGGTGGCGGGGACGAAGCGCGGCCGCGCGGCCGTCAGCAGACCGAGCGTGTACGGGTGCGCGGCGTCGACGTCTTTCTCTAGTGGGATAACCTCGGCGAAGGCACGCAAATCAAAGCTGCTCGGCAACGGCCGCTGCAACAAGACGCCGTGGACCGTGTCGCTGCCCGTCCGCGCGCGCACGAGGTCGAGTGAACCCGCGGCGTCCTCCGGGTTCAAGGTCACGATTTCGACGTCGATGCCTGCAGGTTCGCCGCGGCGCTTGATGCTGTGTGCGTAGACCGCACCCGCAGGGTCATCGCGGCCGACGAAAACGATGGCGCTCGGCGTCACGCCACGGTCGCGCAAAGCCGCGGAACGCCCGCGCACCCCCTCGGTGATCCGAGCGGCAAGCGGCCGCCCGTCGAGCATCCTCGCGCTCATGCCGAAGCGTCCGGCTCGACGGAGGCCTCAACCTTTCCCAGGGCGACCTCGACCAGCACGCCCACTTGTGCCAGCGTGTGATGCGAGTGCCTCAGCAGGTCGCCGGCTTGCGCGCGATCCTTGACGGCATTCGCATTGATCGAGACGTTGAAGCTTGCGCCTCGAGCCGCTGCTGCGGCGAAAAGCGCTGCGCAGCCGACGTCGCTGATCGCGTTTGGATTTCCGAATTCGGCGAGCTCGACCGCCAAAGCGGCCGCTTCGCGGGCCATCTCCGCGACGCGTAGCGGGGGCAGCGCGGCTTCGTAGAGCGCGGCCTGGATGGCAGCCGACCGGGCGGTTCTTTCGGCTTGCGTCGACTTAGGCAGGCGATACGCTTGGCTCACGCGATCGAATGCTTGCGCATCCTCATCGATCGCGGCGACGAACCTCGACATCAACTTCTCGGCCTCGTCTGCGATGCGTTTTGCGCGATCGGCCACATGCGCGAATTTTGGAGATCCGGCCGTCAGCTGCGCGACCATGTGGACGAGGCCGGCGCTCAGTGCGCCGACGGCGGCGGATGCGCTGCCGCCGCCGGGAGTCGGATCGGCCGACGCGAGGCGATGCGTGAACTCGAGCAGCGACGTCTCGGAATACTTCAACCGCACCCCATAAGAGAAGGACGCCCTGCCGTTTTTGGCCGGGTCGTCCTTCATCCTCTTCGTGCGAGCTTCGCTCGCGAGCTACATCAGGTGCTGTAGTGCAGGGTCACCTGAGACGCTGCGTTGGTCGTCGGCGCGGTCGAGGTGATCCGCAGAGTCACGGTTCCTCCGCCCGCGACGTTGAACGACACCTGCTGCGAGAATCTGCCGCTCGGGTCTGCCGTCAGATCGGCTGAATAGCTGCCGGCCGGAATGACGAAGATGCCGCCGAACACGGCCTGGCTCGCGGCGACGACGTGAACGCGCGAATTCGGCAGCGTGGTCCCGGTGACCGTAAACGTGCCGCTCACGTGCGAACCGTCAGCAGGAACGACATCGCGGATGTAGTTGTGGACGACGGTGGTTCCCGACGTAAACGACCAGCTCTGGTCGAAGCCGACGCCGCCGGTCGAACGGCCGGTCACGTGCACCGTGTGCTGCGTCGCCGTCAGCGAATACGGCGGAATGAACACGAAATACCCGCTGGCTATCTCCGTCGTCGTGGAAACGTCGCGCCCGTCCAGCGTGATGTGGACGCTGTTCGGGTCTACCGACTGGCTAAAGCTGCCGCGAATCGTCGGTCGATTCGAACCGACGACGGCGCCGTTTCCTGGGCTGAGATCGTTGAGCTGCACGGCGGCGGGGGCCGAGCCGCCGTTGCGGCTCGTCACGCTAACCGTGTTGTTGCTGTTGTTGTAGTCGACGGTCGCGCCGAGCGATTGCGAGATGAATCGCAGCGGGACGAGCGTGCGCGCGCCGATGAGAAACGGCGCTACGTCGACGCTGACTTGATTGCCGTTGACGACTGCATTGTGCGAGCCGATCGTGAGCTGCACGGTCGTTCCATCGCGCCCCGTGGCGTTGATGACCCCGTTCGAATAGACGACGCTTGCGCCGAGCGTCTCAAAAACGCCGCGCAGCGGAACGAAGACGCGCCCCGATCGCTCGATCGGCGGCTGATCGTAGTGCTGCTGCGTACCATTGATGTAGATCGTGACGGTTTGAGCGTCGGCCCGCAGCGCGGGCGACCCGCCGAGCGCCATCATAAGGCCGCCGAGCAGGGCGGCTCCCCCTAGTACCGCGCTGCGCGGCAGTGTGCGACTGTAGTTCATGTATCGTGCCTCCTCACCAGGGATATTGCTTTCTTTGACGGTAACGCAAAAATGAACAGACTGGTGCGATTGCTTTCGTATACCCACGTTCTGTCGTCACCTTACCATTCAAGCAAGCGCTCGCCGCGCAAATCGGAGGCAGTCGCGCATTGTCGGACGTCAAAGATCCACGTCTCGCCGAACAGGGGCGAGGCCGGATCGCCTGGGCCGCCAAGAGCATGCCCGTGCTGCGATCCATCGAGAAGCGATTCGCCGCGCAGCGGCCGCTGGCCGGAATCCGAGTCGGCGCGTGCCTGCACGTCACGGCCGAGACCGCCAACCTGATGCGCGCGCTTGCGGCCGGCGGCGCCCGCGTCGCGCTTTGCGCCAGCAACCCGCTTTCCACGCAAGACGACGTGGCGGCCGCACTGGCCGCCGACGATATGGACATCTTCGCCGTCAAAGGAGAAGATAACCAGCGCTACTACGCTCACATCGAATCGGTCATCGTATCGGATCCGCAGATTACGATGGACGACGGCTGCGATCTCGTCACCACGATGGTCACGAAATTCCCCGGCAGGCTCGCGAACGTCATCGGCGGGACCGAAGAGACGACGACCGGCGTCATCCGGTTGCGCAGCATGGAGAAGGACGGCCGGCTGAAATATCCGATCGTGGCGGTCAACGACGCGCTGACCAAGCACCTCTTCGACAATCGCTATGGCACCGGTCAGAGCACGCTCGACGGTATCGTGCGCGCCACCAACGTGCTGCTCGCCGGCAAGACCATCGTCGTTGCCGGCTACGGTTGGTGCGGGCGCGGCATTGCGATGCGCGCGCGCGGCATGGGAGCGCAGGTCGTCGTCACCGAGATCGACGCGACGAAAGCGCTCGAGGCAGCGATGGATGGGTTCGCGGTGATGCCGATGAGCGAGGCGGCCAAGCGGGGCGACATCTTCATTACCGTAACCGGCAACGCGAAAGTGCTGCGCGAAGAACATTTCCTTTCGATGAAGAGCGGCGCGCTGATCGCCAACAGCGGACACTTCAACGTCGAGATCGATATCCCGGCGCTCGAGCGGCTCGCGGAAGGCGAGAAGCATACGCCCCGCGAGTTCGTCGATGAATACCGGCTGGGCGACGGCCGGAGCGTGTGTCTGCTCGGAGAAGGTCGTTTGATCAACCTTGCGGCGGCCGAAGGCCATCCGGCTGCGGTGATGGATATGTCGTTCGCCAACCAGGCGCTGTCGGTTGAGCATCTCGTGCGACATCGCGGCAAACTGGGACCCCATGTCGTCGGCGTGCCCAAGGAGATAGACGAACAAGTCGCCCGGCTCAAGCTCGAGGCGCTCGACGTCGCGATCGACGAGCTGACCCCAGAGCAAGAGCGGTACCTAGCCTCGTGGAACGAAGGGACGTAAGGAGAGCGCTCATGGCTCACAAGCGGCTATTCACATCCGAAAGCGTCACCGAAGGTCACCCGGACAAGATCGCTGATCAGATCTCCGATGCGGTGCTCGACGCGATCCTCAAAGAGGACGCCCAAGGACGGGTCGCGGTCGAGACGTTCGTCATCACCGGCCAAGTCCACATCGCCGGCGAGATCTCGACCGACGTCTACGTGGACATCCCGCGGGTCACGCGCAACACCATCCGCGAGATCGGCTATACGAGCCACGAGTTCGGCTTCGACGCGGATACGTGCGGCATTTCCGTTTCGATCGACGAGCAGTCGCCCGACATCGCGATGGGCGTCAACAGGTCCTTGGAGGTCAAAGCCGGCGAGGCTCAGGCGAAGGAGGAATTCGATCTCATTGGCGCCGGCGATCAAGGCATGATGTTCGGCTTCGCGTGCCGCGAAACCGAAGAGCTGATGCCGATGCCGATCGTCCTCGCCCATCGCATCACCCGCATGCTCGCGGCCACGCGCAAGAACGAGGTCGTGGATTTCCTTCGTCCGGACGGCAAAGCCCAGGTCACCGTCGAGTACGACGGCTTCAAACCGGTTCGGATCCATGCGATTGTCGTGTCGGCGCAGCACGCCGACGGCTACGACATCGGCGTCATCCGCAAGAACGTGCTGAAGCACGTCATCGAGCCGGCGGTCCAGGGCTATCTGCCGATCGACGAACAAACGAAGATATTCGTGAATCCTACCGGCCGTTTCGTCATCGGCGGTCCGCTCGGCGACGCAGGGCTAACCGGGCGGAAGATCATCGCCGACACCTATGGCGGCATGGCTCGGCATGGCGGAGGCTCATTTTCGGGCAAGGATCCTACGAAGGTGGACCGCTCTGCGGCTTATGCCGCGCGTCATGCCGCGAAGAACGTCGTGGCCTCGGGAATCGCGGATCGTTGCGAGATCCAGGTGGCGTATGCGATCGGCGTCGCGCATCCTGTTTCGATCATGGTGGATTGCTTCGGCACAAGCCGGATCGACGAGGCGCAAATGAGCCGGCTCATCGGAGAGATGTTCGACTTGCGCCCCGCCGCGATCATCGACAGGTTCGATCTGCGCCGCCCGATCTATAAGCAGACGGCCACGTACGGTCATTTCGGGCGGCCCGACTTAGATCTGCCGTGGGAAAAGCTCGATGCGGCGAAGCGGCTGCGCGAAGCCGCGGGCGTCAAAGTGGATGAGGAAAAATTCCCGCTGCCGGTCCTGAAATAGGGCGAGCTTGGCCCTATAGCTTGCGAACGAAGTTCGCCGCAGCTTCTCGAACGCAGCTCGGTTCGGAAAGATCCACGTGAACGCGCCCGAGCGTTTTGCGGCCGCGTGCGCGCGACGGCCTGTGGATCGAACGCCGGTGTGGATGATGCGCCAAGCAGGCCGCTATCTGCCGGAATATCGCGCGGTGCGCGAGCGCGTCGACTTTCTCGCGCTGTGCAAGACTCCGGAGCTCGCGGCGCGCGTCTCGCTCCAGCCGGTCGAGCGCTTTGGGGTGGACGTCTGCATCATATTCTCGGACATCTTGATACCGGTTGAAGCGATGGGCGCTCCGATCGAATTCGGCGACGCGGGACCGCGGCTCGCGCGCCCGATTCGGACGCTGGCCGATATCGAGCGTCTGCACGTGCCCGATCCGGAGACCGAAACGCCGTTCGTCATGGCCGCACTGCGGCGCACGCGCGAGGCGTTGGGAGATCGCGCCGCGCTCGTGGGCTTCAGCGGAGCGCCGTTCACGCTTGCTTCGTACCTGGTCGAAGGCGGTGGGTCGAAGAACTTCTCGGCGATCAAGACGATGATGTATGCCGAGCCGTCCGCTCTGCACGCGTTGTTGGCCAAGCTGTCCGATGCCGTGTCGGAATACGTCGCGGCCCAGGTCGCCGCCGGTGCGCAGGCGATCCAGATATTCGACACCTGGGCCGGCGAGTTGGAACCAAGGGCGTACGAGCGGTTCGCTATGCCGTATCAGGCCGCGATCGTTGAGCGCGTCAAGCGCTGCGGCGTTCCCGCTATTCTCTACGTCAACAACTGCAGCCCGATCTTGGAGCGCATGGCGCGTACCGGCGCCGACGTGCTGAGCGTCGATTGGCGGCTCGACTTGGCAGAAGCGTCGGCGCGGACCGGCGGCCGATTCGCACTGCAGGGTAACGTGGATCCGTCCGTTCTACTGTCCACCCCCGAGGCCGTCGACGGCGCCGCTCGCGACGCGATGCGATCGGCTGGTCCGATCGGCCACATCTTAAATCTCGGCCATGGCATTCTGCCCAAGACGCCGCTCGTATGCGCGCAGGCGTTCGTTGCGGCGGCGCGCGAGCAGGCGGAGGTGGACATTGACGCACCTTGAGCGGCCCGGCGTCGTCCTTGCGCAGCTCGGCGGACCCGACGATCTCGACGATGTGCGGCCGTTCCTCTACAACTTTTTCCTCGATTTGATCCCGGAAAATATTCCGGCGCCGCGCGCCCTCTGGAAGCCGCTGGCGTGGCTGCTGTCCGTCTGGCGCGCGCCGTATTCGAGAAAACTGTACGCCTCCATCGGCGGCGGTTCGCCGCTGCGCGGACAAACCGACGCCCAGGCCCAGGCGCTCAAGAGTGAATTGCGCCGCCGTGGGCGCGCGCTGCCGGTTTACGTCGCGATGCGGAACTGGCGGCCATACAGCGAAGAAGCGCTGCGCGCAGCGCAGGCGGACGGCGTCGACGAGCTGCTGTTCCTGCCGCTCTACCCTCAGTATTCGTTTGCGACCACCCGTTCAAGCCTCGACGAGCTCAAGCGCGTGCTCTCCCGCTCCGCCTATCGTCCGGCCGTCACCGTCGTCGAAGAGTATTGCGAACATCCGCGGTACATCGAAGCGCTCGCTGCCCTGACGCGCCAGCACTTGGCGGCGTTCCAGGCCGACGAGAAAGACATCCACCTCATCTTTTCCGCCCATGGCTTGCCGAAGAAATATCTTGAGCGCGGCGATCCGTACGCGGGTCACGTCGGGCGCACGATGGATGCGACGCTTGCGAAACTCGCATATGCGGGACCGTCGCACCTCTCGTTTCAGAGCCGGCTCGGCCCCGAGAAATGGCTCGAACCGGCGACGGAGGGACTGATCGCCAAGCTGGGCGACGAAGGCGCCCGCGCGATCTGTATCGTGCCGGTGGCGTTCGTTTCCGAACACGTGGAGACGCTCAATGAGATCGATATCCAGTACGCGCGCGTCGCGCGCGAGCATGGGATTGCGGAGTTCCGGCGCGTTTGCACGGTGAAGTGCCACCGGTCGTTCATCGGCTGCCTGGCTGACCTCGTCGAAAGCGCGATCGGAGCTCCTGACGCAACATCGGATTCCGCGCGACTTAGGGCTGCCTTCGGGCAGCTGACGTAACATGCCCGATGCCGACGTCGCCGTCATCGGCGGGGGGATTTCCGGCCTTACCTGCGCTTACTATCTCAAGCGGCGGGGGCTTTCCGTGATGGTGCTCGAGGCGAGCAAAAGTGTCGGCGGCTGCATCAAGACGATTCGTGCAGGCCCGTACATCGCCGAAGGCGGTCCTCAAAGCTATTCGGCGACGCGCGAGTTTACCGAGCTGGTCGACGACCTTGGGTTGTCGGGGCGAGTGCGCCGATCGGAGACGACCGCGTCGAAGAGATATTTTTTTGCGCGCGATCGTCTCGTGGCGGCGCCCGTTTCGCCGCGGGAACTCGTCGCTTCGCCGCTTTTATCGGCTGGCGGAAAACTCCGGCTGCTCGGGGAGACGTTGGTCCGCGCTCGGCGAAGCGGCGCCGACGAATCTGTCGCGGCCTTCGTCCGCAGGCGCGCAGGTCAAGAGGTGCTCGAGCGAATCGCGGTTCCGATCGTCTCTGGCATTTTCGCCGGCGACCCGGCGCAACTTTCGGTGCAGAGCGCATTTCCTGCGCTCGTGCGCATGGAGGAAGAGCACGGCGGCCTGCTGCGCGCGGCGAAGGCGATGACGCGAGCCGGCGCAGGCGCACCGAGGAATGACTCGGTCACGTTTGACGAGGGCAATGCCGTGCTGCCGATTGCGTTGAGCGAACGGCTGGGCGCTGCGCTGAAGCTGGATGCGCCGGTGGCTCGCCTGACTCGCGGCGGCGAACGATACGATCTCGATTGTCTCGGGCCGGCGAGATTCCGAGTTTCCGCGGCGCGCGTCGTCGTCGCGACGCCGGCGGATGCTGCGGCATCGCTCCTTGCCGGCGTCGAACTCGAGGCGGCGGACGAACTGCGCGATATCGACTCCGTTCCGGTGGCGCAGATCGTCATGTCGTACCCTTGCGACGCGGTTCGCGTGCCGCTCGACGGGTTCGGATTTCTGGCGGCGCGCGGCGAAGGTTTGCGGATTCTTGGAGCGGTGTGGACTTCCGTGATTTTTGCCGATCGCGCGCCGAGCGGCAAAGTTCTCGTCGCGGCGTTCATCGGCGGAGTCTTCAATCGCTCCGTCATCGGTCAAAGCGACGCAGAGCTTGCTGCCATCGCGGACGAGGATCTTCGTCGCGTGATGAGCATCGGTCAAGCTCGCCCGACGGTCGTCGCCGGCTTTCGTTGGGATCGTGCCATACCGCAATATGCGATCGGCCATGCGGAGCGGGTGCAGCGCGTGGAGACGGCGCTGGCGCGACATCCGAATCTCAGGCTGGTAGGCAACTATCTGCGCGGCATCTCGGTAGCGGATTGCATTCGTGAAGCGCGCAAGGCCGCCGAGTCGATGTCCATGGCCAATGCCTGACGAGTCCCTGACCCATTACGCAGTCACCCGCGTGCCCGGCAGAGCCGGGACCCTTCGTTGGCCATGCGCGAGCAGGAGAAATGGGCCGAACATGCGGCCTTCATGGATGCGCTCGCCGATGACGGCTTTGTCATCCTCGGCGGCCCGCTCGGAGATGGGACCGAGGTTCTGCTCATCGTCGATGCCGATCCGAGGAAGAAGTCCAAGCGCGCTGACGGATGACCCGTGGACGCCACTTAAGGATGTTGCGTATCAAAAAGATCGCGCGCTGGAATGTTCTCCCTGGCGGCGCATAGCGTTGAATGCCCGCTCGAATTCGTGCCACCGCACGAGGTCCGACGCGAGCACGGCGCCCCACCGCTGGTACGCGGTTACGTCATCGGCGGTCGGCGCCACGTCGGCGCTTTCGACCGCGCTCTCGAGCGAACCAAGCGCGACGCCGACATAGTGCAGGGTGCTGACGCTGGTTTCGGGGACGCCGATGGAATCATCCGGGGATGCCGCCGGCGGCGCGCCGGCCAGCGATCGAATTCGCCGCGCAAGCACCGAGCTTGCATTCCTGCCGGCGTGCCGATCGAGTCTATCGGCGGCCGAGCGCGCGTCGGCATAGGCTAATAAGGCGCTGACCCGCAGGTTTTCGATCGCGCGCGTCAGCTCGAATTGAGCCCACAAGTCGGCATCCGAAGCCCGAACGCGCGGATCTTTGGAAAGCACGAGCGGCCGAACCGAAACCCGGCCGTCGACGATCAGCCGAACGGTATAACGCCCTGGGGGCGCCCACGCGCCCGCATCGTCGCCGGACTCTTTCGCGATCGCAGCTGGCGCCGCGTACCGCATGTCCCAAGCATACCGATGCATGCCGGCACCAGCCTCCGGTGCCGCGGCGACGCGCGCCCAATAAACCGGGTACTTGAGCTGCTGAACATCTGGTGGTTTTGGAACGTTCGCGCTCGAGTAGCGGCGCACGAGGGCACCCGACGAATCGCGTATTTCAATAACGAGCGCGCCGCGCGCGGCCGACGCCAGGTAGTAGTCGAGGTACGCGCCGGGAGTGCGATTTTGCCCCGACGGTTCTTCGGGCGGGAGACGTTCGCCGCGGTCGTCCGGTGGCCGCACGCGAAGCGCGTTTTCCGGCGAGAACAACCATGCAGCCGCACGTGCCAGGTTGGTGGAAACCTCGCGCAGCGGCGACAGATCGTCGAGCACCCAAAACGCCCGGCCATGGGTGGCCACCACAAGCGAGTTGTCGCGAATCGCAAAGTCTCTGATCGGCGTCACGGGCAAATTCAGCTGCAGCGGATGCCAGAATGCGCCATCGTCAAATGAGACATACGCGCCGAGTTCGGTGCCGGCATAAAGCAGACCGCGTCGTACCGGATCCTCGCGCACGACGTTGACGTAGGCGCCGTCCGCAATACCGCTCGTCGTTTGAGCCCACGTCTTGCCTCCGTCGCGCGTTCGATACAGGTACGGCCGCACGTCATCCAACCGATGGCGATCGACGGCGGCGTACGCGACATTGGCATCGAAGCGTGAAGCCTCGATCATGCCGACCTTGCTCCATGCGGTCACTCCGGGCGGCGTCACGTCGCGCCAGTGTTTCCCATCATCGCGCGTAAGCCATAGCTTGCCGTCGTCGGTGCCGATCCAGATCTCGCGCGCGGAGATCGGCGACGGAGCGATCGCGTAGATCACGCCGCGCCTTGGACCGGCGCGTAGGTTGTCGGCTGCCGTCGCGGCATCCAGGTTCGCGGGGACGCCGGGATTCGGTCGCGTGAGGTCCGGACTGATGATTGACCACGTGCGGCCGCCATCGAGCGTGCGGAACAGCATTTGACTGCCGAAGTACAGCGCGTGAGGGTCCGCAGGCGAAAACGCCAGCGGCATCGTCCACACCGAGCGGTAGTATCCGGGGAACGCCAGGTACGGTGTGATGTCTTTGTCTTGCAGCGATGCGAGATCGACGCGCCCAACGGTGCCGTGAAATATCCTCGTCGGGTCAAGCGGGTCGGGCACTACGTAGCCGCTCTCGTCGCCGGTAGGCGCGCGCCAATCGCGAAAACTCAGTCCCAGGTAGTCGCCGCGTGTCGGCGTGCTGGCCGTGCCGCTGTCCTGCTGCGCACCGTACACCCAAAATGGAAAACGACTGTCGGCAGCCACGTGATAAAATTGGCCGGTCGGCTGATTGTACCAAGAACTCCACGTCGCGCCGCCGTTGAGGGAAACAGACGCGCCTTGATCGCTGCCGAGCACGAGGTGCTGATCATCTGCCGGATCGA
>Ga0207416_1000727_pt1 | contig 51551 bp, 36 predicted proteins | sample PaiPotPPM11metaG_FD_184107 | JGI IMG/M metagenome (GOLD analysis project Ga0207416, IMG submission 184107) | Iron sulfur acid spring bacterial and archeal communities from Banff, Canada, to study Microbial Dark Matter (Phase II) - Paint Pots PPM... ... | reverse complement strand
CTCCAACCTCACGGTTGGCTCGCGCGGCCGGAGTTCAGGCCGCCGCTCGCTCGTGCCAGCCCGCCGGCACTGCGGCGCAACGCGGGTGCGGGCTAAGAGCCGGGCTTTCACGAAGCCCGTAGGGCCCCGGCCGAAAAATCCCGCAATCGGGCTGAGGCCCCGCTGGTTCTTACCGGTTCCTGACAGTCGGGGCGACACCTAGTGAATCGGACTTTTTACCACGGCAGCTCTTCTAACCACCTCGGCTCTCGAACAGCGAAAAAGTAAAGAAAAGGCCGCAGAGTTTCTGGAATGCGAAACTCTGCGTTGCAAGGTCGTAATTTCTTGCTTTCTTAGCAAGCTTTCTAGAACACGTCATTCCCGCGAAAGCTTGTCCCCGCGAAGGCGGGGACGGGAATCCACATCCCGGCCCTGCGCGGCATGGACCCTCGCCGGCGCGGGGGGGTGACGACAAAATTGGCAGCGGCGCCTGAACCGGAGGCAATACCCGCGAGGAAATACCCACGACGAGAAAAAAAGTTCGTCGTACCTACCGGCTAGAAGATCAACTTCAGCGCGAACTGGATGAGCCGTGGATCCCTCACGCTCAGAACTTGGCCGAAGGTGCTGTCCGTAATGTTTCCGTCCGGTTGCAAGAATTGAGCGTGATTGAAAAGGTTATAAAACTCCGCGCGGAATTCCATCCGAGTCCCCTCAGTAAGCGGTGTGCTCTTCAAAAAAGCCATGTCGAAGTCGTTGATTCCCGGGCCGCAGCAGACCGAGCGGGGCGAGTTGCCGATGGTTCCGAGAGCGGGCTGGGTGAAGGCCGCGGTGTTGAAGAAGTAGTGGGCCCCGTTGCGAGGATTCATGGTTTGGAGCGTCCCGGTAAAGTTCGGCTCGCCCGGAAATTCAAAGTCGGCGCTGTTCATTAACTCAATATCCGAAGAAGACGTGATGCGGATGGGGAAACCACTCTGCAAAGTCGTGATGCCTGACATCGCCCACCCATCCAGAAGTTTCCCTGCAAAGCCGCTGTACTTCGGAACCGGAAACTCCCAGTAATAGCTCAGTACAAATCGATTGTCGCCGTTGAATAGGCAGGGCGCGTAGCTGCTCTGGAAATTCAAAGGGTTCAAGACGTTTTCGAAGCTCGAAGCCTCGTCAAAGCAGCGGCTGAAAGTGTAAGCACCGAGAAATTGCAGTCCTTTCGCAAACTTCCTCTCAACCGAGACCTGCGCCGAATTGTAGTTGGAATTGGCGATGGTGTCCTGCGCGAAGATACTGCCAAAGACGGGAACGCCGTCCGGCGGGCAGCCCACGCCGGTGGTGGGCTGGCAGAGCGGAGAGGAATAACGCCGCAAGCCAACCAGGGTGATTGCCGGATTATTGGGTCCGGTGACTTGGGAGACGGAACCGTAAGGCAGGTGCAAGGTCATGCCCGCAGGGATGGCTCCCGCCGGAATGGAAAACGAGCTATCCGCGAAAAAAGGACCGCACGCCAAGTTGGAAGACAGAGTGGGATTGGAGTTGGCGTAGTAGTTTGAGATATTCTGCAAATCCAGGCAGGTCTGCGCATTCCCAAAATTGAGGTCATGAGTAGCCAGCAATCGGTGGCCCTGGGTTCCGACGTAACCTAGCGTTAGGACCGTAGAGGTTGAGAGCTGGCGCTCAATCGTGAAGTTGTATTGGTCCATATATTGGGTGCGCATGTCCGGTTGGAATTGCCCGAAGAGCACGATGGGACGGAAGATCGACCAATCCACTGGCTGGCCCGGAATTGGATTCTTGATGCCGTTAAACGGATTGGGGCTGATGGAGCCGTTTTGACCCTCGAAGGGTGTGTTGAATAGGGTGTTGGAGAGCACGGAGCTGCCCCCGAAGGGCGGCTCGGCGCTGAACTGCTCCAGCACCAGTTGCTCAATGGGATTGTAAAAAATTCCCCAACCCATGCGCACGCTGGTCTTACCGGGGCCGCCGGTGATTTTGGAGAGAACGCCGTCATTCCAGTCCGGGCTGAAGGCCAAGCCAATGCGCGGCGCAAAGGACTTGTAGTAAGTCTGGGTGAGCCCCGCGGGGATGCCTTTGTCGCCTGGAATCACCAGGCCCGTCGGGAATATGGATGCGCCCGCTGTGCCCGGACCGCAGGCGGTGGACGAAAGGCCCAGCGACTGCTCGCTGGCCGGTGAGAGTTGGCAAGGATAGATGGTGTCATTCTGGCCGGGCCGGAAGGTCTGGACGTGGTGAGCGATGTCAGCCAGCGGCGTATCCAGCTCCCAGCGTAATCCGTAGTTCAAGGTCAGATTGGGCTTGATCTTCCAGCTATCCTGCCCATAGAGATAAACGCCCGTGTCGCGGATGTATTCGTAATTCGCCGCTCCTTGCGTATAGCTGTCTGGCAGACCCAAAAGGTAGTTGGGCGTGAGGTCCTGAGTGCCGTTGGCTAGAGAGAGACCGGGATCGTTAGGTCCTCCGCCGAAGTAAGAGAATTCGCCGTTCACGTTAAAGTAAAGGGTTTGGTTGAACTGATTCCGCTGAACGTCCGCGCCGAACTTGGTGGTGTGATTGCCAATGACTTTACTGAGGTTGTCCGACCATTCAAAGGTGTTACCGGCCTGCGGCAACTGGCCTTCAAAATTATTGCCGATCGCAAAGCCGCCGGACACGGCGATCGAAGGAACGCCTTCGAATTTTGCCCCAAGACCGGGAGTGATGCCCAACGCTGGATTCGCAGGGTCGCTGAAGCATTGGGAGGCTGGAACTGTGGCGCAGGAGTTCTGCACCAGATTGGTGGACAGTGGAGCATCAAGCTGAGCCTGCCCTTCGCGGAAGTATGCGAACCGGGCGACGTTGACCATGGTGGGATTGACCGTCCAAGTGTGGGTGAGGCTGGCCTGCTGAAACCGCGAATTGTTCAGGGAGCCAAAGCCCGGAATGTTGGCGCCTGCCGCCTGAAAGAAGGAAAACGGTTCCACATCATGCACGTCTTGGAAATAGTAATATCCGGTCAACTGTTGGGTGTCACTGATGGCGTGGTCAATGCGCTCCGTGATTTGGTCCGATCGTTCGTGGTGCAGCGGCGAAGCCTGGAAGTTTCCGCCCGCCGCATTGGCCAGAGGAACATAGCGGTTCATCAGGTCGAGCGCGGTGGGGTCAAAGCACGAGGTGGGGATCACGTTGCCGGGAAAGATGGAAGCATAGGCCGTGCCGGCGGCAATGGGCGCTCCGCCTTCCGCGGAGACGGCCGTGGCGCAGCCCGGCCGCGAGTTCAACACCGAGGCCACATTGGAATCACTCAGCGTGCCGGCGAAAGGCTGGCCATTAGTGAAAACGCCCTGCCGTTCGGTCGAGCTGGGGACCGGAACCAAACTGGAGAAAATCCCTTGGCTGAGCCTCAGACCTTCGTAGGACGAAAAGAAAAACGTCTTGTCCTTCTGGATGGGGCCGCCCAAGGTGGCGCCGAATTGGTTTTGGGTGAAGGACGGAACCGTGGCGTTGAAAAACGGACGGGCATCAAGCGCTCCGTTGCGCAGGAATTCGTAAACGTCACCGTGAAATTTGTTGGTTCCGGATTTGGTGACCACGTTCACCACGGATCCCGAATTTCTTCCGTATTCGGCGTCAAAGGTGTTGGTGAGCACCCGGAATTCCTGGATGGCGTCGGGCGAGGGCTGGACGCCGGGGAGATTCACAAATTGGTCGTTGGCGTCGCCGCCGTTCACCATGTAATTGTTCATGCGGCCGCGGCCGCCGTTGACGGAAACCACGCCGGGCTGGTCACTGCCGTAAAAAAGATTGGATCCGACTTCGGAAGATACTCCCGGTTGCAGTTGAAGAAGCTGGTAGGTATCCCGGGTGTTGAGTGGCAGCTCCACCACCGTCCGCGCCGTGGCAATATTGCCCAGTTGCGTGCTGGTGGTCTCAATCAGTGGGGCGGCGGCCACCGTTGTCACCTCCTGAGTCACCGCGCCCAGCGAAAGCTTTGGATTCAAAACCACCACGTGGCCAATGTTGACTTCGATATCCCGCTCGACGTAGGTTTTGAAGCCGTTGACTTCAACCTTCAGGGTATAGCGGCCGACTTGCAGAACAGGAAACTCAAAAGTCCCTTGTGCCGTAGTGGTGGTGGCTCGCGGCAGGTTGGTGCTCTGATCAATCGCAGTCACTTTGGCTCCGGGAACTACCGCTCCGGAGGGATCGTGGACGGTGCCACGAACCACCCCGGAGGTCTGCCCAAACCCCGCCGCCCCAAATCCCAACACGATCGTGAAGCAAGACAGAAAGATAGTAGTCCGAATGCGCCCATCAGCCCTCATATTGTTCTCCTCATAACCCGGAAGTTGCTTTTGGACCCGACCCCAAACACTACTAGAATGCCCAAAAGCTATAGTAAGGAGGGCCGCTTGTCAAGGATTAAAGGCCGCCGTGGTGACTCATTATTTTTATGGTTATCACCTGCCCGCCGCGCCGCTTCAAGGCTTGTCAAAGGCCGGGTTTATCGGCGATCAAAGTGGATATAACCATATCAATGTGTCTTATTCACTTGACTAAAACCATATCATCGCGTTATAAGTGGTGATTCCGGCTTATTTGACACCAGGGTTTGCTGGACACCGGGAGCGTTGAAAAGCCGGAGGCGTGCAAGCGAATTCATGACTGCTGCGTTTCTGTGAGCCAGGCCGGGCTAAGACCTCGCCGAATTGAGTTCAGAGAGTCATAACGCGAAGAAGAGGAATCGATCGATGTCATGGGATGCCAGGCGTTTCATCACTTGTGGACTTTGGCTGGTGGTGGGGTTCGCGGGATCATTGCGGCCGGCCCGCGCCCAAGTGTTCGCGTCCATTTCCGGCACGGCTCAAGATCAGTCGGGGGCGGCCTTGCCGGGAGTCAAGGTCACGGCCAAGAATGCTGACACAGGATTAATCCGCAAGACCGTGACCGGCTTCGAAGGCCAATACGATCTGGCATCATTGCCGGTTGGCAAGTATGCCCTGACCGCCCAGAAGAGCGGCTTCCGCTCGGAAATCCACCAAGGCATCACCCTAGCGGTGGGTCAGGAGGCGGTGGTCAATTTGACCCTGGAACTGGGAGAAGTCCGGCAACAGGTCACGGTTACGGGAGAACCGCCGGAAGTCAGCGCCACTACCACGGAAATTTCCGGCTTGGTGGGAGAACGCCAAGTAAAGGACCTGCCGTTGAATGGCCGCAGTTACGATGAGCTTCTGACCCTGGACCCTGGCATCGTCAATTACACATGGGAGAGGACGGGAGGCGTGGGCGTCTCGAATTCGGCCGTGGGGAACATGTTCGCAGTCTCCGGCCACCGGCCCCAGGAAAATCTGTTTTTGCTGAATGGCGTGGAGTACACCGGCGCGGCGGAGATTGATATGCAGCCCGGAGGCACCAGCGGCCTGCTGCTGGGCGTTGACGCCGTCCGGGAATTCAATGTGTTGACGGACACTTACCCCGCCGAATATGGCAAGCGTCCCGGAGCGCAGGTAGCCATCGTCACGCAAGGCGGAACCAATCAGTTTCACGGAACCGCATATGAATTTTTACGGAACAGCGCCCTCGACGCTCGTAATTTTTTTGACCACGGATCCATTCCGCCCTTTGAGCGAAACCAGTTTGGCGGATCCCTGGGCGGACCCATCGAAAAAGACAAAACTTTCATCTTTGGCAATTACGAAGGCTTCCGCCAACGATTGGGTTTGAGCGACGTGACGCTGGTGCCCGATAATAACGCCCGCAACGGCCTGTTGCCCGGCGCCAATGGGAATCTGTTGAATGTGGGGGTTGCGCCCGGGGTTGCGCCGCTGTTATCGCTCTGGCCGGTGCAGAATGGACCGGAACTGGGCGGGGGGATTGCCGAGGCCTTCAGCCACCCCTTGCAAACCATCCACGAGGACTTCGGCACCACTCGCATCGATCACACCTTCTCCGAAAAGGATTCATTGAGCGGCGCCTACACCATCGATGACAGCGCCGATGTGACGCCCACCCTCAACCCCTTGAGTCTGGACCTCGAAAGCCTCCGGGAGCAAGTCCTGAGCCTGCGCGAAACCCACATCTTTTCACCCACGGTGGTGAACACGGCCCTGATCGGCTTTTCCCGCGGCTCATATTTCTACACGGGTGAGCCAACCGTAAACGTTCCGGGGTTTATCGCAGGACGTCCGATGGGCGCTTTGGTGATCGGCGGCAGCGCGTCACCCAATTCCGCAAGCCAGATCAGCCTGGCAGGCAGCAATATCGGCAGCAATTTGCGGATTGCCCGGAATCTCTTTACCTATGAAGATCAGGTCTCCATCACGCGCGGAGTAAACCAGATCGATGCGGGAGCGTGGTTCCAGCAAATCCGGTCGAATGAGAATCTGGCCCTCACCCAATATGGACAGGCTACGTTTTCAAGCCTGACCAGCTTCCTGGAGGGCAATGTCACCAATTTCCTGGCGGTTCCTACGGCCACACCGCTCGGCTGGCGTTCGCTCGAAGGCGCGCTCTTTGTTCAGGATGCTATGAAGCTGAAACACAACTTGACGCTATCTTTGGGCTTCCGCGACGAGTTCACCAACGGCTGGAACGAAGCCGATGGGCGAGCGGCAAATTTTGTGTTTCAAGATGGAATCATTCAAACCCAGCCACAGGTTGGGAATTCCGCTTTCACCGCGAACAACGCCAAATTCCTGCCCGAACCGCGGGTCGGCTTGGCTTGGAGTCCGGCCGGCCATCGCAACACCGTGATTCGCGCCGGCTTCGGCCTTTACGACGATCTGCAAGACGCCCTGGGTTACCGCCTGGACCAGAATGCTCCGTTCAACACCACGTTCAGCATCAAGGATATTCCGGTGTCGCAACTCCTGATCACTCCCGGCTCTCCTCTGCCCGCGGGAGCGAAGGTGGCGCCCGCGGGGGTTCAGCCCAACCTGCAAACGCCCACAATTGCGACCTACACTTTTAAGATTGAACAGCAGCTCTCGCCCAATACGGTTTTGAGCGCCGGTTACGCCGGCTCCCACGGCTATCACGAAATTGTGAGCATCGACGCCAATGAGCCATTTCCATCACTTTGCCCGGCGGCGCCTTGTCCCGCTTCCCTGCCCTCCGGGACCATCTTCTACCCCAAAGATGCTCCCCTGGCGAATCCGGCGCTTGCCAATACCTGGAGTTGGTTTTCCGAGGGCGACAGCTCTTACAACGCTTTCGAGGCCGAATTGAACCGGCGCTTCAGCAAGGGCCTGGCCTTGCAAGGCTCCTATACGTGGTCAAAGAGCCTGGATAACGGCGACACCTTGAATGGCAGCGCCGCGTCCAATGCACCCGGACTCGTCATGGACCCTGGAAACCTGGGCATGGACTGGGGTCTATCCACTTTTGACGTTCGCAACGCCGCTGCGGTTAACGGAAGTTACGAACTGCCGTTCGGACATGGAGAAACCTTCTTGAGCGGGCTGAGCGGCGCAAGCAATGCCCTGGTCAGTGGCTGGAGCCTGAATACCATACTGACCTTGCAGTCCGGTTTCCCATTCACACCGCAACTCAGCTTTAACCCTTCCAATAATGGGGACACGCGCAACCCGGATCGCCCGTCATTGAATCCGGCCTTCACCGGCCCAGTGATAATCGGGAGTCCCAACGAGTATTTCAATCCCAACGCCTTCACCGTCCCACCCAATGGAACCTACGGAAACGTTGGCAGGGATACTTATATTGGCCCGGGACTGGCAACGTTTGACTTCTCTTTACTTAAGGACACGAAACTTTCAGAGAAGTTAGACCTCCAATTCCGCGCCGAATTCTTCAACGTTTTGAACCATGCCAATTTCAATACACCAAACCTGATCGTGTTCACGTCGCCTGCGGGGATTCCATCCACTGCCGCAGGAGTAATCACCAGCACGTCCACGACTTCGCGCCAGATTCAGTTTGGACTAAAGCTGATTTGGTGATCAGCCTTTGAGGGCATGGCTGATTGCTGCGCCCCGACGCGCACTGACCGCAGCCGGGCAACCTAGCTCAGCGTATGGCAAGCGCTGGCTTTAATGAGCAAGTAAACCACCGCGCCCGGTTGGAGAGACAAGCTCATGACCGCTTGCCGTGTAATGCTCACCTTAAAATCGACGCCACAGTCCACCACGAGTTCCATCTTGCTTCCGTCCGGGATCATGGTCTTCACGATTCCTTGCAGAAGATTCCGGGCGCTCGTCTGAGTAATCCTTTCGCGGCACACGATGATGTCCTCCGCGCGGATGCCGATCGTAGCCGGCGTTCCGGGCGCAAGCCCGTTGAAGCTGACGGCGAGCTGGCACGCTTTCAGGTCCAAAAGCGAGATACCGTCGTCTCCGCTTTGGCTGAGAACCGTGCCGGCGAAAATATTTTCTGTGCCCACAGCACGAGCCAATCGAACGCTGTGGGGGGAATTGAAAACCTCCAGGGGTAATCCTTCCTGGACAATCCTGCCCTGGTCCAGGATTAAGACCCAATCTCCGGCGCGAACTGCATCGGTGGCGTTGTGCGTGACGTGGATGAAAGGGATATTCGATCGTCTCTGCATTTCCACAATTTCTTGAAGCAAGCGTGACCGTGTTGAGACGTCAACCGCAGAGAGCGGCTCATCCAGCAGCACCAGAGCCGGCTGAGATGCCAGAGCCCGCGCCAGGGCGACCCGCTGCTGCTCCCCCCCGGAAAGCTCGCGGGGGAAGCGTTCCAGGGTGTGCAGAATCCCGAACAAATCCAATAATTCCTGAACTCGTTTTCGCTTTTCGCGGTCTTTTCCGGATTTCATCCCATAGAGCACGTTCGCTTCTGCCGTAAGATGAGGAAACAATAAGGAGTCTTGAAATACAAATCCCACTTCCCGATGCCGCATCGGAACGTTCAGGCGCGCCGAGGAGTCGAAATACACCCGGTCTCCTAAGGCGATTTTTCCCGAGTCGGGAACCACCACGCCCGCAATAGAACGTAGAATGGTGGTCTTGCCGGAACCCGAAGGTCCAAACAAAACCGTCAACGCGTGATTCACCGTGAAGGCTACGTCCAGTTTGAAGCTCCTTCCGCCGCCATTCCTGAACTCTTTTTGGAAGTTAACGCTCAACATGGATCAGGCTCTGTCGCCGCTATGGCTCAGGAGATTTGTCAGGTAGATCACGGCGACGGAGGTTACGGTCAGAATCACAGCGAGGAATTGCGCCTCGCGGTCGTCGCCCGAAATGAACGCTTCGTAAATCGCCAGGGGCATGGTCTGGGTTTTTCCAGGGATATTTCCAGCCAACATGAGGGTGGCGCCGAACTCGCCAAGGGCTCGCGCGAAACTCAGCACCAGTCCTGCCACCAGGCCGCGAATCGCCAGCGGCAGCGTGACGCGAAAGAAGGTTTCAAATTCGCCCTTCCCCAGGCTGAACGAAACCATCTCATAGCGCGAGTCGACGGACCCGATGGCCGCCCGCGCGGACTTCACCATAATGGGGAAGGCCATCACCGTCGCCGCGATCACCGCGGCTTCCCAGGTGAATGCGACGCTCCATCCGGTCATCCTATAGATGTAACGCCCCAGCCATCCGCGCCGGCCGAGAAGCAGGATAAGGTAATAGCCCGTGACGGTGGGCGGGAGCACCATCGGAAGCGTCAGGACGGAATCCAAGAGCTCCTTGGCGCGAAACTCCCGTTTGGCAAGAAGGAAGCCGAAGGCAGTTCCCGTAACGCCCACGAGAAGCGTGGCCAGGCTGACGACCCGGAGTGAGAGCTTGAAAGCGGACCAGATCATTCACTACTTCGCAGGAAGAAATCCAAACTTCTTCAGAATATTCATTCCGCTGGAACTTAAAACCAATTTAACAAACCCTCGTGCACCGGCGGCGTTGCCGCTGCCTTTGACCACAGCGATGGGATAGAGAATGGGTCCATAATCGCCGCTTGGAGCGCGCGCCGCAACGGAAACTTTGCCGTGAGCAATTTCCACATCCGTGGCGTAGACAATCCCAGCATCAACTTCGCCGTGATCCACGTCGTCAAGGACCTGGCGGACATCCTCTGCAAAAACCAGCCGTGAGTGAATTTGCGGCCAGAGGTGCTCGTTGACCAGCAATTGCTTCGCGTACCGCCCCGCCGGAACCGTCCTCGGATTCCCGATCGCGATCAGTTTCACCTGCGGCGGCGCGAGATCCCGGAAAGAATGAATGCGGCTCCCGGAGCCAGCGGGCACAACCAGCGCCAGCGAATTGCGGACGAAGTCCGCTTTGGTGGACGGATCGATCAGCCCCTTTGTCTGAAGCTCCTGCATTTCTTTTTCACCGGCGCTCGCAAAAACATCCACGGGCGCTCCCGCCTCGATTTGCTTCTCAAGCTCACCGGAAGCGCCAAAATTGAAAGTTATCCGGGTTCCTGATTGCTGCTTGTAAAGAATCGCGATCTGGTTGAAAGCCTCCTTAAGGCTGACCGCGGCTGAAACCAAAATTTGAGAACCGGCTGCTTGTGTGCATTGAGGACCAGCGAGGTAGGAAAGCGCCACGAGGACCAACGCCCGGAGCGTCCACAGTTTGCCAAACTTTTGCGATCGTCTTTGCCAGGCCTGTCGCAAGCGATGAGACCTCACGAGGTCAACAATTCAATACGGTTTACGACACCCAATCTACTCAATTTTGTGGTGATTATCAAGCAATCGTCCTGCGAGGCAACGGGGGAATTAGCTGGTTGCTGTGTTGGGGTAGGTAACCTCCCCCTCAGTCAACGTCATGAGCAGTATTCCGCTTTCCTCGATCCATCCGAAGGGGATGTTCTTTCGGTATCGCTGGGGGTAGGGATCGGGGTAGTCTTCAAGCCACTTGGCGAAAAACTGCTTCATCGAGCTACTGTGGGCGTAGCGGAGGTCTACTTGTCGCAGGCTGTTCCGGTGGTCGAAGAATAGATGACCCACCTCCATGTCTCGCTTCAGCTTCTCCCTGCCAGTGTTCCTGTGAGACTGATACACGTAAATCACCCCATCGAAGGTCGCCTTCGATGCGTAGACCCACAAAGTCGGCGGTACACTATCTTAGGCGCACCGACAGGCCGCGGTACCAACGGAGGAGCTGCCTTGCCGTCAGTCCCCTCGGGGGCGGGTTCGCATCGATCTCGTCAGAGGGTATCAGCCCTGCCCTGGATGCGACGACCGGCTCCGGCAATCGGTCCAAGGCCCGTCTGAACTGGACGTCGATTCCGGGCCATGTTTCGTGCCTCCCGAGAAACCCTCTTTCAAATCGAATACTCATTTCATTCACCTCAAGACTTCTTCCGCATCTCAGGAATCCCGCCCGACCGTGAGTTCCATGCGTCTCGGAATATTTCCTGAGGCGTCCTGTTGCCCACCGCAGGGACGCTTCGTGTACATCACTGGTTGGGCAGTCATGTTACGAACACTACCGGCCACATTTGCGCTTCGCCGCAACGGTCAAAGCCTTGTTGTCCAACTTATTTGAACCGCTTTTTGTTCGACTCTGTCAAAAACGAGTTTTCCATCTAGGGGATCTTGATACAGCTCGTGAAACGGACTTTCCCGAAAATTTTTTACCACATACAGAAAAAATCTCTCCCTTAATAATGAAGCAACCGCGTGCTCCTTGTCCGTGAACGCAATAGTGCCGCTCGTTTCGCTTAAACCCTTCACTTCCACCCCGTAAAAGGTGCTCGGAGAGTGAAGCCTGAAGTCAAACCCGCAGCCAAGCCTGGTCGTGTCTTCAAGCTCAAGGTCCTTGAAGAAGCCGACCTCTTTGTACTTTGACTTGAAGTACTGTTCGGCCGCTTGCCCTGTCATTAGCCGTTTTGCGAAAGAGAGATATTCCCCTTTCTCCCTTTCAACCTCCTCCATGAGCAGATCGAGATCATGCTCCTTATAGATCAGGCGTTTTAACAGGCTTGTAAAGTCTTCCAAGTTCAGGCCTCCGAAAGAATCAAGCACGGCCCTGCAATAATCTCGAACCGGTCTCCTGTGCCATCCCTTCCTCTTGTTTGGAAAAATTGGATCAAATTCGTCTCTGTAATTTTTTACTGACGCGGGCGGAACGCCCAGCGCCGATCCGATTACATTGAATGCTTGCGCGAAGCCGTCGAAACCGAGACGCTGCAATCCCTCGGAGTCAAACTTTGAAAAGTAGAGTCCCGCCAGAATTGGTCTTTCTCGCAAAGACAGTTGTCTCATTCGTCTCGGTGAAAAAATCCTTCGACTTGTTCTTCTTTCCAGGCGGGTGGCACAGGCATAGTTCCTTGGGGTCTCCAGCGCGGACGGGAATGCGGTAGGAAACGGACTGCGTCGATGACGACCGCTCCGACCCGGTAGCCGCTCCTTGAGAACGCGTGCACAATCGCCGTGAAGTCGTTTCCGGCGTGGGACGTTATGGTCCCGACGACGTTTTCTACCACAATCAACTTAGGGCCTCGTCCGTCTCGGACCGTGCGATCAAGCAGCCGCCAGAACGGCCTAAACGTTCCGCTGCGCTTGCCGTCTACTGATGCTCGCAAAATACAGTGACGAGTTCTTTCTGTAGCGGCGCTCTCTGAGCGCCGAAAAGACGGTGGCCAGAGGTCGCCGCTACAGCCATTGTTGTCACGGTATTTTGCGAACCTCAATAAGCCCGCCCCCGATCCGGCCAAGGAAAGGTCCTGGCAGGGAAACGAGGCCCAGACAAGATCCGGGATGCCAGGTATATCGTCGATCTTGAGTTTGGCGACGTCTGTGACCTTAAGTTCGTCGCCGGGGCCGAAGTAAGCCCGATAAGCGGCGGCTTTCTTCTCGCACCATTCATTGGCGAAGATGCATTCCCACCGTGCTCCGAGGCCCAAGCGGGCCATTCCGCCACCAGCGAAGAATTCACACCATGTGAGTCGCCGCTCGCTCATTTCTCTCCTTCGGTTAAGAACCGGGCTATGCGCTTGCGGGCCTTCTCTTTCTTGACTTCGCATTCCCATAGAACGAGCGCCTTCCATCCCGCACGCCGAAGGGCTCGCAAGACTCGCTTGTCCCTGATGACGTTTCTGCTTCGCTTCGCTTCCCAGTACTCCTTGTTCGACTCCGGCAGCGTCGCCGCAGGACAGTAGTGCCCGTGCCAGAAGCACCCATGGACGAAGATCACCTTGTGTAATCGACCGAATACCAAGTCGGGATGACCAGAAAGGCTCTTCGAGTGAAGCCGGTAGCGAAGGCCCATGCTGGAGACCAGCCTGCGCACCACAAGCTCTGGCTTCGTATCCCTCGAATGAACCCTCCGCATTATTTGGCTACGTTGAGCAGGCGAAAAGACATCCATGGTCTACTTCAATTTCTTGGGCTTCCTATCGTAATTGGCCAATCCCACCCCGGCCGTTCACATCCCCGCCAACACGCCGATGAACGCCCCGAGAAGACAACATTACATCCTCGCGCAAAGATCGGCAACACCCTCGTGGCCCGCCTCCTTCTGCGCCTCTTCTCCGGCCTGAGCTCGCGGGATTTTGGCGCTCTCATTTCCTGACGGCCGCAGGAGGGACGAAGTAAGGATCCGGCTCAGGAACGGCGGCGCCGTCCTTACGAGGCGAAGAGCCGCCGTAATTCACGCCGCCGTGCGCGTCGTGCAGCACGGCTTGACCACCGCCCATGGGCGTAGCAAAGTCGCCCCGGACTTCGAGCACATGGCCCATTTTGGTAAGGGCGTCCCGGACGGCAATGGGGACGCGGTCCTCAATCATCACATCACAACCTCCGGTATCCATTTTCGTAAAGCGCGGAGCTTCCAGAGCGGCCTGGATGTTCATGCCATAATCCACGATATTCGATACAAACTGGGCGTGCGCTTGCGCCTGATTTGCCCCGCCCATGATACCGAAGCCGATGTGAACGTTTCCCTTTTCCATAAAAGCCGGAATGATGGTGTGGAAAGGCCGCTTGTGGGGCGCGAGAACGTCCGGGTGATGAGGAGTCAGCACAAAGAGCGCGCCCCGATTCTGCAGCGCGAACCCGTAATCATCCACCACGACGCCCGATCCGAAGGCCGAGAAGAGGCTTTGAATCAAAGAGACGATGTTTCCATCACGGTCGACCGCTGTAAGGTAAGTGGTCTCGCTGGTGTTGCGGTCGGGCGTGCCAGGCGGGACGTCGCAATGGGCACGGTGCAGGTCAATTGCCGCCGCGCGTTGCGCCGCATATTCCTTGGAGATGATTCCCTGCACGGGAATTTTCGCCATTCTCGGATCGCCGTTGTAGCGGTACAAATCCGCATAAGCGAGCCGTTGCGCTTCCATCTTGACGTGGAATGATTCGGCGCTGGCAAAGCCGTACTGGCTCAGCGGAAACCTCTCCATGATGTTGAGCATTTCGAGCGCCGCCATCCCTTGGCTGTTGGGCGGCATCTCGTAAACGGTCCAGCCGTGGTAGGTGGTGGAAATGGGCTGCACCCATTCGGGCCGGTAATCGGCAAGATCCTCCGCCGTCATGGTGCCGCCCAGCCGTTCCGACGTTTTCAAAATGGCCTGGGCAATGGGTCCAGCGTAAAAGGCGTCCGGACCTTGGCTGGCGACAAGCTCGAGCGCACGAGCATATTCCGGATTGCGATAGATTGAACCCAATGGCGGAGGCGCGCCTCCGGGCAAGTAAACCTTCCGAGCGTTTGCATCCTTTTCGAGCTTCGGCTGCAGGCCATGCCAATAGGCAGCCACGAACTCTGTGACTGGAAATCCGTTCTTCGCATAATAGATGGCGGGTTGGAAAATCTCGCTCCAAGGCAAGCGCCCGAATTTCTTATGGAGTTCCGCCCATCCGCGCACGCATCCCGGCACGGTGACAGAATGAATGCCGGTTTCGGGCATGGCGGAGAATCCTTTCCGCTTCAGAAATTCCGGCGTAAGCTTTTCAGGAGCCCAGCCGCTGGCGTTGAGGCCGGATAATTTCCCCGTCTTCGAATCCCACTCCAGGGCAAACAGGTCACCACCCATGCCATTCATCATCGGCTCGACCACACCCATCACCGCGTTCGCAGCTATGGCGGCGTCCGCCGCGCTGCCACCGCGCGCCAGAATTGCGGCGCCGGCTTGGGAAGCCAGCGTCTGCTCGGTCGCGACAATGCCCTGCCGCGTGATAACCATGGAGCGAGCCTGGGTGCGGTCCAGTGAGGCCGGGACTTGCCATGCTTTGAGCGGGATTTCGGACATCACAAGGAGCAGGCACATGGGGATGCAGACCAGCAGCTTCGATTTGGACATGGTGAATTCACAACCAATTTCCTTTCCGTAGACGTTGGAGCCGCAGTGAAGGATTCTGCGCCAGTGGGTCGCGCATCAACCTGCTGTGCACAGATTAATTGTGCAGTATAAGGTCAGTTCAAGGTTAGATTCGGAACAATTTTGGCCAGGACCGCATAAGTTCGAAGCAGTAATATCTTCGCATCGTCAACGCCGTTCCCTGCCCTTCTTGCAAATTTCATTGGGCGGGGGCCATGCCCGGTGTAAAATCTCACCCTTGTTTGTCGCTTGCCAAAACTAATCAGTTTTACACGGGAGGTCAGATCGTGAGCCTTAATAACCCAAAAGACGACTCCACACCAGCCTTAACGCGGCGAGGCTTCTTGCGCACAAGCGCCATGGCCGGGATAGCGGCAGGCGTGGCCGCAGCCCCCGCGGCTTCGGCCTTCGGCCACGATCAAAAACACCACGAAATCGGCGTGTTTTCCTTGAACGTTAAACCCTTTGAGTTCGATGAAGTCAAGGTCAGTGAGCTCCAGGCCGGGATGAAGTCGGGTAAATACACGGCGGCTTCCATCACTCAGAAGTACCTTGAGCGCATTGAGGAAATTGACCGGCAGGGTCCGGGCATCAACAGCGTGATTGAGGTCAATCCCGACGCCTTGAAAATTGCTGCGGAGCTTGACCGGGAGCGCAAGGCAAAAGGCCCGCGCGGCCCACTGCACGGCATTCCGGCGCTCATCAAGGACAACATTGGCACGGCGGACCGAATGCAAACCACGGCCGGCTCGCTGGCGCTGGTGGGCGCCCGTCCACCTCGGGATTCGTTCGTGGCGCAGAAGCTGCGCGCCGCAGGCGCCGTCATCCTGGGCAAGACCAATCTGAGCGAATGGGCGAACTTCCGCTCGAATCATTCCACCAGCGGCTGGAGCGGCCGCGGCGGCTTGACGCACAATCCTTACGCGCTGGACCGCAATCCCTGCGGATCGAGCTCCGGGTCGGGCGCTGGCGCCGCCGCCAGTCTGTGCGCCGTGGCCATCGGCACGGAGACGGACGGGTCCATTGTGTGTCCGTCCTCGTTGAATGGCCTGGTGGGGATCAAGCCCACGGTGGGACTGGTGAGCCGGTCATTTATCATCCCCATCTCCCACAGTCAGGACACGGCGGGTCCTATGGCTCGAACGGTGACGGATGCCGCCATCCTGCTGGGCGCGCTGACGGGCGTGGATGCGGCAGACCCCGCCACCGCAGCGAGCCAGGGCAAGGCGTTGACGGATTACACCCGGTTCCTCGACGCCAACGGCCTGAAGGGAGCGAGGATTGGCGTGGTTCGAAAACTTTTTGGTTTTAACCACCGGGTGGATGCGCTGATGAACGAAGCGATTGAGGTGATGAAGAAGCAAGGCGCGGTGATCGTTGATCCGGCAAACCTGGATAGCACGAAGCAAGTGGACGGCTCGGAGTTTCAGGTTCTACTCTACGAATTCAAAGCCGGTCTGAATGCTTACCTGGCGAGTCTGGGTCCCGGCTCGCCCATGCATTCGCTCGAAAACTTGATCAAATTTAACGACGCGCATGGCACGGAAGAGATGCCCTATTTCGGGCAGGAAAATTTCATCAAGGCGCAGGCCAAAGGACCGCTGACCACTAAAGAATATCTGGACGCTCTTGAGAAAAGTCAACGCCTCACCAGGACCGAAGGCATCGACGCCGTGATGGACAAATTCAGGCTTGATGCCTTGATTGCCCCCACCGGCGGTCCGGCCTTCACCACCGATCTGGTGAACGGAGATCACGACACGGGAGGCAGCTCCACTCCGGCCGCTGTCGCCGGCTATCCAGACATCACCGTGCCGGCGGGGTTCGTCTTTGGGCTGCCCGTGGGCATCTCGTTCTTCGGGCGCGCCTGGAGCGAACCCACGCTCATCAAGCTCGCCTACTCCTTCGAACAAGCCACCCAACATCGCCAGCCGCCGAAATTCTTGACAACCGCGGATCTGAGGATATGAGCAAAGCTGTTACATCGTGATGAGATGCTCTCCGCCCTTGACGTACGGATTGGTTACGCCAAGAAGAGCCTTCACACCAAAACGAGCGACGCGAGCTAGAGACGGTTTTTAAGCAAACGAGCCGGACAGCGTATTGCAACTCAGATCATCTCTTCAATCTTCTGTTTTGCGCTGGAGAGTCCTTCCCTGCCCGCATCCAGCGCTCCGGCAACCCGGTCTTTACTCTTTGCGGCCGCGTCCTTTACCCGGCCGTAGGCTTCCTTGGTGCTTCCAGCTACTTGGTCAAGCCCCTCCTGGGTTTTTTGACCGACGAATTTACGCACGTCTTCACCAGACTGAGGAGCAAAAGCCATCCCCAAGCCCACCCCAATGGTTAAACCCGTTAAAAATCCCCATGTTATCTTCATGCCAACCTCCATAAGCGGAGTTCCTATTCAACAGACGTACTTTGATGATCCACCGATCGGTCGATCAAAGTAAGTTTCTGGAGACCTGTCGCGCGGCGCTTCCAAGGAAATGAATCAAACTCCTTACCGCAATGCGGCCCGATTGGGCGTGGAGACTTGCTCCCATCCCGATGCGCTCCAGAACCTGGATCATTCATGATCTTGCCGTCACGACCGTCAGGGCAGGGTTTCAACCTGCCTTGACGGTCCTCCAAGTGAAATTCCTAAATCGTTCAGGTTAAAAAGCAAATGTAATTGGAACGCTTAGTCCCAATACGGCTTGCGCTTGTAATACGTATAAATCCCGCTACCCCAGGTGCGATCTGCCATATCGGGCCACTGGTCTTTGTCGAACCCCGGCGCGCGCTTCAGGAGGTCCTTATCGACGTCCAGAATGACCCGGTTCTCCATCGCATCCACGGTGAGGGAAGCCCAGGGCAAAGCGAAAAGCTTGTCACCCATGCCCAGGAAACCGCCGAAGGACAAGACTGCATAGACGGTACTTCCCGATGTCGCGTCGACGATCAAATCCTCAATTTTTCCCAGGTCTTCGCCGGCCAGATTCATAACCTTTTCGCCGATGACCTTGCTTGCCCGAAGTAGGCCTCGGGCGGGGGCTGTCTTTGGTTGCACCATTTCTGCCTCCTTATTGATATTGTTCTGCGATTATTTGTCACACAGACAATTCTGAGCGATCGCGACTGGCATCACAATGCAGCGAACTGCTGAGTTAAGAGGATTAGATGTTGTAGGCTGACCCGGATCAATCGGAAGCCTTGGGATCAGCGAACTGTAACCTGGGTCATTCGCGACCTTCCCTCGGAAGACCGTCCGGGCTGGATTATGAATGATTCAGGGTAAAGGGCGCGGAATGCCGCCGCGATTCTGCGAGAATTCGCGGGTTTGTTGGCGGGCAACTTGGACAGATTGTGGATGTGGCGGCCTTCAGGGCATACCACATGGGTTTGATTGATTACATTCTGGTCCGCGCCGGGAAAGCATCTTGACGGCTCAAAGATGCTTGATGTCCGAGGGTTTACGGAAACGGCGGCCACAACAAGGACAATTCCAAAGAAAAGCGGCCGGGCTCCCAAAACCAGACCAGGCTGATTCGTACCTTCCCGCCTAACCCGGATTATTCATAAAGTTTTACTTGAGGACCGTCAGGGCACGGTTTTAACCGTGCCCTGACGGTCCCCTACTGGAAGTTCGTGAATAATCCGGGCTAACGCGTAATACTTCTTACTGCAGTCGTCACAACTCCAAGCAAGTAGCCCGGGTAGACCCCAAGCCACACGAGCAATACGCCAAGTAACCCCAGGATGATTCCGCTCGAGGCCGGAACGTGAAGCATGGGCAATTCGTCAGTAGTTTCCGCCGGGGAGCTGAAAATGGCCACGACCACCCGAAGGTAATAGTAAAGGCCCACGACGCTGGTGAGCACGAGAAGAATGATCAGACCCCACAAGGCAGAGGACGCGCCAGCAGCCACGATGTAGAACTTACCGAAAAAGCCCGCTGTTACCGGAATGCCGGCAAGTGACAGCAGCATCAGCGTGAGCACGGCGCCGAGCGCCGGCCGCCTCCAGAAAAGGCCTCGATAATCCTCAATACGGTCCGCGTCGCGGCCACCCGAAGAAAGCACGGTGACGACGCCAAAGGCGCCGAGAGTCGTGATGAAATAGGCCACAAGATAGAAGCTGACCGCTTGCGCGCCCATCGCTCCCCCTGCCAGGAAGGCTACGAGCACATAACCCATGTGAGCGATGGACGAGTAGGCGAGAATCCGCTTCACGTTGTTCTGGAGCAGAGCGAGCACGTTCCCTGCAATCATAGAAGCAATGGCAATGATGGCAAGAACCAGGAAGACGGACTCAAATCGCCGCATCGAAATCGTATAAAAGTATCGCAATAGGAGAGCGAACATCGCGCCTTTGGAGACCGTCGCCACAAACGCCGTCACCGGAGCCGGAGCGCCTTCATAGATGTCAGGAGTCCATAGGTGGAAAGGCACCAGGGCGAGTTTGAATCCGAAGCCGGTAATGATGAGCGCAGTGCCAGCCACCAGCACCGGCAGGTCCGGGTTCGCGCCGCCTAACATCAGAGCTTCGATGCGGGTGAACTGCATGGTCCCAAGCTCGGCATAGATGAGCGCCATGCCAAATAGCAGAAATGCCGCCGACGATGCGGCCAGGATCAGGTACTTGATCCCGGCCTCGAGGGGCAGAGCCCGGTCGCGCAAATAGGCATTAAGCGCGTAGAGAGCGATGCTTAGGATTTCCAGTCCCAGAAAGAACGATACGAAGTGGTTGCTGGCTACGAGAACGATCGAGCCCAGTGCGGCCACGAGAATCAAGATGTAGAGTTCTTCACGATGCTCCGTCTGGCGTTCAAAATAACCGTAGGAAAGAACCACCACGGCGGACGTAGCAGCCACAATGAGGCCCATATAAAACAGCGCGTAGCCGTCGATCGTCAGGAGGGGTCCGACTTGCCGCGGCGCGAGTGGAGCCACGTACCAAAGCGAGGCGAACGTGGTGGCCAACCCGATGAGCGTCAAGACCGCCGCCACGGCATGATTGCGGTGAATTGCAGCGGCAATCATCACCACGACGGAGGTTGCGGTGATCAAGATGAACGGTAATAACGCCGTGATATCTGAGCTATTTAACGGGGTCATCGATTGGCAGCCTCGAAAGATTGGCTGTTGCTGGCAGACCGCTGCAAGTTGTGCATGGCGGGCCGGAAGGTCCTGAGCACTCGTTGCGGATATAGCCCAAGCCATAGCAGGATAGCCATCATCGGAACGTAGATAATGACTTCCCGCGCCGCGAGGTCCGGGACGGACCATTGGTTTGTATTCGGCCCGTGATAGGCGCGCTGGATAAACCGCAAAGCGTAAAGAGTCGACAAGAGCACGCCAATGGTTGCGGCAATGGTCAAGCCGGTAAAGCCCGCCTTGTAGGTTCCAAGCAGCACCAGGAACTCGCCGACGAAGTCACCCAGCCCCGGTAATCCCATGGACCCCATCGCAAAAAACATAGCGACACCGCTCATGCGCGGGATGGTAGCCCATAAGCCGCCCAGCTTGTCCATTTCACGGGTATGGGTGCGTTCCTGGAGTTGGCCGACCAACATGAAGAGCGACCCGGTGCTGATGCCGTGACAAATCATGCCGATGAGTGCGCCCTGAAGGGCAAGATCATTCCACGCATAAATGCCAAGCAGCACAAAACCTAGGTGGCTGACGCTGGTATAAGCGACCAGCCGTTTCAAGTCCGTTTGCGCAAAGGCCATGACGGCGCCATAGATGATGCCGATGACGGCGAGCGTCATGGCAACCGGAGCGAACTGGTGCGACGCTCGCGGGAAGAGAGGAATGACGAACCGGATCAGTCCGTAAGCGCCCGTCTTCAAGAGGAGACCGGCCAGAATTACGCTGCCCGCCGTCGGGGCTTCCGTATGGGCGTCGGGCAGCCAGGGGTGCAACGGAAACATGGGCAGTTTCACCGCGAAGCCGATGAAGAAGCCGAGCATGATCAGGAAAGCAGTGTGCGGCGCCATGGACGTGCCGAGCAGATCCTTGTATTCAAACGTGTAAACGCCCGTGGTCGAATGGTGGATGAAGTAAAGCGCCACGATGCTGATGAGCATCAAAAGGCCGCAAGCCTGGGTGAAAATGAAAAACTTGACGGCGGCGTAGATGCGGCGCTCGTGGCCCCAGACGGCGATCAGAAAATACATGGGCACCAGCATCAGTTCCCACGCGAAATAGAAAAGGAATAAGTCAACGGCAAGGAACACGGCAACGATACCGGCGAGAATCCACATCAAGTTCAGATGGAAGAAGCCGGCGCCCTTTTTGATCTCCCGCCATGAAGTGAGCACGGATACGATGCCGAGCAGGAAGGTCAGTAACACCATCAGCAGGCTCAGGCCGTCCATGGCCAGATGGAAATGAATGCCGAGCTGAGAAATCCATGCCCAATTGACTTCAATGAACCATTTGCCATTGGAGAGCAGATGGACTTCCCGGGCGTAGCGGCGCCAAAGGCCGAGACTCAGCGCAAAGCAGAGGATGGCCGCAAGGAGTGAGATCCAGCGGGCGGCAAGCTCGCTCCAGCGGGCAAAGATCCAGGCCAAGACGCCGGCGGCAAGCGGAATGACAATGAGCCAGACAAGAATCATAGGAAGAGGGCAATCGCAATAAAGATTACAGAACCGATAACCACGGCCGCCGCGTACCAGCGGACGCGGCCGGTTTCGGTTGCCTGGAATCCCTGCCAGAAGAAGCGCGTGACCGCGGCAATGCCGGTGTAGATGCCGTCAACAAAGTCCCCCTTATTAACCCGGGCGAAGAGCAGGATGGGCTGCACGAAGACTTTGTCATACAGCCAGTCCATCGCCCAATCCGAAAACCAGAAGCGGTGCATGGCGCGGCAAATGGCTGGCCGCGTGAGCGCCTCGGCATACTCGCGCCGGGCGAAGAACAGGAAGTAAGCAATGACCAGTCCGATGATGAATGCCAGCGTCACCCAAGCTTCCGAAGTGACTTCGCCCATCGCCGCGGCATGCACAGCGGCCATCGAGGGCAGCGCCTTTTCCAGGAAGTTGTTGAAGATCTGAATGTGTCCGAGGCCCTCCGGCGTGCTGAGGAATCCACCGATGATCGAGAGCACTGCTAGAATGATGCATGGAATCTTCATCGCCCATCCGGGCTTCTTGGCAACATGGGTTTTGGCTTCGCCAAAGAAAGTCAGGAAAATCATCCGGAAGGTATAAAGAGCGGTCAGCAGCACGCCGAAGACGGCAAAGAACCACAGCGTCGAGCTGCCATTCGGGCCCACCCGCGCGCTCCAGATGATGAGGCCCTTACTGTAAAAGCCGGCCGTGATCAACGGCAACCCGGCCAGCGAACAGCCGCCGATGAGGAACGTCCAGAAGGTGACCGGAAGCTCCTTGCGCAACCCGCCCATCTTGAACATGTTCTGCTCGTGATGCAGCGATTCAATGATCATGCCCGCTCCCAGAAAGAGCAGGGCTTTGAAGAAAGCATGGGTCATGAAATGGAAAATGGCTGCGGTCCACGCTCCAACGCCGAGCGCCAGAAACATGTAACCAATCTGGCTGACGGTGGAGTAGGCGAGTACGCGCTTAATGTCGTTTTGCGTCAGGGCGCTGAAACCCGCAACCGTCAGCGTCGCCAGGCCGACAATGGCAACGGTGGTTTGTGCGGGGGGCGACAGGGCGAAAAGGACATGCGTTCGCGCGATCAAATAGACGCCCGCCGTGACCATGGTGGCAGCGTGAATCAATGCACTGGTAGGGGTGGGGCCGGCCATGGCATCCGGCAACCAGACTTGGAGCGGAAGTTGCGCCGACTTGCCACACGCGCCGCCCAGCAACAGCAAAGCTGCGGCGGTGGCAAGTCCCGAGCCAACCGGCCATTGAGCCTGGGCGCGCTGCATCAGGTCCTGAATCTGGAGGGTGCCAAGATGGGTGAAAAGCAAAAAGAGCCCCACGGTCATGGCCGTGTCGCCCACGCGGGTGACGTAAAAAGCCTTCCGGGCGGCGGCGCCGTTCTCGGGTTTGGTGTACCAGAAGCCGATCAACAGATAGCTGCAAAGTCCCACGCCCTCCCATCCGAGGAACAGCAGCAAAAGATTGTCGCCCAGGAGGAGCATGAGCATCGACGCGACGAAAAGGTTCATGTAGGCAAAAAACCGGCTATAGCCCTCATCGCCGTTCATGTATTCCGTAGAGTACCAGTGAATCAGGAAGCCGACGCAGGTCACCACCAACACCATCAACAGTGAGAGGGGATCCAGATAAAGGGCGACGTGAGGCTGGAAACCTCCGACATCCATCCATGTCCAGAGGTTCTGAGTGTAGGCATTGCCGGCCGGGGGTGCGCTGAAAAAACTGCCGGCAACGATCAACGAAATGACCGCAGACACCAGGATCGTGCCCGGGCCCATCAACGACACAGCCCGGCGGGACAATCGAGGTCCCAAAATGGCCAAAGCCAGAAAACCTGCAAAGGGCAGAGCAGGCACTAGCCAAAGCAAGTCGAGCATCTCATCCCCTCATCTCGCTCAAGACATCCACATCCAGCGTGCGGTAGCGATGATAAAGCTGAAGAACAAGCGCCAGGCCAACGGAAACCTCCGCGGCGGCCATGGCCAAAATGAAAATGAACATCACCTGCCCGCCGGCCTGTCCCCAGCGCGACCCGGCAACAACAAACGCCAATCCCGCGGCGTTCACCATGACCTCAAGCGACATGAGGACGAACAGCAGGTTACGGCGAACTAGCAGGCCGGTCATTCCCAGCGCGAACAAGATCCCCGCCAGAATCAGACCGTGTGTGAATGGCACGGACGTCATGATTCAGTGTCTCCGTTGGACTTCGTCTTTCGTAACCGAGGTGATAGGCCCCGACCAACCCGCCCAGCAACAGCATGGAGGCTAGCTCAACCCCGATCAGGTACGGTCCATACATCGCCAAGCCGACTTGTTTAGGCCCGATGACGCCGGACATCGCGCCCTGGGCTCCTGTACCCGAAAACAAGTAAATGACTTCACCCCCAAGAATGACCGCGAGAATGACAGGCCCCACCCACATTCCAGGCTTCAGCCACGACTTCTCAAGGTCCACGGCGCGGCGGCCGAGGTTGAGCAGCATGATCACAAAAATGAAAAGCACCATGATCGCCCCAGCATAGATGATAACTTCCAGGGCCGCCACAAACGGCGCGCCGATCACATAGAAGACGACCGCCACCGCAAGCAGCGAGACGATCAGGTACAAAAGCGCGTGCACGGCATTGACCCGCGTCAGCATCATGATGGTGGCAGCGACCGCCACCGCAGCCGAAATATAAAATAGCCAATCCATATCAGCTTGAATTAAGGCAGATTGCTGTGCACATCCGTGGGCGGATCCTCGCGTTCGGATTCACCCTTGTTCTTGCCGCCTATCTGCACTCCGGCGACACGCCAGAAATTATAATCCGGGTACTTGCCGGGACCATCGATGAGCAACTGCTCCTTTTCATACACCAAGTTCTGGCGTTTATATTCCGCCATTTCAAAATCCGGGGTGAGCTGGATGGCGTAAGTCGGACAAGCATCTTCGCACAAACCGCAGAAAATACAACGCGAGAAATTGATCCGGAAGAACTCCGGATAACGCCGTCCCTGCGGATCCTCGGTGGCCTGTAAGGCGATGCAATCGACGGGACAGGCGACCGCGCACAGGTAACACGCGACGCAGCGCTCCCCGCCGTCAGGATCACGGGAGAGAATGATCCGTCCGCGCCAGCGGGGGGCCAAGTACGGTTTTTCATCCGGATATTGCACCGTGACCCGGGGCCGGAACGTATGCTGAAGTATTTCCCAAAAGGTTCTCAGCAGGCTCAACACAATGTAAACTCCCGCCCACCCCAGTGTGAAGTCAAGGCAGACTCTTACTTCTGAATCGCCAGCACAATGGCGCCCGTCACCAGCAGGTTCGCGAGGGCCAAAGGCAACATGATCTTCCATCCCCAGGACATCAGTTGGTCAAATCGCGGGCGGGGCATCGCCGCCCGCAGCAGAATAAAGAACCCGATGAAAAAAAAGGTCTTGATGAGAAACCACGCGACGGGCGGCAGCACTGGGCCCAGCCAGCCTCCAAAGAAAAGCACGGAAATCAATGCGGAAATCAGCGTGACGCCCAGGTATTCACCCACGAAGAACATGCCGAACTTCATACCCGAATATTCCGAATGAAATCCGGCCACCAGTTCGCTTTCCGCCTCCGGCAGATCGAAAGGTAACCGCCGCGTCTCCGCGATTCCAGCAATCAGGAAGAGCACGAAGCCCAGAAACTGGGGGACAACAAACCACACGTGGCGCTGCGCCAGGACAATATCCTTCAAGCTGAAGGATCCCGTGAGCAGCACGATGCCCATCAACGAAAGGCCCATGAATACTTCATAGCTAATCATCTGGGCGGACGCCCGCAGACCGCCCAGCAGCGCATACTTGTTGTCGGAAGACCACCCGCCCAGCACGACGCTGTAAACGCCCATTGAAGACATGGCCAGAACAAAGAGAAGGCCAATGTTTAGGTCCGCAATGACGATTTTCTGAGTCACCGGCAGGACCGCATAGGACATGAGGGCGGTCACCATGACGATGCCGGGGGCGATGATGAAGATCCCTTTGTCTGCAAACGGCGGAATCCAATCCTCTTTCCAGAGCAGCTTGATGGTGTCGGCAATGACTTGAAGAAGCCCGAACGGCCCGACCCGGTTCGGGCCGTACCGGTCCTGCCAGACGGCCAGAAGCCTGCGCTCCACCCAAATCAGGTTCGCGGCGATAGTAAGCGACACAAAGAGAATACCCACAATAATCGCGACCGGAATGATGATGTCTTGAAGATGGTTCATATTGCACGCGACAGGTTAACCCAGGCCGGCATGGGCCATTCTTTGAAATCCGGCAAGCCCACCGGCAAACCCACAACTCCCTTCGGAAGTTCTTTGGCAACCTTCAAAGGCAACTGGAATTGCGATCCGTTCACGCCCACCTGAAGCATCTGGCCCTCGACCACTCCGAGGCCGGTGGCTTCCTCCGCGTTCAAGGAAACATAAGGCTGGGGAATCAGCTCGCGAACCGCTGGGGCCCAATTACTCAGCTCCTCCGATCCGAAAATGTGATAGAGGGGAACGGCGAGCCATGCTCCTTGCTTCGGATGGAATCCCTCTGGCGCCGCAGCAAAATACGAAGGCGCGCTTCCACCGGCCTTCTCAAACAGCCGCACTCCGGGATTGCCACCCTTTAAGGGGCCGGCGATCTCACTTTGAAATTTATTCGTGGCCTGAATCGAATTCCATCCCGGCGCCCAGAAAAACGGAATCAATGCGCTGGGAGGTTCGTTGGGATTTCCTTCCATCGTAAAGGAAAGCGGCGAATCTGGATCCTCCGGCGGTTTGGGCTCACTGACGTTGATATTCGCCAGCATGGCCGTGCGGCCGCTGTAGCGGTGTGGTTCCCGCGGCACCTTTGCGCCGGCCATCCGGAAGCCGGCTTCGGGGGCGGCTTCGGGAACCCGCTTGAAGCCCGGGACCGACTGCGCCATCGCATTCAGCAAGTCATCAAGATTCTTCCAATTGGACGTATCGCCTGGGCCCACCCCCGCCAGCCAACGCCAGCTTCCAAGGATTGAATCTTGAGGCACGAACACCTGGAAAAATCGCTGTGCCCGGCCCTCATTATTCACGAAGGTGCCGTCGGCTTCGGCAAACGACCCGGCCGGGATGACCAATTCCGCCAGCTCCGTGGTTGAGTTCGGCAGGGAGTCCAGCGCCACGACGTGCTTTGCGTTCTTCAGCAACTCATCGACTTGTTTCGAGCCCGCCCGGCGGTAAAGGTCATTTTCGAGCACGATGACCGTGTCCGCATTCCCATCGCGGACTGCCTGGAACGCCGCTTCCAGTGGCGCTCCACCCATCATGGCCAGGCCCATCGTGTTGCACTCGGGGGCCGCAAAGGAGAGCGCCACTTCTGGATTCGATTTGGCAAGCGCCGTAGCCACATTCGCAGCCGCCTGGATCACAGCCTCACTCCGGCATCCCGGCCCGGAAACCACCAGCGGCCGCTTGGCCCCCTGTAAAGATTGCGCAATTCGAGCCGCCAGATTTGACACGTCGGCAGGTAAGTTGGGAGGTCTTGGAGCTACAGAATCGATAGCATTGGCCACGGCGAACCCCAGCCGGGCAATGTCCTCGGGCGTGGCACGGAAGGTTTCTGTGGCGATTCCGTCCAGCCGGGTGCTGTTGGGCGTGGCAATGTAAAGCGGCCCTTTTTCTTCTTGGACGGCTTCGCGGACGGCGTCATCCTGCCAGCCCGCGATGCCTTTCTTGCGCGCGATCTCCATGGGCGCCTGGCGGACACTCTGGCGCAGGGCAAGCGCCATGCGCGGCGCCGTGTTCGTCACATCTTCGCCGAGTACGAATACCGCATCGGCCATCTCCATCTCAGTGAGTGAGGGCGTGCACGCCGGTCCCTTCCTCAAGACCTCAAGAATGAGACTGGCCAGGCGTGCGTCCGCCTCCGCCACGCCGGTGAAAAACCGGTCCGGACCCACCACGGTCCGCAGGGCGAAATTGGATTCGAGCGACGCCCGAGGCGAGCCCAGCCCGATCACTTTGTTCCCAGCCGCAACCAGGGATTTTAGATGCTCCCGGGCTTGTTCCGCCGTTATCGTTTCCTGGTTCCCATTCTTTCGCAAAAGCGGCTGGCGGATGCGCTCCTTGTGGTTCACAAACTCATATCCAAAGCGGCCGCGGTCACACAGAAAATATCCATTCACGTCGCCGTGGTAGCGGTTCACGATGCGCCGCAGGGTCTCGTACCTTTCGCCCGCCGTGGTATTGCATCCCAGGCCACAATGTACGCAGATGGAAGGCGCCATCTGCAGGTCCCACTTCCGCGTGTAGTGCTGCTTCAGAGTTTTGTCTGTAAACACTCCGGTCGGGCAAATCTCCACCAAATTCCCTGCAAACTCGTTCTCAAGCACCCCGTCTTGGCTGCGGCCGAAGAACACCTGGTTGCGCATCAGGAAAGAATTCAGATCGGATCCGCCGGCATATTCGCGGTAATAGCGCACACACCGGTAGCACTGAATGCAGCGGTTCATTTCGTGGTTTACGAAAGGACCGAGGTACTGATTGTGGAAAGTCCGCTTGGTATATTCGTACCGCCGGTAGATATGTCCGGTCATCACCGTCATATCCTGCAAGTGGCACTCTCCACCTTCATCGCACACCGGGCAGTCGTGCGGATGACTTTGCATGAGCCCTTCGATGACGCCTGCGCGGAACTCCACCGTCTCCGGATCCTCAATCGCAATACGCACCTTATCGGCCACCGGGGTCATGCACGCCATCACCAAGCGGCCCCCCGTGTCGTTCTCATCCTTGAACTGTTTGACGGCGCACTGGCGGCAGGCCCCCACCGAACCCAAGGCCGGATGCCAGCAGAAATACGGCAGGTTCAACCCCAATCCCAGGCAGGCGCTTAACAAGCTCTGGTCCGGCTTGACCTCATACGGTTTGTTGTCCACGTAAATCGTCGCCATCAATGTCTCCAGGGGCAACGCTTCTCCGTGATGTGCCGCTCGAAATCTTCACGGAAGTATTTCAGCCCGCTCTGCAGGGGCTCGGCCGCACCCGGCGCTAGCGCGCAATAGGTGTTGCCCGGGGCCACGAACCGGGTGATATAAGCCAGCTTGTCCAAGTGGCTTAGATCGCCGCGGCCTTCCTCCAGCGCCTCCAGCATTCTCGCCGCCCAATTCAGGCCGCTCCAGCAAGGCGTGCACCAGCCGCAGGATTCCTGCGAAAAAAATCGTTCCAGGTTCCACACCATTCCTACCGGACATGTCGCATCGTCCAGCACAATCATGGTTCCGGTACCCATACGGCTTCCCGCCTTCTGCACCTCAGTAAAATCCATTTTCACGTCCAGGTGTTCCTCCACCAGGAAATCGGTCGAAGCGCCCCCGGGAAGCAACCCGCGGAATTTCAATCCGTCCTGCATGCCACCGGCGTGTTCTTCCAGGATTTCCCGGACCGTCGTTCCCAGCGGCAGTTCCCACAGGCCCGGCCGTTTCACTTTGCCGCTGGCTCCGTAGAGCTTTGTACCTCCATCCGCCGTCTTGCTCAGGCCCTTGAACCATTCCGGTCCGTTTTGAATGATGTGCGGAAGGTTGCACAGCGTCTCGACGTTCTGCACGATGGTAGGCTTTCCCCAAAGGCCCGAAACCTGCGGAAACGGCGGTTTGGCTCGAGGATTCCCGCGCTTGCCTTCGAGCGCATTCAACAATCCGGTTTCCTCGCCGCACATGTACCGTCCGGCGCTCATGTGGACGTACATCTCCAGACTACGTTCCGAACCCAAGATACTCTTCCCAAGATAGCCTCGCTGCCGCGCTTCCTGGATGGCGCGGCCCATGCGCTCCCCGGACAGCTTATATTCACCGCGCAGGAAGATGTAGCCGACCTCGGCCTCAATGGCGAAAGCCGCAAGAATCATGCCCTCGATCAGTTCGTGCGGGTCGCCTTCGAGTAAAAGGCGGTCCTTGAACGTGCCGGGTTCCATCTCATCGCCGTTGCAGACGATGTACTTGGGACGGGGCGCGTCCGCGCCCATGGGGACGAAGCTCCATTTCATGCCGGTCGGAAAACCGGCTCCCCCACGGCCGCGCAGGTTGGATTGCTTCACCATCTCCATGATTTCTTTGGGAGCAAGCTTCAAAGCTTTGCGTAGCGCCTGGTAACCGCCGGCTTGCTCGTAGGCTGCGACGTCCACCACTTCGCCGTCCGTCCGGATTTTTTGGGTTAGCGGTTTTTCCATGGGCCGTTCTTATTGGTACTGCTCAAGAATCCCATCCAGCTTTTGCGGATCAAGGTCCCGGTGCAGGTCGCCGTCCACCATCATGGCCGGGGCGCGGTCGCACGTTCCGAGGCACACGATCGGCAGCAGCGTAAACCGCCCGTCGGCCGTCGTCTCGCCCATCTTAACGCCCAGCCGTTTGCTCAGTTGTTCGCGCAACTGCTCATATCCCATGATCCAACAACTGACGCTATCACAGACCATGATCACGTGCCGTCCCACCGGTCTGCGAAAGATCAAATTGTAGAAGGTCGCCACGCCATCCAGGTCTTCCGTGGACATGCCGAGAAATTCCGCAAGGTCCTTCAGGCTTTCATCCGAGATCCACCCGCGATGCCTTTGAACAATCTGCATCGCGTCGATACACACCGACTGCTTATTGGGGTAGTGCGCCAGCTCGGCCTCAATCTCCTGGCGTTCCTCGGGCGTCAGCATAAATACATCCTCTTGTTATCGGTCAATATCCGCCAGCACGAAATCGATGCTGCCCAGAATCGCGAGCAAATCCGGCACCAGCAGCCCCCGGCATAGCATGGGCAGCGTCTGCATGTGATTAAAGGATGGAGTCCGCACGTGAGTCCGGTAGGACCCGATTCCCCCGTCGCTGATGATATAGTAGCCGTTATTGCCCTTGGTCGCTTCAATCGCCCCCAGCGCCTCGCCGGGCGGCACCACCGGCCCCCAGCTTACGCCCAGGAAGTGGTCGATGAGTGTTTCAATGTCGTGCATGGTCCGCTCTTTGAGCGGGGGCGCGGCAATTTGCGAGCCCATCGCCTTGTAAGGGCCCTCGGGCATATTGTTAACACATTGCTCGATGATACGGAGGCTCTGCCGCATCTCTTCCACCCGCACCACGGCGCGGTCATAGCAATCCCCGTGCTGGGCCGTCGGGATGTCAAACTTAAACTGCTCATATCCGGCGTAAGGCTGCTTCTTGCGGAAATCCCATTCGAATCCGCACGCCCGCAGGTTCGGGCCGGTCACGCCCCACTCGATGGCTTCGCCCAGGGTGTAAGCGCCCACGCCCTTGGTGCGCGCCTTGAAGATGCGGTTCGCCAGGACTTCCTTGTCATACTCCTTCAGATGGGGCGGGAGGTAGGCGATGAAGTCCCGGATCAGCTTGTCCCACCCCTTGGGCAGGTCTTGCGCCACCCCGCCCACGCGGAACCAATTCGGATGCATGCGCGCTCCGCACACCGCCTCGATAATGCCAAAGGCGCGCTCGCGGTCGTTGAACATGTAGAAGACGGGTGAAAGTTGCCCCAGGTCCTGGGCAAAGGTGCCATACCAGACCAAATGGCTGATGATGCGGAATAGCTCGGCCAACATGATGCGAATCACCTTGGCGCGCGGCGGAGGCTCAATTCCCGCCAGCTTCTCAACCGCCATCAGATACGCGAGGTTGTTCATCACCCCGCCCAGGTAATCCACACGGTCGGTGTAAGGAATATAGGTGTGCCACGTTTGGCGCTCCGCCATCTTTTCCGCGCCCCGGTGGTGGAAACCGATCTCCGGCACCAAATCGACAATCTCTTCGCCGTCAAGCTGCAGAATGATGCGCAGCACGCCGTGCGTTCCCGGATGCTGCGGTCCGATATTCAGAAAAATGAAATCGCTGGTTTCCGAACTTCGCTTCATCCCCCATTCTTCCGGACGGAAGCGCAATGCCTCTTGCTCGTGGTCTTGCTTGTCATCGGGCAAAGTAAACGGGCCCATTTCGGTGGCGCGCGCCGGATGATCCTTGCGCAGTGGATGTCCCACCCAAGTCCTCGGCATCAGGATGCGCTCCAGGTGTGGATGCCCCTCCACCTTGATGCCGAACATGTCCCACACTTCCCGCTCATACCAGTTCGCCGCCGGCCATAGATGAGTAATGGTTGGGACGGACAGTTGATTTTCGCGCAGTGGAACTTTGATACGGATGTATTCGTTCCGGTCATAAGAAAGCAAATGGTAAACCACCGTGAAATCACTGGGGGGCTGTCCCTGGCGGTTCACGCGCTCGCGCTCATCAATCGCGGTAACGTCATAGATCGCCCGGTAGGACCGGTCGATGCCTTCCTTAAGATAGCGGAGGATATCTCGCAATTTGCCCGCAGGTGTCCAGAACGTCGGGATACCGTCGCGAGTGGTCTGGGGCGTGACGGCATCCGCGCCGAACTTCTCTTGAAGTTGGGCGAGAATCGCCGGCAGGGCAGAGGCCGCAACGCCGGTCTTTTCTATTGTGGGCGCCGTACTCGTTTCCATAGATCGAGCGAATAATTCTAGACTTCGTCAGGCGGACGCAGGACCGTAGCTTTTTCCCGGAAAGGTTTCTTCAAATCCCGCAGGGAAGGCTTGGCCAGTTTCTCCGTACCCTGCGGTCCCACCACCCAACTCAAGGGGCGGCGCTCGGTCCCAACGGCCTTGGAAAGCAAAACCAGACCTTCCTCAAAGGCATCAGGCCGGGGCGGGCAGCCGGGGACGTAAACATCTACAGGCAGGAACTTGTCCACGCCCTGAACCACGCTGTAAATGTCATACATGCCGCCGGAATTGGCGCAGGACCCCATGGAGATCACCCAGCGCGGCTCCATCATCTGTTCGTGCAGCCGCAGGATGACGGGCGCCATCTTGATGAAAGGCGTCCCTGCAATCACCATCAGGTCCGCCTCGCGCGGCGTTCCCCGGATCACTTCCGCGCCGAAGCGAGAAATGTCGTACTTGCTGGTCAGGCTGGTGGCCATCTCCACAAAGCAGCAAGAGAGGCCAAAAGCAAACGGCCAGATGGAGTTCTTCCTTCCCCAAGCGATCAAATCCTGCAAGCGGGCGAAGAGGATGTTCTGCTTGGCCGCCTCTTCATCCTGCGCGGTGTTTCCCCACTTGTCGAGCACCCGCAAGGACGCGGTGTCGACTTTACTCATTGTCCATTGCATATGGAATTCCGGTTCTTGCTAAGGCTGGCGCTGTTTGGCGTTCCAATCCAACGCTCCCAGGCGCCAGAGGTAAGCCAGCGAGGCCACAAGAATAGTGATAAAAATGAGGACTTCGAAATATCCCGGCCAACCCAGCTCGCGGCCGGCGATGGCCCAGGAAAATATGAAAACCGATTCAAGATCAAAGATAACAAAAAACACCGCAACCAGGTAGAACTTCATGGAGAAGCGCACGTGCGCCGATCCTTCCGACACAATGCCGCCCTCGTAGGGCTGGCCCGTTGCCCGCTCGTTATGCCGCTGTCCGAGCACATAGGAGAGCGAAAGCATGGCCACCACCAGGCCCATTACCAGGATGAAGTACAAACCAAAAGGCCACATGCTCAATCAATTTTCCCCGTTGTCATCCGTCGTCTTTCCACATTTCTGGGCAACTAGCTTTTCTACTCCGATCTGCATCCGCTTGTCAATGTTTTGCGTTTTTTGGTAGTGTCGCAGTTTGCTGTAGCGGCGGTCTGTGACCGCCGAACTTTATTTCTCAATGGATTCCGGCGCTCATAGAGCGCCGCTACAGCAAACTGACCCGCCACCCCTTTTTTTTGGCAGGATTTCCTGAGCCAATGCGGCCCGTCATTCCCGCGAAGGCGGGAAGCGGGAATCCATCGGTCCCGCAGGTTTTGGACTCCTGCTCTCGCGGCAATGACCGTGTTCCATCGCCTTGGGCGAAGCAATTCGCTTTGCTTCCGGCGATTCCGCGTCGGCTTGCAGGCATTAGAAAGTCGGTGGCGTGTTCACCCAAATGACCCACGCCTCCTCTTTTCCCGGATTGCTCCATTGATGAGGAGTATTGCTTTCAAAGTAGAAACTGTCCCCGCAGCTCAAGCGGAAAGCCTTGGCGCCGCCCAGCGAAATCTCAAACTGTCCGCGCAGCATATACAGGAATTCTTCTCCCTCGTGTTGGTACGGCTCACCACTTCCAGCACCGGGCGCGATCCGGAACAAGTGCGGCTCCATAATGGCATTGCCCCACGCTAACAATTCCATCCGCACTCCGGGTCCGGCCTCCAGCACCTTGCGGTCGCTGGGGCGCACCCAATGCGGGTTGGAGGCCGAAGGATTGAAAAAGTCCAGGACGCTGAGGTTAAAAAAACTCGCCAGTTTCCGCAAGGTTGAGACGGATGCATTGGTTTGCGAGCGCTCCAAGGCGCTCAAGAATCCCACGGAGACGCCGGCGGTGCGAGCCACGGTGGCGAGCGAGAGACCTCGGCTCGTCCGCAGATTGCGGAGACGCCTGCCCGGCGAGGTCCGCTGCCGCGCTTCTCCCGCTCCTCCATCACGGCGGCTTTCACTTGTCAGCAAGTGAACGATGGCTGCGGCGTTTAGCCCTTGGTTCCGGCGCAAGAGCCGAGCGCGCTTCAGAAGTTTCACGTCCTGCGCGGTGTAGAGCCGGTAACCACTCTGCGTGCGCCCAGGATTGACCAGCCCGATATTCTCCCAATCGCGGAGAACCGACGCGGAAATCCCTACCAGACGGACGACATCACCGATCTTCAAGTATGTTTTTTCGGCGTCGGGTTTTTTGGCCTGCCGGGTAGAGCTTGACATGATCTCCATGTTAACCTAAGATTTCCAATTTATAGTAGGGTTTGGTAGTGAGTCAGCTTGCTCCACGACCGAGGATTTGAGTGTCGTTCTCCAACCTATTCTCACGCCCGGGTCATCGAGTCAAGAAAAACCGGATACTTCTTGGAAGAGCACGAGGGAGGAAGTCTTATGCATGAGGATTTACGCAAAGAGATTGAGACTTTCAAAACACGCACGCCCCGCTCCCACGCGGCTCACGAGCGGGCAAAGAATAGCATGCCTCTGGGTGTTGCCAGCAATTTCCGCATCTATGAACCGTATCCTATTTTCGTTCGCGACGGGCAAGGCTCGCGCCTGCACGATCTGGACGGCAACGAATACATCGACTTCAATATGTGCTTTGGGGCCTTGATGGCGGGCCATTGCAACCCTGCGGTGACGCGCGCCGTTGAAGCCCGGCTGAAGACGGGGACCATGTTTGGCATGCCGCACGAGCTGGAAGCCGAGTTGGCGGAGGAAATCTGCTCGCGCTTTCCCGTCGAGCACGTCCGCTTCGGCAACAGCGGCACGGAAGTGACCATGCACGCCATCCGCCTGGCCCGGGGCGCCACGGGCCGCGACCGTATCCTGAAGACTGAGGGCGCCTACCACGGTGTTCACGATTCCGTAATGGTCAGCGTCAAGCCCAAGGCGCCCCAATTTGGCGACCCCGACGCTCCTACTGCAGTGCCTTCCAGCGCCGGCGTGCCGGCGGGCACGGTGCAGAATACCCTGGTCGCCCCTTTCAATCACCTGGCGGCGGCGGAGAAACTGTTCAAGCAGTATCCCAAGGAGATTGCCGCGGTCATCGTCGAGCCGATCATGATGAATGTGGGCATTTGCATGCCGGAAGAAGGCTATTTGCAGGGGCTGCGGGAACTTTGCACGCGCTACGGGGCCCTGCTGATCTTTGACGAGGTGAAGACAGGCGCGAAACTGGCGCGGGGCGGCGCTTGCGAGTACTTCAGGATCAAGCCCGACATCATCTGCCTGGCAAAATCCATTGGTGGAGGTTTTCCGCTGGCGGCTTATGCGGCGAACAAGAACGTCATGGACGCCATTGCGCAGCACAAGGTGTTCCATGCCGGAACTTACAACACCAACCCCTTGGTGATGGCGGCCGGGATCGCCACTTTCCGCGAAGTCCTGACGCCCGCCGCTTACGAGCAGATCAACCGGCTGAACACCCGGTTGGTGGACGGCCACAATCGCATCATCCAGCAAGCGGGACTGACGGCGTATTGTATTGGCGCAGGGGCCAATGGGGCGCTGATGATCTATCCCAAGCCCGTCCGCAATTACCGGGATTGGATCACCATTGACGTTGACCTGTGGCGGCATTATTGGTTCGCGATGGTCAATCGCGGCGTGCTGCCACAAGCCCACTGGTGGGACGAACAATGGACCCTGTCCGTGGCCCATACCGAGGCGGAAATTGACCGGCACCTGGAGGTTTTTGCGGAAATTGCGCCAGCCCTGGCGAAGGCGCAACAGGAGCGCCGGGCCGCCGTAGCCCACTGATCGCAACGGCTCATCTTTTAGGGCGTCCTGCATGCGACGTATATTTTTGTTACAAAGTTTTTTTGTTTTCCACTCTCCTCGACCTTGACCCAAATGGGTCGTGCTTGCTTGGTAGCGGCAGCCGGACTGTGCTTCCCCGGTTGAGTCGTGTTATGAACGCGCTCGCCGCTAAGGCGAGAACCACCCAGACCTTGGTAGTGACGCAGTTTGCTGTAGCGGCGCTCGGAGCCTGCCCTGGAAGGGAGCGCCGGAAACCGTTGAAGATCCAAGTTCGGCGCTCCCTTCCAGGGCAGGCTCCGAGCGCCGCTACAGCAAACAAACTGAGACACTACCCCAGACCTTGAGGACCTGGACATGGACCCCAGACGATGATCGCTTCGTCCGTCCCTGAAACGCAGCTCGCGAAGAGTGAGAAGGCCAAGCTCCATCGCGCTCTCGGCCGTTGGGACTTGGTGCTGCTGTTTGTGGTAGCAGTTTTCAACCTGAACGTAGTTCCCAGCATCGCGGCAAATGGCGGGATCACCGTCTGGTTGTGGATCATTTCCCTTCTGCTCTTCTTTCTGCCGCAAGGTGTTGCCGTCATCGAGCTGGCTCACCGGTATCCGGGTGAAGGCGGTGTTTACCTTTGGGCCAAGGAAGTGTTTGGCGACTTTCACGGTTTTCTCTCCGGCTGGTGCTACTGGACAAACAATATGATGTATGTGCCGACGGTCATGTTGTACTTCGTGGGAGTTTCGGTCTTCATTCTAGGTCCCGGCCATGCGTCACTTGCCGATAACAAGCCTTTCGCCGTGGCGGTATCCCTGACATTGCTGGCGTTGTTAGTCGCGCTGAACATCGTGGGATTGGGCGTCGGGAAGTGGATCAATAACGTTGGCAGCATCGGCACCGGGATTGCGGCAGCGGCATTGATCGGCTTAGGCGTCATCGTATGGTTGCACTTCGGGACCACCCTGAGCGCGGCGGACTTTCGCATCCCTTCCAATTCGCGTTCCCTGCTCAATTCCTTCGGGGTGATCTGTTTTGGGCTGGTGGGACTGGAACTGGCCTCCGTGATGGGTGACGAAATCAAAGAGCCGGAACGAATTCTTCCCGGCGCAGTCGCCTGGGGAGGCGTGATTTCCGGAGCTCTCTACATTGCCGCAACGCTCACGCTGCTGCTTGCGGTCAGCAAAAAGGATATCAATGTTCTCGAAGGAATTATGCAGGCCGTGGGCCACATGGCCAACCGCGTAGGGGCCGCCTGGATTGTCCCGCCTTTCGCTCTGATGCTTAGCCTTTCGATCGCCGGAATCGGTTCCGCGTGGCTGGCTGGTTCGGCGCGCATCCCATTCGTTGCGGGCCTCGACTCCTGCTTGCCGAAATGGTTGGGTAAGGTCCATCCCCGCTACGGCACCCCTTATGCGGCTCTGATCGTTCATGCCACCGTGTCAACCATTCTGGTTTTAATCAGTTTTCTCGGCTCCGGCGTGCAGGAAACTTTCCAGAGGATGCTCTCTTTGGCGGTGGTCCTGCAATTGGTGCCGTTCCTTTATATGTTTGGCGCAATCCTCAAGATCGGTCTCGATCCTTCGGCGGCGAAGGGACACTATACCAAGGGCGTTCTTGTCCTGGCCGGATCGAGCGGATTGTTAATGACCACGCTTGGAATCGTTTTCGCGTTCTATCCAGCGCAGCAGATTACCTCGATCCTCTCCTACGAAACCTGGATGATGGGGGGAACGGCAGCCTTCATCGGTCTGGCTGTTTTCTTCTTTTATGTGTATGGCCACCGGAAGCCGCAACCGGCGCCCGGCGTTTAATCGGGTCAATCAAACGAGAGGTTGGAGAAATAACGGACCACTGCTATGGAAAATGATGATCGCAATCCGGCTCTTGATCGCGAGCTCGGCATGGACCGGGCTATCACCCGGCGCGATTTTCTGAATGGGGTGGCGTTGACGCTGGGCGCAACTCTTTTGCCCGTGGAAGCTCTCGCGGACGGCGGCGAGCTGACCATGCCCTCGACGCCTCCTGAAGGCAAAGGCCCGGACATCTCGGCGCAGGAGCCGTTCCTCGCAAAGGGCATCACTCCACAGGATCCCCGATACTATCCGCCCGCCCTCACGGGGATGAGAGGCAACCATCCGGGCTCTTTTGAAGTGGCTCACACCAACCGCGACGGCGACTTCTGGAAGACGGCGGGCGAGCCGGTCAACACGGGTGAAACCTACGACTTGGTTGTTGTGGGCGGGGGCATCAGCGGGCTGGCTGCTGCGCACTTTTACCGCCAGCAGGCTGGCTCTCAGGCCCGCGTGCTCCTCCTGGATAACCATGACGACTTCGGCGGCCATGCCAAGCGTAACGAATTCCGCGCCGGCAACCGCTTTCTGCTCGGCTACGGTGGCACACAGTCAATCGAAAGCCCGGGGCTTTATAGCGCCAACGCCAAACAGTTGTTGATGGACATTGGAATTAATACACAACCGTTTTACAAGGATTACAACCGCAAACTCTATTCATCCATGAACCTGGGAACCGGCGTCTTCTATAACCGGGAGACCTTCGGCGAAGACCGTTTCGTAGCTGGAATGGGCAAGCTGCCCTGGCCCGAATTCATGGCCAAAGCGCCCCTTTCAGAAGTGGCGCGCCGCGACATCGCTCGCATCTACACGGAAAAGGTTGACTATTTGCCGGGACTTTCGCGGCAGCAGAAGTATGCCCGGCTGGCCAAGATCAACTATGCGGACTTTCTGATCCAGATCGTCAAGCTCCACAAGGATGTGCTGCCTTTCTTCCAGGACAGGACGAATGACCTTTGGGGCGTGGGTATTGATGCGGTATCGGCGATCGACTGTTTCCTGGGAGGCGACGATTACGGGAATCCCCTGCCCGGCTTCGAAGGAATGGAGCTCGTCCCCGGTGGCAAAAAGGAGAAAGAAGAACCTTACATTTTCCACTTTCCCGACGGCAACGCCTCCATCGCGCGATTGTTGGTGCGCTCTCTGATCCCGGGAGCGATTCCCGGCCACACGATGGACGATGTGGTCACGGCTCGCGCTGATTACACACGCTTGGACGTCGCCAGTTCATCGGTTCGGATTCGGCTGAACAGCACGGCGGTTCGGGCGCGCCATTTGGGACCAGCCGACTCCGCCAAAGAGGTCGAGGTGGCCTACACGCAAGGTGGGAAGCTCCACTCTGTTCAAGGCAAGGTTTGCGTGCTCGCCTGTTACAACATGCTGATCCCTTACATTTGTTCCGGGCTTCCAGAAAAACAGAAAGAGGCGCTCGGCTACGGCGTTAAAACGCCCTTGGTTTACACTCACGTGGCAATCCGCAATTGGACTTCATTCCATAAGTTGGGTGTGAGCCAGATTATTGCGCCGGGCAGTTTCCACCCTTATGCGGCGCTGGATTTCCCGGTCAGCATCGGGCAATATCAGTTCCCGAGCAATCCCGAAGACCCTATGGTGCTCTTCCTGTTGCGGACCCCGTGCCAACCCGGACTCTCCGAGCGCGATCAGCATCGCGCCGGCCGTTTTGAGCTCTATCGCACGCCGTATGCCACCTTCGAGCGCAACATCCGCGATCAACTCGGGCGCATGTTATCTTCCGCGGGCTTCGATCCTGCTCGCGACATTGAGGCCATCACGGTGAACCGCTGGGCGCACGGGTATGCTTACGAATACAACCCTTTGTTCGACCCGCATTGGCCGGAGAACGAGCGCCCTTGCGTCATCGCGCGCCAGCCGTTTGGCCGCATTGCTATTGCCAATTCCGACGCCGGTGCGCGGGCCTATACGGACTGCGCCATTGACCAGGCTTATCGCGCCGTCCAAGAACTCTCGCGCTTCGCTTGAGCGCCATCTGAAGGACGCTATCGGGGAGAGAAGTCATGCAACGCTATCGAATGTTAATTCATGGCGAGTGGGTGGAAGCCGCGCGGGGCGGTTATTTCCCGGTCTATGATCCATCGACGGAAGACGTGATCGCGGAAGCGCCGGAGGCCGGCGCAGAAGATATTGACCTTGCGGTGCGGGCGGCGCGCGAGGCATTCGACTCCGGCCCCTGGGGTTCGACCACGGCGCAGGAGCGCGGCCGGATTCTGTTCCGCCTGGCGGAGCGCGTCCGCAAGGAGAGCGCGCGGCTGGCGGAGATCGAATCGCGCAACTCGGGCAAGCCCATTGTCGAAGCCGAATTTGACATCAATGACGTTGCGACCTGTTTCGAGTATTACGGCGGCCTCGCCACCAAGGTCACGGGGCAGGTTAACCCCGTACCCGACAATGCCCTGAGCCTGACGCTGAAGGAACCGGTGGGCGTGGCCGGCCAGATCATCCCCTGGAATTATCCATTGCTGATGGCTGCCTGGAAGCTGGCGCCGGCGCTGGCCGCAGGGTGCACGTGTGTGTTGAAACCCGCCGAACAGACGCCGCTGACCGCGCTGGAAATGGGCAAATGGCTCGCGGACGTAGGATTGCCTCCTGGGGTGGTGAACATCGTCACCGGCTTCGGGGAAACCGCCGGAGCGCCGCTGGTTCAACATGCCAGCGTGAACAAGATCGCGTTCACGGGCAGCGCGGCGGTGGGGAAGCAGATCGTGAAGATGGCGGCGGACACGGTGAAGCGCGTGACGCTCGAGCTGGGCGGCAAGTCGCCCAATATTTTCTTCGCCGATTCGGATTTCGAGGCGGCGGTGGATGGCGCGCTGTTCGGCGTCTTCATCAATCAAGGAGAAGTGTGTTCTGCAGGGAGCCGCATTTTGGTGGAGCGCTCGATCTATCCCACGTTCCTTGAAGCTATGACCGAAAAGACCAAGAAGATCAAACTCGGGCCTCCGCTCGAACGAGAAACGAAGATGGGCCCGCTGGTGAGCAAAGAACAGTATGAGCGGGTGATGTCCTATCAGGAAATCGGAAAGAAAGAGGCCAAGACCGCTATTGGCGGCGGCCGGGCTGAGAACATGGGCCGTGGTTACTACGTCGCCCCCACTATTTTCTACGATGTTCCCAACAACGCCCGCATTGCGCGCGAGGAAGTGTTCGGACCGGTGGCCGCGGTCATTCCCTTTGCGGATGAGAGGGAAGCGATCGACATTGCTAACGATACGCCCTACGGCCTTGCCGCAGCCGTCTGGTCGCGTGACATTTTCAGGGCTATGCGGGTGGTGAAAGCTCTGCGCGCAGGGATCGTCTGGGTAAACCATATGCAGCCGACTTACGTCGAAGCTCCCTGGGGAGGCTATAAGCAGTCCGGCTTTGGCCGTGAGCTGGGTCCCGGGGGCATTGAGGAATATCTGGAAACCAAGCAAGTGTATATCAATCTCAACGAGCAGCCCATTGGCTGGTATTAAAAAAGAATAAAAAAGAAGCGGTCGGCCTCCAGCCCTGTCATTCTGAGCGAAGCGAAGAATCACTGTATTTGACATCTTCCTTCGCAGCGAACGAACAGGAGATACTCTGCGGAGTTTACCCTGAGAGAAATGCCGGGATTCTTCGCTTCGCTCAGAATGACAGATTGGCCGCCAGCTTTCAGTCCTTAGCCCGCGCCGCTTTGTTTTGGCTGGCCGCTGATGGCTGACTGCTGATTGCTCTTGAGTGTCGAGGTTCATATGTCCACCATACAATTACGCACTCCCATTCCCGGGCCGCGGTCAATCGAATGGATGGAACGCCGGTCCGCTGCGGTTCCCCGCGCCGCTTACAACATGACGCCCATCTTTGTAGAGCACGGCGAAGGAGCGGTGATTGAAGATGTCGACGGCAACCGCTTCATCGACTTTGCGGGCGGACTGGGCTGCCTAAACGTTGGCCATCGCGCCCCCGGCGTGGTCAAGGCTCTCCACTCTCAAGTCGATCGTTACCTCCATACCTGTTTTCATGTCATGCCCTACGACGGATACGTGCGCCTCGCAGAGCGGCTGAACGCATTGGCGCCCGGCGACTTTCCGAAGAAGACCTTGCTGGTGAACAGTGGCGCGGAAGCTGTGGAGAACGCCATCAAGATCGCGCGGGCTTATACGCGCCGTCCGGCCATCATCTGTTTTGAAGATGCTTTCCACGGGCGGACGATGCTCACCCTGTCGCTCACCAGCAAAATCAAGCCCTACAAGCGCGGTTTTGAACCCTTTGCCAGCGACGTCTACCGGATCCCCTACGCCTATTGCTACCGGTGTTCCTATTCGTTGCAATACCCATCCTGCAATGTCTTCTGCGCCCAGCATCTCGAAGACACCTTCAAGCGCGTCGTCTCGCCGGATTCGGTTGCGGCGCTCATTGTGGAGCCGGTGCTGGGCGAAGGAGGATTTGTGACGCCTCCGGCGGAGTTCTTTACAATTCTCCAGGAAATCTGCCGCCATCATGGAATCCTGTTCATCGCCGATGAAGTGCAGAGCGGCTTTGGCCGCACCGGCGCTCTTTTCGCTTGTGAGCGGTTGGGCATTGTGCCCGACCTTGTGACGATGGCCAAATCGCTGGGTGGCGGATTGCCACTGGCGGCGGTGACGGGCCGGGCAGAGATCATGGACACTCCGGAACCTGGCGGATTGGGCGGAACTTTTGGAGGAAATCCGCTGGCTTGCGAAGCCGCGCTGGCGGTGATCGACGCGTTTGAGCGCGGAAGCGCCAACGGCGAAGGCGGCGACGCTCAAACCAACGACAATCACGGCGGAGAGGCGGGCTATAACCTCCTCGCCCGGGCTAATATTCTGGGTGACCGTTTTGCGCAACGGGCACGTGCATGGCAGGGCCGCTGGCCGCTGATTGGTGACGTGCGTGGAATCGGCGCCATGCGGGCCATCGAGTTCGTCCGCTCCGCGCAATCGCACGAACCCGCCGGCGAAGAGACCAAGAAAATTGTTCAAGCCAGTTACCAGCGCGGCCTGATCGTGCTTTCCGCCGGGAGCTACGATAACGTGATCCGCCTGCTCGTGCCGCTGGTGATTAGTGACGACCAATTCGAGGAAGGACTCGGAGTGTTGGAGTCCGCCATCGCGTCCGTCTGCGAAGCTCAAACCGTGAAGAAAGGGTCCTGAGCAAGGGTCATCCTTTGAAGTCGCAGATCGAAACGCTGACGGCGGCTCGCCGCTACCCGCTCATCAGAGGGGTAGGTATTCGACCCAGTTAATCCATTCCTCCGGATTACAGGCTCGCGCAATAAGCTCCAGGTCCATCACGCAGCGTCCAATGGTGACCTCAAGCTGGGGAACGTATATGACGCCGGCGAATTGGATAGTCTGGTCGTGACGTCGGGCAGCCTCCCGAAGGAAGCCGCCGTCCTGGGTGACCAGCACTCGTCCCAAGGCTGAGGCGCGATCGAGCAGTTCCAGGTCCTTAAACTCTCCCGCCCCGTCTTCCTGCGCCGTCAGCACATCCAGGCCGCGCAAGCGCAACTCTGAGGTAATGGCGAAGGGGACGTGAACATCCATATAGAAGCGCAGGCTCACTCGTTTTTCTTCAGGGTGAGGAGTTTCTGACGAAGGGCGGAGCGGGACCATTTCGATCTTAAAGCTTCCGCCTCCTGGTAGCCGCTCTCAATTTCGTCGTCCAGTCTTTCTTTGTTCTCGTAGTAATAGGCCAATGCGGAGTGAATCTGCGCGAGCGAGAGGTGTGGATGCTGGAAATGCATTTCTTCGGGGCTCCAGCCGTAGGCCATTTTGTCGAGGACAACCTCGACAACCTTGGTGTTAGTGGCCGTGATCCAGGCCACGCCCTGGTCGTCTATTTCGATCTGAGAAGCGACAGGAGTTGGCATCGAGATCAGACTCTCCTTCCCTCAAATTAACACACCCACGGGCTTCATACACCCGGATTGGGAAAACGGGCAGTGGCGCAATTTGCTGTAGCGGCGCTCTATGAGCGCCGAAAACCGTTGACGATTCTGGGTCGGCGCTCATAGAGCGCCGCTACAGCAACCAAACTGCGCCACTACCGGAAAACGGCGATCCGTCGCTGGGCGAAGCGCCTAGAACTTGCGGGACCACTCTTTGGGCCAACGCTCGATGACCACTTTCTTGTCCGTATAAAATTCGATGGCATCGCGTCCCTGGGCGTGAAGGTCGCCGAAGAAACTTCCCTTCCATCCGGTAAACGGGAAATAAGCCATCGGAGCGGCGACCCCCAGGTTGATACCAATATTTCCCACCTGCGCTTCATAGCGGAATTTGCGGGCGGCCGCGCCGCTCTGAGTAAATAAGCAAGCCATGTTGCCGTAAGATTGGCTGTTCACAACCTGGATGGCCACGTCGATGGTTTCCACGTGAATCAAGCTCAGCACCGGCCCGAAAATCTCTGTTTTGACGGTGGTTCCTGCCGCTGGAACGTCTTCAAGAATCGTGGGTCGAATGAAATTTCCCTTCTCGTAATTCTTGATCCGCGCGTTGCGGCCATCTACAAGCAATTTGGCTCCTTCTTTGACGCCAGCTTCGATCAGACCTTCGATCCGGGCCTTACTCTCGGCACTGATGACGGGGCCGGTTTGTACACCCTCATCCAGGCCATAGCCCACGACACGGGAGGATGCGGCGTCCGCCAAAGCTTCGGTGAAGGGCTTGCGGGCGCTGCCCACGGTGAAGACCAATGACGCCGCCAGGCAGCGTTGACCCGCGCAGCCGAAAGCGGAATCGCTAAGGACCTGCTTGGTCATTTCAACATCGGCGTCGGGCAGGATCACGATTGGATTTTTGGCTCCGCCTTGGCACTGGGCGCGTTTGCCGTTGGCTGCGGCCCGGCTATAAATGTACTTGGCCACCGGAGAGGATCCCACAAAGCTGATGGCACGGATGGCCGGGTGGTCAAGCAAAGTATCCACCGTGGGTTTGTTGCCGTGGACTAAGTTCACCACTCCGGGCGGCAAGCCGGTCTTCTCAATCAGCTCAAAAAGTTTCCAGGCGGTCATGGGAACTTTTTCAGACGGCTTGAGGATGAAGGTATTGCCACAGGCGATGGCGTAGGGCAGGAACCAGAGCGGAATCATGCCGGGAAAATTAAAAGGCGTGATGGCGGCCACCACGCCAAGCGGCTGGCGAATCATCATTTCATCAATGCCGCTGGCAATGTCCTCGTTGTTAACCCCCTGCATCATGAGCGGAATCCCGCACGCCGTCTCAATATTTTCGATGCCACGGCGCAGCTCGCCCACCGATTCGCCATAAGTCTTGCCAGCCTCGTTGGTGAGGGTGCGGGCCAGGCTGTCGATGTTTTCTTCAAGAATGTTCTTGAGCTTGAAGAGGTATTGAATGCGATCTCCCGCCGGAGTGCGCCGCCATTCCGGGAAGGCTTTGGCCGCGGCTTGCACCACGCGCTCCACATCTACCGCCGATGACAAGGGTACTTGCGTCATCACTTCGCCGGTGGCTGGATTCGTAACCGGCAAGTGCTCTGTCGCGGATGTTGCCGACCATCCGCCGCCAACGTAGTTCTCAAGTTGTGCCGTTGTGCTCATCAATTCCAAGCTCCATGTTTATTGGAAGGATAAAAGGCGGCGCCACCTCATCGATCGCCTATTATCGCACTGCCTTTGCGCCTTTCAGCATAGCAGGTTCGAAATGCGCCGGTGAGACAAATGCGATGCTTCGCCGACCCGTCATGGCCAGAACCTGGAAATTCCGAGGCTGGCGCCTGCCCTTGCCGTTGGGGTCATGTTCAGCCCGCCACCCAAGCCGCACCGCTCCTCTTAGATGGTGGGGCGGCTTTACGCCGCCAATTGGCGAGGTAAACTCGCCGCTACAAAAGCCAAACCGCGCCACTACTGCATTTGCGGCCGCGCTAATGTAGCCAGATGATTCTCGTCATAATCATGCTGCGGGCGTAACATGGGGGCAGTTTAGCCGGGATTGCGCCGGGGCACAATATCCCATGGCAGGGCCGCCACCATCGCGAAGAGCGCAGAGTTTGCATATTTCAAACTCTGCGGGTTTAATTCGTGAACCGGCGAAAAGCCGCAGACTTCCTGGAAAGCGGAAGTTTGCGCTCACCATAATACTGATAATGCCGCTGGGGGGCATGGGGGCAGCTTAGCCGGGATGGCGCCGCTCGAAGCTTCGAGTTTCCACATTTGAGCGGCCAACCTGTCATCCTGAGCGCAGCGAAGGATCCCGGTATTTCTCTCAGGGTTAACTCCACGAAGCATCTCCAGTTCGTTCGCTGCCGGGAAAAAGATCAAATACAGTGATCCTTCGCTTCGCTCAGGATGACAGGCGAAGGGCTCAGGATGAAAGCACTGGCGCCTTGGCGGAAACTCCATGACCCCTGAAATGTAGAGACTTCAGGTACGCTCTATGAGCAGCGCACCAGTCTTGGTGCGCCGCCGGCTTACCACGTTGTGTATCGTCTCGTGTTCTGCCCGGACAAAAAACAATTTACACTCCTTTTACGCCGTTTTGAAACCTTCCGTCCGGTTGGCGCGTCAGTTTACAATAAGGATTTGGCGCCATAAGGCCAAACCTTCAAAGACCAGAAGGAAGAGCGACGGGTGATTGACGATGGCGACTCATGAAGTGTTACCAAGGCTTTCGGAAAGGGAAGTCAACGCGCCCCAAGGCCCGCACCGGCGGTGGATCCCTTGGGTTCTGGTGGCGGCGTTTGCGGTGATTGCAGTGCTGGGGTGGAGGGCGGCAACGCGGCGCCAGCAAGAAGAGCAAAACCTGCTGGCGCAACAAGCGCGAGCCGCAGCCTTGCGCCCGGTTCCGGTGGGAGTGGCCCAGGTCAAAAGACAGGATTTCCCGGTTCATCTAACCGGGCTCGGCTCCGTGACCGCGTACAACACGGTGACGGTTCAAACCCGGGTGACCGGCCAAATCATGAAGATTTTATTTAACGAAGGCGATCACGTGCAGGCCGGGCAGATGCTGGCGCAGATTGATCCTCGCCCCTATCAAGTGCAGTTGCAGCAGGCACAAGGCCAGCTCGATCACGACCAGGCCCAGGTCCGTGACGCCATTCTCGACTTGAACCGCGATAAGGCCCTGTGGGCCGATCAAGTGATTCCCCGGCAGCAGTTGGATACGCAAAATGCCCTGGTCGAGCAGCTTCAGGGTTCGCTGGTGGCGGACAAAGCGAACATCGCCAACGCCAAGCTGAACCTGGACTATTGCCAGATCACGGCGCCCATTTCTGGAAAGACCGGCTTGCGGATGGTGGACGTGGGGAACATGGTGCAACCCTCGACCGCGGGAATTGTCCTGATCACGCAAATGCAACCCATCGCTGTTATTTTCACGCTGCCCGAGGAACAACTGGCGCCAATTCTTCAGGGGTTGCGAAGGGGACAGTCTTTCCCCGTTGAAGCTTACGACCGGTCCGATCAACATCAAATCGCCAGCGGAAAATTGGAAGCCACGGACAATCGCATTGATCAGACCACGGGAACCTTAAGGCTTAAGGCAACTTTCCAAAACCGGGATGAAACGTTGTTTCCCAATGAGTTTGTGAACGTCCATATCCAGACCGAAGTCCTGCACAATGCGTTGGTGGTACCCGCAGCGGCGCTCCAACGGGGCACGCAGGGCGACTACGTCTTCGCCGTAGGCCCGGACCGCACCGTAATGCAGCGCCCCGTGCGGGTGGAACTGACGCAGGACAACGATGTGATCCTTGATTCCGGTGTTGAAGCGGGTGAAACCGTAGTCACAGACGGGCAGGACAAGCTGCGCAACGGCAGCCACGTAACGCCCCAGGTGTCCCGCGCTCCCGCCGCAGCCGGAAGGAAGAGTTCGTGAATCCCTCCCGCATTTTTATTCTCCGGCCGGTTGCAACGTCCTTGTTGATGGCGGCCATTCTGCTTGCCGGATTTGTTGCCTACACGCAGTTGCCGGTCTCGGCGCTGCCCGAAGTGCAATATCCGACGATTCGAGTCATTACGTTTTACCCAGGCGCCAGTCCGGATGTTATGACGGCCCTGGTCACGGCGCCGCTGGAACGGCAATTCGGGGAGGTGCCGGGACTCAAGGAAATGACCTCGACGGGCTCCTCGGGAGCTTCGGAGATCACCTTGGAGTTCGACCTGGATCAGGATATCAATGTAGCCGAACAGGAAGTGCAGGCGGCGATTAATTCGGCGGGCACCTATCTGCCGCCCGACCTGCCCAATCCCCCCGTTTACAGCAAAGTGAACCCGGCCGATGCGCCGATTCTGACCCTGGGTCTCTCATCATCCAGCCTTCCACTCCCGCAGGTGGAGGACCTGGCAGACAGCACCCTGGCGCAGAAAATCTCCCAAGTTCTGGGCGTCGGATTGGTTTCTATCGACGGCGGGCAGCGCCCGGCAGTACGGATTCAAGCCAATCCCACCGTGCTCGCCAGTTACGGGCTGAGCCTGGAAGACATGAGGACGGCGCTTGCGGCCTCCAATGTTGACCAAGCCAAAGGAACTTTGCAGGGTCCGCGGCTCTCCTACACCATCAACGACAATGACCAATTGATGTCTGCTCCCGATTACCGGCCCATTGTCATTGCTTACCGCAATGGCTCTCCGGTGCGGGTTTCGGACGTGGCGCAGGCGGTGAACGGCACCGAAAACACCGAAGAGGCGGCATGGATGGACCAGTCACCCGCCGTCATTGTGAACGTCCAGCGGCAACCCGGCGCCAACATCATCAGCGTCGTGAACCGCGTGAAGGATTTGCTGCCCCGCCTGGAAACGGCGCTGCCTGCCTCGGTCCAGGTGAGGGTCCTCACCGACCGCACCACCACCATCCGCGCCTCTGTCCGGGATGTGGAATGGGAACTGTCGATGACCGTCGGCCTGGTGATTCTGGTCATCTTCCTGTTCCTGCGGACGCTTTCGGGCACCATCATTCCAAGCATCGCGGTTCCGTTGTCGCTGGTGGGCACTTTCGGAGTCATGTACCTGATTGGCTTCAGCCTGGACAACCTTTCGCTGATGGCGTTAACCATCTCAACAGGGTTTGTGGTGGATGACGCCATCGTAATGATTGAGAACATTTCGCGTTTTATCGAACAGGGCGACTCACCGCTGGAGGCGGCGCTGAAGGGATCGAGGCAGATCGGCTTCACGATTCTTTCGTTGACCGTTTCGCTGATTGCCGTGCTGATTCCCCTGTTATTCATGGGCGACGTGGTGGGCCGGCTGTTCCGCGAGTTTGCGATCACTCTGGCGGTCACCATCATCATCTCCGCCATCGTCTCGCTCACGCTCACGCCCATGATGAGCGCCCGGCTTCTGCGCCACCGCCCGGAAGAAGAGCAAGGCAAATTCTATCTCTGGTCGGAAAGGGTGTTTGAGTATTCCATTGAGAAGTACGGCGCCTCGCTGCGCTGGGTGATGGGCCACCAGCCGGCGGTGCTGATGATCACGCTGGGCACGCTGGCGTTGACCATTTATCTTTACGTGATTGTGCCCAAAGGATTCTTCCCGGTGGAGGACACGGGCGTGATCCAGGGAACTTCGGAGGCGTCTGAGACCGTTTCGTTTCCGGCGATGGCCGAAGAGCAGCAACAATTGGTGGACGTAATCCTGAAAGACCCGGCGGTGGCCAACGTTTCCTCATTTATTGGCGTCGACGGCACCAACATGACGATGAACAGCGGGCGCATTCAGATCACGCTGAAGCCCGTTGAGGAGCGTAACGCCACGGCGTCGGAGATCATCCGCCGCCTGCAACCCCAGCTTGCCAAGGTCCACGGCATCACCCTATTCATGCAGCCGGTTCAGGACCTCACCATTGACGACCGCATCAGCCGCACCGAGTTCCAATACAGCCTGGCGGACGCCAACGCCGCCGAGTTAAACACCTGGGCGCCGCGCCTGGCGGCGAAGCTCCAAGCCTTGCCTCAGCTTCGCGACGTGGCGACGGATCAGCAGAATCACGGCCTGGAAACCTCATTGGTGGTTGACCGCGACACGGCGAGCCGCCTGGGCGTGACCCCGGCGGCGATCGACAATACACTTTACGACGCTTTCGGCCAGCGCCAGATTTCCACCATCTTTACTCAACTCAACCAGTATCACGTGGTTTTGGAAGTTGCTCCGAATTTCCAGCAGAGTCCCGACGCGCTGAAGAATCTCTTCGTCAACACCAGCACCGGAACACAGGTTCCGCTGAGCTCCTTCGCGCGCTTCGAGCCCTCAAACTCCAGTCTTGAAATTAACCACCAGGGCCAGTTCCCCGCCGTCACTTTATCCTTCAACATGGCGCCGGGAGCGTCCCTGAGCCAAGCGGTGGACGCCATCAACAAAGCCAGCGCGGAGATTGGCATGCCGACCTCGATCAACGCCAGCTTTCAGGGAACGGCCGCGGCATTCCAGGCGTCTTTGGCCAATGAGCCGCTGCTGATTCTGGCGGCTTTGATCACGGTGTATATCGTCTTGGGTATTCTTTATGAAAGTTACATCCATCCGCTCACCATTTTGTCGACACTGCCTTCGGCGGGCGTGGGGGCCATCCTGGCCCTGCTGCTGTTCCACACCGAATTCAGCGTTATTGCGCTGATCGGCGTCATCCTGCTCATCGGGATTGTGAAGAAGAACGCCATTATGATGATTGACTTTGCGCTGGAGGGGGAGCGGGAGCAAGGAAAGACGCCGTTGGATGCAATTTACGAGGCGTGCTTGCTCCGCTTTCGTCCCATTATGATGACCACCTTGGCCGCGCTGCTCGGTGGATTGCCGCTGGCTCTGGCGACGGGCACGGGAGCTGAGCTTCGGCGCCCGCTGGGAATCACGATCGTGGGCGGCCTGATTCTGAGCCAGGTGTTGACTCTCTACACCACTCCGGTGGTTTATCTCTATTTTGACCGGCTCGCCCGGTATTTGCGAGGCTCTGCCTCGTCCAGCAATGTTGCTTCATCTCAACCGGCTGAAGACCCTGCATGAATATCTCCGGCCCTTTTATCCGGCGCCCGGTCGCCACCTCGCTGCTCGCGGTTGCCCTACTTTTGGGCGGCATTGCGGGCTACCGCCTTCTACCCGTCGCTCCCATCCCGGAAGTGGATTTCCCCACCATTTCTGTCGGCGCGGGCTTGCCGGGGGCGAGTCCGGAGACCATGGCTTCCGCCGTGGCCACACCGCTCGAACGGCAATTTGGCCGCATCGCCGGGCTTTCAGAAATGACTTCGGTAAGCTCGCTCGGCTCGACTTCGGTGGTTCTGCAATTCGACCTGAGCCGCGACATCAACGCGGCGGCCCGAGACGTGCAAGCGGCGATCAATGCGGCGCGCAGCCAGTTGCCCGCGAACCTGCCCGGCAATCCCAATTACCGCAAGGCGAATCCCGCCGACGCTCCCATCATGATTCTGGCGCTCACTTCGGACCGCCTTCCCCTCGGAACCCTGTACGACGCCGCAGATTCCATCCTAGCGCAGCGCATCGCCCAGGTCGAAGGCATTGGCCAGGTCTTTGTAGGCGGTAGCTCGCGGCCCGCCATCCGCGTGGAAGCCAATCCCAAAGTTCTGGACAATTACGGTATCGGGCTTGAGCAACTGCGGTCGGTTTTGGCT